>SL_5KL_010_SEDDRAFT_10000069_pt1 | contig 54211 bp, 58 predicted proteins | sample SodLakKL_010_SED_FD_9118 | JGI IMG/M metagenome (IMG submission 9118)
ATCCCGACATCGGCGGTATGGTCCATTATCTCGAAAGCTTTTTCCATTGGCCGACCGTTCAACTATACCAGATGAGCGAAGATCTTGCTATTCGTCGGTCCTCGTTTTGCAGTTCGCCGAAGCTGTTGTTACAATTGGTACTGATCGGTGCAAGGGACACTTTCGAGTTAGAGGGCAAGAGCTTACCTATAGCTTGTGATATGACCACTGAAGGTAGAGTGAAGCCGCAGATGCCAGACCCTGTAAGTAGTTCGTCCCGAAGGGGTGGGTTATAATGGCATCTCAGGACTACATGAAATGCGCTCTGTCTCTAGCCGGGTTAGCTATGGGATATACGAGGCCCAATCCGGCAGTAGGGGCAGCAGTCATCAAGGATGGAGCTTGGGTGGGCATGGGATACACTCGGCCTGTCGGCTCTGATCATGCAGAGGTAGTGGCCCTTCGCCAGGCTGGCGACAGAGCACGGGGGGCTACCATGTATGTTACCCTGGAGCCATGCTGTCACTATGGACGCACTCCACCCTGCACGGAAGCCATAATACAGGCGGGGATAGCGGAGGTGTACATAGCACTGCGTGACCCGAATCCGTTGGTGTCGGGGCGCGGCATCCGCAGGCTCAATGGCGCGGGTATCAAGACCCACGTGGGCATCTGTGAGCAGAAGGCCCACCACATCAACGAGGCGTATATCAAACACGTCACTACCGGCCTACCATTCGTGATAGCCAAGTTCGCCATGAGCCTTGATGGCAAGATTGCCACCCGGACCGGTCAATCCAAATGGATAACCGGGGCAGACGCGCGGAGGTATGCCCATGCTCTGCGGTACGTCGTCGATGCCGTAATGGTAGGGGTTAACACCGTATTCGCTGACAACCCTCGCCTTACCGCCAGAGGCTGCGGTGGAAGAGGGGGCACAGGGAGGATGCAGCCTCTGCGTCTGATTGTGGATAGCCAGGGGAGAGTGCCGTTGAACGCCCACGTCTTTCAGTCGCCCGGCAAAGCTATGCTTGTGGTAGCGGAACCTTTTGATCCCGCAAAGAAGGAGAGGTTCATGGAGGTTGGCGTCGAAGTGTTGGAATTGCCTGCCAGCGAGGGCGGCGTAGATGCGCTCGAGCTGCTGAAGCTATTGGGTAAACGCGAGATCGGCAGTGTCCTGGTGGAAGGTGGGGGTGAGCTTCTGGGTTCGCTTTTCGACCGCCGCCTGGTAGACAAGGTGCTGGCATTCATCTCACCGGTAATTATCGGAGGCAGTGGGGCTACGACTGTTGCGGGCCGTGGCATTGACAAGATGGCCGAGGCTATGCGTCTTAAGCGCACCGCTGTGAAGAGTCTTGGCAACGATGTGCTGGTTACGGGATATGTAGACCAGGATTTGCCGCGAGGGGATAAGGCGATCGCGAGTGCAACACCATGTTCACTGGAATAGTTGAAGAGATCGGGACATTAAAAGAGGCAACTGCTCACCACCTGACCTTCGAGACTCCTGAACCACTAGAAGGGATGAAGGAAGGTGATAGCATAGCGGTTAACGGCGTCTGCTTAACGGTGATCTCCTTGGAAAATCGCCGCTTCAGTGCTAATATTATGCCTGAGACGTTACGACGCACTAATCTCGGTGGCCTTCGCTATAACGACCATGTGAATCTGGAAAGGGCGCTTGTGCTCGGTGGACGGCTCGGCGGTCACCTGGTGTTAGGTCATATCGATGACACGGGAGGAGTTGTGAGCATAGCTGCCGAGGAGGCTGCGCGCATTATGAGGGTTTCCGTGCCGGCTAGACTGATGCCTTATGTTGTTGATAAGGGCTTCATCGCCATTGACGGTGTTAGCCTTACCATAGCAGGGTTTGATGCCCTATCTCTCTCAGTTTCTCTAGTGGCTTACACCATGGAACACACTACGTTGGGCGAGAGAAGGCCCGGCGACGTAGTTAACCTGGAAGCAGATATAATAGCTAAGTATGTTGAGGGGCTCAATGAACGAAGAACACAGCGACTGGACTCTGAGTTCCTCGCAGAGTATGGATTCACAGGGGGGACAGATGCTGGCTAGCATTTCCGAGGCAATCGAAGACATCAAAGCAGGCAAGCTTATCATTCTTGTCGATGACGAGGCGCGGGAAAATGAGGGCGACCTCGCGATAGCTGCTGAGAAGGTCACCCCTGAGGCGATTAACTTCATGGCCAAGCACGGCAGGGGGTTGATATGTCTTCCCATTGCCGGCCAGAGGCTCGACGAACTGGCGATCCCACTGATGGTTGGCAATAACACCGCCCGTTACGCTACTGCCTTTACGGTTTCTATTGAGGCCAAGGACCGGGTAACGACAGGGATATCTGCCTTTGATCGTGCACAGACCATTAAGACTGTGCTTGATCCTGACACCAGGCCGAGTGACCTGGTTCAACCCGGGCACGTATTCCCGATTCGAGCCAGAGAAGGTGGTGTGCTGGTGCGAGCGGGACACACTGAAGCTATCGTTGATCTTGCCAGGCTGGCCGGGCTGTATCCGGCCGGTGTCATATGTGAAATCATGGATGAGGATGGCACTATGGCCCAGATGCCCCAGCTTCAGGCTATCGCCGCTAGATTCGACATCAAGATCGTTGCGATCGCCGACTTGATTGCCTATCGCATTCGTCACGAGAAGATGGTGCAGAAGGTGACAGAGGCCAAACTACCGACGATCTATGGCGACTATAGAGCTGTGGCGTATAGCAGTGCTGTCGATGCGGCTGAGCACATGGCGCTCGTTAAAGGCAACATATCCGGTGATGAGCCGGTGCTGGTGCGGGTGCACAGCGAGTGTCTGACCGGAGATGTGTTCGGCAGCCTGAGATGTGACTGTGGACCCCAGATTGAAATGGCCTTGCAGCGCATAGCCGAGGAAGACCGGGGTGTTTTCCTGTATATGAGACAGGAGGGCAGAGGAATCGGGTTTCATAACAAACTCTGTGCCTACGCACTCCAGGACCAGGGCATGGATACGGAGGAGGCCAACATCGCGCTTGGGTTTGCCCCTGATCTGAGAGAATACGGGGTAGGCGCTCAGATTCTGGCCGACCTGGGTCTGCGCAATATCAGGTTGCTCACGAACAATCCGAAGAAGGTTATCGGGTTGGAGAGCTACGGAATCAAGATAGTTGATACTGTGCCGCTGATAGCCCCCTGCAACCCTTATAACATGAGGTACTTGCAGACCAAGCAGGAGAAGTTCGGGCACATTCTAGGTATAGAGGAGGTCCAATGATGGCCAAACACTACGAAGGAATCCTGATAGGGAAAGGCCTGAAGTTCGCTGTGGTTGTGTCTCGCTTCAACGAGTTGATCACTGCGAAGTTGCTTGAGGGAGCAAGAGACGCTCTCTTACGTCACGGAGTCAATGAGGCGCACATCGACGTTGCCTGGACTCCCGGTTGTCTGGAGATCCCTATTACCAGTAAGAAACTGGCACAGAGCAATCGGTACGATGCTATCATATGCCTGGGCGCAGTGATTCGAGGCGGCACTCCGCACTCTGAGTATGTAGCCTCGGAGGTAAACAGAGGGATCGGCAAGGTGAGTCTGGACACAGGACTGCCGGTAATACAGGGCATTATCACCGCCGATACCTTGGAGCAGGCTATCCAGAGAGCGGGAGCCAAGGAAGGCAATAGGGGCTTCACCGCCGCGGCAAACGCTATCGAGATGGCGAATCTGCTTAAGGCCCTTCAGTGATCCTGTAGACCCTGTCGCCCGGTCTCACCCTATCCGGGACTATTATGCCTACAATATCGCCTGGCTTGCCTTCAGTAACGTTAACACGCTCAATCTGCATAGATTCCACGGCCAGTTCCATATCTGTGGAGCTGCCCTTAATATGGAGTCTATCGCCGACTCTTAATGGGCCGCTTAGCTCTATGCCGGCTACCACCGGCTTAGCAAAGAAATCCGTCACCTTACCGACTTCGACTTCGCACATCTCCAGAACACCTCCTTTCAGACGGATATCATACGCCCTCAACGGCAGAAATTCAACAGCGCAGGCCTGGTGTGCCTTGACAAGCGGCCCTGCTGCACGTATGATACTGGCTAGAACAAATATGATCGGAGGAGGTAACAGATATGACCGAGAAGAAAGCCGGGCAACCTTATACAATGGAGGAGATAATCTCGTTCGATCGCATTAAGAGGGCTATGACGCTCAGGGTCTTGGACAGAATTGAAGAGCTATGGCAGGGGAAACAGCCCATAAGCGTTGAGCAGATGAATGAGGTAATAGCCGACGAATGGCAGAAGGTGAAGGAGGCAGTAAGATCATCGCCCGCCGCCCGGGATGCCTTTCGGAAGTATCTGGAGCGCACCATCGCCGAGCAGATAGATAAGCTGATGAAAGAGGACAAAGCCGAATTAGAATCACTGGGCGTCGTGGAGAAGAGTCTATAAGTTGGTTCCGCAGGATAAAGGTAATCCACCCGGACAGAGAAGCCAGGACCCGAATATGGGGCAGTTAGTCAGACGACTTGACATGTTAGATGACAGACTAGACAATATGGATTCGATAGTGACTTCACTTGTAGAGAGGGTGATGGGAAGACCCCTTGTGATGGAGGTGACCTGTCCCAATTGCGGTCAAGCTATAGAGGTCAACATCACCAGCGGTGTAAGGCTGCGGGGAAAGGAATAGATATCGCAGGCGTAGCGCTCCGTGGATGTTCAACATCCAGACCTCCCGAGGACAGTCGATCCTCTGGTTCTCCCGCACTACCGAAGGTTTGTTGCGTTCAGCTATGTCTGCTAGAATCGTAGAGCGGGCGGTTAGCTCAGTGGTTAGAGCGCTGCGTTGACATCGCAGAGGTCACTGGTTCAAGTCCAGTACCGCCCATTTTTTCGATGAGTATACAGTTGATCTGGTGCCCCATTGCAGGCAGTTTGAGATGAAACGTGAAGCAAGGGATGAGCAACTCGAGCGGATGCAGCACTCGGCTGCTCATGTTATGGCTGAGGCAGTGCAACACCTCTTTCCCGAAGCCAAATTTGGAATTGGGCCCACGATTGAGAATGGCTTCTACTACGATTTTGAGCTACCGCGCCCATTAACACCGGATGACTTGCCCGTGATCGAAGACAAGATGAGGGAGTTCATCCTTCGTGATGCCAGTTTCGTGACAGAGCAAATGAGCAAGAAGCGGGCGCGAGAACTCTTTGCCGACCAGCCCTACAAGCTGGAGTTACTCGAAGAGATTCCGGAAGCCGACGTGACTATCTACAAGCATGGATCGTTTTGGGACTTGTGTCGGGGCCCTCATCTGAACTCAACCGGCGAACTGAGAGCGGTCAAGCTTACTCGCATAGCAGGAGCATACTGGCGGGGCGACGAGAAGCGGCCCATGCTGCAGAGGATCTACGGGGTGGCCTTTGAAAGCGAGGAACAACTAGGGGAGTATTTGCAGCGGCAGGCCGAAGCCGCCAAGAGGGATCACAGGAAGCTGGGAAAAGACCTGGACCTCTTCAGCACTCATGAGGAGATTGGACCCGGCCTGATCTGCTGGCATCCCAGAGGCGCTCTGGTCCGACGTATAATCGAAGACTATTGGAAGGATGAGCACGATAAGCGTGGCTACGACATCATCTACACTCCTCACATCGCCAAACTGGACCTGTGGAAGACTAGCGGACACTGGGAGTTCTACAGGGAATCCCTCTATCCCCCGATGGAGATCGAAGGACAGCACTACATGCTCAGACCCATGAATTGCCTGGGGCACATCCTGATCTACAAGAGCCGATTGCGCAGCTATCGTGACCTGCCCATCAGGTATGCGGAACTGGGCACGGTGTACAGGTACGAGAGAACGGGTGTGCTGTACGGTATGGCCAGGGTAAGAGGATTCACTCAGGACGATGCGCACATCTTCTGCCGACCCGATCAGGTGGAGGACGAGCTACTGGAGGTTGTGAGGTTGGCGCAGTTCATGATGTCCAGCTTTGGGTTTGAAGAGTATGAAGTGTTCCTATCAACGCGTCCCGAGAGGTACGCCGGCACAGCGGCAATGTGGGAAGAGGCCACGGAGTCCTTGAGACATGTTCTGGATAGGCTGGCGCTGGACTATGAAGAAGACCCGGGGGAGGGTGTGTTCTACGGACCAAAGATCGATGTCAAACTCAGGGATGCTCTGGGACATGAATGGCAGGGCCCTACCATCCAGGTTGACTTCAACTTGCCACAACGATTTCATGTCTGTTATATTGGGGAAGATGGATCGGAGCATAGTGTGACGATGATACATCGCACAGTGCTCGGTGCCATGGAGCGTTTCGTTGCATGCCTCACCGAGCACTACGGCGGTGCGTTTCCTGTATGGCTGGCTCCAGTCCAGGCGGTCATTATTCCCATAGCGGACCGACATGCGGATTACGCTCACGGGGTGGAGGCCGACCTCAGGAGCGAAGGTGTCCGGGCGATAGTAGACGACCGCTCCGAGAGAATGAACCTGAAGATAAGAGAGGCCCAATTGGAGAAGGTGCCATATATGCTGATAGTCGGTGATAAGGAAGTGGCTTCAGCCAGCGCCTCGCTTCGCGCGAGGAGCAATGAGGACCTGGGCCCAGAGGCTGTGGCAGCTATTAAGAGCAGGATAAAGACTGCCATAGAGTCCAGGTCGTGAATACCGTGCGGGGGAGAAAGAGTATAGTTAGAGACGTACCCACCAACAGGAGAATCAGAGCCAGAGAGGTTCGTCTTATAGGTGAAGACGGGAAACAGCTCGGTGTGCTCCCCCTGCCAAAAGCGCTACAAGCTGCTCAGGAGCGAGGTCTCGATCTGGTCCAGGTAGCAACAGGGAATCCCCCGGTATGTCGGCTTCTTGATTATGGCAAGTACAAATATGAGCAGACGAAGAAAGAGCGGAAGGCCAAGAGAGGCCAGCGGGTGGGCTTACTCAGGGAGGTCCGACTAAGACCGAAGATAGAGGAGCATGATCTGCAGGCGAAGATTAAGACCACGAGGAAACTCCTGGAGCAAGGCAATAAAGTGAAGTTACTGTTGAGATTTAGAGGGCGCGAAATCATCTATCCTGAACTGGGTTGGAAGGTGTTACGCGAAGTGGCCGAGGCCTCGAAGGACCTGGCCGTGGTAAGCAGCACGGCTACCGAGCAGAGGAGTATTTCCCTGGTCCTTGCGCCAGTTTCTCTGAAAAAATCCAAGGAGACAGAAACAGATGCCAAAACTGAAAACACATAAAGGGGCAAAGAGCCGCTTCCATACGACAGGCTCCGGGAGGCTGATGCGGACTAAGTGCGGTAAGAGCCACCTCAGACGGAAGAAGGCTCCGAGAACCAAGCGCCTCTACGACGAGACGCTTCGGGTCTCTCCAGCGGACAGGAAGAGGGTCGGCAGGCTTTTGCCTTATAGATAGCGGTCGCATATAGAGCAGGACAGACATGGAGATCTTAGTACCGATCGTAGCAATAGTCTTTGTCTTCTTGATACCGTTGCTGTCGATCTGGACTGAATACAGAAGGGACAGAGCCTTGATCGAGAAAGGGCTATACCAGCCAGATCAGCCATCAGCGCGCCCAGGCTGGGTATTGCTGCTTGTCGGTGCCATACTGACAGGCGTGGGTATTGCGGGGATCATCACTGCCTTCGTCTTCGAGGTAGGCAGAATAGCAGGTATACCGGGGCTTATCAGTCTGTTTGTTGGCACTGCATTGATAGCAGTCTACTATGTTGCCGGCAGAATGAGGACCGATAACGGGTAGCGCCCGAAGGAGGAATCTTGCCAAGAGCTAGGAGTGGGAAGGTCACCCACAGACGACACAAGAAAGTGCTTGAGCTGACCAAAGGGCATCGAGCAGCCAGACATAACCGCTACAGAACGGCTCATGAGTCCATGCTGCATGCGCTCGACTATTCCTATAGACATCGTCGCGAGCGAAAGGGTGACTTCAGGCAGCTTTGGATCACCCGCATCAACGCCGCCGTGCGGGCCAGAGGACTCACTTACAGTCAGTTTGTGGCAAGGCTGAGACAATCCAACATAGAGATCAACCGCAAGATGTTAGCTGAGATGGCGGTGAGAGACCCTGAAGGCTTCGGCGCATTGATTGCCTCGGTGACTGAGGCCGATTAGTCCCGCCGGCACTGACACAAAGCCCGCGAATACCGGGCATTGCGGACAAGGACGACACCGCCAGACATCCAATGCTGGATCAACTCAAAGGTCTCCGCACTCAAGCTCTTAGCGAGCTAAGCGAAGTCGATAGTCTTCGAGGGTTGGAGCTGTGGCGTGTCCGTCACCTGGGTAAGAAGAGCGCCCTGATCCAAATCCTGCGTTCGCTGGCTACCCTGCCCGCGGAAGAAAGGCGGAGGGTGGGCGCACAGGCTAACGAAGTCAAAACAGCTTTAGAGTCAGGCCTTAGCGAGAAAGAGAGACAACTGCAGGAAGCTCTCCTGGCCTCTCCTTTGAAATCCCTGCAGTTGGACGTGACCTTGCCCGGCCGACCTTATCCCATCGGTGGTCTTCACCCCATTACGCAGACGATCAACGAGATCTGCGAGATTTTCGGTAATATGGGCTTTCAGACGATTGAGGGTCCCGAGGTGGAGTTGGAATACTACAATTTCGAAGCCCTGAACATTCCTGCGCACCATCCAGCGCGTGAGATGTTTGCCACACTGTGGGTAGAGACAGGCGGGGGAGAAGAGACTACACTATTGCGTACTCACACGTCGCCGATGCAGATCAGGTTGATGGAGAGAGAGCGCCCGCCCATAAGGGTCATAGTGCCGGGGAGGGCCTACAGATACGAAGCGACTGACGCCACTCACGAATCGATCTTCTTCCAGGTTGAAGGTCTGGCTGTGGACACGAACATCACTATGGCCGATCTAAAAGGCACTCTGCTTGAGTTCTGCCGCTGCCTGTTCGGAGATGAGAGGAAGGTACGCTTCCGGTGTGACTACTTCCCGTTTGTGGAGCCAGGGGCTGAGATGGCCATCGAATGTCTGGCCTGCGCCGGCGCCGGCTGCCGATTGTGTGGCCATAGCGGGTGGATCGAAATACTGGGGGCCGGGATGGTCCATCCGGACGTACTGGCGCGAGTCGGCATCGACCCCGATATCTACAGCGGCTTCGCCTTCGGGATGGGAGTTGAGCGATTGCCTATGCTCAGATACGGCGTCGATGACATACGCCTCTTCTATAACAATGACCTCAGGTTCTTGAGGCAATTCTAGAGTTCAAGGTGATGACATGAAGGTCTCGCTCAAGTGGCTAGGTGGGTATGTTGACATAACANTTTCAGCGCTGGAGTTGGGCAACAAACTAACCATAGCCGGCCTTGAACTCAGTGCCGTAGAGTCGGTGGGCCAAGCCTGGGACAATGTGGTGGTAGGGGAGGTGACAGATCTCACACCTCATCCCCATGCCGACCGGCTTACGCTGGCTACAGTTGACCTGGGTGGTGGGGGATTCACCGTGGTTTGCGGAGCCCCCAATATTCGCGTTGGCCAGAGGGTGCCGTTCGCGCGCGTAGGAGCCCGGCTCATAGACGGCCGCACCGGGCAAACCGTGTCCCTGAAGCCCGCAAGAATCCGCGGCGTAGTCTCCGAGGGCATGGTTTGCTCCGAGAAGGAACTTGGTATTTCCGATGATCATGAGAGTATTCTGGTCTTGCCGTTGGACGCGCCGGTAGGCGCCCCTCTCGGTGATTATCTGGGTGATACGATTCTTGATCTTGACATAACCCCTAACCGGCCCGATTGCTTGTCGGTGATCGGCATTGCCCGCGAAGTCGCTGCTCTCACCGGGGCGCCGCTCCGTCCGCCGTCCGTTGAATACCAGGAATCGGAGCAGCGTATAGATTCTCTGGTCTCTGTTAGCGTCAGTGCGCCCGACCTGTGCCCCAGGTACTGTGCCACTTTGATCCTCGGGGTTAAGGTAGGCAGCTCTCCGGGCTGGCTACAGCAACGCTTGAACAGCTATGGCATGCGTCCTGTAAACAGCGTTGTTGACGTCACCAACTATGTCATGCTGGAGTACGGCCAGCCCCTTCACGCGTTTGACTATCACAGACTGAAGGGCCGGCAAGTCGTGGTCCGCAGAGCCGCACCTGCTGAGACCATAACTACCCTCGATGGAACGGAACGTCGTCTGGATCCCGACATGCTGGTCATCGCAGACGAGGAGGAGGCGATTGCCGTTGCCGGAATCATGGGCAGTGGAGCTTCTGAGGTTACCGAGGCAACTGAAGCCGTCCTTCTGGAATCTGCGAACTTCAACCAGGTCGCCATTCGTCGCGGGTGTGAGCGTCTTCAGTTGCGGAGCGAGGCCTCGGTGCGCTTTGAGAAGGGACTCAGTAGCGAACTGCCGCCTGAGCCTTTGAGACGGGCCACTCAACTCCTGCTTGAAGTAGCCGGCGGTGCAGCGGCCGGAGGTGTGGTCGATGTGTACCCCGGCAAGCGCGAATACGAGCCAGTAGTACTTCCGGTCCGCGAGGTGGCACGTCTCTCGGGTCTGGAGGTCGATGTCGACGAGATGCTCAAAATGTTGAGGTCTCTGGGCTTTGAGTGCAGGGAGGTCGACCGGGGTTCGCGGATTGCGGTGTCGGTACCGTATTGGCGGAGCGACATCAGATGCGCTCCCGATCTGGTGGAGGAGATAGTGCGCATCATAGGTTATGAGAGGATTCCTGTTACGAGGCTGAGTTCTGCCCTGCCCCGACAGCAGTTGAGATCGTCTCCGGCCTCCCTCCGAAGCAGCCTCAGGCGAGGTTTGCGTGATGCTCTGGTCGGCCTCGGCTTTCAGGAGATACTCACCTATCCCCTGGTCAGCCTGGAGAGACTCCAGAAGCTATCCCCCCGAATGGAGTTGGAGACTCCGCCACTGAAGGTGGCTAACCCGATGACAAGAGAACAAGAATACCTGCGTACCGGCTTGCGGGCCGGCGTTCTGGCTACACTGGCACACAACCAGAAATTCGAGTCGGCAGGCATAAGGGTCTTCGAGATCGGCAAGGTGTTCAACCCGCGGCAGCCCGCCACCGATGAAGTTAAGCGACCTCACAATGATGAGCGGCTACCCCGAGAAGACGAGATGCTGTGTGCTGCCCTGGGGGGTCCCAGGTCTGGATTATCGTGGCATGCCGGGCAAGAGATGCTGGATTTCTTTGACGCCAAGGGAGTGGTGGAAAACGTCCTGAACGGATGGGGGATAAACGTAGGCTTTCGTGTTAGCGACGACGAAACCCTGTTCCCGGGCAGAGGGGCGGAGATACTCGTTGACGACGACAGAATAGGCATCGTGGGTGAGATACATCCCAAAGTCGCGCAGGCCTTCGATCTCTCGGACACCGTGTTCATCATGGAACTCGACCTCGAGAGACTGCTGCCGCGGATGAGCAGGACCAGGAGATATCGCCCCATTCCCCGGTTTCCCGGCGTCAGCCGCGACATTGCGTTGGTGGTAGATGAACAGGTGAGCTATCACACAATGGAGAGCATAATCCGGGCCTTTCCGCTGGTGACTAAGGTCACTCTATTCGATCTCTATCGCGGAGAGCAGGTGCCCGCAGGGAAGAAGTCCTTCGCCATACGGATCATCTATCAGTCGCTTAGCCACACCTTGACCGACGATGAAGTAGACAACGTCGAGCAGCAGATGCTTGACATACTGCACCAGGAGACCGGCGCGACCCTGCGGCGGTAGTTCACTGAAGAAGCGCAAGAAAGGCTGCGTCTGTGTTGGGGTTCAGTTCTTCTTTGTCCTCAGTATGGTTTGACGTTCCGTGCTGCTCGGCCGGCAGGGCAGGCCAACTAGACTAAGGTTGAGACTCCCTAGTCGCTGCCAGAAGACTCGTCACCTGTCTCGTCAGATCCTCAAAGGGCAGAAGCCGGGATTCCTTCTCGGTGCGACGCTTCGCCTCCACGCTCCGGCTCTCTAAGGTGCGCGGCGATAAGGTCAAGCGGAGTGGAATGCCCAGGAGGTCGGCGTCGTTGAACTTGACCCCCGGCGAATCAATACGATCATCGAAGAACATCTCCAGGCCCGACTGTTGCAGGTCTTCATAGATCTGCTCCGCCGCTGCGGAGATCTCGGCCCGGTCCGCATGCAGAGAGCAAAGGCAGACCTGATACGGGGCGATAGATTGTGGCCAGATGATCCCTTTGTCATCGTGGCTTTGTTCCACTACGGCCGCCAGCAGCCGGCCCAGTCCAATGCCGTAGGACCCCATGATGACCGGTCGGGATCCGCCGTCCCTGTCCAGGAATGATGCCCCGAACCTCTCACTGATAAACGTGCCAAGCTTGAACACATGCCCTACTTCTATGCCTCGAACCGAAGATAGCTCACTCCGACATCGCGGGCAGCGGTGCCCGGTTCGAGCGAGGGCGACGTCGGCCACCACATCAGCCTGGAAATCTCTGGGATAGTTGATGTTTCTGAGGTGGTATCCCGACTTGTTGGCACCGGTGATGAAGTGAGCGCGTGACTTCACCGAATCGTCGGCGACGACCCGTACTCCCTTCAGACCTACAGGCGAGGCAAAGCCGGCGACCAGGCCGCTCTTGCTCACCTCGTCTTCCGTGGCCAACCGGAGGTCGGAGCACTTCAGAGCGTTCGTCAGTTTCGTCTCGTTGATGTCGAGGTCGCCGCGTATCACGACGATCAAGAATTCTCCGCCAGCCACATAGAACACCGACTTCAGGGTCTCGGTTGTCGGCACATCGACCANGTCCGCCACCTGCACAATAGTCCTGGCCTCCGGCGTAGCTATCTCTTCCATGGGANGAAGCTCCCGAGGGTTTCCTGCACCGGACCCGGGGCTCGGTGCTGCCCCGGCGTCACTCTCCACCGCCTTATTGAACTCCGCCTTCTCTGCATTTGCAGCATATCCGCAGGCGGCGCAGTGGATGATCTCGTCTTCTCCGGTCTCGCTAAGGACCATGAACTCGTGAGATTCCTTGCCCCCTATGGCGCCGCTGTCGGCCTCGATCATCAAAGTCGGCAAGTCCATGCGGGCATAGACATTGCGGTACGCCTGGCTCACCAGCCTGTAGCTTTCGTCGAGGCCGGATTCGTCGGCATCCAGACTGTAGAGATCCTTCATTATAAACTCCCGGACCCTCAGCAAGCCGCCGCGGGGTCGGGGCTCGTCGCGAAGCTTGGTCTGTATTTGATAGAGGAGTAGAGGCAGGTCGCGGTAACTCTGAACATAGCGACTAACGAGGTCGGCAACCACTTCTTCGTGGGTGGGTCCCAGCGCAAGTATCCGTTTTCGGCGGTCGGTCATGGTGAAGAGTGATTCGCCAAAGGCAACGTTGCGCCCTGACTGCTGCCAGAACTCAAAAGGCTGCAACACAGGCAGCAGCAACTCCTGCCCGCCGGCCTTGTCCATTTCCTCCCTTATTATCTGCTCAATCTTCCTGAGAACCCGCCAGCCCAAAGGTAGATAGGAGTAGATTCCGGCAGCCTCCTGGGCAATCATCCCGGTCCTCAGCAATAACTGGTGGCTTATGCTCTCTGCTTCGGCCGGGGCCTGCCGCAATGTCTTCCCAAAAAGCTTAGAAAAACGCATACCGCCTACCCTTGCTCCTGTTCTGTCGTTCCGAGGGAGTTCACCTCCGCCATCAGGGCCTCGAGGAGGTCCTGCTCGCTTGCTGTGCCGACGACCTCTCCCTTCTTGAATACGACACCTTTTCCTTTCCCGCACGCAATGCCTACGTCGGCGTCCCTGGCTTCGCCGGGGCCGTTGACAACGCAACCCATGACGGCGACCTTGACAGGCGTGCTTGTCCTGTCAAGACGCCTGCTCACCGCCTCAGCCAGGGCGATGATATCAACTTCAGCCCGGCCGCAGGACGGGCAACTCACCAGCATTGGTCCTCTCTGACGCAGCCCCAGGCTCTTCAGGATCTCGTAGGCAACGAATACCTCCTCGCGGGGATGAGCGGTGAGTGAGACGCGTATGGTATCGCCGATCCCTTCATAGAGTAGTATCCCGATTCCTAACGCGCTCCGTATCACGCCTGTCCGTGGGAGTCCCGCCTCCGTGATGCCCAGGTGCAGGGGATAGGGCATTCTGGCCGCGATCATGCGATACGCCTGAACGGTAGAAGGAACGTCGAAAGCCTTGAGAGACACCTTTAGCAGAGCGAAGTCCAGGCTTTCCATCAGCCTTATCTGCTCCAAAGCCAGGTTGGCCATGCGCACAACCGTCGGAGCACCGGGCTCGAAGCCGGCGGGCAAACTGCCGGCGTTCACTCCTATGCGGATCGGCACTTCTCTCTCTCTGGCGGCGGTCACCACCTGCGCAATCTGCCCCCTGTCACCGATGTTGCCGGGATTCAGGCGCAGTCCGGCCGCACCGAACTGCAGGGCCGCCAGAGCGAGACGATAGTCGAAGTGGATATCGGCGATAATGGGCAATGAGACGTTCTTCCTTATGGTTGCCAAACTCTCGGCCGCTTCCTGATCCGGAACCGCCATTCTCACGAGCTCACAGCCACACTCTTCCAACTCCCTGATCTGGCTTATGGTAGCGGCCGTATTACGGGTATCGGTCTTGGCCATGGATTGCACTACTATGGGGGCGTCACCGCCGATACCGACTCCGCCCATTCTCAGGGGGATCGAGGTTCGGCGGGTCATAGTCCGAATCCCCTGCCGGCGATCAGACGCTCGATATCAAGGTAGAAGATAACCACGATCAGTGCGATGAGAAGCGCAGTACCGACGGTGTAGGCCAAGCGCACGGCCCGACGCGAAAGACGCCTGCCACGCCTGATCCCTTCGATGAACCCCACCAGCATTCCGCCGCCATCCAGAGGCGGAATCGGGAGCAGGTTGAACAGACCGATCCCGAGGCTAATCAAGCCGGCCATGAACAGTATGCCGCCGAAGCCCAGGACATCTACTGCCTCCACAGTCAACTGTCCGGCGCCTATCGGGCCCACCACCGCCAGATCGGGAGATTCTATGATCAAGGGAATTGCTTCCACAATGAGCACCGGCAGAAAAATGATGTAACTGGCCCCTGCATAAATCGCGCTCCACACAGGACGCCTTTCTTCTTCGCTTTGAGTCCCTGGCACCCATCGGATCTCCACACCGGGCAGGTCCTGGTAGTTGCGATTGTCGAGGGAGACCGAGACGACCTCCCCATCCCTCTGTAAGGTCACTGATATGTGTTCTTCCCGGGCAGCATCCAGTACCTTGGACAGGCTTTGCTGGTTATACACGGGCGCGCCGTTGACTCTCAGGAGCGTGTCTCCATGGCCGATGCCGGCCTCATCGGCCGGCGACCCTTCCTCTACGTGAGTGATGATATTCCAGGAGAGGATGACTCCAATCGTGCGCCGACCCTGTGCCGGGTCAAACGTGGGCGTCAGCCTGACCTGCTGCTCCTCTGTGTTCCTCTGCACAAGGAACGTCATCTCAGTTCCTTCTTCGACCGCATCTATGCGGTTACGCAGATCCTGCGGCCTCTGGATAGCATACCCGTCTGCCCTGAGGATTATATCGCCCGGCCGCATGCCGGCCCCTTCGGCGGGAGACTCCTCCTCCACAGAATGCACCATGATTCCGTTGCCTGTGATGACCAGATAGGGCAACGCGTAGAAAGCACTGAGGAGTACAAAGGCAAGCAGGATGTTGGCCAGTGGGCCCGCGACGAAGATGCCCAGTCTGGTCCAGGGCCGCTTGCCGGCCAGACCACGGGGCACCGCAGGGTCGTCTTCTCCGGCAGGTCTGACAAACGCTCCCACGGGTATCGCATTTATCGAGTATATGGTCTCGCCTCGTTTAATGCCGAGAAGCCGCGGCGGAAGCCCTATGCCGAACTCCTCCACCTTCACCCCAGCACGCCTCATACTCATGAAGTGTCCGAGTTCGTGAAGACAGATAGCCACGAATAGGGCTGCGATAAACAAGATTATCGTAATAGCAACACTCATCTGCTCCTCCCGGCTTCGACATCGGTTCGGTGTCGAGGCCTTTCACCGTCACACGAGAAGAACCGCTCAGTATATCCTCTTGCCCATGCGTCCGCGGCCAGGATGTCCTCCAGAGACGGATGGGCAACACTCTCATGGTGCTCCAGCGCGCCCTGCCCAACCCTTGCTATGTCGGTAAAACTGATCCGGTGGCTGAGAAAGAGCTCGACGGCTACCTCATCGGCAGCACAGAGCACCGCCGGATAAGTGCCGCCCGATTTGCCGGCATCCACCGCTGTCTTGAGACCCGGAAACCTGTCATAGTCCGCGGGCTCAAAACTCAGATTCTGTACGTTGTTCCAATCAAGGTGGGGCAACTCCGTGTTAGTCCACCTTTCAGGGTAAGAAAGGGCGTACTGAATCGGCAACCTCATATCGGGGTGACCAAGCTGAGCCTTCAGGGAACCATCGGTGAACTCCACCATGGAATGGACGATAGACTGGGGATGGACCAACACGGAAATACTATCAAAAGGAAGAGAGAAAAGCCAGTGAGCTTCGATCACCTCCAGCCCCTTGTTCATGAGCGTCGCCGAATCTATGGTTACTTTCCTTCCCATCTTCCAGACCGGGTGGCGGAGGGCCTGCTCGGGAGTGACCTTAGCCAGTTGTGACTGCGAATAGCGGTAGAAGGGCCCCCCGGAGGCGGTTAGCAGCAGCCGCCGCGGCCTGCTGTCTTCGCCCTGCAGGCATTGCCAGATGGCGCTATGCTCGCTATCGACAGGGATAATGTGAGCCTGGTGGAGACTTGCTTCGCGAACGACGATCTCGCCGGCCATCACCAGTACCTCCTTGCTGGCCAGAGCGACTGTTTTGCCTGCCCTCAGAGCCGCCAGGGTAGGGCTCAGTCCTGCCTTGCCGGCGGTGGCAACGATCACAACGTCAACGTCCGGGTGGCTCACCATTTCTTCCATCGACACGAACTCGGCCCCGCAACCCGTCTCGAGCCTCACCGACGAGTAGAACACCCCGGGGCGGAACTCATCGATTTGTCGTTGCAGTAGCTCGAGATTACTGCCTCCCGCCAGACCGGCTACACAGAGTTGGTCGGGCAGCGCGTGGATTATATCCAGAGCCTGCCGCCCTATGGAACCGGTTGAGCCAAGGACAGCTATCCTCTTCATATGATCACCCATGTAATGTAATAGTATAGCACCGGCCCGACGAAGATGATGCTGTCGAAGCGGTCCAGGATACCGCCGTGCCCGGGCAGCAGACTGCCTGACTCTTTCACCCCCAAGCTGCGCTTGAGCAGCGACTCAACCAGATCGCCGACCTGGGCAGAGAGACTGACGAGGAATCCGAGGATGATGATCTGCCAGTATTCGACAGAAAAGGGAGAAATGAGATTGAGAACCAGCGCTATCACGATGGCGCCGGAAATGGCGCATATCAAACCCCCGACTGCTCCCTCCCGGGTCTTGCCGGGGCTTATAGCAGGAGCGAGCGTGTGTTTGCCCCTTGCGCGGCCGATGAAGAAGGAACCCGTGTCGTTGGCGAATACGGTGAGTATGGACAGGTACACCCAGGTCCGGCCGTCGTCAAGGCCACGCAGGCTGAGCCAGTAGCTGAGCATCCAACCTACGTAGAGGGCACCTGCTATCGTCCATGCCCACGTGCGAAAGGTTCTCTCCCCAGGGGGCCGCCGCAGCAGCCACACCAGAGAAGCCAACATGAAAGCGGTAATGGTTATCGCTGGAATACCGGGGTCGCCAGACTGGTAGTGATGCCTCAGAACGAGCGCCAGGGCCCAGACAAGACCCAGGTAAAGCATCGGGTCTTTCTTATCAAGATTGGCCATGCGGTAGAACTCATAGGCGCCGGCTAACGCCGCTCCCGCTATCAGGAGACTGAACCAGGGCGTGCCAAACCAGATGGCCAGTGCGAGCAGAGGAACGAACACAGCGGAAGTGATGACTCTGTGTTTGAGCATGGAATCTATTGTAACAGCTTTTGAACAGCTACGGGCGCGATCTGTACGCTGAGGTGTACCCGCCGTGCCGGAGTTCCGAATTCGGGGGCGCCTGCGAAACCCGGCCGGGACGCCGGAAAGCGCAATCTAGCTACTCTTGCAGCTGGCGGTTGGTCCTGGCTGCGCTTGCCCGAGCACTCCTCTGCCCGCCAGTACAATGGCGATTACGAACATGGTAAGCATGATCACTGCTGACATCCGGGGGAAACCTCCGACGGGCCACGTGATAGCTACCAGCGGGCCGTTTATGGCTCCCATCCCGAGGAGGATTGTCCACCATGCCCACGCTTCAGCCTTCCTCAGGGCAAGATGAATGACGGCTATTGACAGCACCCCCACGCCAATGAAGAGTATTCCTGCCACTCTGATGAAAATCGCTGCCAGGGTTGCCAGGTCAGGATTCAACTCGGCAATCTCATCCATGGTCATGCCGATGAACTCCTGATGGTATGGCAGCAGAGTTCCCTCAACGACGTAGACAATCCCCACAACGAGAGAAAAAAGTGCCACGACAGTCAGCAAGACAGTAGCGGCTTTCAACATGGTGAGCCTTCTTATCGCCCCCGGCGGTCAGTGCGGGCTATTCAGAACGCATACTGGTGAGGCGGACTATATCTCCCGTATTTCGCTCTCCTTACGCTGTCCCAGTTCGCCCGCACTTTCCACGTAAGACTCTGTGAGCTGGTCTATCTTCTTACTATTGCTCTTCAGTTCGTCCTGCGATATCTCTTTATTCTTCTCCATCTCCCTCAGCTTTTCTATGCCATCCCTGCGTATGTTGCGTATGGCGATCCGCCGGTCCTCCACCCTCTTTGATACCAGCTTAACCAACTCCTTACGTCGTTCCTCACTGAGCGGGGGGATGGCCAACCGGATTACATTACCATCGTTTGCAGGGTTCAGCCCGATGTTGGCTGCTTGAATCGCTCTTTCAATGTCACGCAACGACGAACGATCCCAGGGTTGAACAATTATGAGATTGACCTCGGGTACCGAGACGGTGGCAAGCTGATGAAGCGGAACAGGCGAGCCGTGGTAGTCCACCACAACGTTGTCTAGCAAGGCAGGAGCAGCACGCCCGGCCCGGATGGCACCCAGCTCCTTTGCCAGCCCATCCAGAGCCTTCTGCATTCTGGAGTTAACTTCGCCGAGTAACTCATCCACCATTGATTAGCGATCAACACCAAGCTCGAACCTGGCGAATCTGCTTACTACGATATTCTCACCCACTCTCGCTATCAAGTCGGTGACAACTTCTTGCACCGTCCTCTCAGGTTCCTTTATGAAAGGCTGACTGAGAAGACAGACCACCTGTGGGTCCATGTCCGCTTCTGGGGGTATGTCGTTACTGGTGACAAACTGCGGGCATGCAGCAGCTACCTGCATTGCTATATTGCGAGCAAGCTCTTTGAACTCGTCCGTATGAGCGACGAAATCGGTCTCGCAGTTTAGCTCCACCAGCGATCCTACGCGTTTGGTATGATGAATATATGCCTCGATAACGCCTTCCGTTGCGATTGCATCCCTCTTCTTCGCAGCAGTCGCCGCACCACGCTCTCTCAAGAACTCGATCGCCTTCTCTACATCACCATCTGCCTCTGCTAGCGCCCGGTTGCACTCGAGCACACCCGCGTTGGTTCTGTCCCTTAACTCCTTTACTGCCTGAATCGAGTTCTTCATCTAGATGCAGTCTCTCCTTTCGGCTCGTCTCCTTCTACTCGCTCCTCAGGTTCCCCTGATTCCTCTGTGTTCTCCGGAGTCTCGGGCTCCTCCGGCCCAAAAGTGTAGGAACCTAAGATCGCAATGGCCTCTCCTCGCTCTTCTTCAGCAGATAGCTTGCCGACCCCTGCCTCTCCAGAAAACGCTTCTGCTTTTCCTTCAACTATGGCGTCAGCTAGCTTGCTACAGATCAACCTGATAGCCTTCACTGCATCATCATTGGCGGGGATGGGGTGGTCGATACCATCCGGATTGCAGTTGGTATCCACGATGGCAATAACCGGTATGCCCAGTTTCCTTGCTTCGGTAAAGGCAATCTTATCCTTAATGGGGTCAGCGATGAACAGGGCACTGGGCAGGGTAGTCATCTCCTTGAACCCGCCCATCTGCGTGTTCAGATGGAAGATCTCCTTTTCTATCTTGACTCGCTCTTTCTTCGGTAGAAGGTCAAGCTCGCCCTTGTCCCTTCTGTTCTCCAGACGAACCAGGTGATCGATTCGCGCCTGTATAACCGCGAAGTTCGTCAGCATACCGCCTAGCCACCTCTGATTAACGTAGCTCATGCCGCACCGGGTGGCTTCCTCTTCTATGGTCTGTTGAGCCTGTTTTTTGGTCCCCACAAAAAGGATACTCTGCCCCCGGGCTGCCAGATCCTGAACAAAGGTGCAGGCCCTATCCAGCATGGTGACCGTTTGCTCCAGGTCGATTATGTGGATGCTGTTGCGCTGAGTGAAAACATACTTCCTGGCCTTGGGATGCCAGTAACTGGTATGATGGCCGAAGTGTGCACCCGCTTCCAGCAACTGTTTCAGTAAGACGTTATTTGCCATTGCAGCCGTTATATCCTGTCTCGATCAGCAAAACTCCTCTAATGTAGCACAGTTGAGCGGGCAATGCAACAGCGGCATGCTAAGGGAGATCTCCTGTATTTTCAACCCGACCGACCGAGGTGTTACCATGTCGGGCCTCGTGCACGACTGGGCCCGGGCCCAGAGGGTCGTAATAACCACGCTGACGCAGCGAGGGTGTGGCTTGACAGCCGGCAGGACTTTGTGCTGAAATCACTGGCTGACCGGGTTTGCCTGTTTCCCTGATGCCGCTACTGACTGTCGGTTGACAGAGAATCTGGTGTTATTTATACTATTGGGCTACGGCTTAGGCCAATGCTGCCCGAGTAGCGCAATGGTAGAGCAACCGACTTGTAATCGGTAGGTTGGTGGGTTCGAATCCCCTCTCGGGCTGGGTTTTCTGAATATTTTATGATAAGCTTAAGCTGCGGAGGGGTGCCGGAGTGGTTAATCGGAGCAGACTGTAAATCTGCCGCCCGTATGGGCTACGTGGGTTCGAATCCTACCCCCTCCACCATGGTGTGCAGTAGGCCCACATAGCTCAGTAGGTAGAGCACGTTCTTGGTAAGAACGGGGTCACCAGTTCGAATCTGGTTGTGGGCTTTGAGATAAAAGGAGGCTAAGATGGCTAAGAAAACGTACGAACGAGTCAAACCCCATATCAATGTGGGCACTATAGGACACGTTGACCACGGGAAGACTACGCTTACTGCGGCTATNACGCAGGTACTGTCAANGGCAGGGCTTACAGAGTACCGGACGTTTGACTCGATCGACAATGCTCCTGAGGAGAAGGCGCGTGGGTTAACTATTGCTATTTCGCATATAGAGTATGAGACCGAGCAACGCCATTATTGCCATGTTGACTGTCCCGGTCACGCCGACTATATCAAGAATATGATAACCGGGGCCGCTCAGATGGATGGAGCTATCCTTGTGGTCGCCGCTGATGATGGTCCTATGCCTCAGACGAGGGAGCACATCCTTCTGGCTCGCCAGGTGGAAGTACCCCGCATGATCGTCGCCCTGAATAAGGTAGACATGGTAGATGATCCCGAGTTGTTGGATCTGGTGGAAATGGAGGTGAGGGACCTGTTGAAGCGGTATGAATTCCCCGGCGATGAAATACCTGTGGTGCGGGTAAGCGCTCTTAAGGCTCTTGAGTGCGCATGCGGCAATCAGGATTGTCCCTGGTGTGGACGGATCAGGGAACTGATGGATGCGGTGGATGAGTACATTCCTCTACCGCAGAGGGAAAGTGACAAGCCTTTCCTGATGCCAATAGAAGATGTGTTTAGCATCAAGGGGCGGGGAACTGTACCTACCGGTAGAGTAGAGCGCGGTGTGATCAGAGCTGGCGATGAGGTGGAGATAGTGGGGTTGAAAGAGTCCAAGAAGACGGTGGCAGTCAGCCTCGAGATGTTCCATAAGACCATGGGGGAAGCAGAGGCAGGCGATGCCGTCGGAGTTCTTCTGCGAGGCCTTGACCGGGAGGAGATAGAGCGAGGGCAGGTGCTGGCTAAACCAGGTACGGTTAAACCTCACACCGAAGCTGAGGCCGAGGTATATATCCTGAACAAGGAAGAAGGAGGCAGGCATACCCCGTTCTTCACCGGATACAAGCCCCAGTTCTATATCAGGACGCTGGACGTTACAGGAGAGATCATCCTACCTGATGGTGTAGAGATGGCCATGCCCGGTGACAGCCTTAATCACATGAGGATCAGGAGTTCAGTTCCGGTCGCTATGGAGGAAGGGTTGCGCTTCGCCATCAGGGAAGGCGGGAGGACGGTAGGCGCCGGTGTCATCACCAAGATTGTTCAGTAACCGGTCGACCGGAGTTTCTGCGAATTGTAGATAGATGTGGCTAAGAAGAAAGGCGATCTACGCATAATCATCCACCTGGCCTGCAGTCAATGTCAGCGGAGAACCTATACGACGACGAAGAACAAGAAGAACGATCCGCAAAGACTGGAACTGAATAAGTATTGTCCGAGTTGTCGTAGCTACGCCGTCCACCGAGAAGCTAAGTAACTATGACAAGTCATGTCAAGAGAGGTACAGGCGCTAAGTCTGCCCCGGCCAAGAAATCAAGGCTCGCTTTCTTCCCCGAGGTCGTGGCTGAACTGCGCAAGGCCCACTGGCCGACAAGACAAGAAGCCTTAAGACTGAGTCTGCTGGTCCTCGTAGTGTGCACCGTTGTCGGGGGTATCTTGTTTGCTTTCGATTCGGCCTTTGCCGCACTGTTTTGGCAGATCATCGGCGGTTAGCAGGATCATGGATGGAGAATGGTACTTATTATACGTCTCTTCGGGTCACGAGGAGCAGGCTAGAAGGAACCTGGAACAACGTATCAAATACATGGATGTGGGCGACAAGATATTCGACGTGGTGATACCGACGGCGAAGGAGATTGAGATCAAGGCCGGCAAGCGTCGCACGATAACTAAGAAGGCCTTTCCGGGCTACATTATGGTGAACATGCAGCTGGACGAGCATAGCTGGGACATCGTGCGTAATACTCCTGGCGTGGCCGGCTTTGTGAGCGCTGGCGTCAAGCCCGTCCCTTTACCGCAAGAGGAGGCGAACGCCATTCTGCGACGTATGGATGAGGCTCCTACTGAGGTTAAGACGACCTTTAAGGAGGGAGACAGCATACGCGTAACAAGTGGGCCCTTCTTGGACTTTATTGGCAAGGTAGAGCAAGTCAATCTGAACAAGGGCAAGGTCATAGTTATGCTGTCGCTCTTCGGCCGGGAGACGCCAGTCGAGTTGGATCTGCTGGGAGTGGAGAAGCTATAGGCTGTCTCAGGCCAGGGCACGCAGGTCAGTGAAAGCGAGAATTAGCAATGGCGAAGAAGGTTAAGGCAGTTGTCAAGCTCCAGATATCCGCGGGTAAGGCTACCCCCGCACCACCCGTAGGGCCTGCTCTGGGCCCGTACGGGATCAACATTATGGGCTTCTGCAAAGAGTATAATGAGCGAACCGGTTCTCAGGAGGGTTATATCATCCCTGCTGAGATAACGATATACGAGGATCGCTCCTTCACCTTTTTCACCAAGATGCCTCCTGTTTCCGATTTATTGCGGCGTGCCTTAGGGGTGGAGAAGGGGAGCGGTGATGCGGGCAGTCAGAAGATAGGGAAGATAAGCAAGGATGCGGTCTACGAAATCGCCCGAACAAAGATGCCGGACCTTAATACCACGGATATTGAAAAGGCGGCGAGTATTGTCGCGGGCACGGCTCAAAGCATGGGCGTGGAGGTTGAGTGAGCATCGGTTTGCAGCCTTGCTCGGAAAGCCGAGGGTAGAAGCAGATGGCGACACGAGGTAAGAAATACCAGGAAGCGAGTAAGCTCATCGATAGAGCCAGAGCCTATTCCCCCGAAGAGGCAATTGAGTTGGCTAAGGAAGCTGTCTATGCCAACTTCGATGAGACTGTGGAGCTCCATCTGAAGATGGGTGTGAACCCCCGCAGCGCCGACCAACAGGTGCGCGGCGTGGTCTTGTTGCCTCATGGGCTCGGCAAGAAGACGAGAGTCCTCGTCTTCGCTCAGGGTGAAGCGATAAAGCTGGCAGAGGAGGCAGGTGCTGATTATGCCGGGGCAGATGACCTCATCAAACAGATCGAGGATGGCTGGCTCGAATTCGATGTCTCGGTGGCCACTCCCGATATGATGCCCAAAGTGGCTAAGCTCGGGCGTATCCTCGGGCGACGTGGCCTGATGCCTAACCCCAAGTCCGGCACTGTGGTACAACCTCAGGACCTGCCCCGGGTTGTGGACGAAGCCCGCAAAGGCAGGGCTGAGTTCCGTCTAGATAGAACCGCCATCATCCATTTGCCTATCGGCAAGGCCAGTTTTGACAAGGACAAGTTGCTTGAGAATCTGGCGGCGGCAGTCGAGGCCATCGTGAGAGCTAAGCCTAGCGGTGCTAAGGGGCAGTATATCCGGAGCGCATCGCTGTCCACCAGCATGGGGCCGGGGTTTAAGCTGGACATCTCGTCGCTGCTTGCCACCGCCAGCGCTCTGACCAGGTAGACTCGCCGCCAACGTGCAGAGTCCAGGCATCTCTTACCATCCTATTCGACGGGGGGCCGTGGTAGGCGCCGGCATCTGTGGCTGTTCACAGTGCCTTTCCTGTTCCGGACAGGCACAGGTTCTGTGAGCCAGTCGGAGTTCAAGGCAAGGAAGGTGGATGGGAAGATCTCTGTTGATCTACGTCTCGGTTCATCACGGCAATACCGAAAAGGTGGCCAAAGCGATAGCGGTCGCTCTTGAGGCCGACTCATTGCGGTTGCCGGAGGTGGATGTACATATGATCCGACGGTACGACTTGATCGGGTTCGGCTCAGGGATATATTTCGGTAAGCATCACCGGACCCTGCTAGATTTCGTGGACGGGTTGCCCGTGTTGAGAGAAAAGAAGGCGTTCGTTTTCTCCACGAGCGGACTGAGACGAATGCGATTCGTCCATGATTTCAGCAAACCGCTGTTGGCCAGGTTGGAGCGCAGGGGGTTCGATATCGTAGGGGAGTTCTCCTGCCGCGGATTCGATACATTCGGGGCGACCATGCTCGTTGGCGGGATACAGAGGGGAAGACCGGATGAGAGGGATCTAGACCGAGCAGCTTCCTTCGCCAGAACTCTGAAAGATCACAATGATCGGTGAGCGGCTACTGCCTGGGGCCCGTCTCTCTGAATCTGTACCCGAAGCCGCGCAGTCTACGGAAGCGTGTCCTCGGAGACAAGCCTGATTCCGTTCCTGTGTAGCAGTGCTGCGGTAACGCCGCTACCCGGGATCTGCTTCCCTGAAAATGAGCCGTCATGTATGCTGCCACAGCCACAGGAAGGGCTGCCTGTCTTACCGATGAACTCCCTTACGCCAAACATGGTGGCTATTCTCAACGTCTCCTCGGCTCCCCGGAGGAACTGTGCGGTCACATCCTTGCCCTCACTATTTACGACCCGACTCTTGCCGCCCAGAACACTCTCGCCGTCACCATTCTCGATCTCCTGTCGGATTCGCGGGGTAGGCAGACCGCCGAGTTGTTCGGGACATATAGGAATGAGGAGTTCCAGCTGCGCCAGCCTGATCACATTGTCGTTTGTGCTGGAATCTCCCTTCCAGCGACAGTTTATCCCCAGCAGGCAGGCACTCACCAGCTTCATCGGTCAAATCTCCTCGTCTTCATATTAATCACGCGACCCTTGTTCCTCGGCAGCGTGTCAGGCCCGTTTCGTTTGGGTGAGTGTCTATTCTATGCTCTCAGCGGTCCAGCTGCTTGCCCTATTCAATGAAACCATTATATGCTAGGCTGCGAACATGGGCAACGACATAAAAGCTGTCGCGCTCCTATCGGATGGGCTCGACTCCGCGCTTGCTCTGAAGATGGTCAAGGACCAGGGTGTGGAGGTCGTAGCGGTGCACGTCTTGTTGCCTTTTGCTGATAGCAAGGGAGACCATGCCGCAGATCTGGCCCGTCAACTCAACACCGCTCTCATCGAAGTGAAGGCTGCTGAAGACTACATAGAGATGGTAAGACATCCTTCTCACGGTCGCGGACGTGGCATGAACCCATGCATTGATTGCCGGATCTACATGCTCCGGAAGGCCTGGCAAGTGGCACAACAGATGGGCGCCCGTTTTCTCGTCACAGGGGACGTCCTGAGGCAGAGGCCTATGACACAGCACCGGACGGAATTGGAGCTCGAGGAGAGAGCATGCGGGCTAGAATGGCTTATCGTGCGCCCGCTTTCGGCGAAGCTTTTGCCCCCGACTATACCTGAGCAGGAGGGCTGGGTGGATCGCGCGCATCTGTTGGGGCTCCAGGGTCGGACGAGGAGGCCGCAGCTCGCGTTAGCCCGCGAGTTCGGCATTCATGGTTATCGCACACCGGCGGGAGGCTGCCTGCTAACCCACAAGGAGATTTCCTTCCGGCTCGGAGAGCTGTTCGGCCGACAACAGGTGGTGACCGAAGAGGACATCGAGCTACTGAAGGTAGGCAGACATTTCTTTCTGCCGGAAGCCCATATCATCGTGGGCCGGAATGAGCAGGAAAACCATCGCCTCCTGGCACTAAGACAACCGCAGGACCGGGTGTTTCAGGCTGTCGGCTACCCGGGTCCGACGACGGTCCTCCGCGGTGCAAAGACCAAGGAAGCTGTGGAACACGCCATCCACCTCACAGCGCGCTATTCCAAACTACCCTCGTCTGCGCAGTCAGCGGAGAAGCTGGTTGTCAGCATAGAAGACAGTTCATTTCGGGGCACCGACTAAGACGCTCTAGTCGCCACTGTCCTTGTGCTCCGCGGAAAGGTAGGGTACCATTCCATCTGGATATTCCAGGCTTGAACACGGAAAGCGAAAACTGAGTTTCGATTGGGAGGGCAGAATGAAACTGGCTCGAGTGGACGAAATGAGGGAACTGGACAGGCGTGCTACCGCCGAATTCGGCATCTCGGAAGAACTTCTGATGGAGAACGCCGGCCAGGCGGTGTGTTCGGTCATCTTGCAGGAGTTGGGGATACTAGGGAACAGGTTCGTTGTCCTCTGTGGCGGAGGTAACAACGGTGGCGACGGCTTGGTTGTAGCCAGGAAGATTCATTCCAATGGTGGTGAGGTGAGAGTGTTTCTTCTCGACGACGAAGACAGATTCAGAGGTGCAGCAAGAAGGAACTTCGAGATAGTATCCAGAATGCGGCTACAAGCGTCCCGGGTTGATTCGATTGAGCCTGTAATAGCGGAGGTCCTGCATGCCGACGGCATAGTGGACGCTGTGTTCGGTACAGGACTTGTAAGAGAAGTAGAGGGCATATACAGAGACGTCATTCAGCTCATAAACATGAGTCCGGGCATAGTGTTCAGCGTTGACGTCCCCTCGGGGATAAATGGCGCTACAGGCGAGGTGATGGGGGTGGCTGTACGGGCCGACTATACCGTGACATTCGGTCTTCCAAAGATTGGAAACATGCTCTATCCTGGCCACGATCACTGCGGGGAACTGTACGTGTCGCACATATCGTTCCCTCCTGAGCTATACGATTCCGATGCCATAAAGGCGGAGATCAGCGCACCTTTAGAACTGCCCGAAAGAGTTAGAGATAGTCACAAGGGCACATACGGGAAGACGCTTTTCATAGCCGGTTCTTCAGGTTACCTGGGTGCACCGTATTTCGCGGCGCTATCTTTCCTCAGAGCAGGAGGGGGGCTATCGTATCTGGCCGCACCAGGGTCCATCTGCCCGTTGGTGGCAAGTAAGGGGAGCGAGATCGTTGCGGTTCCTCAGAGCGAGACGTCCTCGGGAAGCATCGCGTTCACGAACAAGGATGAACTTCTGGCATTGTGTCGTACGGTGGATATGGTGGTGATCGGCCCGGGGCTCTCTCTGGACAACGAAGCGCAGGAGCTCGTCCGCGAGATCGTCGCGAGAGTTGATACGCCGCTGCTCATAGATGGCGATGGAATAACCGCGGTTGCTGAGCATCCGACGATAGTAAGAGACAGACAGGGGGGCACAATACTCACTCCTCACCCGGGCGAGATGGCCAGGATCGCACGAATGGAGATAAGCGAGATAACCAGAAACAAGGTGGATGTTGTGCAGAGAACCGCTGAGGAACTCAATGCCATTGTCGTCTTAAAGGGAGCTCACTCGCTGGTGGGCTGTCCGGACCGACGTGTCTTCCTGAATGTGACCGGTAACCCCGGCATGGCCACAGCCGGCAGCGGCGATGTCCTCACGGGAACCATTGCGGCCATGTATGGTCTGGGCCTATCTTTGGAAGACGCGGCCAGGATGGGTGTTTTCATACATGGTTTTGCCGGTGATGTGGCCGCCGTGGACAAAGGGGAGGACGGGATGACAGCGCAGGACATACTCGAGTCGCTTCCCGAGACGATGAAGATGTACAGGGATAACTCCGCCGAGATCTCCGAGAATCTCTATGAGAGCATCTTCACGGTGTGAGCCGAATACAGGCCTGCCCCTGACGGACGCGCGTCCCGGGGCGTCGCTATGATTGCTGGCGAAACCAATGAAACGCGGGGACCGAAGAATCCGAGACCCTTTGCTCTGCCATGCTAACCGGAGCAATCGCGGAACAACTGTACATGGGGCAACGGAACGCAGAAAGAAGGCAACGACATTGAAGGCGATGGTGCTCGAGAAGGTCTCGTCAGTAGAAGAAAGACCTCTGAAGCTAATGGAACTGCCGGAGCCCGTGCCCGGGCAAGGCCAGATTCGCGTGGGCGTTACCGCCTGTGGCGTCTGTCACACCGAGATCGATGAAATCGAGGGTCGGGTTTTGCCTTCGAAACTTCCCCTGGTGCTGGGGCACGAGATAGTGGGCAGAGTAGAGAGTCTGGGCCCGGGGGCTCGCAGATTCAAAGAGGGAGATAGGGTGGGGATTGCCTGGATCAACTCGGCTTGTGGTCGTTGTTCCTTCTGTCTCAAAGGGGAGGAGAATCTGTGCGACTCGGCAAAATGGACGGGGAAGGACACCGACGGAGGATATGCCCGGTATACCCTGGTATCTGAAGACTTCGCGTATTCGATTCCGGAGGGGTTCACCGATTTGCAGGCTGCTCCCCTGCTATGTGCCGGAGTCATCGGCTATCGAGCCTTGAGGCTCTCACGAGTCGCAGACGGCGACATACTCGGACTGTATGGTTTTGGAGCTTCCGCTCATATCGTCATCCAACTGGCAAGACACAGGTACCCCAACGGAAAGGTGTTTGTCTTCAGCCGGCCCGGACAGAAAGAGCATCAGGACCTGGCCAGAAGACTGGGGGCAGACTGGATCGGCGTCACAGATGAAACCCCGCCGGCGAAGCTCGATGCTGCCATCGACTTCACGCCGATCGGCCTACCTGTACGCGAGGCTCTTAGAAATGTGGGTAAAGGAGGGAGGGTGGTGATCAACGCAATTCGGAAGACCACCCCTGTTCCGGAACTGGACTACACCGATCACCTCTGGCACGAAAAGGAACTAAAGAGTGTGGCCAATGTGACCAGAAGGGATGCACAGGAGTTTCTGCCGCTTGCTGCCGAGATCCCCATCACCCCGGAGACCCAGGAATTCGGTCTGGAGGACGCCAACGAAGCCCTGGTCCTGCTCAAAGAAGGAAGAATCCGCGGGGCGGCAGTATTGACAATGGCCGTATGAAGAGCGCTATGCCGAATCAAGGCTCGTCCTTAACCGAGGTCACCATATGGAGCCGGGGCGCAGCAACCGTCCTTGACAGGCAGAGGGTGCTGACTATAATCTACGTGCTTGGCCGACCAAGTAGGGAGGCCGGTACCTGTTAACCGTCTTGCTGAGGTATCATATCGGGAGAGCCGCATCATATGCTTGAATCCATACTTATCGCCAATCGCGGAGAAATCGCGCGGCGTATACTGAGAAGCGCCAGGCGGTTGGGCGTTGAGACGGTGGCGATATATTCGGACACAGACGAGACCTCGATGCTGGTTCGCGAGGCAGACAGGGCAGTAAGGGTTGGAGAGGCCAGACCGAAAGACAGCTATCTCAACATCGACAGGATTGTAGCGGCAGCCAGGGACACAGGCGCCACTGCTGTTCATCCCGGCTATGGCTTCCTGGCCGAAAGATGGGAATTCGCCCGGACCTGTGAGCAGGAGGGATTGACATTTATAGGGCCCCATTCCGACGTCATTCGAAGTATGGGCGACAAAGCCCTTTCGCGACAGGTAGCTAGCAGCCTCGGTATACCCATCCCGCCGGGGAGCGGCATACTCAGCGGCGTGGAAGAAGCCAGAAGCTGGGCAGCCGAGTTGTCACTACCGGTCATCTTCAAGGCATCGGCAGGTGGCGGTGGGATAGGCATGACGAAGGTGGAGAAGATGGAGGAGTTGCCGGAAGCCTTTGAGACGGCGACAAATCGCGCCGGGCTCGCCTTCGGTGATGACAGAGTGTACGTTGAGAAGTACCTGGAGTCACCTCATCATATAGAGATTCAGATTCTGGCAGACGCGGATGGTAACGTAGTCACGTTTCCGGAAAGAGAATGCTCGGTACAGAGGCGGCATCAGAAGGTGATCGAAGAGTCCCCCTCACCTTTCGCTACCGATGAGTTGAGAGCCAGATTGAGACAGGCGGCCAGGCGCTTGGCACGCGAAATAGGCTATACGAACGCGGGAACAGTGGAATTTGTCGTTGACAAGGACCGGAACTCCTACTTTCTGGAGATAAATACCAGGCTGCAGGTTGAACACCCGATTACGGAGATGATAACCTGTGTCGACCTCGTTGAGCACCAGATCAGGATCGCCTCGGGCGAGCCCCTATCTCTGAGAGAGGATGACCTGGAATGGGGTGGATGGGCTATCGAATCCCGCATCTATGCGGAGGACTCGGAGAATTTCTACCCCTCGCCGGGGACGCTGGCCTCCTATGTCGAACCGCATGGCGAGGGCATAAGGGTGGATTCAGGATATCAGGCTGGAGATATCATAAGCCAGTTCTACGACCCCTTGATCGCCAAACTGGTGGTATGGGCAGAGGATAGGACAGGGGCGGTGGCGAAGATGCAGCACGCTCTCGGCAACTATGATATTACCGGTGTCAAGAACAACATTAGCTTCCTCACAGAGGCTTTCGCTTCCGAAATGCTCAAGTCGGGGAACTATGACACTCATTTCATAGCGAAGTTAAAGGAGGAGAAACATGGGTGACAAGATGAAGCAAGAGGTCGAGAACCTCTCCAGCCTCCGCGACCAGGTCAGGCGGATGGGAGGTGAAGAGGCTGTGGCGAAGCACCACGGGAAAGGAAAACTGACGGCCCGTGAGAGGCTTGACCTGTTGATCGAAAGGGGGACCTTCGTCGAGGTCGGCATGCTCGGTAGCGAGTTCGGGGTTGATGAGCTCGTGCCTGCCGATGGAGTTATTACCGGCTACGGCAAAGTGAATGACGGAGTCCGCAGTCGAGACGTGGCGGTGGCGGCTTACGATTTCACGGTCCGGGGCGGCTCTATGGGAGCGGTCAATGAGACCAAAGTTACCCGTATACGGGAGATCGCCCTTAGAGAGAGGATCCCGATGATATGGCTGAACGACTCCGGGGGAGCCCGTGTGAGCGGTGGCGGCTTGAGTGGTGAACGAGTGGCACTGTTTGCTGATTCAGGCTATCTCTTTAAAGAGGAATCGCTGATGTCAGGCGTGATCCCTTTGATAGCCGCTATGATGGGGCCCGGTTATGCCGGTACTGCCTATATCCCCGGCCTATCCGATTTCGTGCCTATGGTCAAGGGGACGAGTTTCATGGGCCTCGGCGGTCCGGCTCTCGTGAAGTCGGTGATCCGAGAAGACCTTACTGAGGACGAACTGGGCGGTTCCAGGATTCACTGTGAGATCAGCGGATGTGGCGACCTGGAAGTGAACTCGGACGAGGAGTGTATCAGGGCCATCAAGGAGTTCATCTCTTTCTTCCCGCAGCACTGCGAGGAAAAACCGCAGCGTAAGGACTGGCCGGGAGACTCCATGAGCCTGATCGGCGATGGCATACTGGACGTCATCCCCGACAGTGCCAGAGAAGCCTATGATATGCACGACATAGTAGAATACATAGCCGACGATGGCTACTTCTTTGAGATGAAACCGAGGTGGGGGAGGAACATCATCGTCGGTTTCGTGCGGATAGGTGGTTACTCGCTTGGAATCATAGCCAACAATCCGATGTTCTACGGAGGCGTCATCGATATTGATGCCGCCGATAAGGCAGCCCGCTTTATATGGCTTTGCGACGCCTTCAATATTCCGCTCCTCTTCCTCTCCGATGTACCGGGCTTCATGGTCGGTTCCAAGGCCGAGAAGTCGGGCATAATCAGGCATGGAGCGAAGATGATCCACGCGGTTGCTGAAGCCACTGTACCCAAGTTCACCCTGATCGTCAGAAAGTCCTACGGCGCCGGTTACTATGCTATGTGCGGCAAGTCTTTTGATCCCGATCTGCTGATCGCCTATCCCGGAGCCGAGATATCCGTTATGGGCCCGGAGGGCATGGTGTCTATTTTCGCCAGAAAGCAGCTTGCGGAGGCGGAGAATCCCCAGGAGATGGTGGAGCGCCTGGCCGACGAAATCAGGCCGCAGATAAACATATTCAAGACTGCAAAGCACGGCGTGATAGACGATGTTATCGACCCGAGGGAGACGAGAAGGGTGTTGTTCAGGGCACTTGAACTGACCAGGGACAAGAAGATATTCAGGCACCCCAGGAAGCATGGGGTCTACCCTGTTTGAGGAGGGACAGATGTATCAGACAATAGTGACCGAGGAAAGAGCCGGTGTGGGTACAATCACTCTGTCTCGCGAGGAAAGGCGAAACGCGATATCGCCAACCATGCTGGCCGAGCTATTCGATGGCCTGAGACGATATGATGAAGATCCGAGTGTTATCGTCATCATGCTTACCGGAGCGGGCAGCAAATCCTTCTGCTCTGGGGCTGACCTCGGGGAGTCTATGGCTGCCGCAGCAGGTTTGCTCGACCGTCACGAGGAACAGAGGAGGTTTGGAGAGCTTTTCAAGTTGATCAGAGATCTGCGGAAACCCTTGCTGGGACGGATTAACGGCCATGCTCTGGGAGGTGGTCTGGGATTGGCATGTGCCTGTGATATTGTGATTGCGGCTGAAGACTGCCGGTTCGGCACCCCGGAGATCAACGTGGGCCTGTTCCCTTACGTGATCATGGCCACCCTGCATCGATTCACCGCAGCCCCGAAACGGCTACTGGAGATGATGCTGACCGGAGACAGAATCGACGCCATCGAGGCACAGCGACTCGGCCTCGTAAATCATGTTGTTCCCCGGGAGGAACTCGATACAAAGGTGGATGAAGTCGCTGCAAAGATAACCAGCAAGAGCCCGGCCATATTGCGATTGGGCAGAAGAGCCTTCTACACCTCGCGCGACATGGAGTACGAGAAGGCGCTGGAGTACCTGGCTTCCGTGCTGGCCGTGAATACGATGGCTGAGGACGTAGCCGAGGGAATCGCCGCTTTCCTGGAGAAGCGCTCGGCGCAGTGGAAAGGAAAATGAGCAACTGAAAGGAGCCATTATGGAATCATCGGACAAGGTGGTTATCACTGCGGCCCTCACCGGCGTGGCGGCCAACAGGGACCAGTGCAAATGGATTCCCTACACGCCCGAGGAGATCGCTGAGGAGGCGGTGAGAGCCTACAATGCCGGGGCTTCGGCGGTGCATATCCACGGCAGAGAATATGACGGAGCCCCATCGTGGCGAGTAGAGATATTCCGCGAGATAATGGACGAGGTAAGAAAGAGATGCCCCATCATAATCAACTTCTCCACAGGGGCTGTGGGTGTGGACAGAGACACCAGGATCGGCCACATTCGGGACCTGAGGCCGGAGATCGCCGCCCTGAATATGGGCACGATGAACTATGCCAAGTATAGTCCGAGACGGAAGAGCTTCGTTTTCTCCGTGGTCTTCCAGAACCCCTTTGATGATATAATGTTCTTCCTGGATACCATGAACAACCACGGCGTTAAGCCCGAATGCGAGTGTTTTGACCTGGGACACGCGGAAAGCATTCTGCCCCTGATGGATATGGGACTGCTCAAGAGCTTCCAGGTCAGTCTTATAATGGGGGTAGCAGGAGGTATGCGGGCAACTGCCCGGAACCTGGCTCATGCATCCACTGTGGTCCCTGCCGGGATAGCCTGGCAGGTCATAGGCATCAGTCAGGACCAGTGGCTTTTGATCGCGACGGCCCTGGCTCTCGGGGGGAACATTCGGATCGGCCTTGAGGATAATTTCTATCTCTCGCCCGGTGAGATGGCTGAGGGAAACGGGCCGCTGGTCGAAAAAGCGGCAAGAATGGCGAGAGACATCGGCAGAGAACCGGCCACGGTGGAAGAAGCAAGAGCTATTCTCCATCTGGGCTGAGCGCGGTACAATATCATAGAAGACAGGATATACTGCACTTGACGGAAATAGTATCACCTATCACGGGCAGTGTCTGGAAGATCCTCGCAGGAGTGGAAGCGCCGATCGCCGAAGGCGAAACCATCCTGATCCTTGAGTCCATGAAAATGGAGATTCGAGTGAAGTGTCCGCATAGTGGGAAGCTAGTCGAGATCAGGGTCAATGAAGGCGATTCTATCCTGGAGGATGATGTGGTCGCCATTATTCAGTGACGGCCGTCTGAATCCCGACCGGAGGACAATAAGGATGGACTTCAGATTTAGCGAAGGCGAGGAGGCCTTTAGACAGCAGGTCCGCCAGTGGCTTAAGCAGGAGATCCCGCAGAGATGGGTCGAGCTTGATCCGGGTATCTGGGAGGAGACGGAGGAATCCTGGGCGATCGCCCGCCAGTTCCACCGCAAACTGGGAGAAAAGGGCTGGCTGGCCCCCGCGTACCCCAAAGAGTATGGGGGTCTGGAACTCAGTCACATGAAGAGGCTTATACTGGCGGAGGAGCTGGCTTACAACAGGGCTCCGGTTGGCGTAGAGGTGGAGATTACTGTGAACTGGGTAACGCCTGCCATTCTGCTCTTCGGTACTGAGAGGCAAAAGAAGGAGTATGCCACCAGGATAGCACGGGGAGACACGATCTTCTGCATCGGATACAGCGAACCGGACGCCGGCTCCGACCTTGCTTCGGTCAAAACGCGGGCCGTAGAAGACGGTGACGACTATGTGATCAACGGCCAGAAGATATGGTGCAGCTATGCCCATCTGGCTGACTACTGCTGGCTGGCTGTCAGGACAGACCCCGATGCACCCAAGCACAAAGGAATCAGCGTGTTCATCGTCGACATGAAGACGCCGGGGATCACGGTGCGTCCCTTGATAAACATCCTGAACCACCACTCCTTCAACGAGGTCTTCTTCGATGATGTGCGCGTCCCGAAAGAGAACCTGGTAGGCCAGAAGAACAACGGCTGGTATCAGGTAGCGATAGCTCTCGACTTCGAACGCTCCTCGATCGGCTGGGCGGCAACCAATCAACGGATCATCGAGGAACTGGCGGACTATGCTAGGGAGACCACAAGGAACGGACAACCCCTTGCCAAGGACCCGCTGGTCAGGAACCAGCTGGCACAGCTGGCCGTGGAGAATGAGGTGGCCAGGATGATGGCGTATCGCATCGCCTGGATGTACAGCAAAGGTCTCCACCCCGGCTATGAGTCATCTATGTCGATGGTTTTTGTCAGTGAGTTGAGCAGGCGTACAGCCAGTATTGGCATGCGGATCCTCGGTCATTATGGCGAGCTGGACAGAGGCTCCAAATGGGCCGTCTTGAATGCGCGCCTGGCGCGCATGTCCTTGAGCGCGCTTTCCATTGGTGTCGGCGGCGGCTCCAACGAGATCCAACGCAATATCATCGCTGTGAGGGGCCTTGGCTTGCCCCGTAAGTGAGAGGATCGGCCCCGTTGACCGGGTTAACATGATAGGAGGAATGAGATGGATCTCGGCCTGAGCGAAGAGCAGGAGATGCTGAAGACCTCTGCACGCGACTTCCTGCAGAAGGAATGCCCCAAGCAGTTGGTCAGGCAGCTCGATGACAGCGAGGAAGGTCATTCCCCTGATCTGTGGCGCAAGATGGCCGAACAGGGTTGGATGGGGCTAGTGTTCCCCGAGGAATACGGAGGCAGCGGCGGCAGTTTCCTGGACCTGGCAGTACTTCTCGATGAGATGGGATACAACATTCTGCCGGGACCATTCTTCTCCGCGGTCATCCTCGGCGGCCTGCCGATAGCGTTGACAGGCAGCGAAGAGCAGAAGATGGAGTTTCTGCCCCGTTTGGCCGATGGAACAACTCTTCTGACTCTGGCCTTGACTGAGCCCACGGCCGGTTACGACGCCGCATCAGTTAGAACCGAAGCCACGGCCCGTAACGGCGAGTATGTGATCAACGGAACCAAGCTGTTTGTTCCTAATGCGAATGTGGCCGACTACCTGATATGCGTGGCACGAACAGGTAAGGGCGATCAAGCAGAGAGCAGCCTGACGCTTCTCATAATCGACGCCAGAAGCCCGGGTGTCAGGATTACGCCTCTTAAGACGATCGCGCGTGACAGGCAGTGCGAAGTCGTCTTCGACAATGTAGTCGTGTCTGAGAAGAACATACTGGGGAGGCCAAACGAGGCATGGCCGATAGTGGAAGAGGTCCTGCAGAAGGCCACGGTGGCCAAATGTGCCGAGATGGTGGGTGGTGCACAGGCGGTGCTCGACATGACCGTGAACTATGCCAGGGAAAGAATCCAGTTCGACAGACCTATCGGCAGTTTCCAGGCCATCCAGCATTACTGTGCCGATATGGCAAGCGATGTAATTGGCTCGCGATTTCTGACATACAAGGCAGCCTGGAAGACAAGCGAGGGACTTCCGGCCGCAGCCGATGTGGCTATGGCCAAGGCATGGACCGGCGAAGCCTATGAACGGGTCACCCTGCTGGGACACCAGATACTAGGAGCCATCGGCTTCACCATGGACCACGATATGCACCTCTACTACAGGCGGGCAAAGGCCGGTCAGACGATTTTCGGCGATGCCGATTTCCAACGTGGTATCGTGGCTCGAGGACAGGGTCTCTAGTCCATAGCGGTGGTTATAGTCCTTGTGCAGAACTGCTGAACGGAAGTGCTTTCACGGAGGGTATTAGCATGATACGAGATTTGACAGTGAGGAACAGGAGCTACCGGCGGTTTCAGCAGGAGGTTGACATAAAGTATGACACACTGAGAGAACTCGTTGACCTTGCGCGGCTCTCGCCGTCGGCTATGAATGCGCAGCCCCTCAAGTATGTCCTGTCCTGTGATCCTGAAAGGAACTCACTCATATTCCAGCATCTGGCCTGGGCCGGTTATCTTGCGGACTGGCCGGGCCCCCCGGAAGGGGAGAGGCCATCGGCATACATCATCATTCTCGGTGATACGGAGATAAGCACTTCGTTCGGTTGCGACCACGGAATAGCGGCGCAGAGCATTATGCTGGGGGCGGTCGAGAGGGGCCTGGGCGGCTGCATGATCGGCAATATACGCAGGGACGAGCTTCGTAGTGCGTTAGACATACCGAATCGGTATGAGGTGCTGCTGGTTCTCGCCCTTGGCAAACCCAGTGAGGTGGTGGTGATCGATAACCTGGCGCCCGACGGCAGCATCAAGTACTGGCGTGACGGTGACGGTGTACATCACGTACCGAAGCGCTCTCTCGATGACGTGATTATCGGCTAGCTATGTACTGGCTTGTCAGATTCCGGGCTGGGTGTTATGTGGGGTAGGGCGAACTCTCGCTCCGCCTTTCTGCTGCCTTGACCCGTTCGTTTCCCCATGGTAAGTGTTCTGGACTATAATCTGGGGAATCGAGCAGGCGGTAATCAGGGATGTTAACCCGAACAAGAGAAGACAATAGAACAGGGCCACGCTACTTTATCTGGACCATCGGCTGTCAGATGAACAAGGCGGAATCTGAGCGAATAGCCGGCTATCTGGATTCTGCCGGGTGTCGGGCGACGGGTTGGTTCTCTGACGCCGACCTCGTAATCCTCAATACCTGTGTGGTGAGGCAGAGCGCTGAGAACAAGGCTCTGGGTACTCTGGGCCTGTTGAAGGGCCTCAAGGACGAGCATCCCGGCCTCAGGATAGTCGTCACCGGGTGCCTGGTCGATTCCGACAGCAAGGACCTCAGCAGGCGGTTCCCGCAGGTTGACTTCGCGTTCAGGCCGGGGGATTTCCGGGAGCTGGTTGAGTGGGGCCATGACGAGGCGGGGCTTGTGGGTGGTGAGTTAAGGTTGCCCAAAACCTGCTCGCCGTGTGCCTACATCCCTATCATGCAGGGCTGTGACAATTTCTGCTCGTACTGCATTGTCCCTTATAGGCGGGGTAGGGAGGTGAGCCGCCCTCTGGAGGATATACTCTGCGAAGCCGAGCAACTGGTGGAGCATGGGGCAGTAGAGGTCACTCTGCTGGGACAGAACGTCGATTCTTACGGACATGATCTGCCCGAAGGGCCCGACCTGGCGGAGCTGCTTACTCAGCTGGAGGGCATTGACGGGATTGCCAGGATTCGCTTCCTGACCAATCATCCCAAAGATATAAATCCGAAACTCATCGAGACGGTAGCTTGCGCAAGCAAGGTCTGTGAGCATCTGCAACTCCCTGTTCAGGCCGGCGATGACGATATACTGAGAGCTATGAGCCGGGGCTATACCGTGGAGAGATATAGAGAACTGGTCCGCACAATCCGGCGTCATATTCCGCATGTATCGCTCAGCACCGACATAATCGTTGGCTTTCCCGGAGAAACGGAGACGCAGTTTGAGCACACCTGTTCGCTGCTCGAGGAGATTGAGTTTGATGTTGTACACGTTGCGGCGTACTCGCCTAGGCCCGATACCGCCGCCGCGCGGGAACTGGAGGATGACGTGCCCTCCCACGTCAAGAAGCAGAGGCTTAACAGGGTGGAATCAGTCCAGGCAGATATAGCCAGTAGGATAAACTCTCAGCTTCAGGGCAAGATTGTGGAGGTTCTGGTCGAGGGCAAGAAGAAAGGGAGGTGGTTTGGGCGCACCAGAAGTGATAAACTAGTGTTCTTTGACGATGCCGGTGACTGGTTGGGTCGATTGGTCGAAGTGCAGATTGACAATGCAAGCCCCTGGTCACTCAAAGGGCAGGTAAGTACAAATAGCTAACTGAAGGAGGACACATGTTTTTCGCACAAGAAGGTCTTGGCCCGTGGACCATGGTCATCGTTTTGGTGGGGCTGTTCGCCCTGATGTATTTCTTTTTGATCAGACCGAGACAGAAGCAGCAGAAGGAACACGAAGAGATGACAAAGGAACTGAAAGCAGGCGATAGGGTGATTACAGCCGGCGGCATCTACGGGCAAATCGAGAGCCTCAGTGAAGATAGCGCAGTCTTGAAGGTAGAGTCAGGAGCAGCGATCAGGGTTGCCAGGGGCAGCATTCTCGGCAAGCAGGGTGTCACAGAAGGTGGCCGGGAGCCATTCTGACGTTAGACCGCTGCCTTATAACCCGGCATCCGGCGGGACGCCCCCGGGATTCCAGGGTATGCTTCTGAGATAAAGGTAGGCAGGAGCAGCAAAGCGCAACGTATTGACGCTGCGAAAGCAGGCCATCGGCCTCCCCAATACCTGGAGTTGACGAACGACCCCTTATCGGCAAGTCGCCGCAGACACCTGCCGTCTGGCCTGTTTCCTTGCCGCCCTTGCCTTCGCGCAAAGGCCGACAACACAGTGAGATGGTGTACCCATACTGATGCTCAGATGAGGAGCAAGCGGCGTTAGATGACCAGAACCAGAAGAGGGATACTGGCGCTTGTCGGCAGTTGTGTTGCCATATTCTGGCCCGGCGCCGTGATCTTCGGCTACCCGGGGGTCATGGCTACCCACTGGCAGGAGGTGTTCGGTGTCGGTAGCGGGGCCACCGGAAGTGTTATGTTCTTCCTGCTCGCCGGGGTGGGCACATTCATGTTTGCTGTGGGTCGCTGGCAGGAACGAGCCAGCACCAGGCTGATAGTGTCGCTCAGCGCTGTGATCTGTGGGCTGAGTCTATTCATTGCCTCCTATGCTCCGAGTATCCACTTCATATATCTGTGGGCTTTTCTGACTGGAGCCAGTTCGTGCTTTATCTACTTGCCGGGATTGACCGTTGTCCAGCGCTGGTTTGTCCGGAGGAGAGGACTTGCCTCCGGCGCGGTTAACCTGTTCTTCGGGATCGGTGGTGCGATCATGGCGCCGGTGTTCAGTAACCTCCTGCTAACTATGGGCTACGAGCCCATGAACAGACTGCTGGTCGTCCTGATAATGGCTACGGGGTTGATTGGCGCACAGTTTGTCGAGACGCCGGAGAGACTCGGCTACGCGACAGGGCTTTCCGGAGGGGCGGAAACCGGTCCAGCCAGAGCAAACGGCGAACAGAACCAGTCCAGATGGAAGAATCCGAGAGCGGGCACGACGGAGAAACCGGCGGCGGTCGCGAGATCCCTGACTCTTAAGGAGAGTGTGAAGACAAGGAGCTTCTGGTTTCTCTGGGTGACATGGGCCCTGCAGGGGGCAGCCGGCATTGCCATGGTAACCCTCTCTGTCGCCTTTGGCCTTGCCCGGGGATTCCCGATGGAGTCTGCTGCGCTGCTCTTGACGGCCTTTAACCTGACCAATGGCCTTAGCCGGCTGCTCAGCGGCTTCCTCTCCGACCTTATCGGAAGATACCGCACCCTGACCTCGACTTTCTTCGCGGCGGCTATTGCCTATTTCCTGCTCATACATACCGAAGCCCTTGGAGCGGCTGCCGTTCTCGCCGCGGTTATCGGCTTCTCTTATGGAACGCTGTTTGCCGTCTCGGCTCCCCTGGTCTCGGACTGTTTTGGACTCAAGCATTTCGGGGCGATCTTTGGGCTGATCTTCACGGCCTTCGGCTTTCTCTCGGGCGTGCTCGGTCCATCTCTCAGCGGATATCTTCTGGACCGGACCGGAGACAATTTCGTGCCGGTGTTCATCTACCTGGGCGTGTTCTGTGTTCTGTCGGGCTTTTTCATCAGAATGGTGGTTCCTCCGCGCCCGGGCCCTCTCACTTCGACGGACGCAATACAGGTACGCTCGACATGATGTGCGCGCACCCTCACGGTTTCGGGCGGCCCGACCAGCACAATCACCGGCGGGAAGCCACATCCTCTGAGGTATCGAGATGAGACAAGAGTGAGGTATCAAGATGAAACAGAAGAGAATAGACTTTGAGAAGCTATCCCGGCGCATCGACGAACTCGCGGAGAAGTGGGACACCTCTGGCGTCGTCGTCGTCATATCCTATGATGAGATCGTGCACAGCAACACATACGGGTGGGCGGACCGGGAGAAAGGCGTTCGCATGTCGCCGGATTCCACCTACCTGATCTCCTCGAAGTCGCCGCTCCTGCTGGGTCTGTGCCTGATGCAGCTGATCGACCGCAAGAAGATCTCGCTGCGGGACACACTGGACAGGTACATCCCGGAGTACCGCCATGCAGCCAGGATCACGATCAGGCAACTGCTGTATCACACCACGGGTATACGCGATTACTTCTATGGCGGCAGGATGGTCGACCTGTCTCGTTCGGAACAGCACCAGGCGCTCTCTGATGAAGACCGGTTTCGAATGGAAAGCTACGCATACCAGTCGCCGATCACCTTCGCTGAAGCACACGCCATGATCGCCGATGCTCCCCTTGACTGCGAACCCGGCAGCCACATAAACGATTGGAGCGCTACGAACGTACTCTTCCAAAAAGAGATCATCGAGCGCGTGAGCGGAATGAGTCTGGTCGATTACCAGCGCAGGTACCTCTTCGGACCGCTGGGGATGACTGAGACCGTTCCCGGATCTGACGCCACGACTGTCTCCTATGGATGCATCAAAGAGACTGTCCTGGTTCGCCTGCCCGTTGTCGAAGAGATGGACCACGCCCTCCGAACTACTATCGACGATATGGTGAAGCTGATGCGCGGTCTGGTAGATCGCCGTCTGATGTCCAAAAAGGCCTGGACGGCAGCTCTACGGTATGACAGAGAGGGCATGGGCATTGTCGCCGAGAATGTAAACGGTATCGCGTGCGGCGAAGGGGAGATCCTCGGATATGAGTTCAACCTCTACTTCGACCAGGACACGAAGCTGGCGTACATCCATATGACTAACGAGATCCAGATCATGAGACGGTGGGACGATGAATGGTTCTACTTCCGCAAGGAGATGCGCCGGGCGATCGAAGAGGAGACAACATATCCGAGATCTACCAGGCTCAGGCCATACTCCGACCAGAATGTCTGGGATGCGATGAACCTTGCCGTCGACGATAGCCAGAAGTCATTCGTCTGGGATGCCAAGCCCTCCCTGTGCTTCGCGCTGGCCAAACGAAGGGTGCGAAGGCCGTATGTTCTGATGGAGGGCAGACGGGCGGTCGCGCTGCTCGTGCTGTCCATCGATAAGAAGAGATCGTTCTACAATGTGGATATCGTGCTGGTCGATAATAGGTATCAGAACCGTGGTTTTGGCAAGATCATGTTGAGCGAGGCACTGGAAATACTGAAGAGGAACGGGGCCAAACGGATCGAGATCGGCGTCAGCAGGTTCAACACCGCCGCTCAGAAGCTATATCTCAGCCTCGGGTTCAGACCGGCGGCTGTCTATGAAGGCGGCATGGCGCTGCGTATCGACCTCGATAGCTCGAGTTAGCTGGCGAGAGCCAGACACAGCGTTGACAAACGCCCGGCGACAACTTATTATCAGGCAAGGGCGCTATCAGGTGGCACGTATAGCATGCAAGAGATGCCGGTTCGACGCGATGCTGCTGGAGGCTCCCTGGTATCTATGAACCGTGTCTTTGACCAACTACACCTATGAGGAGGCTACACATGGATCTGAGGACCTGGATGGAGGACAGGGTCAGAAGAAACCGCGACCGGGCTTTTCTCTTCTTTGAGGGCCAGCAGTATACGTACGGGGAGTTCGATCAGAACGTTAGCAGGGTTGCCAATGCTCTGGCCGGCCTCGGTATCACCAGGGGTGATAAGGTAGGGATCATGCTTCCCAACACTCCCCATCACCTTTACACCTGGCTGGGCGCTATGAAGCTGGGAGCTATCGATGTCCCCATCAACCCCCAGTTCAAAGGGAAGCTGCTCAGCGATATGGTCCGCCAGTGCGAACTGGACGCCATAGTGATCGACCACGACATCTATGATGGTGTGCGGGATGACGTTGCCTGCGTAGAAAAGAAGATAGTCGATAGTGGAAAGGGCCCGCCGGTGACCGAACCTCAGGTCCTGTGCTTCTCAACTCTCGTCGGGGCGGCCACCGCAGACGATCCTCCCGTGGTGGAACTGACAGGGAGCGATATTGCTAGCTTCATCTTCACCAGCGGAACTACCGGATTGCCAAAGGCCGCCATGCTTCCTCACGCTTACTATATCCACCATGCCGAGAAATGGGCCCGTACTATGCAGACATCACGTGATGACAGGTTCTTCTGTCCTTTGCCCCTGTATCACGTGGTAAGAGTAACCGGCTTCGTCACAGCCCTTGCATCTGAGGCTAGCTTTGTGTTGGGCAGAAGGTTCAGCGCCGGGAGCTTCTGGGATCAGGCCAGGGAAGACCGCTTCACCGTGTTTGCCGGACATTTCGCCATCTACGAGATGCTCCTCAGCATGCCGGCCAGGCCTGATGACCGGGACAACCCGTTGCAGAAGGTATCCGGCATCCTCGCTCGCTCAGTGGACGGGATCAGGGAGAGGTTTGGCGTGGAGAAGTGCTACAACACGTTCGGGATGACTGAAGCAGGTTTCCCATGTATCATGGAGTTCGAACAGGGCGCCAGCGAGGATATCTGTGGACCGCCCGGTAGCGACTTCAGGGTCAAGATCTTCGATGATGGCGACGACGAACTGCCCGAGGGGGAGGTGGGCGAGATTGTGGTCAGGCCCGAGCGGCCGGATATCATGTTCAAAGGATATTACAAACAGGAGGACAAGACTCTCGAGGTCTTCGACAATCTCTGGTTTCATACCGGTGACCTGGGCTACATGAAACAGGGTAATCTCGTCTTCACCGAAAGGAGATCGGAGAGTATAAGAAGGAAGGGAGAGTTTGTTCCCATTAGTCCTACCGAAGAGGTGTTGAGGGCTCATCCCGGGGTTAAGGATGCTGCGATCTGCGGTGTCCGATCTGAACTGGATGAGGAGGTAAAGGCCTGCCTGGTTCTGAAACAGGGTGAAGAGCCAGGACCGGAGGAGATCATCGCCTATTGTGAAGAGAACCTGCCGCGGTTTGCTGTACCCAGGTATCTCGAGTTTCTTGAGGAGCTTCCTAGGACTCCGGGCACCGAGAAGGTTCAGAGGTATAAGCTACGTGAGAGAGGGACGGGAGAAGCATGGGACCGCGAACAGTCCAGACTGCGTAATCCGGGCTCTTAATGGTTCCCCGTACGGCGCCTGCACACGGCACGACTATGATGAGCAATTATTGTGACTACATCATAATCGGTAGCGGTATTGCCGGCCTCTACATCGCCTTGCTGGCGATAGAACACGGCAGCGTGCTTATCCTGACCAAGGGCAGCATAGATGACTGCAACACAAGATATGCACAGGGCGGGATTGCGGTGGCCATGGGCAAGGATGATTCGCCGGAGCTGCATTTCGAGGATACCCTTGCCGCGGGCGACGGGCTGTCTGATCCAGAGGCAGTCCGCATATTGACCGAGGAGGCTGCCGATTGTACTGCCGATCTGATCAGGTTTGGAGTGCCCTTCGACACCCTGGATGGAGAGATCACCCTCACCAGGGAGGCAGCCCATACTGTATCGCGCATTCTGCACGCCGGTGGAGATGCCACCGGGCAGCACATCGAAGTCACCTTGAGCCAGCGCGTGCGGTCTACCCCCGTCAAGGTGCTCGAGAATTGTCTCGCCACTGAGGTCTTGCTCAAGGACGGCCGGGTCAGTGGCATCAGATCGCTAGATTCGCGGACCGGTACAGTAGAGGAGTATGGCTGTCGCTACCTGATACTGGCTACCGGTGGGGCAGGGCGCCTGTTCAAGTATACGACCAATTCCGACGTGGTTAGCGGCGATGGCATCGCCCTGGCCTTTGAAGCAGGCGCTGAGGTTAAGGACCTGGAGTTTTTCCAGTTCCATCCCACCGTGCTTCGCCTGCCGGGAGTAGCTCCCTTCCTTATCTCCGAAGCAGTAAGAGGGGAGGGCGGCATTCTCAAGAATGTGGAAGGCCGTCGCTTTATGCCCGCTTATGTGGCCCAGGCTGAGCTGGCGCCCAGGGATGTGGTAGCCCGCAGCATCGTCCATGAGATGCACAAGACCGGCAGTGACCGGGTCTTCCTGGACGTCACTCATCTGCCATCACGGCTCATCACGACCCGCTTCCCCCAGATATATCGGTTCTGTTTGGAGCATGGCCTGGACATCACCAGGGCACTGATCCCCGTAGCCCCGGCCGCTCACTACATCATGGGAGGAGTGAAGGTGAACAGCTGGGGAGAGACCAATATCGCAGGGCTGTTCGCCGCGGGCGAGACCGCCTGCACCGGTGTACATGGCGCTAACAGGCTGGCTTCGAACTCGCTTCTTGAGTCGGTCGTCTTCGGCAAGCGGGTGGTACAGGGAACAGAGATGAACGCGTCCTCTGAGGGACGTGCAGTCGTGGCCACCAACGATCCCTGCTCTCTCCCCGGGCGCGCGCCGTCTCCCGCTGCTCTCGCGCTGAACCTGCCCAACCTGCAGTCTCTTATGTGGGCGAAGGTGGGTATAATCCGTTCAGGCAAGGACCTCGCGGAGGCAGCCGCGGTCCTGGCCGGATGGGAGTCACTCGCGTCGCAGCCGAGCGACCGCACGTCCTACGAACTGCACAACCTGGTGCTATGTGGCAGGTTGATGACCGAGGCCGCGTTGATGCGCGAGGAGAGTCGTGGCGCCCACTTCCGCACTGATTTTCCAGAGACCCTGCCGGCATGGCAGCGACACATCGTATTCAGGAAGAATGCCGCTGACTAGAGAAGAGATAGAGGAAATCGTGGGGCGCGCCCTGGCTGAGGACCTGGGCAGGGATGACGTTACCACCGAGGCCTTGATACCGAGAGAGCAGTGCGGGGTTGCCTTCTTGGTGGTCAAGGAGGAGGGGGTTCTCGCCGGAATGCAACTCGCCACAGAGGTGTTCCGGCAGGTGGATCCCCAGCTACAGGTGGAGGTCCTGCTGCAGGATGGGGCCAGGGTCGTGCCGGGCGCCAGGGTGGCCAGAGTGGCAGGGAGCGTCGCCGGCATTCTCAAGTCAGAACGGGTGGCTCTGAATTTCCTCCAGCATCTGAGCGGAATCGCTACTGAGACCGCCCGCTATGTGGCGAGTGCTGAAGGACTGCCGGTGCGGATTGTGGACACCAGGAAGACGACGCCGGGCTTGCGGGCGCTCCAGAAGTATGCTGTCAGAGTTGGTGGGGGAGATAACCACCGCATGGACCTGGCCGACGGAATACTCATCAAGGACAATCACCTGGCTGCTCTGCGCAAGCAGGGGTTGACTATCAAGGAGGCTGTAGCCAGAGCCAGACAACATGCTCCGTCGTCATTGCGAGAAATCCCGATAGAGTCGGGACGACGAGGCGATCTCCAATCGGGGCGGGCCCCGCTCGAAGTGGAGGTGAGGACTGTTGCAGAAGCTCTCGAAGCCGTCGAAGCCGGAGCAGATATCGTCATGCTCGATAATATGAGCCTTGACGACATGCGCCGGGCTGTTAAGTCAATAGGTGGCCGTGCCGTTGTGGAAGCCTCGGGGGGAATCACACTGCACAACGTCCGCGCTGTGGCCGAAACCGGGGTTGGTCTCATCTCGGTGGGCACCCTTACCCACTCAGTTAAGGCTCTGGATATCAGCCTTGAACTGGAAGTCCAGTAATCGAGGGAGCGTAGAGCCCCGTCGGTGAGTATCAGCCGGGACGCTTCTCGGCAGTGACCAGGTATCTCTCCTCACGATCCTCAAAATGCGTGATTGCCAAGCCCGCATCAGCTGCGTGTTCCCGCAGCCGGTACTCATCCGGTAGGCGATCGCCGGCAACGACACCGCCGATGGATTCGTGAAGCCGGTTGACCATCTCCCCGCTCATGGTGTGGCAGACGACCAACTTGCCGCGATCCTTCAGGATCCTGGCGATCTCCTTCAGTGCTGCGGCCTTGTCCTCAAAATGAGGGAAGGCGCTGTTGCACATCGTCAGGTCCACCGAGTCATCGGCCAGGGGGATCGCCATGGCGTCGGCCTGAGCGAAGTCGACTATCGAGCCCGGGTCCTTGCGCCTTGCCTGTACCAGCATTTCGGCTGAGATGTCCAGGGCTATGATTCGTCCCCTGTTATCCATCTCCGCGGTCAGAAAGGGCAGAAGAACCCCCGTCCCACTGCCGATATCCAGCACACAATGCCCCGGCCTGACGCCCAGATCTCGCACGATCCCGCGCAGGCATCCGAGGCTATCCTCACTGACGCGCTCGTCCCAGGTTGCGGCCAGCTGATCGAAATGCTCTTGAAGTCGTATGGTTAGCCTGCCGGCTGGACCTGCCGCCATTGCTTGACCTTTCTTTTCGGGGAGAACAACGTTGCCAGCCCGAAGATAATCGATGAGGTGATTACTATCGAAGCCCCCGAAGGGGTATCGAGCACGTAAGAGACTGCTAGCCCGGCCCAGCAGGAGATGATGCCGAAGACACTGGCGATGAGTAGCATACGCTTGAGACTGTAAGTGAGCTGGTAGGCAGCCGCGGCGGGATTGAGAATGAGGCTGTAGATAAGGAGACCGCCGATGCTCTGTAGCGATGCGGTGATAGTCACACCGGTGGCGAACAACAGGCCATAGAAGACTACGGTGGCCGGAATGCCGACAGCCACGGCTACGTCCCGATGGCAGATCACCGCCTGTATCTCCTTGTAGAAAACGACCAGTAACCCGACTATTACGGCTGTTGTGATAGCCAGAAAGATGAGGTGCTGTCCCGTAACAGTGAGTATGCTGCCCCAGAACAAGCTCAGAGCCTCGCCCCTGGCCCCGGGCATCAGGCCCATGAAGAGAAAGGCCAGTCCCAGCATCAGCGAGAACACGATTCCTATTGATGTGTCGGGATTCAGCTCTCCGCGGTCGGCCATGGGGCCTATCACGGCCGCCCCGACAAGGCTGAAGAGTAGGGCGCCGAGCAATGGGTTGAAACCCAGCCAGAGACCGAGGAGGGCGCCGGCAAAGGCGGCGTGGGCGATGCACACGCCGATAAAGGACAGATGCATGGTCACAACGAACACGCCGATCACGGCGCAGGTTATGCCGGCAAGCAGGCCGGCAAGAATGGCGTTCTGCATGAACTGGTATTGTAGAACCTCTATACCCATATCGCGGTCCCTATCTATGAATAGCGCAAGGTGGTCTCAGTAGTTACCGACATGGGAGACCCGTATAGCTCGCTCAGTACCTCTTCCCGGAGCATTGACGCGGGGCTTCCCTGGCCCCATATCCATCCTTCCTTCATCAGAAGCAGTCGATTGCAGATAGATGGCAGCTGCTTCAGGTCATGAGTGACAAGAAGAGTAGTCATATCGTATTCCTTGTGAATGAGCTGAACAAGGCTCATGATCTCCCGCTGTGCCTGCGGGTCTATGGAAGCCGTCGGCTCGTCCAGAAGGAATATCTCAGGCTGCTGGATCAGCGCCCGGGCTATGGCCGCTTTCTGGTATTCGCCGCCCGATAGATGCCCTATGGGACGTCGCGCCAGATGAGCTATACCGACCATCTGCAATACGTTGTCGACCGCCTGCCATTGGGACGTTTTCGGCCGGCGGAACAGTCCCAGGCGACCGTAGCAGCCAGCCATGACCGTCTCTCTCACGTTGATCGGCAACCTGGGATCGATATTCTGCACCTGGGCCACATAACCTATGCGCTTCCTCAGGTTGATGGTATTCCTTCCGTTTACACTCCCCCCCAACACCCAGGCCCGTCCGTGGACCAGTTTCCCCAGCCCGTTAAGCACGGTGAGCAGGGTCGTTTTGCCGGCTCCGTTGGGCCCGATAATGCCGACGAACTCACCTCGCCTCACTTCGAGGGACACGCCCCGCAAGGCCACATCTTCCCTGTATGAGACCGCGGCGTCCTCGATCCTGATCACAGTGTCATCCATATAGGTCGCTCCACTCATTCAGCGCTTCCTCGAGCAGATCGAGGTTCCTGTCCAGTGCCTTCTCCCAGGTTTCGGTGTTCGGGAAGCCGCCCGGGAAATTGGATAAGGTGACGTGAACCGCCCCGATATCCTCTGCCAGGCTCTTCCCCTGTTCGCCGCTCTGGAGGTTATCTATGACCAGGGCTACCCTGGCTTCTCTGGCTTTGGCCACCAGCTCTGACTTTTCGCCGGTCCCGAACTCTTCGGGTCCGTAGGTAGCGACGATATCGAATCCGGCCCAGTTCAGAAAGCCTGCCTGCATCACGCCGCAGATCACCTTCACTCCTTCGGCCTCCATATCGGCCAATCTCTGTTGCACCTCCTCGCCCGTTTCCACAATAGCCTGCACCCTTTGTGCGGCCTTCTCCTCGTAATAGGCCTCGTTCTCGGGGTCTATCTCGCCCAGCGTCTGAGTGATCTTGTTCACTGCCTCAGCCTGTACCGGGGGTGCCATCCAGTTGCCCATGATATCAATGACTATGACAGCGAGGTCCGGGTTATCGGCTGATTGCACCAGCTTATCGACGTAGGCATAGTTCTGCTGGTAGTTGTGGATGATCAGCGCCCTGGAATCGCTCAGCGCCCTGATGTCACTCGGCTTGACGTCGTGGTGCCCGGGACAGTCGCCGGGCCGTATCAGGGTACGCGGCTCCAGTCTGCCGTCGGCTACCTCACTGATGATGTTGGTGATGAAGACACTTCCAGCGACGACATCGGTCGTAGGATGAGCCCTTACCACCAGCGCCAGTATCAGGCCTAACACGGCTACCGCGACAATAACTATCGCGACTCTTCTCTGCATGGACGACTCCTTTCTCTCAATGCGCGATATGACTGTTGCCGACAGAAGAAATAGGCGAAGCTCAGGGGCTATCCAGTTGTATTCGAGACTTCAGGAAATCTATCTGCCGTACCTTGCCTTCGAACACCATCTTTTCTCCGAAGAGGGTCTCCACCTCCACGTGTCGGTCGGCAATGGTCATGCGAGAGACCCCCTCGACAACCGGCTTGTCGCCTTCTTTAGTTTCATACAGTTTGGCCATACACATCGTGCTGTCACTCCTCGCTCTTCGGCAAAGCCTGTTTTGCCTTCATCAGTTGTTCGTTTACGTCGCTCATCCTGGCGGCTGCTTCCAGCAACTCCTGTGCCGCCACACCCGACAGCGAGCTGATTCTCGCAGCCCACTCACGGAACTCCTCCGCGTGCTCGGTGTTGTGTTCTACCCAGTAGTCAAGCAGAACGTCCAGTTTCCTCTGTACGTCGTCCATAGCCGTGTTTCCCCTCAGTATCGTAGTTTGGGTTCGGTTTCATGTCCGCTCCGGCATTCATTGCACCGTCCCGAAATGGCCAGGTGTCTCAAGTCGGCCACAAAGCCGTACTCATCGAGCAGGCCCTCCTTCAACGGATGCAGGGCGGTTTCCTCCAGGTCTGCCACCCTGCCACAGCTATGGCAGACAAGGTGGTGGTGGTGCCCCTTTTCAGCAACATGATAGCGGACACGTCCCTCGCCGAAGTCGGTTTCCGTAACCAGCTCCAGCTCCTTAAGCAACTCCAGGGTGCGATAGACGGTGGATATATTGGCATATGGATGCCGCCTGTGCAGCTCTTCGTAGATCTCTTCAGCGCTGATGTGCCTTACGGCGTTGTGAAGCGCCTCGATGACCAGCATTCGCTGGAGAGTCAGACGGTGGCCCTTCTCCTGAAGAATCTCGTGACAGCTCATTGACCGGGTGTATTGTAGCAGGGCAGGAGAATTATTGCAACCACTTGCGAATGCAACTAGTCTCTTGCCGCCCTCCTGAAGAGGAGTCCGGCAGGTGTACCGGGACGACCCCGGAAATCAGCCGGCTCTGCCCGGCCATCATGTGCCTTATAGCTCCGATGACAGGTGGCAAGCCTCCCGGACAGGTAAGGGGATCGCCCTTCGCGCGGCTACTTCTCGGCCTTCTTGCTTTCCACCATCAGGGTGACCGGCCCGCTATTGTGAATCTCGACGAGCATGTGCTCCTGGAAGAGCCCTGTCTCGACCTTAAGACCTGTGAAGCGGACCTGCTCGACAAAATGCTCGTACAGTTCGTCGGCCAGGTCGGGCGGAGCTGCCTCGGTGAAACTGGGGCGCCTCCCTTTGCGGGAATCGCCCAGGAGGGTGAACTGGCTGATTACCAGGACCTCGCCGCCGGTCTCCAGCGCCGACAGGGCAAACTTGCTCGCCTCGTCGGCAAATACGCGCAGGTTGGCTACCTTGTTAGCGAGGTAACGGGCGTCTTCCCTTGAATCGTCCACGGCGACACCGACAAAGACCACCAGGCCCTTGCCGATCTCGCCTACTATCCGGTCGTTGACACGTACTGAGGCCATCGAGACCCGCTGCACTAAGGCTTTCATGTTTGTCTAGCTTATTATAATCGGGCCGCCCTCGCAAATCCGTTTCCGCTTGCGAGCCGGTTGTGTTAGCATATGCAGCGAGGTGAAGCCATGAGAACCAACAAAGACAGATTAGTCATGATCTCAGTGCAGGGTACGGTTGCCAAGCCCGAGCATTCCGGGAGGCATGCGGTTTCACACACCGGCGAGCCTTTCATGGTCCCCCGTTTGGGCGGGATTACCTATAACGTACGGGTGGGCGATCCAGCGTTCGGCTGGGAGGCAGACCACGTCGAACCGGGTGTTTCCAGTCTTCTTGATGAGAAGGACCGGCGGTCGCCTACAAACCAGGGATACAATTTTTACGCCTGCGTAGGAAATGAAGCCAGGGTTGTCACGGGAGATGCCAAGGGAGCAAGAGGTGTGGTGACCGGTCATCACGGAGGCGCAGAGCATGTCCTTATCGACTTCCCCGGGGATGTCCTCGAACAGTTGACGCTTGACGACAAGTTCCTGATCAGGTCCTTTGGCCAGGGACTCAGGCTGCTCGACTATCCCGACGTGCATGTCTACAGCCTGGACCCAGATTTGCTCGAAGCGATGGCAATAGTGGAGAAGGACGGAGAATTGCATATACCGGTTGCCGGGATTGTCCCGGCCTTCCTGATGGGGTCCGGTGTAGGCTCCACAAGCATGGGCACAGGTGACTATGACATAATGACCGCAGACGAGGAAGCTCTCAAGAAGCACGGACTGGACAAGCTGTGCTTCGGCGACATAGTCTGCATCGAAGACCACGATAATGCATTCGGCAGATGCTACAGAAGGGGTGCGGCAACGATTGGGGTTGTTATCCACAGCGATTGCCGTGTCGCCGGTCACGGCCCCGGTGTGACAACCATAATGACCAGCACCAGACCAGGTCTCAAGCCCGCCCTTTCTCCGGAGGCCAACATAGCCCGGATGCTCAAGATCGGCCGATTTGAATCGCAGTAGGTATCTGTGTCTCTGCGGCGCCGGGACCGAGCAAAGAAGGAATTATCTGTGGCGAAAAGCAATCGGAGGCCTACCGGTTACATGATGGGATCACAGCTAGCGCATTTACTCGTGCGGGCGAGGCAGTTCCCGCTTAGCTCTATGGGGTACGTTGATGTGGAGGGACTCGGCGAGATCACTGTTATCCAGAGCGATGACACCGGTCTGTTGATTCAGTCGACGTTGAACGGTAGGACGCACCTTCATTGGGCAGTGAACAATGCTCATGAACTGGTCAGCCGCATAGTAAGCATGCTGAACACAAACGTCATCGAGGAAGACATCGAGATAGAATTCGTTCCGGAGTCGTGCATTGGAGCGCTTGAGCAGATCGGATTCTCTGTGCTCAGCGAATGGATCGATTACTGGCAGTGTCCGCTCAAGCCGGTGGAGATAGAGCGACCCGAAGGTCTGCTTATCCGGCGGATTGAGGAGCAAGGGTATGCCAGGGCTGCTGAGATCACGCAGGCATGCGAGGGCTTATCCAGGGGTTACCTCGGGGAGACCTCACAGTGGCTTCAGGAGTGGAACGAACAGGAGCATTCACTGATGTACGTTGCGTTGTTGGACAATGCTACGGTCGGCGTATGCTGTGTGGCTATCTATGGCTTCGACAATCCGGATGGACCCACCCTGTGGCTGAGGGAGCTGGCTGTCGACCCATTGTACCACTCACGGAAGATAGGCCTCTCTCTGGTCGCGGAGGCTCTTAACTGGGGGCGCTCCCAGGGCGCTGCGCGAAGCTTCCTGGCATGCGATGTAGAAAACGAGAGGGCGATTAGATTATATGAAGGTCTCGGCTACAAGAGGGCGTGCCAGCGCGGCCAGATCGACATGGTGTACCGTACAAGGTGATCATCTGAGTCCTGCGACTAGCAGAGCTGTCCTTCCCGGGCTGCTGCCTCCCGTGATACTGGCCGCCTTCTCACGTTGCCGCTCTTAGAACATGCTGGTCTCTGGCACGATGGGCAGCAACCTCACTTACTGAGTCATCTTGCCGCTATCTATCGTCGGACAAGTCCTCTTGCAGGATCGGCAGTCTTCTGGAAGAAACAGCGATAGCTTGAGACGAGGCCCACAAAGTGCTATCGTATTAGGCGGTTTCCTGTGCGGGGAAGTGTCGGAATTGGCAGACGAGCATGACTTAGGATCATGTGCCGAAAGGCGTGGGGGTTCGAGTCCCCCCTTCCCCACCATCCGCTTGCAAAAATATATCAAGACTTACCGGTCTACTTGCAGAAATGACACGAATAGTCGGCAGTTCTCCGCGACCCCACCTCAGCCACAAAACGAGCGAGTGTGGAGCGGGTTTTTAGGGCTGAAGGGGATGCGCATACGACTCTTGCCCTAGTTAATATCCAAGTGTTCCTTGATAGCCGTCTGAACTTCATCCCAGAGTTGAGCGTCCTCTAGGTAGCCAAACAGACCTCCCAGCCTCTGTTTTGAGATAGTCCTTATCTGGTGGGCCATAACAATTGAGTCCATCGGCTGCCCTGCTTTTCCCTGGGGAAGGAAGACCTCAGAAGGATATAAACGACGCTTGGCTGAAGTGAGAGGTAGAAC
>SL_5KL_010_SEDDRAFT_10000070_pt1 | contig 54170 bp, 50 predicted proteins | sample SodLakKL_010_SED_FD_9118 | JGI IMG/M metagenome (IMG submission 9118)
CACTCGTTCTACGAGGAGTACGGCCACTTCTGGGTCGGCAGCGGTCCGTTCGTCCTCAAGGACCTGGACGGTGTGGCCGAATTCGTCCACCTCGTTCGGTTCGAGGACTATCCGGATCCGGCCGACAGGTGGATGTGGATGGTTGACGTGGAATAGGCAACGCTAGCCAGCAACGATCGTAGGGCTGGCTGAAAACGGGGAGCCGTCCGAGGTTGATCCGACGGCGGCTCCCCTTTATCATTTTCCACAGCCTCAGGGCGCGGAAACGGCGCTCTTTTGAGAGGGTGAATATGCACAGACGGAACCAAGGAGGGGCGAGCCAAGCATGCGAGGGAATGTAGCCTCGATCGCGAGATTTGTGTTGGTCAGGCTGGTTGGGCTTGGGCTGAGCGTGGTGGCTGCTGTCTATCTCACGGTGATCATCGTCAACCTGGGCGGTGAGTTGGACGAGATGCGTATCGAGCAGATTCGAGAGGAGAGGGCCATCCAGGTGGCGATGAACCCCGAGTACATCGACATCCCCCAGGCGGAGCGCCAAAGGCTTATTCAGCGGTTGGTGGAGCAGGACATGAGGAGGTTGGGACTCGATCAGCCGTTCATAATCCGCAGTTTCCGGTATACGATCAATGCGATCACCCTGGACTTGGGCCGGTCGGCGACGATGACCAGCGACCGAGGTTCGAGGTTGGTGAGCAATATCCTTTTGGACCGACTGCCTCCGACGCTGATCCTGTTCGGCACGGTTGACCTATTGCTGTTCTTCTTCGCCATATTCGGGGCGCTGTTCTTATCCAGACGTTATGGCAGCTTCCTTGACCGAGCCACGATCGCCCTTGCCCCCACCTCGGCCGCTCCGGGATGGTTCTATGGGATATTCTTGATCATCATCTTCGGTTATGGGTTCAACCTCTTACCTACGGGGCGGATGGTCGCTGCACCACCCCCTGATACCACGCTTGCTTACATAGGAAGCGTGATGCAGCATATGATCCTTCCGGTTACCGCTGTGCTGATCGGCGCGGTGTTCATGACGATCTACTCGTGGCGGACGTACTTCCTCGTGTATTCCAGCGAGGACTATGTGGAACTGGCGCGGGCGAAGGGGCTGTCCTCCGGGGCGATCGAGCGACGCTATGTGCTGCGGCCGACGCTCCCGGCGATCATCACTTCATTCCTGCTCATGATCATCACGACGTGGATGGGGCAGATTATCTTGGAGACCGTGTTCCGCTGGCCCGGTATCGGGCGGCTGTTCTTCCAAGCGATCTCGATTCACGACACCCCGGTGATCGTAGGGACCATTGTGATCCAAGGGTATCTGCTTGCCCTGTCGGTATTCTTGCTTGATTTCATCTACGCCGCGGTTGACCCGCGTGTGCGTGTCGGGAAAGGTGGGGGTGGTACCTCGTGAAGAGAAGGCTGCGGGAGCTGCGGCGGTACCCATCGGCGATCCTGGGCGTGGGGATTATCGCTGTGTTCGTCGGGATGTCGGTCTATGCGGTGATTGCCCTTCCGTACAGCGAGGCGATTCGGCTGTGGGTTGGTGGGCCGGGCGTATGGGACTACACGCCCCGGCGGGCCGCACCGGTGTGGTACGACTGGTTTACCAGCGATAGGCGGGCCAGGACGATCGACGTCTTCCTCGAGGAGGCGCAGGTGATCTCCGAGCCGTTGGAGGACGGTGGAGAACAGGTGGAGATCGTCTTCCCGTTCGAGTTTGACTACGACGAGTTCCCCAGGGAGATATCGCTGTTCATCTGGGGCGCGTTCGAGACTCGGACAAAGCCCTTGCACATATCCCTACGCCGGCCGGACGGGTCGACGATTGTCTTGGATGAGCGGAACATGGCCCGGCGGGGTGGGTATGCGTACCGTATCTCACAGGATATGATGCTGCGGCGGGAGCTGGAGATGAGGGCCCCCCACGTGGGCTTGTTGACCGATGACCTGGCCGATCCGGTTCCCATGAAGGGGGAGTACGAGCTGGTGGTGAAGGGAGAGCTGGCCGAGGGAGAAGAGTTCGAGAATGCCCGGCTTGTGCTCTACGGTCAGCTGCACGGCATTGCCGGAACCGATCACCGGCGGCGGGACCTCAGCGTGGCGTTGCTGTGGGGCGCGCCCATCGGCCTTCTGTTCGGTGTGCTCGCGGCGGTGGGGGCGCAGATGAGCACGTTCGTCCTGGGAGGTATCGGGACGTGGTTCGGCGGTGTGGTGGATGCCGTGTTCCAGGCCCTCACCAGGGTCATCATGATCATCCCGTTGCTGGCGTTTTTGATCATGATCGGGCACTTCTACTCGCGGAGCCTGTTTGTGATGCTGGGCTTTCTTATCCTGCTGAGTATCTTCAGCGCCGCGATGATCATGTACCGGGCGATGTTCCTCCAGGCTAAGGAGGCCCCCTATATCGAGGCCGCACGGGCGTACGGGGCGGGAAACTTCCGCATTATCTTCCGGTATCTCCTCCCTCGGCTGGCTCCGATCCTGCTGCCGCAGCTTGTGATGGTGATCCCCTCGTTTGTGTTCTTGGAGGCGTCGCTGGCTGTGTTGGGTCTGGGGGATCCTATCCTCCCCACTTGGGGCAAGGTGATCTTCGATGCACGGGAGAACGGTGCGTTGTACCAGGGGCAGTTCTACTGGATCGTGCAGCCGTCGGTGTTGCTGATGATGATCGGCATGGGCTTTGCCATGCTCGGGTTTACCCTGGACCGGGTGTTCAACCCCAGGCTGAGAGGGGTGTGACATGGCCGGACAGAACGGACTGCTGAACGTGGAAGATCTCAAACTCTATTTCCAAACCCGGCGAGGGCCGTTGCACGCCGTCGACGGGGTGAGTTACGCGCTCGAGCGGGGCCCGTCGTTGGTGGTGGTCGGTGAGTCGGGTTGCGGGAAGAGCACCATGGCCCGAGCTGTTCTGCGACTTCTGCCGCGTAACGTGCACACGTACACGGGCAAGGTGGAGCTCGACGGGATGGACGTCATGCGATTGGGGGACGGACGTTTCCGCCGTGAGGTGCGCTGGGCGAAGATGTCGTTGGTGTCGCAGTCGGCGATGAACTCCCTTAACCCGGTGATCAAGGTGGGCGAACAGGTGGCCGAACCGCTGTTCGTCCATAGCCGGGTTAACAACAAACGAGAAGCCCAGCAGCGGGCGCGAGAGGTGTTCGGGATGGTCGGCGTGCCGTTTGATTTCCTGGAGCGGTATCCGTTCGAGCTCTCCGGAGGGATGCGCCAGCGGGCCGTGTTGGCGATGGCTCTGGTGACCAACCCGGATCTTGTGTTCCTCGATGAACCGACGAGCGCGCTGGATGTGCTCACACAGGCCAACATCATGAATGTGCTGAAAGGGATCAAGAGGGAACTGGGGATGACATTCATCCTCATCACTCACGACATCGGCACCTCCAGCGAGCTGGCGGACAAGGCGGCCGTGATGTACGGAGGGCAGATCGTGGAGTTCTCCGAGGCCGCCGAATTCTTCACGCGCCCCAAACACCCGTATTCGGAGAAACTGATGGCCAGCGTGCCCACGCTGCGCGAGGACAAAGAACTGGATTTCGTGCCCGGGAGGCCGCCGGCGTTGGTTCCGCCTCCGGAAGGATGTCGGTTCGCAGAGCGGTGTCCGTCGCGGTTTGACAAATGCGACGTGGAGCCGCCGTCGCTGGATGTAGGCAACGGCCACCTGGTCAAGTGCTGGCTGTACGACTGAGGGGATGGACATGGCAGAAGAGAACGTGCTTTCCGTAGATAGGTCGGCCGAGACGAGCGCTGACAAGAACACTGTGCTCACCGTCCAGGACCTGAGAACATGGTACGAACTCCGCAAGCTGGGGATGATCCGCACGGGCTATGTGAAGGCTTTGGACGGAGTGACGTTCGACATCAACCCCGGGGAGGCGGTTACGGTTGTCGGAGAGAGCGGCTCGGGGAAATCGACCCTGGCCAAGACGTTGCTGGGGCTTGTGCCGCCGCATAGCGGAGAGATCTTCTTCGCCGGTCGGCAGTTCTCGGGCAATAAGAACAAGGAAGTGCTGAACTGGCTGAGGGCCAACGTAGGGTTCGTCCAGCAGGACCCGTACGGCGCACTGCCTCCGTTCATGAGCATCCGCCGCATACTGCGGGAGCCGCTTGCGGTGAACGGGGTAGCCGCACATGAACATGAGCAGCGTGTCCGGCAGGCCCTGGAAGAAGTGCGTCTGTTTCCGGTCGACGACTTCATCAACAAGTTCCCCCACATGTTAAGCGGAGGCCAGCAGCAGCGGGTGGTCATCGCCCGGGCGTTGGTCTTGGGACCTTCGCTCATCGTGGCCGATGAACCGGTGTCGATGCTCGATGCGTCGGTGCGGGTTGAGATATTGCAGCTTTTGCGGAGGATCCAGGAGGCGCGTGAGCTAGGTGTAATCTATATTACCCACGACCTGTCCACGGTGCGGTATTTCTCCGAGCACGCTATGGTCATGTACGCGGCGCGGCTTGTGGAGAAGGCGCCGGTCAAGGAACTCATTCGGAATCCGTTGCATCCGTACGCGGTGGCGCTGCTTGCCGCCACCTCGGACCCCGATCCGCAGAATGCGCACATCATCAAGGACGTGCCTCCGGGCGAGCCGCCCAGCTTGGTGAATCCTCCTTCCGGGTGTAGGTTCCACCCACGGTGTGTCCACTTCATGGAAGGCTTGTGCGACGTGGAGGAGCCCCCTCCGTTCGAGCCCCAGCCCGGCCATACGGTAGAGTGTTGGCTGTACCGCGAGGGAATGAAAGGTGTCGGCGAGCAGAGCGGTTAGGCTGATGGTGATCGGCGGCGTATTGGTGGTAGGAAGCTGGGTGGTGTTGATGATGATCGTGGTGGAGCTGCTCCCCAGCANCCTTCCTCTCCTGTTTGTGAGCTACCTTGCCTCCATTGGAGGGCTGGTCATGGGGTCATAGGGGCGGCGAGCTACGTGAACATCAAACGAGGAGAGCGCTGATCAGTCGAGCCTAGGCAACAAGGCACTGAGCAGGCGATCCAGTTCGGCTGCCTTGCGCCTCGTGGTTTCCACGACCTCATCGTGCGACAGCGGCTGGGCCGAGATCCCGGCGGCGAGGTTGGTGACGCAGGAGATCCCGAGCACCTGTAGGCCCCCGTGGCGGGCGGCGATGACCTCGGGCACGGTGGACATCCCCACGAGGTCCGCTCCCAGCCGACCAAACGCGGTTATCTCGGCCGGAGTCTCATAGGAGGGACCGGGCACGGCCACATAAACACCCTGCCGGAGGGAGATGCCTAACGAGTTCGATGTCTCCTCGGCCAGGGCACGCAGCTTGGGCGAGTAGGCGTGGCTCATATCGGGAAACCGCGGGCCCAGGGAGTCGAGGTTTGGTCCTTGCAGCGGATTGGCCCCGAGCATGTTGAGGTGATCCGTTATCAGTACAAGATCACCTGGGCTCAGGCGGGGAGCGATGGCCCCGGAGGCGTTGGTGATCACCAGATTGCGCACGCCCAGTCTTACGTACGTCCGTACGGGCAGCACCACCTCGGGCAAGGAATACCCCTCATAGTAGTGCACGCGCCCGCGTTGAACGAGCACAGTGGAGTCTTGGATCGTGCCTACCTCCACGTGGCCCGTGTGCCCGGCCACCGACGGCCGCGGGAAGCCAGGGATATCGGTGAACGCCAAGCTGTGGGCGCCGGCGGGTCGAAGGACGTCCGACAAGCCGGAACCCAGGATGACGGCTGTCGTGGGGTTCCCAAGGCGGGCCAGGGTTTCAACTGCTTGGTCGATGTGCGCTTCGTCTGTCACAATCCCTCCAAGGAAGATGCATAGCCGGTCTTGAAACGCTGCAAGCCGGACTTGATCGCGCGTGCGCGCACCTCGGCAATGCCCTTTATGCGTTGGAGCTGTCGGTGGTTCGTCCGTTCTATCTGGTCCAGGGTGCCTAGCTCGTCCACCAGGCGTTCGATAACCGGCATGGGCAGACGAGGGACCTTGGACAGGAGTCGGTAGCCCCGTGAAGGAATGGCCCGCTCCAGGTCGTCCTCATCGCGGAAGCGCAAGGGGCGCAACACGCCCTCCGGGCTGAGCCGTTGTTCACTGTCCAAGGCCATGATCTCCCGGACGAGGTCCGCGGCCGGTTGCACGGGTGGGCGCTGGAAGTCCATGATCAGAAGCTCAAGCTCCTGGCGCACCCCCCGCACGAGTCCCCGGAGCTGGCGCTCGGGCAGTTCCTTGTGCGTCCCGAGTTCCACGAACAACCTCCGCAATTCCTCTTCGAGCTCCAACATCTGGATCATCTTCTGGATGACCGTTCCCACATGATAAGGAAGCACGCGCCGTTCGAATTCAAGCGGCGCGAGCTCGCTGAGCAGGTCACGCAGTTCACCCCGGTAGCGGTCGAGGATCAGCAACGCCTGCGAAGCCTGTGGGAGGAGCGTGAGCGGCTCCTGCAGTTCGTGCTCCCATAGCCCTTTGTACAAGGTCACCCGGCGACGCTCTTCTGAGATGGCGATGACCGCGATATCGAGTTGGCGCGCTGTCTGTTCCGCCACCCGGTGCCGCGTACCCGTCTCCTCTGAGGGTATGGCCGAATCGGGTACCAGATGCGCGTTGGCATACAGGATCGTGCGCAGGGCGTTGTCGGCGACCACTGCGCGGTCCATCTTCGCCAGTTCCGCGACCCCCTGCGGGGTGAACGGAGCGTCGAGCACGAACCCGGCTGCGATGAGCGGTGAGATGTGGTCGCGATCGGCAACCACGATCAGGCCTCCCCGGCCCAGCTCCACGATCCGATCGATCGCCTCCCTCAAGGCAGTGCCGGGGGCGGTGCGCTCAAGAAACTCCTCTTGTTCCGGGCCTCGGGCGGTCATCGGCGTTTTCACGTCAGTTCCAACGCTTGGGCGGCCTCCTCCACTGTTCGAACTTGGTGCACCTCCAAGGGTACCGAAGAGGGGAGGTTCTGCACAGGGAGGATCGCCCGCTGAAAGCCGAGCTTGGCTACCTCACGCAGGCGCTCGGGTCCCCTGCGCACCGGACGCACGTCGCCTGCGAGACCTACCTCACCGAGCACGACCGTCTGTGGGGGCAAGGCTCGTACGCGTAGGCTGGACAGCACGGCGGCGACCACGCCGAGGTCGCATGCCGGCTCCCGCACATCCAATCCGCCGGCAACGGCGAGATAGCAGTCCTGCATGCCCATATGGATGGCGAGGTGCTTCTCCAGCACAGCAAGGAGCACCAACACGCGGTTTAGGTCGAGGCCGGCCCCCCGGCGCTGCGGCGGACCGTACCCGGACGCGGGGGTGAGCAGTGCCTGTACCTCGACCAGCAGGGTCCGGGAACCCTCGAGCACCGGCACGATGGCCGATCCGGGTTGCTGTGAGCCCTCGGAAGAGATGAAGAACGTCGATGGGTTGGCTACCTCCACCAGTCCCGCGTTCTCCATCCGCAGTACGGCCACCTCGTCGGTGGCGCCGAACCGGTTCTTCACTGAGCGGACGAGGCGCAATTCACCGTCGCGGGATCCTTCCAGGTACAACGCGACGTCCACCAGGTGCTCCACGGTCTTGGGCCCGGCGAATTCTCCTCCCTTGGTGATGTGAGAGATGAGGAAACACACCAGCCCTGCTTCCTTGGCCAGACGGGCGAAGACAGCCGCTGCCTCTCGAACCTGGGGCACAGCTCCCAAGTCCCCCCCGTCGCGATGGGCACGCACTGTCTGCAGCGAATCCACCATCAGTGCCGTGGGCGTGAGCTTTTCCACCGCACGAAGCATGGGAAGGAGGTTCTGCTCGGAGAGCACGTACAGTCTGTCCTCGGCCACTCCCAGTCGCTGTGCTCTGAGCTTCAGTTGGTCGGGCGATTCCTCGCCGGATATGTACAACACGTTGCCCTGATGCGCGGACAGCGCACCCGCAAGCTGAAGAAGGAAGGTCGACTTGCCCACCCCGGGCTCCCCTCCGACAAGCACCACCGATCCCGGGATGAAGCCTCCACCCAGAAGCCGGTCGGTTTCGGGAAGGCCAGTGGTCAGGCGGGGCTTCGACAAGGCCTCCACCTGGGACAGAGGGCGGGGCGAAGGGACGCTCTCGCTCGCGTCGTGGCCGGAGGTGTCCACTTGGACGAACGCGTCCCACACCCCGCACCCGGGGCACCGTCCCAGCCACTTGGGCGAAACGTACCCGCAACCCTTGCAGCGGTAGGGCATGCTTATCGGGTTACTCCACGCGGAAGGTCATCTCCTCACCCTCCGCCTCCACCACGACGCGATTCGCATCAGCAAATGCACCGCCGAGGATCTTCTCGGACACCGGGTCCTCGATGAGCCGTTCGATCGCCCTGCGCATGGGGCGAGCCCCATACTTGGCGTCGTAGCCCTGGTCGACAAGCAGCTCTTTGGCGGAGTCGGCAAGCACAAGCTCCAGTTCATGCTCGTCGACGAGACGCTCCCGCAGTTCGGTCAACAACAGGTCCGCAATCCCAGCCAGCTGTTCCTGGGTCAAGGAATGGAAAACGATCTGGTCGTCGAGCCGGTTCAAGAACTCCGGCGAGAACAGTTCCCGCACCTGGCCCATGACGCGGGACTTCATGTCCCGGTAGGCCTCGGTCGTCTCGATCTCCTCTGTGCTGAACCCCAACGAAGACCGGTCGGTGATTAGCTTCCCGCCGACGTTCGAGGTCATGATGAGTACAGTGTTGCGGAAATCTACCTTGCGTCCCTGGGCGTCGGTGAGGATGCCGTCGTCCATCACCTGCAGGAGGATGTTGAACACGTCGCGATGGGCCTTTTCGATCTCGTCGAACAGCACGACCGAGTACGGGCGCCGCCTAATCGCCTCGGTCAGCTCCCCCGCCTCCTCGTAGCCGACGTAGCCCGGTGGGGCTCCGATCAGCCGACTCACTGCGAACCGCTCCATGTACTCAGACATATCGATGCGGATCAAGGCATCGTCGTCGCCGAACAAGAAGGCGGCAAGCGTCCTGGCCAGCTCGGTCTTCCCCACTCCGGTGGGGCCAAGGAACAAAAACGAGCCGATGGGGCGCCGGGGGTCCTTCACCCCTGCGTAGGCGCGTCGAATAGCGCGGCACACCGCGCGCACCGCTTCCTCTTGCCCCACCAACCGCTCGTGGATGCGCGCCTCCATGTGGACGAGACGCTCGGTATCCTCCTCTTGGAGGTGTTGCACGGGGATGCCCGTCCAACCGGCTACGGTCTGAGCAATATCCTGTCCTGTGACCAGCGGGGTCTCAGGAACCGACTGTGCGTCCTCTTCCATGGACTGGATGCGTTCCATAAGTGACTTTCGCTGGTCGCGCAGCTCAGCGGCCAGTTCGTAGTCTTGGGCGGCCACCGCTTCTTCCTCTTGATCTTCCAGCTCCGCCACCTGGCCCATGAGTTCACGGGCCTCTTCGGGCAAATCGGTCGCCGCCAGCCGGACCCGGGCAGACGTTTCGTCCATCAAGTCCACCGCTTTGTCCGGGAGGAATTGGTCGGTGAGGTAGCGGTCCGCGAGCCGGGCGGCCTGCCTCAAGGCATCGTCGCCAATTCTCACGTTGTGATGCTGCTCGTACTTAGGGCGAAGGCCCTTGAGAATCTTGACTGTGTCCTCTGTGGAGGGTTCGTCTACATAGAGTGTCTTGAACCGACGTTTCAACGCCGGGTCCTTCTCGATGGACTTGCGGTACTCGCTTGGGGTGGCGGTGCCGATGCATTGGATGGCGCCTGAGGCCAATGGCGGTTTCAGTATCGCCGAAGCATCGATCGCCCCCTCGGCTCCACCGGCGCCTACGACGCTCTGCAGTTCGTCGATGAACAGGATGATGTTCTCCGAGGACATAACGTGATTGAGGATGTTCTTCAATCGCTGCTCGAATTCTCCCCGGTACTTCGTGCCGGCGACCACGCCGGCCATATCCAACTCGACAAGCTCTTTGTCCGCAAGGATCAGCGGAACCTCCCCGGACGCCATCCGCTGGGCCAATCCTTCGATGAGCGCTGTCTTGCCCACTCCCGATTCGCCGATCACGGCCGGGTTGTTCTTCTTGCGCCTGCATAGGATCTGTACCAAGCGGTCCAGTTCACCTTCCCGGCCGATCACCGGATCCAACAGCCCGTTTTCGGCTTCCTCCACCAGATTGCGACCGTATTCCCCCAGCTCGGCCGGCAGACGCTGAGACTTGGTGCTTCGCACTTGGACCCGGCCACGGCGGGGGAAGAAGTGGTTGCGGGCCGTCTTCAGGTCTACTCCGTGGGCCCGTAGCACCTCGGCGGCAGTGCATTCCCCTTCCCGCAGTATGGCCAACACCAGATGCTCCGGCTCTATCGGATCGGAACCTTCGCGTCGCGCCTCCTCGTAAGAGAGTTTCATCACCCGACGCAGTCTCTGGGTGGGTTCCAGGTCCTCGGAAGGCAGGCGGAGCTTGCCCTGTCCTTTTTGCCGTTCCAGTATGCGGGCCACGCGATCGTAGGTGAGCCCGTGCTCGCTCAGAAAACGCTGCACGCGTGTCCCGTCCATCTTGAGCAGCGCCAGGAGCAAGTGCTCGCTGCCCACATATCGGTGACGCCATTCGCCCGCCTCGTCCTGGGACGCGGCAAGCAGCTTCATCGCTTCCTTGGAGAACTTCTCATACATGGGTCGCTGACCTCCATCACGATTGCAACTCGATTATAACGCCAGCCGAGCTCGAGAGAACCTATCCAGGGCGGCATCAAGGCCACCATCCAGGAATGTCAGTGCCAGCTCGGCCGCCAGGTCCGACGCCTGTTCCAAGAGCGGAACTTCGTCACGTTCCGGAGGGGCAAGCACGTAGTCGGCCGCGTCCACGCCCGGCGGTGGCGCTCCGACCCCTACCCTCAGCCGCGGCACTCCTTGCGTTCCCAGTTTCTCCAGCACCGACCGCAGGCCGTTGTGTGTACCCGCTCCTCCGTGGGGGCGTAGGCGCAATGCACCGACAGCGAGTTCAATATCGTCCAGGATGATCAGAAGATCATTGGGCCTAACGCCGTAACGCGCTACCAGTTGGGCCACGGCCTCCCCGGAGCGGTTCATGTAGGTGGTCGGCCGGAGCACAAGTCCCTCACGGCGCCACGCCACCTGCCCCCAAGGGAACCGCTTCGCTCTCCAGCGTCGCGCGCGGAGGAGCCTTTCTGCGACCCAAAAACCCAGGTTGTGCCGCGTGGCGACATGGGCAGGTTCGGGATTCCCCAGGCCGACAATCGCCCTCAATCCTGTGGTTCGCCCTCCGGTTCCTCGGGCGCCTCTTCTCCTTCTTCGGCCAGCTCCAGGCCCTCTGCGGCCTCAGCTTCGGCGGCCGCCTCTTCTTCAGCTTCCAGCTGCGCCCTGGCCAGGCCACGCGGGGAGATAACCGTCACAACTGCTGCATCCTCGGGGACCAACGGCTCTACTCCTTCGCTCCAGGGCAGATCTCCTACCAGCAATGAGTCGTTCAGGTCGAGCTCGGAGATGTCGACCTCGATGTAGGGGGGCATCTTGCTTGCCCGCGCTCGAACATATATGTACTCGTGCAGCGTCTCCAGTAGCCCGCCATCTTTCACTCCGGGAGAGGTCCCTACGATCCTGACAGGAACAGGCATTTCCAAAGTCCTTCCCTTTTCGGGGACGTACATGTCGACGTGCAGCGGACGATCCGTAAGCGGGTCCAACTGGATGTCCTTGAGGAAGACGTGGTATTCTTCCCCCCCGTCCACCAGCAACTCCAGGGCGGTGGAACGGGTGACTTGAGAGAACAGACGGTACAATGCCTGCTCGTCGATAACTACGTGTACCGGGTCCAGGTGCGCTCCATACACCACGACGGGGACCAATCCCCGGCGGCGAAGTGCTTTAGGTTTCTGTTTGACATCCCTGGGCTGTGCCTTCACGGTTGCCATCGTTCCTCCTAGCTTCTCACAAGCAAGTCGCTTACGGATTCTCCTTGGTAGATGCGACGGATTGCATCCGCCAACAGCGGGGCCACGGTGACCACTTCCACCTGCGGGTGGTCGAAGCCCGGCTTATGGTTGATGGTATCGGTGACCAGCACTTTCTGCAATGCGCAGCCCCCCAACAGCTCGAGAGCGGATCCGGAGAACAGCCCATGGGTACACGCGGCGAACACACGTCTGGCTCCGGCGCGGGCCAGGGCATCGGCCGCATCGCACAGGGTTCTCCCGGTAGCCAGGATGTCGTCCACCAGCAGCACATTGCGCCCTTCCACATCTCCGATCACCTGCATGATCTCGGGTGCTTCAGCGGCGGAGTCCTGACGATGCTTCTCCACGATCGCCATTTCTGACCCCAGCTCTTTGGCCAACCGGCGGGCACGCCATACCCCACCCAGATCGGGGGAAACGACGGCTAGGCTGTTCAGCCAATCCGGGTGACGCGCTCTAAGGTGCTCGGCGAACACCATGTCCGTTCTCAGGTGATCAAGGGGAACGTTGAAGAAACCCTGTATCTGGCCGGCGTGGAGGTCAACCGTAAGCCCGCGGTCCATCCGAGAGGCCTCCAAGAGATTGGCCACGAGCCTGGCCGAGATGGGAACACGCCCGCGCTTCTTGCGGTCTTGGCGGGCATAGCCAAAATATGGGATTACCGCACAGATCATCTTCGCGGACGCCCGGCGGAGCGCGTCCACGGTCAGCAAGAGTTCCATTAACGAGTCGTTGACGGGAGGAGCGGTTGGTTGCACGATGAACACCGACTTCTTGCGTACTGTTTCGTGGATATGGACGTTGATCTCCCCGTCGGGGAACTGGCCCAACGTCGCATTGCAAGGCTCCACGCCCAGGATGCGCCCCACCTGTTCCGCCAACGGACGGTTTGCCCTCCCACAAAGCAGGCTCAGGTCGCTCACGCCACCTCCCTGTCATCCTTCCAATCAGGTTTGACCACCTGAGGAGCGCGGGCCACGGCCAGAGCCCCGGCCGGGACATCTTGCGTGATTACCGAACCCGCTCCTACGATTGCGTGGTCGCCTACAGTTACGGGGGCCACGAGGGCGACGTTGCTGCCGATGAACGCCCCGGCGCCGATGTGTGTGGGGTGTTTATGGGTCCCGTCGTAGTTACAGGTGATCGCTCCAGCACCAATATTCGCGCCTGGCCCGACGGTGGTGTCGCCGATGTAGGCCAAGTGCCCTGCCTTCGCTTCATCGCCCAAGCTGGCCGCCTTCACCTCCACAAAGTTGCCCACACGTGCACGGGCGCCGATCCGCGATCCCGGCCTTAGGTGTGCATAGGGACCCACCCGAGCCCCTGTTCCAACGTGTGCACCATGCAGCACCGACCACTCCACCGTTACGCCGTCCTCCATTCGGCTGTCCACCAGTTGTGCTCCGGGCCCGATGCGGCAGCCCTTACCCACCAGGCACTCCCCGTGGATATAGGTTCCGGGAAAAACGATCGTGTCCTGCCCCACCCGGGTTTCCGGGGATACGTAGGTGTGTTCCGGGTCCACCACGGTGACCCCGGACAGCATCAGCCTCTCGATGGTGCGCCTGTTGAGTATCCGCTCTGCCTGTGCCAGGTCACGTCGGTCGTTGATTCCGATCAGCTCTTCACTGTGAGGCCAAACGAGGGCACTTGCGCTGTCCTGCTCGGCAGCCACGCGCACCAGCTCCGTAAGGTACAGTTCGCGTTGTGCATTTGCCGGGGAGAGCTGGTCGAGCGCCCTCCACAGCTCGGGAGTACTGGACATGCAGTACACCCCCGCGTTGATCTCCTGCACCGAAAGTTCGTCTCCTTCGGCATCGGCCTCTTCCACCACTCGGGTGACCCGCCCTCGCTCGCCGCGTAGCACGCGGCCGTACCCGGATGGATCGTCAACCACGGTGGTAAGAAGTGTGACCATAGCGCTGCTGCGCTCGTGCAGTTCCACCAAGCGCTCGATCGCCTGCGGGGGAAGCAGAGGGACATCCCCGGGCAGGACGACAAACTGGGGAGCGCGGACCGCGTCCTTGGCGCAGCGAACCGCATGTCCCGTCCCTGCAGGTGGGTCTTGTGTCACGTACACCAGCGGGCGGTCGGAGAACGCCTGTTGCACCTGATGCTGTTTGTGTCCCAAGACAACAATCGTCCGATCAGGGCGCATCGCGTCAGCAGTTCGCAGCACGTGTTCCAACAGGTACGCGCCTCCCAGGTGATGAAGGACCTTGGGATGCTGGGAGCGCATTCGCGTACCCTTACCGGCTGCCAGGATCAGCACATCAAGACTGCTGTTCATCGGTGCGTCACCGGCACTATATCTTCCCGGATGAAGCGATGCAAAGGTGGGTGCTGGACCGGGGTCGGGTGGTCATCTATACTTCGCCGCCGGGGAGGTGAACATGCGCATATTTTCCGGGATCCAGCCCACGGGCGTATTGCACCTTGGCAATTACTTCGGGGCGGTACGCCGCTGGGTTGCGTTGCAGCAAGAAGCCGAGGCGCTGTACTGCGTGGTGGATTACCATGCGTTGACGCATGAGGGCATAACGCCCGACGAGCTGCGGCTTGCATGGCGCGGGTTGATCCTGGATCTGATGGCATGTGGCATAGATCCCGATCGGGCTATCCTGTTTAAGCAATCGGATGTCCCCGAGCACACAGAGTTGTGCTGGATCCTCGGCTGTGTAACGTCTTTCGGCGACCTATCCCGGATGACCCAGTTTAAGGAAAAGGCCCGTGAGCAATCATTCATCAACGCAGGGCTCTTCTACTATCCCGTGCTGCAGGCCGCCGACATTCTTCTGTACCTGGCCGACCATGTGCCGGTGGGTGAGGATCAGCTACAGCATCTGGAACTATCCCGTCGTATCGCTCGGCGGTTCAACGCGAGGTTCGGCCAACTGTTCCCCGAACCTGAACCGCTCGTTGGGCCGGGGATGCGTCTGATGTCGTTGGCGGATCCCGGCCGCAAGATGAGCAAATCGGCGGGTCCGGAGCACTACGTGGGGATCAACGAGCCCGAACAGGATATCTTGCGCAAGGTGAAGTCGGCCGTAACCGACACTGGGCTCACCCCGGGCCAGGAAATGTCCCCCGGGGTGGCCAATTTATTCGCACTCTTTGAACTTGTGGCTCCGGAACCGGCAGTTGAGGAATTCCGTCGAGCACACACCGACGGGAGTCTGCTCTACCGCGACCTGAAACAGGAGTTGTTCCGGCACTTGATGGGCGAACTGGGACCCCTACGGGAGAGAAGGGCGGAGCTGGATCGAACCGTCGACGTGGATGAACTGATGGCCGAGGGTGCCCGCAAAGCAAGGGCTATCGGCCGTGACGTGGTGGAGAAAGCACGCGCTTTGGTCGGTCTAGACTAAACGTAGGCTCAAGCGCGCACCTCGATATCCATATCTGAGGACAGTTCAGCTGCCACCTCTTGTAATCGATCAGGGGCTAGCGCGGGCTCCTTGCGCAACGTGTCCTCGATGAGCCGCGCTTCGGTGGGGCAGACAAACGGCTGCAGAACGTAGCGCGGTACGGGCATGATCCAGCGGGCGATCGCGTGCAGTTCCTGCGGCCCAAGCCCCGGAGCCGCGGTGGTGCGGGCCTCATAGGCGATACCGTGTACCCTGAGCAGATTCAAAGCTTCTTCAACTCGGGCGACCAGTTCGCTCTGTGATCGCTCCACCGGCCCGGAATACTGCTCGTAGCGGTTAGGGGGGGCCTTGATGTCCAGCGAGACGTAGTCCACAAGCCTGTGCACGAGGAGTCTTTCGAGCATGTCGGGCCGAGTTCCGTTGGTATCCAGTTTCACTTGGAATCCCCGGCCTTTCACCTCCTGCGACAGGGGTGCAAGGTCGGCATGTAAGGTAGGTTCTCCCCCGGTGAACACCACCCCGTCGAGGAAGCCCTTCCGCGCTTCCAATCCATCGAGGACGGACTCCGGCGGGATGGCGGCAAGGCGTGAACTGAGCTCGGGCAGTACGAGCTGCGCGTTGTAGCAAAACGGGCAGCGCAGATTACATCCTCGGGTCCAGAGCACAGCCGAGACGCGGTCGGGGAAATCCTGCAACGACGTCCACCGGACGGCAACGATATCCACGTCCGAGGTGCTCACCCCACGGCGATCCCGGAGACGTCAAACGCCTTTCGATCGTTGAACTCCTTCTGCTTGCCCGGGTTCCATTGTTCCACAGGGCGGAGGTAACCGACCACGCGCGAATATATTTCCGCCTCGGACCCACAATGCGGGCATTGCCTACGCTCGCCCGACAGGTATCCGTGTGCCGGGCAGATGGAGAACGTAGGGGTCAGCGTTAAGTAGGGCGTGCGAAAGGACTCAACGGTCTTGCGGACGAGTCGTTTGGCCGCCTCTGCGCTGGGCAGGCGTTCTCCCAGCCAGGCATGGAACACCGTCCCTCCCGTATAGCGCGTTTGGAGCGGCTCCTGTAGTTGCAGGGCTTCGAACAGATCATCGGTGAGGCCGACCGGCAATTGGGATGAGTTGGTATAGTACGCGGTCCGCCCGTTCTGTCCTGTGTGGTGCCCCCCACCTACATGCATGTGCGGGTAGCGTTTGCCGTCGAGCATGGCCATACGATAGCTTGCCCCCTCCGCGGGAGTCGCCTCCAAGTTCCATAGATCGCCTGTTTGCTCCTGATAGTCGGCCAATCGCTCCCGCATGAAATCCAGTACCCTTGAGGTAAACTCAACGCCTCGAGTCTCGGCGATTGTGCATCCGAGGAGATTCAGGCAGGCTTCGTTCATGCCGATGATGCCGATGGTCGAGAAGTGATTGGCCCAATAGCGACCTGCAGCCTCATTCACCGATCGAAGGTAGAACCTAGAGTACGGATAGAGACCCTGTTCGGTAAGCCTTTCCAGCGCCTTGCGCTTGATCTCAAGAGACTTGCGTGCCCGATCCATCATGTGGGAGAGACGTTCAAGGAACTCGGGTTCGCTGCGGGAAAGATACCCCAAGCGCGGCATATTGATTGACACGACGCCGATGGAACCGGTGAGGGGGTTCGATCCGAACAGTCCTCCGCCTCGCGTCCTAAGTTCCCGTGTGTCGAGCCGGAGTCTGCAACACATACTTCGGGCGTCCTCGGGCCGCATGTCCGAGTTGACGAAGTTGGCGAAGTAGGGGATACCGTAACGAGCAGTCATCTCCCACAAAGGTTCCAGCTGCGGATTGTCCCATTCGAACCCGGGTACGATGTTGTATGTGGGAATGGGAAACGTAAACACGCGGCCGCGGGCGTCGCCTTCGCTGAGGACCTCGGCCAGGGCCCGATTGATGAGGTCCATCTCATTCTGGAATTCCCCGTAGGTGCCGAAATCGCGACCTCCCACGGTGGCCGGCAGGTGCGCCAGATCATGCGGGACCTTAAGATCCAACGTAACGTTGGTAAACGGTGTTTGGAATCCCACACGGGTGGGAACATTCAAGTTGTATACGAACTCCTGCAGCGCCTGTTTAACCCCTGAATAGTCCAAGCCTTCCTTGGCCACGAACGGTGCGAGGTACGTATCCAGACTGGAGAAAGCCTGTGCCCCGGCAGCCTCTCCCTGCAGCGTGTACAAGAAGTTCGCCGTCTGCAACAGGGCGACCCGGAAACGCTTTGCCGGGCGCGCCTCGACCTTGCCCCGCACCCCCCGAAAACCCACGGTGAGGAGATCATGGAGGTCCCACCCCACACAATACGGCCCTAAGGTCCCCAGGTCATGGATGTGGAGGTCCCCGTGCTCATGGGCTTGACGAATCGGTTCGGGGTAGATGCGATCCAGCCAGTAGCGGGCGATCAGCTTGTCGGTGAGGAACACGTTCAGCCCTTGGAGCGAAAACGACATATTGGAGTTCTCCTTCACCCTCCAATCCGCTCCGTTCAGGTATTGTTCTACGAGGCCGGGATCCATAAGTTGCTTCAACTCACGAATCTGCTTGTGTTGGTGTCGATACAGGATGTACGCTCGGGCGGCATCGGGAAGACCGGCGGCCATCAGTGCCTCTTCTACGATGTCCTGGATCTCCTCGACATGGGGTGGGCCGAACAGCCCTGCGTAACGAGCTTCCAGAGTTGCCACGACCTTGCGGGTTACCTCCGGGGCTCGTTGTGGGGCGTCCTGGCCCACCTCGTACAGTGCCTTGGCGATCGCGGTGCCAATCCGCTCCGGATCGAACGATACCACCCTTCCGTCACGCTTGCGTACAGACTGGATCATGTTCGCTCCTCGCTTTCGCTTACCCATTGGAACGTCGAACACCGTACGGCCGACACCTTCGCTGTCATGTAGGCGCTCCTTCGCGTGTTGCAGCGTGCAACGCGGTTCTTGTCCAGGAACAACGTTATTCCCCCCAACGGATGTGACGCCTATTACCATAGCGCCGCAGGCCCCCGTTCGGCAACCGGAACTTTTTCTCAGTTGCGCCGGGGCGGGGTGCAGGCTAACATCACAGCCGGATTTGCATGAGTAACTGGAGCGAGGAGGCGATCCAAGATTCCCAATACGGGTTCGGCCAAAAAGAGGTTACGCCAGAACGACCAGCGGCGTTCGCGGAATGATCTGAGAAGAAGCGCGATCCGATATTGGCGGAGGGAGATACGGCGGCTTGTGGCCAGCGGACAGACAGAAGAAGCGGAAAAACTGCTGCCCAACTACCAAGCCGCGGTAGACAAGGCGGCCCAGCGACAAGTGATCCATCCAAACCGGGCGGCTAGGCTCAAATCACGGATGGTGAGGCGGTTGAGCAAAGTTTAGCAATGAGCAATTACAATTTCCTAGGCAAGGCAAAGTATTTCGGCCCGCTCTCGGTGGGGCTTGTGGTGGTCAGTATTCTCCTGGTTGCATTCCTCGGCCTGCGGGCAGGGGTGGATTTCACCGGGGGATCCCAGTTTACCGTACTGTATCCGGAGGGCGCGGAAGTGGAAAACGAGGATATCCGCAACTATCTGGCTCGCTACGAGGAACAAGGGGTGGTGCCCGCCGAGGTGCACGTGCAAGGTGCTACGTTCGATCGAGAGGGCATGTCGTTGCCTGGGAAGATCATCACGTTGCGTGTCGACCCAGAGACGCACGAGCAGCTTGTTAGACAGATCCGGCGGGAGTTGGCCGATCCTCCGGAGGGGGTTGGATTACCGGCTGCGTTCAGGGCCGATGGCGAGGAGGGTGTCTCCTTTACCGGTGTCGGCGCGCAAGTCTCCCGTGAGCTGGTCGACCGCGCCTGGCAGGCGATCCTCATAGCCCTTGGCGCAATCCTGGTATACATATCGTGGCGGTTCCGGCTTCGGTACGCGGTGGGCGCGATCGCCGCGCTCATGCACGATGTGATCATCGCTCTGGGGTTGTTCGCTCTTTTTCAGGTGGAGATCAGCCTGCCCGTGATTGCCGGTTTCCTTACGATCGTCGGGTATTCGTTGAACGATACCATCGTCATCTACGACAGAGTACGAGAGAACCTCAAAGGGATGAAGAAGGCACCGATATTTGACGTGATCAACCGCTCAGCTAACCAGTCCCTGAGTCGCTCGATCAACACAAGTCTGTCTACACTGATACCTGTGGTGATCCTGTACGCGTTCGGCGGACCTGCGCTGCAGCCGTTCGCGTTGGCGTTGCTGATCGGCGTCATCGTGGGGACGTACTCATCGTTCTTCGTTGCCAACCCGGTCTTGTGGAAGTGGGCCACGGCTTCGGCGAAGACAAAAGCACAGGGCCGCTCGCGCTAGCGGGACTCGCCAGACCGGCGGCGCAGCGTTCCGGCGTGGAGTCGGAGCCAGGTTTGTGCGACGTGATATAGGAGAAACGGGACGGCCCACAGGCGGGGTATTCGGGCAGGATGCCGCGCAGCGCGCCACAGCCACTCGAGCCCCAACCTTTGCAGTAGCGCAGGCGCGCGCGGGCTAAGGCCCGCCCACACGTCGAAGGTGCCCCCTGCTCCCAACATTATCCCAGCCCCAAGGTCGCGGTGCTTCAGAATCCACCGCTCTTGTCTTGGGCAGCCCATGGCCACGAGCAGCACATCGGGGGCCCGCGCGCTGATTTCTTCCACGGGGCCGTTGTCGGAGAAATAACCATGATGTGTGCCCACGATGATTGCGCCAGGCAGCCAGCGCTCCAGCCGCCGGGCGGCGAGGTCGGCTACTCCCGGTCGGCCTCCCAGGAGGTAGATGCTCCAGTTTTTCTCATGGGCGTGGCGGCACAGGGCCAAGGCCACGTCTACGCCCGGGGCTCTGGGCACAGGGCGCGCGAGGCAGCGCGCGGCCCACGCCAAACCTGCCCCGTCGCACAGCACCAGGTCGGCTGTGCGATACAGCTCAGCGCGTTCGGGACAGATTATGGCCAGAGAGGCGGCATGCGCATCCGGCGTGAATACGGCGATTCCCCGTCTTCCCGCTGACAGGAGCGCGGCAAGCGCGGTGGCGGCGGACTCGACGCACAAGGGGCTCAGAGGGATCCCAAACAGCCCCACCCGCCCATCGTCCCAGGTCTGTACTGGGTTGACGGTCCCCAGGAGGGCGCGGCGCAGTGTCATGGAAGGGGCTCGATCACCACGCGCCGGGCGTTTCCCTGCCCTACGGAGCGCGTGCGGACACCGCTGAATCCGGCCAGAGACATGTGCACCAGGCGTCTGTCGCGCGCTGACATCGGGGGAAGGCGGTGCTTGCGCCCTGTGCCGGCTACCTGCTCGGCTGCCCTCCAGGTCTGGGTGGCCAGCTCTTCCCGCCGCGCAGCCAACGCGCCGTTGATGTCTACGGTGACGGGAACGTCTGTCTGGAGGGCGATCCGGAGGTGACGGCGGAGCAAGTGGGTAAGGGAGGACAGAATCTCCTCCTGTTCGCCGAGTCGCCGGAGTTCTCCCTTGAGGTTGACGTACAACTCCCCATGGACGGTGCTGATCTCCACGGTTGCCTGTTCGGCAATGACGTCGAGGAGACCGTGGACAAAGCGGCGTATTTCCTCAGCTTCCTTCGTTCTCTCCATTAGCCCTGGCAGCTGAGGCGGCGGCTTCCTCCCGGGTTATCTCCCGGTCGACGAGCATCTGCTGTCCTATCTGGAACACGGTGGTAAACAGCCAGTACATCCACAGGCCGGCCGGCCAGTTGAGGAGCAACACGGCCATGATCAGCGGGAATAACCACCCCATGGCTTGCATCCCTCCGGCTGGTGCGGCGGCGGCCGTGCGCCGTTGGGTCAGCCATTGCTGAAGCATCATCAGTCCTGTGGTGACGATGACCAGTACGTAGTAAGGGTCGCGGGCGGACAGGTCGGTGATCCACAGGAATCCCGGGGAAAGCCGTATCTGCTCGGAGGAGTACATAATCGCCTGCCACAGAAGGATCAGAAGCGGAAACTGTAGGAGCATAGGCAGGCACCCTCCGAGGGGATTCACGTTTTCCTTTCGATACATCTCCATCATCTGCTTCTGCAGCGTGGCTCTGTCGTCCTTGTACTTCTCCTGGAGTTTCTTCATCTTAGGCTGCAGCCTCTGCATCTTGGCCATCGATCGAAGTTGCGTCCTCATCAAAGGGTAGAGCAGAACTCGGGTCAGCAGCGTGAACAGCAGGATCGCCCACGCATAGTTCCCGGTGAGCTCGTACAGCCAGTTGAGAAACCGCATCACATACACCAGGAATTGTGAGAAGAACCCTACCGGGGACAGCTCCTCCAGCCCCACTGCCTCCAGAAGGAGATATCGGTCGCGCCCGGAGTAGAGTGTGCCTTGCAGGGTCAGCTCGTCCGGCGCCTGCTCGCTTTGCACGCCGAACACCCACTCGCCGGCAGGGTTCTGACCCCGAAATGGTTCCAGCCCCTCCGCTGAATCGAGCTTCAGGAAGTAAATGGCTCGGTCCTTGACCAGTCCCATGCCCTCGAATGCCTCGTACATCCCTGGCTCAAGTCGCTCGCCGTGAAGCTCTCCGTCGTATAGGTAGTAGAGCCGTGTGCCCGGCGACAGGTACCCCAGAACCAATTGCACCGTGCTGCCTGGTGCCGCGATGCCGATGTGCACGTCCATCGTATAGAGGGCGTCGTGATCCACGGTAAACCTCTTTGCCGCTGACCACTCCTGATCCTCCCCCGTGAGTTCCAACACGACCCGTTCCTCGTCCTCCTGGACGAGCGCATGCTCATAGGCGGCATCCCGGGTTTCGTAGCCGTCAACCCACAGCTCGAATGGATAGCTGGCCCCGGCGGCAAACGTGTCCTCGTTCCTCCAGCCGGGAACGGCGTCCAACGGCCGATCTCGGAGCGTGGTGTAGTGCAGGAATGCGCTCGTGAGTACCCCACCCTCGTCGGAGAAACGATACCTCACGAGTGCGTTGGTGACTTGGGTAAACGGGACGCCGTCCATTTCTCCGCGTTCGACCTGGACGGGGTGCGATACGGACAACGCGCCGAACGAGGCGGCCATTACCAAGACGAACATCACGGCAAATACCCTGTTCATGTCGGCGGTACTTTACCCAAATCGGCCTACACAGCGCAAGGAGTTGTGGTCTCCCTGGCCGCTCCGGTACACTGCGCGGGGACAGTGCTATGTTCACGGGAATCGTGTATACGGTGGGTAAGCTGGCCGTTCGGGAACCGGGGCGCATCTGGGTGGAGCACGATGGACTGCGGACCGAGCCGGGAGATTCGCTGGCAGTCAATGGGGTGTGCCTCACGGTAGCTGAGATGGGTGTCTCGTCTGTGGCGTTTGATCTATCGACTGAAACTATGCAGCGGACTACGATGGGAGGGCTGAGGTCGGGGGCGTGGGTCAACCTCGAGCCGGCACTTCCAGTGGGGGCGGCGTTGGGGGGGCACTGGGTGTTGGGTCATGTGGACTGCCTCGGCAAACTAGGATGGGTGCAAAGAGAAGGGCAAGGGTGGGTGGTGGAGATCTCGTATCCAAGTGCGTATGCAGCGTTGCTCGCCGACAAAGGAGCTGTTGCTGTCAACGGCGTCAGCCTGACCCCGTTCAGGGTGAGACGGGAGAGCTTTCGCTGCGCGATCGTACCGCACACCTGGAGCCATACGCACTTCCCTTACTTGCACGTCGGGGAGAGGGTCAACCTGGAGTTCGATGTCCTGGCCAAGTACGTGGTCGGCTGGAGGGAACGATGAGTTTTTCCACCCCGGAGGAGGCGCTCCGCATCCTGGCCACAGGAGGGATGTTGGTCGTTGTCGACGACGAGGACCGAGAAAACGAAGGCGATCTTGTGATGGCCGGGCGACATGCATCCGCCGAGGCGGTGAACTTCATGGCTGTCCATGGGCGGGGTCTGATTTGCACACCGTTGCCGCGCAAGTGGGCGGCGAAACTGGAGCTCGCGCCTATGGTCGACAACCCCCAGGACCATCATGGCACGGCGTTTACTGTGTCGGTTGACGCGCGTGAGGGGGTTACCACGGGAATATCGGCCTATGACAGAGCCCGCACCATACAAGTACTGGCCGACCCCGACAGTGAGCCGGAGGATCTGGTACGCCCGGGGCACGTGTTTCCGTTGCTGGCCCGTGAGGGAGGTGTCCTACGGCGGGCGGGCCATACCGAAGCCGCCGTGGACCTCTGTCGCCTTGCCGGGTTCACGCCGGCGGTGGGTGTTGTGTGTGAGGTGATGAGGGATGACGGCACCATGGCTCGTCTTCCCGAGCTGAAGGCCCTAGCACAGCTCCACGGGCTTCCAATCTTGACCATCGCGGATCTCATTGCCTACAGAAAGAGAAGCGAGGTTCTCATCGAGCGGCTGTCCGAGGCTTCGTTCCCCAGCCGGTGGGGAGAGTTTCGCATCATCACCTATCGCGATCGGGTGAAGGGCCAGGAGCATGTAGCGCTGGTCAGAGGGGATGTCCAGACCGAGGAGCCGGTCTTGGTGCGGGTGCATTCGGAGTGCCTTACGGGGGATACGCTTGGTTCTCTTCGCTGTGATTGCGGCCAGCAGCTAGACAAGGCCATGGAGCTTATCAGCGCAGAAGGAAGAGGAGTCCTTCTGTACATGCGGCAGGAGGGCCGGGGGATCGGCCTGGCCGATAAAGTGTCGGCCTATCACCTGCAGGACCAAGGGTTGGACACCGTAGAGGCGAACCTACGCCTGGGCTATCCTCCTGACCTGCGGGATTACGGCCTGGGGGCGCAGATCTTGGCGGAGCTCGGGCTGAAGAACATCCGCCTGCTCACCAACAACCCCAAGAAGGTGGCCGGCCTGTCTGGCCACGGGCTGGCTATTGCTGAACAGGTGAGGCTCGAGATGGATCCCAACCGGTACAACTGCGCGTATCTGCGGGCCAAGAAGGAAAAACTCGGGCACAAACTGGACAAGGTCTAAGGGGGCACGATGCGAGTTCACGAAGGGATGTTGGCGGCGGGTGGGTTGAAGCTTGCCGTGGTCGTCTCGCGGTTCAACGATCTGGTGACGGGGGAGCTGCTTGCAGGGGCGCTCGATCGCTTGCGGCGGCTGGGGGCCGATGACGATGACATCGTTCTGTTGAAGGTGCCGGGTGCGTTTGAACTACCGCGCGCGGTCAAGGGGATCTCCGACCATGTACATGGTGTGCTGGCGTTGGGGGCGGTGGTGCGGGGAGCGACGCCGCATTTTGAGTACGTGGCCGCCGAGGTAAGCAAAGGGTTGGCCCAGCTGAACTTGGAGCTCGCTGTTCCTGTGTCATTTGGGGTGATCACTGCCGATACCCAAGATCAGGCTCTGGAACGTGCCGGAGGCAAGGCAGGGAACAAGGGGGCGCAGGCGGCCGAGGCCCTGGTGGAGATGGTGAACCTGGAGCGAGGATTGGGCGGATGACGTTGCAGAGCGTGCGGGGGATGCGCGATGTGCTGCCCGAGGAGGCGGCGCTGTGGCAGCGCCTGGAGGAGGAGATCCACCGCACATGCGCGCTCTATGCCTACAAGGAGATCCGCCCGCCGGTGGTGGAGATGGCGGAGCTGTTCGCCCGTGGGGTGGGAGCGGAAACGGACATCGTCCACAAGGAAATGTACGTGTTTCCCGATCGCAAGGGAGTACATCTTGCTCTGCGTCCGGAGGCGACGGCGTCGGTGGTCAGGGCGTATGTCGAGCACGGCCTGCATGGGCGAGGAGATCTGGTGAAGCTCTACTACCTGGGGCCGATGTTCCGCTACGAGAAGCCCCAGAGAGGACGGCAGCGGCAGTTCCACCAGTACGGCGTTGAGGCGCTGGGGTCGTTGGACCCGGCGCTGGACGCCGAGGTGATCGACCTCGCTGCGGAGCTGATGGCCTCCCTTGGGTTGAGCCGAGAGGGGCTCACCCTGAGGCTGAACTCGATCGGCTGTGCCGAGGATCGGCCCTCGTATCGGTCGGCCCTGGCAGGGTATCTACGAGGACATCTGGACAGTCTTTGCGGGGAGTGCAGACGGCGGGTGGAAGAAAACCCGCTCCGCGTACTCGATTGCAAGCAACCAGGGTGTCGTGAAGTGACCGCGTCCGCTCCGCAGAGCACGCAGTACCTATGTTCCGATTGCGCGTCCCACTACACGGAGGTACGAGCGCACCTAGAGGAACTGGGGCTTTCCTACAAGGATGATTTCACCTTGGTCCGGGGGCTCGATTACTACACCCGCACGGTGTTCGAGCTGGTATCGGCCGAGCTTGGGGCGCAGGACGCCCTGCTGGGCGGCGGGAGATACGACGACCTGGTGGAGTTGCTGGGGGGTGCTCCCACCCCGGCGGTTGGGTTCGCCGGGGGGATGGAGCGCCTGGTGTTGTTGCTCCAAGGTATGGAAGGTGCGTCCGTCGATCCGTTGGACGCCTGCATCATACCGGTGGGAGATGCTCCGGAGGCGAGAAAGACCGCGGTCGGGCTGTTGCACAAACTGCGGCGCGACGGCCACAGCGCCGACATGGAGTACATGAACCGCTCCCTGCGCAAGGCAATGCAGGTCGCGGCGCGGCGCGCCCGGTGGGCGGTGATTGTCGGGCCGGACGAACTCGCCCAACAGCAGGTCACCGTTCGACATCTGGAATCGAGCGCCGAGGCGAAAGTCGAACTGTCGCGGGCGGCGGACCCGAGCTTCTGGCCTCAAGGCGGGTGAGGCGAGGTCTATCCTCGCGCACTCAGCACAGGACCGTAGAATACCCTGCTGTACTCCTTGACCATACGGCGGCCACTGAACTGTGGAGCGACCGTGCGCATGGCCGCCTGCATCACCTGGAGCCGCCCGGCGGTGAGCTAAGCAGCGCAAGCGAGCGAACGTTGCTCGCATTGTATCAGGTCGGCGATGGCACCCTCAGCAACCCGCATGAGTTGTTGGGCGCTGTGCCGAAATCCCTGGGCGCGATGCACATCGTACACGTGGAGCGCGATGCGTATCTGGTTGGGTGGTTCGTGCGGCGGCCTTGCGAGGACGGCGCATCCCCGCAGAATGTCGGCGGACCCGCAAGGTGCCTGAGGGGGTCAACCATGAACCCCATGGCAGCGCGAAGCGAATGCGCAGGGGGTTGTGAGCAATGGAGTGCGAACGTGAGTAGCGTACACGGCCAACTGCTGGCGTCGACGTTGGCTGTTCACTCCCGCCCGCCGAGTTCGGCGGTCAAGTGGGCGGTGGAGGTCGGGTTCGACGGGGTGGAGATCCTTTGCGACCCTCCGTGGCACCCGAGTGGTTGGTCGCCTTCGGAGTGCAAGGCAGTGGCTGCAGCGGGCGTATCGGTCTCTCTGCATGCACCGGTGGCCGATGTGAGTCTCATGTCCCCGCATCCCACAGTGCGTAGGTTTGCGGAGCGGGAGATCCTGCGGACCACCGAATTGGCCCGGCGGGTGGGAGCCTTCTCCGTCACGTTCCACCTGGGGGGACGTCCGACTATGGGGGCTCCGCACGAACCCCCGTGGGAGGAGGCGCGGAGAGCCGTGCGGCGGCTGGTGGATGGAGCTGCCGACAGGGGGGTTGCCCTGGCCTTGGAGAACGACCCACGTATTCCGGGACTGTACCTGTGGGACCTCGACGAGTTTGCTCGTTGGCTCTGCGAGCTGGACATACCTGCGGTGCTGGACGTGGGCCATGCATGGACCGCGCACGGCGTGGAAAGCATCAGCAGAATGGCGGCGTTGTTACCGTGGACGGCGGGTGTGCACCTGCACGACAATCATGGTAGCGTCGACGCCCATCTGCCGTTGGGAGAAGGTACGCTGTCCCTTGAGCGCATCTGGCCGCTTGTGTGTGATGTGCAGTTCGTCGCCCTGGAGGCTGCCACACCGGAGGGCCTGCGTAGCAGTCTGAACGCGCTCAGGAGGCTCTCCACGGCGGAGCCATAGTGTTCGTTGTGTTATTTAGCTCACAGCCTACTATATAGTTCGCGGGAGGTGGCGTGTGGCACAAAAGAGGAGAGTTCAGGTCACCGGAGGAGGAACGTACCTGGTCACCTTGCCCAAGAACTGGGCTGATGCCGTGGGTGTGGGAAGGGGAAGCAGTGTCATGCTTATCCCCAACGATTCAGGGACGCTACTGTTGGTTCCCACAGGAGCGCGCGAAGGCAACCGCTGCCGGCTGACAATGGATGAGCGGGGGCCGGTGGAGCTCCAACGGGACATCATCGCCAGGTACATCGCCGGCTACGATGTGATCGAGGTCGGCGGCGGCAGCAGGATGCGCCACGGGCAGCGGCGAACCGTGCGCCAGATCGCGCAATCGCTGGTTGGGCTGGAGATCCTGGAGGAGTCACAGTCGGCAGTGGTGCTGCATGCAGTGGCCAGCATGCGTGACTTTCCCATCGGACAGACAATCCATCGCATCTTCGAGATCACCCTCGGGATGCTCGATGACGCGGTTGGCGCTTGCTGCGCGCGGGACGAGGAGCTGGCCCGGGATGTTGCCGAACGGGACGGAGACGTGGACCGCCTTGTGCTGTTGGTGGCCCGCCAGTTCGGCCTCCTTCTGAGGGACCTCCTGGTTGAGGAAGAAGTTCAGCTTTCTCGATTTGAGTTCCATCACCATCAAGCGGTGGCCGATCAACTGGAGCGCGTGGCCGACCACGCGGTCAAGGTGTCCCAGGCCACCCTTGCTCTGGATTCCTCGCTCTCGAAGCATGTGGGCGAGCGGATCACAGAGGCCCACGCGGAGTCACGGGTGATCCTGTTCGAGGCGGTGCAGGCATTCGAAGCACGCGATCCCAAACGGGCCAACCGGGTGCTGGAGCAGAAAGAACAGCGCGAGCGGCTGCTGGAGTGGACGCAGGGAGCGATCCGCGAACAGCCCGGTAACGCCCTTCCCATAAGCATCGTGATGGACAGTTTGCTGAGGACAAGAGAATACGGGTTCAACATCGCGGAAACGGCCGTCGATGCTTCAGTCCCGCTGGGGTGGAACGCAGGACTGGGGGACCCCGGGTCAGCGCGGGCTTAGCTGTGCCGAGCCTGGCGCGTAGGTATGATCGGGCCTAAACTGACGCTGCGGAGGTGATAGGGGAGTGCGTCGTTATCTGGTACACATGTGTGCGCTTGCTGTGCTGCTTGGGTTGTCCGCGCAGGCAGGGGAGCTTCGGGTGGCGGTGGCCACTGAGCCACCTGGGCTGGATCCGACGACCAACGCAGCGGCGGTCATCCGGCAGCTCCTACATCACAACCTGTACGAGGGGTTGGTCCAGGTTGATGTGGACGGGAATATCCGCCCCCAGCTTGCGGAGAGCTGGCAGGTATCCGACGACGGACGCACCTACAGGTTTGTGCTCCGGGACGGGGTGGTATTCCATGACGGCACCCCCCTCGATGCCCAAGTGGTGCATGAAAGCTTCTCTCGAGCTATGGACCCCGACACCGGTCATCCGCGGAGAGAAGAGTACCAAGTGATCGAACGGATCGATGTTGTGGACGACCATATCGTGGAGTTCCGTCTCTACGAGCCGCACACCGCGTTCCTTTCCCTCCTTGCCCTGGGGGCGTCCGTGATCGTGCCCCCGGAGGCCGACGGTTTGTCACGCCATCCGGTGGGCACCGGGCCGTTCGAGTTCGCGGAGTGGCGGCCCGCGGACAGGCTGGTGCTGGTGCGCAACCCCGATTACTATGTCCCCGACCGGCCGGAGGTGGACCAGGTTACGTTTCGCTTCGTCCGTGATCCGGCCGCTCAACGCAGGGCGCTTGCGGCCGGCGAAGTCGACGTGGTCATCGAGATCACCCCGGAGATCGCTGTGGAACTGGCACAGCGCCCCGGTTTCGCCGTGGTCACAGGGCCTTCCAACCTGGTGCAAGTATTGGCCCTTAACAACAACCGGTCCCCGCTCGACGAGCTGGATGTACGGCGGGCCGTCGCCCACGCAGTGAACAGGGACACGATCATCGAGCGGGTGTTCTTTGGCTACGGTACGCCGATCGGGAGTCATCTCACTCCGGCCATCCCCTACTACGTGGATCTAACCGGGGCACACGAATACGACCCCCAGGCATCGCGGGAACTCCTGGCGCAGGCCGGGTACGAGGATGGGTTGGCGCTCACGTTGACCCTCCCCAGCAACTATGCGCAGCACGTGCGCACCGGGGAGGTCATCGCAGCGCAGCTTGAGGAGGTGGGCATCCGCGTAAGGATAGAGCTCGTCGATTGGGCCACGTGGCTGGAGCGGGTGTTCTCCCAAGGGGACTATGATCTGACAGTGATCGCCCACCCGGGCAGGCTGGATCCAGCTCTCATGCTGGGCGTGTACGGGCCTGACCGCCCTGACTACTACTTCCGCCGGGGCTGGCAGAGCGAGGAGCTGAATGCACTGCTGACGGCAGGCGCTGTGGAGCTTGATCAGGAACACCGTCAGGACATCTACGCTCGGATTCAGGAGATCCTCGCCGAAGAGGTGGTCAACGTGTACCTACAGGATATGCACGCCATGATCGGCATGCGGGACGGGATCAAGGGGGTTTCGGTGTATCCTATTTACGCGCTTGACCTGAGTCGGGTGACTGTGGAGTGAGCCGGCGCAGCGCGGGGTCCAGGTAGTCACGCAGCCCGTCCCCCGCTAGGTTCAGCCCTAGGACCAACGTGGCCAGCGTAAAACCGGGGAACAGCGCGGGCCAGGCAGAGAGATGGAAATAGGACTGGGCTTCCTGGAGCATCCTTCCCCACGAGGGATGCGGAGGTTGTATGCCCAGGCCGAGATAGCTCAGGGCCGCTTCGGCCAACACCGCGCCGGCCAGGCTCACGGTGGCCTGTACCACAAGGGGAGAGGACAGGTTGGGCAGGATATGCCTCAGTACAATGTGCGCGTCGCCCGCACCCATGGCACGGGCCGCGGCCACGTACTGGCGCTCCTTCAACGCCATGAAGCCCGCCCGGGCGATGCGGGCGAAGAAGGGGACATTGGCTGCGGCCAGGGCCACGGCCACTCCCGGTACCCCCGGTCCCCAGATCGCGGCCAGCACAAGCCCGGCAAGGATGGTGGGAAACGCAAGCAGCAAGTCGGCCGTGCGCATCATGAGCTCCCCGGCCGGTCCGCCGCGGTAACCGGCCCACCCTCCAAGAGCAGTTCCCAATAGGCCTCCAGCAGCCACGGCGACGGCGGCTACGGCCAGGGTGCTTCTCCCCCCGGCCATAACCCGGGACAGGATGTCCCTGCCAAACCAGTCGGTACCCATAGGATGTGAAAGGCTTGGACCTGCCAGTGCGTCCGGGTTCATCCGTGTGGGGGGATGAGGGGTCCAGATCGCTCCGACCACTACAAGTCCCAGGGCGATAAGGAGCAGAGCAAGGCCGATCCGCAGGCTCAGGCCCCTCATGAGCGCCGGATCCTTGGGTCCAGCACGCCGTAGGCGAGATCCACCGCGAAACTGGCCAACACCATGAGGCCTGCTGTGACCACGGCGATCCCTGCCACCAGTGTAAGGTCCCGCGCGTGCACTCCGACCAGGCCGAAGGTTCCCAGCCCCGGTAGGGAGAATACGTTTTCCACAACCAATGCGCCGCCGAACAAGCGGGCCAGCGTCAGGCCGGCGCTTGTCACCACGGGAACCAGCGCGTTGCGCAGCGCGTGACGAAGCACCACATGCATCCCGGACACGCCCTTGGCGCGTGCTGCCCGTATGTAGTCCTCGGAGAGGACATCGGCCACGGAGCCCCGTACCATGCGGGCAAGATACGCCGCTCGTGGCAGCGCCAAGGCGATCGCCGGCAGCAGTAGGTGTAACAGCGCCCGCCCCGGCGTTTCCCAGCCCGGAAATCCGACGACCGGGAGTATCCCCCACCGCAGTCCCGCAATGCTGGCCAGCAAAAGTCCCAGCCAAAACTCGGGGATTGCCATGCCCAACTGCGAGACGCCCACGGTGGTCAGGTCGACCGCGCCCCCTGGCCGTGAGGCAGCCGCCAGCCCCAAGGGCACGCCGATGAGCAGTGCCAGCGCCAGAGCGAAGAACGCCAACGGCACGGTGATCGACAGTCCGCTTGCCAGAAGCGCGCTCACGGGACGATCGTAGTTGAGCGAGACGCCAGCGTCCCCGCGCAGCAGCCCCCCGAGCCAGCGAGCAAACCGGGTCGGCCATGGATGATCCAAGTCGAGCTTATCCCTGATGCTCTCATAGACCTCGAGCGTTGCCTCCGGTCCGGCCGCCAGGCGGGCCGGATCTCCGGGAACCACCGAAAGCATCAGGAATATGAGCAGGGCCACGCTGAACAGGGTTGCTCCCATGGCTGCCGCGCGGCCCAGCATGTATCGCCCCATAACGGACTCCGGCTGCCCCCTCAGGGACCGGCCGGGGGTATGATCACCCCTTCAGCGCCGCTTGCGCGGCTGCCAGGCGAGCCACGGGGATGCGGAACGGCGAAGCGGACACGTAGTCCAAGCCAATCTGGTGGCAAAACTGTACCGAGCCCGACTCTCCGCCGTGCTCGCCGCAGATGCCCACGGATAGATCAGACGATGTCTCACGGCCTTTGCTGGCCCCCATTTCCATGAGGGTGCCCACTCCGGAGCGATCGATGGTCTGGAAGGGATCGGTGGGCAATACGCCATCATCCAGATAGCGGTTGATAAACGTCCCCGCGTCGTCACGGGAAAACCCGAACGTCATCTGGGTGAGGTCGTTGGTTCCAAACGAGAAGAACTGGGCTTCCCGAGCTATCTCGTCGGCCACCACACATGCCCGAGGCACCTCGATCATTGTCCCCACCTTGTAGGCTATGTTCACACCCTCTTCCTTCATCGTCCTTCCGGCGATCTCGTCAGCCCGGCGCCGCACCGCACGCATCTCGGTGTCCAGCCCTACCAAGGGGACCATCACGTACGGACGTGGCTTGAGTCCTTCGCGGGACAATGCGGCTGCAGCGCGGAAAATAGCTTCCACTTGCATATCATAAAGCTCCGGGTGGGTGATGCCCAATCTGCACCCTCGGTGACCGAGCATCGGGTTGAACTCGTGCAGCGCCTCAATGCGCCGTTTCAACTCGGAGGCATCGAGCCCGAACCTGTCGGCGAGGGCTCCGATATCGTTCTCCTGGCTAGGAAGGAACTCGTGCATCGGGGGGTCCAGCAACCTGATGATGACGGGTTTGTCGTCCATGACCCGCAGGATGCCGGTGAAGTCATCCGTCTGCAGCTTGAGCAGGTGCGAGAGCGCTTGATCCCGCGCCGCCTGGTCCTCGGTGATGATCGCCTGTTGCACGTAGGGGATACGATCGTCGCCGAAGAACATGTGCTCGGTCCGGCACAGCCCGATCCCCTCGGCCCCGAAGGCCAGTGCGGTGGCGGCTTGCTCCGGCTTGTCGGCGTTGGCCCGCACGCCCAGTCTGCGCCGTGCGTCGGCCCAGCGCATGAGTTTGTCGTACAGTTGGTAGATCCGTGCCTCGTCGGGGGCCAAGGTCTTGTCGATCAGAACCTGCAGCACTTCGGAGGCGCGGGTCTTCACCTTCCCTGCGAGGACTTCTCCTGTGGTGCCGTCGAAGGAGATCCAGTCCCCCTCTTGGAAGCTCTTGCCCTGTACGCGTACTTGGCGGGCGTTGTAGTCTATGGTCAGTCCGTCGCAGCCTACCACGGCCACCTTGCCCATCTGGCGGGCGACCACGGCTGCGTGTGATGTCATCCCGCCGCGGGAGGTGAGAATTCCCTCCGCGGCCGCCATGCCGGCGATGTCGTCCGGGGAAGTCTCGTGACGCACCAGCACAACTGGTTCCCCGTCCTTGGCCATGCTCACCGCCCGGTCGGCGGTCATCGTAAGGCGCCCGCAGGCCGCGCCGGGGCCGGCGGGAAGCCCCTTTGCCAGCACTTCACTTCTTTCCTTCTCCGCCGGATCGAACACGGGCTGGAGAAGCTGCGACAGTTGCTCTGCGGGTTCCAACCGTAGGATCGCCTCGTCTTCAGAAATCAGCCCTTCTTCCACCATCTCCACCGCGATGCGCACGGAAGCGAATCCTGTGCGTTTGCCGGCCCGGGTCTGTAGCACGTACAGGGTGCCCTGCTCAATGGTGAACTCGGTGTCCTGCATGTCCCGGTAGTGCTGTTCCAGTTTCTCCCGGACGTCGACCAGTTGCCGGTAGATCTCCGGCATCGAATCCTCCAGGGATACCTGGGTCGGATCGGCTTTCTGCGCCGCCGCGATCGGCTGGGGGGTACGGGTGCCTGCCACCACGTCCTCTCCCTGCGCCGACATCAGGTACTCGCCGTACAAGGTGTTCTCTCCGGTTGCCGGATCGCGGGTGAACATCACACCCGTTCCCGAGGACTCGTCCAGGTTTCCAAACACCATAGCCTGCACATTGACCCCCGTGCCCCATGTGTCGGGAATGTTGTGCATCCGTCGGTACACCCGCGCCCGGGGGTTGTTCCATGATCCGAACACGGCGGCCACGGCACCCCACACCTGGTCCCAGGGGTCTTGGGGGAGGCTGGTGCCGGCCCCATCGAGCACGGCCTTGTACCGTTCCACCAGTTCCTTTAGGTCTTCGGCGTTCAGATCGATGTCGGTCTTAGCGTTGCGCTCCTCCTTGAGCGATTCCAAGGCCTCGTCGAACGGATCGATCCCCGAACCGGAGGTGTCCTTTACGCCCAACACCACCGAGCCGTACATGGCCAGAAGGCGCCGGTAGGCATCGTAGGCAAAGCGTGGGTCCGTCTGGGCGGCCAATCCCTCAACCACGTGGTCGGTGAGACCGAGGTTGAGGACCGTGTCCATCATGCCCGGCATGGAGGCCGCCGCGCCGGAACGCACGGACACCAGAAGCGGCTGCTCGCGGTCGCCGAACGCGCGCCCCGTGCTTTGTTCCAAATGCCTGATGCCCTCCTCTACTTCCTCCTTGAGTCCGGGGGGATAGCTGCCGTCGTGCTGTTGGTAATAAAGACAGGCTTCCGTGGTGATCGTGAAACCCGGGGGTACGGGGATGCCGAGCCGGGCCATCTCGCCGAGATTGGCTCCCTTCCCCCCGAGCAACATCTTCAGATCCGCTCCGCCTTCAGCTTCGCCTCCGCCGAACCGGTATACGTACTTGTTATCCTGCGACATGCTCACCTCCAAGGAGCGCCTCGGCATACTGCGCCGCACGGAACCGCTCCAGCTCGTCCAGCTCATTCCCCACACCCACCCACAGGATGGGGATACGCAATGCTTGCCAGATCGGGAGGATGGCGCCTCCCTTGGCCGTGCCGTCAAGCTTGGTCAACACAAAGCCGCTGAGCCCGACTGCTTCATCAAAAAGTTCCGCTTGGGAAACGGCGTTTTGCCCAACCGAAGCATCCACCACCAGGATCCGCTCATCGGGCGGACGACCTTGCAACCGTTCCACCACTCGGCGCACCTTGCCCAGCTCTTCCATCAGCGGTCGCTTCGTCTGCAAGCGGCCGGCTGTATCCACCAAAACAACATCGTATCCCTGAGTACGAGCATGTTCCACCGCATCGTGCACCACGGCCCCCGGATCCGCCCCATGCCGGTGGGAAACAAGCTCCACTCCGGTACGCCGGGCGAGCGCGGTCAGCTGTTCCATCGCCGCAGCACGGAACGTATCGGCCGCGGCCACCACAACAGTGCTGCCCTCTGCAGCCAGCGCGCGACCCACCTTGGCTACGGTGGTTGTCTTCCCCGATCCGTTGACCCCCACAAACATGTACACCGCCGGGCCTCCGCCTGCGGGCGCGGGCGTTAGTTCTCCCTCCGCCGGCGCAAGAAGCTCGGCTACCCTCTCTCGGAGCACGGTGGGAAGCTCACCCGGGGTCAGGCTCTTCTGCTCGCGTAATGGGGCCAGTAGCTGCTCGGTCCCCTCCAGCCCGACATCGGCTGCCAGCAGCATCTCCTCCAGTCCCTGAAGGGCCTGTTCATCCACCCGACGTTTCCCTTTGAGGGTGTCCTCAAGGGGCTCCCACAGGGTCTGGCGGGTGCGGTCCAGTCCTCTACGCAGCTTATTCCACACAGCGCTCACATCTCCTCAGGCGCGCTCAGGCCGAGCACGTGAAGGCCCCGCCGCAGCACCAAGCCCACGGCCGATAGCAGGGCCAAGCGGGCCTGGGTGGGGTTCCCTTCTCCTAGCACTCGGACGCGGCTGTAGTAGGGATGGAACAGGCCCGCCACGCCTTCCAAGTACTCGCACACGAGGTGGGGGGCGTACTCCACGGCGGATGTGTGAAGAACGTCTCCGAAACGATCCAGCTCCAACATCAACGCCCGTTCGCCGGGATCATCCAGCAACGACAGGTCCACCCCGCACAGGTCCGGCGGATGCTCGCCGCAGTGTTGGGCCTCTCTTAGCAACGAAGCAATGCGCGTGTGGGCGTATTGCACGTAGTACACGGGGTTCTCCATGCTTGTGTCCTTGGCAAGCGTGTAGTCGAAATTCAGATGGCTGGACGGTTTTCGCATCACCATGAAGTAGCGGAACACGTCCCGGCCGAGCTCTTCCACCATATCCCTAAGGCGTAGGAAACGTCCCGCGCGGGTCGACATGCGCTCCACCCCGCCACGACCTCGCACGGTGACGAACTGGTGGAGGCAATAGTCCAAGAACTCCTCCGGCAGCCCCAGCAACCGCAGGGCCAGCTTGAGCTGTTGTTGCTGCTCCACGTGGTCCGCGCCTTGCACGTCCACCACCTTTGCGTATCCCCGGCGGTACTTCTCCACGTGGTAGGCGATGTCCACCATCAGGTAGGTCGGCTCTCCGTTGGAGCGTATTAGCACGGGATCACGCCCCAGGCCGTGGTCGGTGGATCGAAGCCACAGGGCACCCTCATCCTCGTATACTGCGCCCCGGTCTTGGAGGGAAGAGAGCGTCTCGTCGACCACACCGCGGCGATGGAGATCCCCTTCCTTGCTCCACACATCGAAGTCCACCCCCACCGCGCGCAGGTCATCGTGAATCAGCTCCAGCATGTGTTTCACCGCAATGTCTGAGAACGTCTGCTGTGTGTTGTCGGTCCAGTCACGATATTGATCACCGTAGCTTGTCGCTAGCTCTTGGCCCAAATCCAGCACGTACTCCCCGTGATAGCCCCCTTCGGGAAGCGCAAGGTCGTCCCCCAGCGCTCGGCGGTAGGCTACCCACAAGGACTCCCCGAGCAGCGCGATCTGTCGCCCTTCGTCGTTTAGGTAGTATTCGCGGGTTACCTTCCACCCCTGCTCGGAGAACAGCTCCGCCATGACATCCCCCAGAGCCGCCTGTCGACCATGGCCCACGGTGAGCGGCCCCGTGGGGTTGGAGGACACAAATTCAACCTGCAACGGGCGGTCGTTACCGGAGTCTCCTCGGCCGTAGGACTCACCGCCCGACAGCGCACGGCGGACCACTTCGGCCAAGGCTCCAGGCGCGAAGGTGAAGTTGACGAACCCCCCTGCCGCCGTGACGGAGGAGAAGGTAGGTTGTTCCTGCAATAGCAAAGTCATCTCCTGCGCCAACTGGGCCGGGTTTCGTCGAGCGCTCTTGGCCAACGCAAACGGCGCCCGTGTGGATAGATCCCCGTACTCGGACCGAGGAGGGCGATCCACAGGAATGCTCGTCTCGCAAGGAATCTCTAGCTCGCGCAGGGCTTGCACTACTGCAGCCCTGACCAGGCTGTCCAGGTGCATGGAACCGTCTCTTACTTCTCGATGATGAGTCGGAGACCGGTCTTTGTCTCTCCCCCGATCTCCACATCGATGAAGCCCGGGGTAACCTTCACTTCGGTTTCCCCCTCCCGCTCCACCAGGCGGCGGGCGATTGCCACGGCTTTGACCGCCTGATTGACTGCTCCAGCCCCTATTGCGTGGGTCTCGACGATGCCGTCGGCCTCCAGCGCGCCAGCGATGGCTCCGGCAACGGCGTTGGGGTTGGACGATGATGCGACTTTGAGGACTTCCATCTGCCGCCTCCTTCTACCGCGGCCCCAGAGGGCGTCTTGTGCGTTGGCTACGGGAATTATAAGTGCAGCCCCGCACCCACGTCAACAACGGTTCGGTAGCACATTCTCGGTTGGCCCGCGGCTGCGGGTGAAGGGGGAGGCCCTGGGGTACAATCGCAGGCTCATGGGTACACAACAGGTGGCGCGCCGCAGAACACGCAGGAGGAGAATGCTTACGCTGGTTTGCTTGGCTGCCGGGCCGTTGCTTGTGGGCGTCATGCCGTCTGTGCCTCACCCGTTTGTCCATTCGCTCGTGTGGTGGGTGCCGATCCCCGAGCGGGTGGATGCGCCCGCGCCCGGTGAAGGTGACGGGGAACGCGTCCTGGTGATAGCTCCCCATCCGGACGACGACGTGCTGGGTGTTGGAGGATCGATCGCCGAATTCACTCGGCAAGGCCACGAGGTATGTGTGGTCTTTGTCACCAACGGAGACGCCAACGAGGCGGCCCAGCTGCTCCTCACCCTGAACCCCCTCCATCGTGCTGCCGACTACAAAGCGCTCGGGTATCGGCGACAGAAGGAGGCGGCCAGGGCGCTCGATATCCTGGGGGTGCCCTCATCGCATATGCTGTTTCTCGGATATCCGGACGGTGGTCTGACCCCTTTGTGGAGCGATCATTGGTCCCCGGACAACCCGTTCACGAGCCCCCGCACCCGCGTGGACCGCTCGCCGTACCGCAACACGTACAGCCCCGACGCCGTGTACGCCGGAGCGGATCTGCTCGCTGATCTTGTGGAGATAATCGACATATTCCGGCCTACTATCGTCTATATGCCCCATCCGGAGGACCGTCACCCCGATCACCAAGCGAGCTATCACTTTGGGATGAAGGCGCTGTCCCTGGCATCATCGGTCGATGAGCCGGAGGTTCGTCTGTATGTGGTCCACGTGCCGGACTGGCCGGCACCGCACAGGCTGCTGCCGGACCTTCCTCTTGCCATCCCCCCGGTAGGTTCCCAGGAAGAATGGGAGACGGTAGAGCTGTGCCAGGAGACCGTTGACCTGAAGATGGCTGCCGTGAGGGCGCATATGTCCCAGCGCTGGACCAACGGCCGTTTCCTGGCTCGGTTCGTTCGGGCCACCGAGGTGTATGCCCGCCCCTCTGGCGAGGGATCCCCGACCAGCTTGGACCCAGCTATGGTTTGGCAGGCGCCCCGCGGCGCCGCGTTGCCCTGACCCGGTGGTCGCGCTATTGCCTTCCTGATCGCGGGGTGCTAAAGTGAACGTGCCTAGGCACTCATCTCCCCCGGGAAGTTTCCCGGGGGGAACACAAGGGGGTGGGATGTATGCATACCCGGATGAGGTGTAGCGTCTAGCGCAGTATCGAAAGCAGCATCGAATTGAGAAACGGCCCGTGCCCTTGAAAGGGTGCGGGCCGTTTTCCATGATCGCTCCTCAAGGTCTGTACGTTGTTGTGTGTTCCGCCGCGTGTGGATAGACTGGCGTTCGCAAACTGAATACAGGAGATGCACCGGATGGAAGTCCTCCAGGTGGATAGCATCGAAAAGCGGTTCGATGGGGTCACGGCGGTGGACGGAGTATCGTTTACCGCTTGCCGTGGGGAGATCTTGGGCCTCCTGGGGCCCAACGGTGCGGGGAAGACTACCGCGATCCGCATCATCATGGGGATCATGCAGCCCGACCGGGGAACAATGCGCTATAGGTTGAACGGCGAATGGGGCGAGCTGGATAAGCGCCGTGTAGGCTACCTTCCCGAGGAGCGAGGGCTGTATCCCGACGCCCGTGTGTTGGACCTACTGGTACATTTCGCACGCCTGAAGGGGGTGCCGCACGCGGAGGCGCGACGGCGGGCCCTGGCCGAACTGGAAGAACTCGACCTCGCTCCTTGGGCTCATAGGCGTGTGGAGCAGCTTTCCAAAGGGATGCAGCAGAAGGTGCAGTTCATCACCGCGCTGTTGCATCGGCCGGAGCTTGTCGTGCTGGACGAGCCGTTCGGCGGGCTGGACCCCGTGAACCAGGAGGTGTTTCAGGAGCTGATCCGCCGGCTGCGCGACGGCAATGTGGCTGTGCTGTTGTCGGCCCACCAGATGAACCTCATGGAGGAGCTGTGCGAGCGGATCTTCCTCATCCACCGGGGACAGCGTGTCCTGTACGGGACGCTTTCCGAGATCAAGGACAGCACCGACGAACACATCGTGCACGTTCGCTTCTCGGGAGATGCGGATCTTCTTGCCGGCCTCGAGGGACTCGTCGATCTCCGGACAGACGGAGACCAGGCCTGGGGGCGCCTCCCGGCCACTGTGGATCCCGCACCGTTCCTGCGCAGCCTCCCCGAAGGGTTAGGCCTCCAGGAAGTGAGTGTTCGGCGGCCTCCCCTCCACGACATCTTTGTCTCCACGGTGCAAGGAGGGGACGATGCACGGTAGCTTGCAGGTAGCCGCGTGGGAGTTCCGCAAGACGATCCGCAACCGGGCTGTGCTTGTGAGCACGTTCCTTTTCCCCGTCCTGCTTGTCGTCCTGTCGCTCGTTATCCCTGTGCTGGTGGAACGCATCGGTGCCGATCGCGTCCATGAGATCGGAGTGGTCGATGAGACTCGGATCATCTTCCCCGCGCTGGAGAAGGAGCTTGCGGACACGGCGTACCACCTTCGTGCGCGCGACGACCTGGAGGCCGCCGAGGAGGAGCTCCTGGCGGGCGACCTGGCAGGCGTGCTCTTCCTGACTGAGGAGGGGGTCGGCCGGGGGGTTGCCGAGTATTGGGTACGCCGGGCCGAGGACAGCCCGCCGGACACGGTGGCCCGTGCCCTGAGCAAAGCGGTGCAAGAGACGCGCCTGGAGGCGGCTGGGCTCGATCCGGAGACGGTTCTCCCGCTTACGGCGGATGTGGCGTTGATTCCGCAGCCTCGTGCTGCCCCTGAGCGGACGGTGGGCGATTTTGCTGTATCCATGGGGCTGGCGTTCTTGCTTGTTCTGGCCACGCTGATCACAGGTGGGGTGGTGATGAACTCCGTGATCGCCGAGAAGACCTCGCGCACAGTGGAGATCATCCTGTCTTCGATCAGCCCGCGGGAGCTTTTGCTAGGCAAAGTGCTCGGTTACGGGGTGCTGGGGATCCTCCAGGTCATGGTGTGGGCTGCTGTGGGGTTGGTGGCCGCTACGCGCTTCCTTCCTGGAATATGGACTGCACTCACCCCCGCGGTAGTGGCTACAGCTCTTGCTTACTTCGTCCTCGGCTATCTGTTTGTCTCCAGCATGTACGCCCTTCTCGGGGCGGTGTTGCGCGACCTGCAGTCGAGCTCGCAAGTAGTGAGCTGGATCACCATCATCCCGGCGGTGCCGCTGTTTATCCTCGGCTTCATTATCCAGTTCCCCGATGCGGGATGGGTACGGGCGATGGCGCACATTCCCCCGTTCACCGCGGCGACGATGCTCTTCCGTACCGCGGTCACCGATGTCCCCGTGTGGGAGATCCTGTCCACACTGGCTGTGCTCGCCCTGGCCGACTACCTCCTTGTGCGCCTGGCGGCCAAGGTATTCCAGGTAGGAATGCTCATGTATGGAAAATCCGCCACCCCGCGCGAGGTTTGGCGCTGGCTGCGCCATCAGGAGGGGGTCAGACCTTGAGTGTGGGCGTCACTCGGCCGCTCCCTGTCTCATCTCGCGTGTGGGCCCGCCTAACCCTCAAAACCCCGGTAGACTGCCCGGATGACCCCAGCTGAGAGAGAGCTCGAGGGCACGGGGATCGGCACAGTCAAGCACTACTTCCTACGTTCACACGGATGCACCATGCGTGGTTGGGACGGTCGGAACTTGCCGTCTCCCTGGTGGGGCTGGAGACACTTTCCCTTATTGGCAGGGAGTTGCGCCCCGTTTGGTCCGGCGGCCCGACCGGCCATGAGGATCAAGTCCGTGCGTCGCAAGGTGTAGAAGCCGGCGACCAGGAGGCCATGGACATCATCACCGGCCGGTTAAGTGCGGGTACAATATGGGCGTGACCAGATTTGTGGCGCTTGCTATAGGGGCGGTGGCCGCGGTCCTCGCGGTGGGTGGGAACCTTGTGCCGGGCAGCGGCGGCACCGAGGATGTGCTGGTTCGCGTAGCCCTGGACGGCCGGCCTGTGGACGCTATGGTCGTCGCCACGTCGGCAAACGGGCGTACGCGGATTGCGTACAACGAGGTGCGTCAGCCGGGGCTGGTACGGCTGGCTCTCGCTCCCGGCAGCTATATCCTGCGAGTGGAACACGGAGCAGGGTTCACAAGCGCGGCCGTCGAGCGGGACATTACGGTCGTTCGAGGACGCCCCGTGGAGCTCTCGGTGAACCTCACTCAGGTGTTCTCTCCGGCCGAAAGCTGGGGTTACTATTCGGCCGACCTCCATATCCACAGCAGCGCCAGTTGGGACGGGTTCACCCCGCCCAACCAACTGGTGGCCGTGCAACTGGCGGCGGGACTCGACTTGGGATGCATTACCGACCACAACACGATCGCCGGGCACGGCCCGTTCGCTTCGGCGGCGCGGGATCGGGGGTTTCCGGTGATCCTAAGCGAGGAGATCACTTCCCTCGACGGCCACTGGAACGCGTTTCCCCTGGACAGCGTGGTCGAGTACAACCTGCGCAAGACGCCGAGCGACTACTTCGCCGAGGCGCGCGCGGCCGGGGCACGGCTGATCCAAGCCACCCACCCGATGCATCCTCTGTTTGGCTACTTCCACCTGCAAGGCCGGCCAAAGTACGACGACACGTTCGATCTTGTGGAGATCTACAACGGCGAGTACTCCCGCGATGATGCCCGGACGGTCGAGCGGCTGTACCAACTTTGGAACGAGGGTTACCGGTATGTAGCCGTCGGGGTGAGCGATGACCACAACTGGCGAACGTTGAGCACACAGGCCGGGCGGGCACGGACCTACGTGCAGCTGGAGGGCGAGCTTACGGTGGAAAGCTGGCTCGAGGCTCTAGGTGCAGGGCGCGCATACGCATCCTATGGACCGCACGTGAACTTCACCGCCCAATCGGGGGTCGCCCTCCCCGGGGACACGGTGTCGCTGGCGACGGGGGAGGCGGTCGAGCTGTCCGCGGAGCTGGTGCTTGTGCCGCGGCACGGGGAACGGGAACTGCGCCGGGCGTGGATCATAAGGAACGGAGAGGTGGCATCTGAGTTCGAGCTTTCGGGCGATCGGGCTGCGATCAGCTGGACGGACACGCCGACCGCCGACGGGTGGTATGCGTTGGTGGTGGTGGCGGATGACGGGGATCGGGCCCACTCCAATCCCATATGGGTGGAGTTCTCCGGCGAGTAGGTCTCCCCTGATCCGCGCCGTTTCCCGCTACGTTCAGAACTGGCGCAAGAACCGCGGATCGTTCTGCAGAAAGAGCCGGATATCCTCTATGCCCCAGCGAAGCATGGCCATGCGCTCCAGTCCGAGTCCGAACGCGAATCCGGTGTACCTCTCGGGATCGTAGTCGCCCTCTTCCAGTACATTCGGATCGACCATCCCCGCGCCCCCGATCTCCAGCCATCCACCGTGATGCCTGCCGGCGGTGGCACCGGAGCGAGGGCGAATATGCACCTGGGCCGACGGCTCCGTGAACGGGAAATAGTCGGCGGCAAAGCGCATCTCGTAGTCGGCCCCGAAGAACGCGGTCACGAACTCGTCGATGATCCATTTCAGATGGGCCATGGTCAGGCCTTCCTCGATCCACAACAGCTCGAGCTGATGAAACACCTGGGCGTGGGTGGCGTCGGGGTTTTCCCGCCGGTAACAGCGGCCGGGGCACACGATCCGCACTGGGGGTCGGCGCTTCTCCATCTCCCTGACTTGGACAGGAGAGGTATGCGGGCGCAGGAGGAGATTCCCCTCTACGTAGAATGAATCCCACTCGTCTCGTGCCGGGTGATCGGCGGGGATGTTCAGGGCGTCGAAGCTGTAATACTCGTTCTCTACCTCTGGTCCGGCGGCGACGTCGAAGCCCAGGCGGAGGAATATCTCTTCCAGTTCCAGGCGTACTTGGGTCAGCGGATGCAGGTGACCGGCTGGTCTCCACACTCCGGGCAAGGTGAGATCGTAGCTCTCTTGGTCAAAGCGGCGCTCGGCCACCTCTCGTTCCAGGGACAGCCGGACCTGTTCCAGGTCGTCGGTCACCTGCTGTTTCAGGGAGTTGAGGAGCTTTCCCGCTGCCGCCCGCTGGTGTGGCTCGAGCCCTTTCATTGTGCTCATGAGAGCGGTCACCTTGCCCTTGCGGCCGAGGAAGCGGACCCTCAACTCCTCCAGGCTCTCGAGGTCGCCGGCTGAGGCCAGTGCCTTCTCCCACTCCAGGCGCACCTTGTCTACTTCCCCTTGCAGCTCATCCAGTGCCATGGCGCGAATTATAGGCGCGAACTGACTTCTTTGACAACCACAGGCAGCGTCCATAGAATCTGTTCGATGAACGTTGAGAATGGGGTTGAGCGGTTCGCCCGCTTCCTGCGGGCCAGCCGCTGTAACATCACCCGGGCCCGGCGGAAGGTAGCCCGCGAAGCACTATCCATGGACGGGCACTTTGAGGCCGCTGAACTGTGGGCTCGTCTGCAAGAGGACTCTAACATCTCATTCTCCACGGTGTACCGTACGCTGAGCCTTCTTGTGCAGGCCGGGCTGCTCCGGGTGATCGATCTGGGTGACCCCCATGCCCACTTCGAGGTGGCCGACGAGACACACCATGAACATCTGGTCTGCTCTTCCTGCGGACGGGTGGTGGAAGTGGAAGACGAGTCGTTGAACCAAGCTATTGCCGAGGTGGCCCGGGATAGAGGGTTTCTACCGGAAGGACATAACCTGCGGGTATTCGGCCTATGCGAAAGATGTAGGCGGAGAGGATAGCAACGTGAACCATATGGGACGCAGAACGGCCCTCGTTCGACGGGTCGAGCAGGAGGGATTGGACGCTTTCTTGGTGGTCAACACGGAGCTTTCCGACCACGCAAATCAGTACTACCTAACCGGATTCACTGGGAGTCTGGGCATTGTGTGGGTGGGGGAGAAGTGTTGGTTGGGGACGGACAGCCGCTACACCGAGCAGGCCGCTGTTCAGGCGGGCGAGCTTCCCGTGCACAAGGTTGAAGGCCGGTGGAGCCAGTGGCTTGTAGAGAGGCTCGAGCAGGCCGACGCACGCCGGGTTGGACTGGCGGCGGCCAACGTGTCGGTGAAGGTGCTGAACGATCTGCAGTCTTCTTGTCCCGACATCGAGTTTGTGCCCACAGCGGATTGGGTTCAGGAAGCGCGACAAGTAAAGGAACCCGAGGAGATCGAGCGAATCGCTGCTGCAGCAGAGCTGACCGACAAGGGGTTAAAGTGGATCCTGGGGCGGATCCACCCTGGGATATCCGAGCGGGAAGTGGCCCTCGACCTGGAAACCTGGTACCGAAAGCAAGGTGCCGAGCACGTGGCGTTCGAACTCATCGTTGCCGCCGGTCCCCACAGCTCTCGGCCCCACCATCGCCCTGGGGACCAGGAACTGGCCGAAGGGGAGCTGGTGTTGTTTGATGTGGGGGTGCGGATGGACGGGTACTGTTCCGATGTCACCCGCGTGGTGGCCATGGGAGAGGTGCCCCGCCGTGTGCGTGAGGTATACGAGCATGTGCTGGCGGCCAACCAAGCCGGACTGGAAGCGGTGCGAGAGGGAATCACGGGTGCTGATGCGGACAAGGCGGCACGCGAGGTGCTCGCGGATGCAGGTCTGGGGGACAACTTCGGCCACGGACTCGGACATGGTGTCGGTCTTCAGGTACACGAGGGTCCCCGATTGGCTCCCGCCGCGGACGATGAACTGGAAGCGGGGATGGTGGTCACCGTGGAACCGGGTGCCTACTTGGCCGGTGCGTTCGGCGTACGCATCGAGGATCTGGTGGTGGTCCGCCCCGATGGGTGTGAGGTGCTGTCGGGGTTTCCCAAGCAGGAGTTGTGGAGCTTGTAGCGTGTTGTGTGCTCATGGTGTATCCTCCCGCACCCTGAGGCGCGGTACCCGGCGACGCCCTTACGGAGGTGACAATGGGCCTGCACGAGATCGCCCAGGCGGCGACTTCCACTTCGCAGACACCGGTTCATGAGCGAGATGTGGAGCGTTTGCTGTCGGCCATTTTGGCTTCGGATGATGTGTGGCGGATCCTGGATCTTTCCGATGTGCCCGTTATGGCGGCCTGTGAGCTCCTGCAGGGATTGCACCGGGCAGGGTGGGTGGAATGGAAAGATGGACGGGTCTGGCTTACCACTGACGGGCGGGAGAGGTGTCGAGCTCATGGGGTTAGCCCGGCTGTGGATCTCCGCTGTGCCCATTGCGAGGGGAGCGGGGTCGAGCTAGGGCCGATGGGCGTGGTGGCTTCCGCCTTCTCGAAGCTCGCCGCCGACAGACCCGAGGCGTTACAGGAGTACGACCAAGGTTTTGTGAACGAGCGAAGCGCACTGTCCCGGGCGGCGTTCATGTGGAACAAAGGCGACGTTGCCGGACGGGAGATCTTGGTATTGGGGGATGATGATCTGTTGTCGGTGGCCCTCTCTCTAACCGGTGCCTCCAGGAGGGTTGTGGCGCTGGACATCGACCCGCGCATCGTTGACTTCCTGGGGCGGATCGCCCGCGATCGCCGGTTACCCCTTGAGGTGGTCCATCATGACCTGCGCTATCCTCTGCCCCGCGAGCTCAGCGGCGCGTTCGACACCTTTGTGTGCGATCCCACAGAGTCGTTGCGGGGGTTCCTTGCCTTTGCCTGGCGGGGGATGTCTGCGTTGCGGGGGCCGGGCTGTGCCGGTTACCTGGGGCTGACCAGGAGGGAAGCATCGCTTACCAAATGGCGCCATATCCAGCAGGCGCTGCTTGAGTCGGGGGCGGTGATCACCGACCTGCACGATGATTTTCATGCTTACGAGAACTGGTCCTACTTCGAAAGCATGGTCGCGTGGGACAAGCTGCCTACGCGCAGGGTTCCCGAGCGGGACGAGGCGTGGTACCGCTCGGCGCTGATCCGCCTGGAGCTCTTGGAACAGCCGCGTTGTCCTCAGGAAGAGCTGGCCGGTGACATGTTTGACGATGCGGAGGCAGCTACCTCCTGAGGACCAAGGGAGGATGGGATGCTCGATAAAGTGGTTCGCTACGCTTGCTTGGTCTCCGGCAAAGGGGAAGGGCTCACCGAGTTGAATGCCTTCGACGGCGCCCTTCTTTCCGCCGGGATCGGGGATCTCAACCTGGTCCAGGTGAGCAGCATCATGCCTTCTCATGTGTCGCTTCTGGACTCGCTTGCGGGCGTGGAGCCCACGAAGGGCGACTTCGTGCTCGTTGTGTACGGTGCCCGTACTTCATCGTCCCCTGGGGAAGACATCGCTTCGGCGGTAGGTGTGGGCCGGGCCGAAGATGGCTTCGGCGTGATCATGGAGGCCCAAGGGCGCTCGCGGGACGAAGTGGAGTCGGATGTGCGGCGCAAGGTCGAGGAGGCCTTTCATATGAGGGGTTTGAGGCCTACCTCAATGCGGGTGGCGGCGGTGGAGCATCGTGTACAACAATGCGGCGGTGTGGTGGCCGCATGTGTTTTCTTCTAAAATTGGCCGCGTGACGAAACCACTTGCACCCGGGGAGTGGTCAGGCCCTTTTGGGCACAACCCAGAAGGGCTATTTGTGTGGTTTTCTATCCTTCCGGGGGAGGAGGTGACAAATGAAGGCACTGGGCAAGCAGCTCGTGGTGGAGATGTGGCAATGCGAGCGCAACATCAACGATCCCGATGCCCTTCGCAAGGGGTTGCAAGTCGGGGTCGAGAGAGCACAGGCCACCGCCTTGAGCATCCAGGTCCACACGTTCAACCCAAGCGGGGTGTCAGGTGTGGCGGTGATCGCCGAATCACACATCTCCGTTCACACGTGGCCGGAACTCGACTATGCCGCTGTGGACATATTCACCTGTGGGGAGAACGCACTCCCGGAGGAGGCGCTCGATGTGCTCCGTGACCTGTTTCGCCCACAGCGCGTTGACGTGCTGGAGATAAGGCGGGGAATCCAGGTATGAACAGTGGAGGAAGACGCGGAGAAGACTGGTTGTGCGAACAGCAGACCGATGATGTGCGGCTCTGTGTCAGGGTCGCGAGAAGGCTCGTCCGACGGAGAACGGACCTGCAGGAGCTGGACCTGGTGCAGACGGACAGTCTAGGCCGGGTATTGGCTCTGGACGGCAAGCTTATGCTCTCCGAACGGGACGAGCCTTTCTATCACGAGATGCTCGTGCACCCGGCTATGCTGACCCACCCGGAACCGCGAAAGATTCTGGTGGTGGGAGGAGGAGACGGGGGCACGCTCCGCGAGGTATTGGCCCATCCGACGGTGGAACAAGCCACGCTGGCGGAGATCGACCGAGGGGTAATCGACACGGCGCGGGAGGCCCTCCCCGAGGTACACCGTGGGGCACTCGATGATCCTCGTGTGAACGTAGTGGTGTGTCCCGGGGAGGACTTCTTGCCCCAGAATCCCGACTCCTATGATGTGATCGTGGTCGATTCCACCGACCCTGTGGGCCCTGGGGAGGCACTGTTCTCGGAGGGGTTTTTCGGCAGTTGCTGCACCGCCCTGCGCTCCGGGGGCGTGCTGGCCCTGCAGGCAGGGACGCCATTCTTCTGGCCGGAGGAGCTGGCCTCTGTTGTGACACGCCTCGCGCGGAGGATGACCCATGTATGTACATATCTTGGCTACGTTCCCGTGTATCCCTCGGGCATGTGGGCGTATGTCCTTGCGTCGGGCACCGCTCCCGCGGCACAACTCAACGAAGTGGAGGCTCGGTACCGGCGGCGGGGGCTGTCCACCCGGTACTATACGCCGGCCGTGCATCGCGGCGCACTGGCCCTGCCCCGGTTTGTGGAAGAGCTTGTGGCCCAGGCGAAAGCGGCTGCGACATGAACACGCAATCGCTCCGGTTCGTCGGCGCCGACGCGTTGCCGGGAGAAGCGCGGGCGGCCATCGTCGGAGCGCCGCTGGAGCGTACGGTTTCCTTCCGCGGGGGCCCGGCCCAAGCCCCCACCGCAATCCGCGCGGCATCCGCCTCGTTGGAGACATACTCGCACATATTCCGGAGGGACCTCGCCGACCTGGGGGTGGCCGACCTGGGCGACGTGGATTGTGAAGCTCCGCTGGAGGAGGCGCTGACACGTGTCCTGTCGGCTGTGGAGGACGTTCTAAGAGCCGGGGCGGCACCGGTCGTGCTCGGCGGCGAACACACGATCACCCTGCCCTCCGTGCAGGCCGCAGCACGGAGAGGTGCGCTGCAGCTTGTGGCGTTGGACGCCCACTCCGACCTTCGCGACACCTACCGCGGGGAGCGTGTCTCCCACGCCACCGTGCTGCGCCGCTCAACCGAGGTGGTGCAGGCTCTGCACATTGTGGGCGCCCGATCGTTGTACGGGGGAGAAGTTGATGAACCCTGTTTCGTCGCTCCGGAGGGCCTCTCGCGCAAGCTCTTTCCGGACGTACCCATCTGGCTTTCGATCGATCTGGACGCTCTTGATCCCGGGCAATGCCCCGGGGTGACCAACCCCGAGCCCGGCGGCCTCGGCTACCTCGATGTGATCGAGATCCTGCGGCTACTCCGCGGGAAACCGGTGGTGGGGATGGACATCGTGGAACTGGCCCCACCGTTCGATCCGTCGGGCGTGAGTGCGGTCTGCGCTGCCAAGCTGGTCATTGAAGCCATCTGCGCCCTGTGGGGCCAGACACCGCTGCGCGGATGATCCCCGTCGAACTTTGCTGATGGTTGCCGATAGGGGATCTGTGATGCTGTGGAGAAGGCGCAGTCATTGGGAGCGCTACTTCGACCGTGAAGGACCGCGTCGCTTTCGGCCTTCGCTGTAGTGGTCGGCGTAGGCGCAGTGAGGTAAGGTCAGGCGGAGGGGATTGTGTTGGGTAAGTTGATCATCGTGTCCAACCGGCTGCCGATGACCGTATCCCGGGAGGAGGGCGGGTTCAGCTTCCGCCCCAGCGTGGGTGGTTTGGCCACGGGGCTTGCCTCGTTTCACAGGGGCTACGAGAGCGTATGGGTCGGCTGGCCGGGCCTTAACAGGGAGGACCTTCACGAAAAGGAAGACCGCGAGCTGCGCCGGGGCCTGGAAGGAGAAGGGTGCCTGCCGGTGCTGCTTGGGCGGGAAGCGTTCGACCTCTTCTACCGCGGTTTCTGCAACAACACACTCTGGCCGCTGTTTCACTACTTCGTCCAATACATCGAATACCGGGACGAGTACTGGGAGGCGTACAAGAGGGTGAACCAAGCGTTCGCCGATGCGGTGCTGGAGGTGGCGGGGCCGGAGGACACGATCTGGATTCAAGACTACCACCTTCTGCTTTTGCCGGGGCTTCTCCGCCAGCGCCTGCCCCGGGCGACGATCGGGTTCTTCTTACACATCCCGTTTCCATCGTCGGAAGTGTTTCGGCTCCTGCCGTGGCGGGAAGAGCTCCTGGAGAACCTTCTTGGTGCCGACCTGATCGGCTTTCACACCTACGACTATCTTCGCCATTTCTTCGCCACCGTGCGGCGCCTGTTGGGCCATGACCAAGTGTTTCCCGGGAAGCTGGTCCTGCTGGTCGGGGAGCGACTGGTGCGGGTGGATGCATTCCCCATGGGCATCGACTTCCAACGCTATGCTGAACTCTCCCAGAGCTCCGCCGTGGAAAGCGAGATGAAGCGGATGCGGGAGGTGATCGGCCCGCGCAAGGTGATCCTGTCGGTGGACAGACTGGACTATTCGAAAGGCCTCATCCAGCGACTGGAGGCGTTCGATCTCTTTCTGGAGCGCCACCCCGAATACAGAGAGAACGTGACGTTGGTACTGAAGGCGATCGCTTCCCGCACCGGGGTGCGCCAATACGCGGCGCTGAAGCAGCGGTTGGACGAGCTGGTGGGTCGAATCAACGGAAAGTACAGCTCCATCTCCTGGATGCCGATTTGGTACCTGTATCAGTTCTTGCCGGATGAATCGCTGGTCGCCTTATACCGCCTGGCGGATATCGCCTTGCTTACTCCGTTGCGGGATGGAATGAACCTAATCGCCAAGGAATTTCTCGCATCGCGTTCTGACGAGGAGGGGGTCCTCATCCTCAGCGAGATGGCCGGTGCAGCCAAGGAGCTTCCGGAGGCGCTGTTGGTGAACCCCAACGATTCGAGGGCCATCGCCGATCGGATCAAACAGGGGTTGGAGATGGACGCCCAAGAGCGGCGCCGGCGCAACAGGGTTCTGCGCAAGCGTTTGGAACGCTACCATGTGGTGCGGTGGGCGCACGACTTCATGGACGGGCTAGACGCCGTCAAAAGGCTGCAGGAGGAACTGAGCGGCAAACGCCTTACCGCGGAGGTCCAGGAGGAGGCGGTACGCAAGTTTGCCCGTTCGAAGCGTCGGCTCATCGTGCTGGACTACGACGGGACGCTGACCCCGTTGACCCCCGCCCCGGAGGAGCTGGACCCGGACGAGGGTCTGGTGGAGCTCTTGCGCAAGCTCGCCGAGCCGCCGCAGAACGAAGTGGTTGTGGTAAGCGGGCGTGATCGGGACACCCTCGACCGATGGTTCGGGAAGTTGAACGTGGGGCTTGTAGCTGAGCACGGCGTATGGCTGCGTCCCGCCGGCGAAGGTTGGCACACGGTGGAACCGCTGGACGACAGCTGGAAGCACGAGCTTCGCCATGTGCTCGAGTTCTACGTGGACCGCACACCGGGATCGTTCCTGGAAGAGAAGGACTACTCCCTCGTGTGGCACTACCGAAAGACGGACCAGGAGTTCGGTGCCGTCAGGCTGGGAGAGCTCAAGGAGGACTTGGCTCACCTGACGGCGAACTTCGACCTGGGGCTGCTGGAGGGGAACCGCGTGGTGGAGGTCAAGCACGCCGGGATCAACAAAGGTCGCGGGCTGGCCCGCTGGCTGGGCGAGGGTGCCTGGGACTTCATGTTCGCTGCCGGGGACGATCGCACCGACGAGGACATCTTCGCGGCACTTCCCGACTGGGCATTCTCGGTGCGTGTGGGACTGAAGCCTTCCCAAGCCAAGTACCACCTGCGCAGCCCGGAGGAGTTGCGGGGGTTCCTGGAAAGACTGCTCGCAGCATCACAAACAGAGCAGCGCTGAGGAGTGCGGACTGAGCGAAACGTCGTACAAGGAGGTACACGGCTATGCACAGTATCGTCGGACTGGTAACCGGTGGGGGAGTAGCAGCGTTTTTCTTCTTCAGTTGGGTCATACAGATGCTGTTCAACAGCATTGTTGTGGATCACTTCGGGCTCCTGCGCCCGGTTAGCTACTGGCAAGCGGCCGGGCTGTGGTTTCTGGCTATATTGATCCTGGCTCCGGTGGGCCTCGGTGGTCGGCGGTTTCGCTGGAGCAAGTGGCCTTAGCGTAATGCTGGCGGAGGGAGAGGGATTCGAACCCCCGGGGCTTTCGCCCAGCGGTTTTCAAGACCGCCGCCTTCGTCCGCTCGGCCATCCCTCCTGGCTGGCGATTCTACCCCATAGCCCTCCCGCGGTCAGGGCTTCGAGGTATGGTCCAGCTCAGCCGAGTTTGTGTGAGGGGCCGCCGTCTTTAATCGTCAAACAGGGATAGCCCCCCTGCGCGGCGGAGGACAGGGATGACCAGCGACGACGGGCCTGGTCGTTCGTGCGCCGGTGAACTAGTGGAGTTCGTGCTCGCAACCCCATAAACTTGGCCCAAACCACGATTCAAGCGAGGTGTAACTCATGAGCACCCTGGCCCAGGTGTTGGAGGAGTCGGTCTCCGCATACCCCGACAGGCCGGCAGTGACCTACGAGGGAAAGTCCACCAGCTACCGAGAATTGGCTGATCAGGTCGATAAGCTGGCGGCGGGGTTGGTGAAGCTGGGGATCGAACCGGGGGATAAAGTGGCCATATGGATGCCCAATCTTCCGGAATGGATCACCGCCTACTTCGCGATCGCCAAAGCAGGTGGGGTGGTTGTGCCCATGAACACGCGCTACAAGACGCACGAGGTCCGATATATCCTGGGCGACTCCGAGGCCAAGGCGGTGTTCTTCACCCCTGGGTTCTTAGGGATCGACTTCGCCGGAATGCTTGGTGAAGTCAACGACGAACTGCCTGAACTCAACGATATCATCGCCGTTGGTGAACCAGTGGACGGTGCGCGCTTCTATGAACAAGTGCTCGAGCTGGGGGAAGATGAGGAGGCCCAGGCTGAACTCGAACGCAGACAGAGCACCATCGACCCCGAGGAGTGCGTGTTCATCCTGTATACCTCCGGAACTACCGGGAGCCCGAAAGGGGCGATGCTATCCCACCACAATATGGCCGAGAACGCCCGGCAGGTAACGGAGATCTTGAAGACGACCCCCGAGGACAAGTTTCTGCTGGTGGTCCCCTTCTTCCACTGTTTCGGTTGTGTGATGGGCATTCTCGGTGCCGTGACATGGGGGGCAGCCATTTTCCCGATGCCAGTTCCTCGTCCCGAAGAAACGCTGCGGTTGGTGCAAGACGAGGGAGTGTCGATCCTGTATGGGGTGCCCACGATGTTCGTGCAGTGGCTGGAGGCCCAGCGGGCCGCCCAGCGGGAAGGACGCCCCTACGACCTTGGATCCCTCCGCACGGGGATAATGGCCGGAGCTCCGTGTCCGGTGGAGGTGATGCGTGGGGCGATCGATGAACTTGGCTGTAACGCATGCATCTGCTACGGCCTGACGGAAGCCTCTCCGGTGATCACCATGACCCGGTTTGAGGACAGTGTGGAACGCCGGGTGGAGACGGTGGGCCGCCCTCTGCCTGGGGTCGATGTGCGCGTCGTCGATGAACAGCGCAAACCTTTGCCGGTCGGGGAACCGGGCGAACTCGCCTGCCGCGGATACAACGTGATGCTTGGCTACTGGAAGAATGCTCAGGCCACCGAAGAAATGATCGACGAGGAGGGCTGGCTTTACTCCGGCGACCTGGCCACGATCGACGAAGACGGATACGTGCGCATTGTCGGTCGGAAGAAGGACATGATCATCACCGGTGGATTCAACGTCTACCCCGCGGAGATCGAGGAAGTCCTGTTTACGCATCCTGGTGTCCAGAACGTGGCCGTGATCGGCGTACCGGACGAGGTCATGGGAGAGGTAGCGATGGCGTTTGTCATCCCCCGGCAGGGGCACAACGTGGAGCCGCAGGAGGTGGCCGAGTTTTGCGCCCATCGCGTGGCCGGGTTCAAGGTGCCCCGCTATGTCCACGTGGCCCAAGAGTTTCCTATGACGCCTTCGGGGAAGGTGCAGAAGTTCCGACTCCGCGAAACGGCTGCCGAGCTGATCGAGAGTGGGCGCGTGCAGAAACTCGATGTGCGGGTGAAGCGCTAGCCCATGAGAGCCAACGCGGCCAGCGTCTTGCCGTCGCCTAGCCCGTCCTGCACGAGATCCATGATCTCTCTTCGGGAGAAGAAGCGGGCCTCGGACACCTCCGCGCTGCCGCGCGGCTCGCCTGCGTAGTCCTCGGCCAGGTACAGATGTATGCGCTCATTGGAATACCCAGGTGTCGGATACACCGTGCCTAAGTACGTCCAGAACGCTGCCGACACCCCCGTTTCTTCCAACAGTTCGCGCTTGGCAGTGGCCAGAGGTTTCTCCCCGGGCTCCGCGGTACCCGCCGGTATCTCCCACATGTCGGATTGCGCGGGCGCGCGAAACTGCCGCACAAGAAGCAACTCCCCCGTGTCGTTCCGTAGAACGATCGCCACCGCCCCCGGATGGTTGACCACCTCTCGATCCCCGGCCGGGGTGCTCACCAGTTCCACCGAGATGAGCTGACCCTTGTAGACTTGTCTGTTCTTGCCCATCCCTCCCCCTTGTTCGCAGAGCATGCCCCCGGGAGCGTGCTCGCCCAAGGACATGGCGGCTACACACCGCTTCCTTTTGGCCCCCTGGCCGGTGACAGCGGGAGGCTTGCGGAGGAGGCAGGGTCGCTTTCGAGTTCTCCAGCGTGTAGAGTGCTATCGTGCTGTTGTGCAACAAGGGAAAACCGCCCTTGCTGCACAAGGGAGGATCATGGGAGAGTT
>SL_5KL_010_SEDDRAFT_10000071_pt1 | contig 53820 bp, 45 predicted proteins | sample SodLakKL_010_SED_FD_9118 | JGI IMG/M metagenome (IMG submission 9118)
TCAGGAGAAGTTTCACCGTTTCCCCTTTGGCCGACGCTGCGTTTCGGGATAATCAAATCGCTCCCATGGCGCCGCTTAACTCTTAATCTTTCGCTGTAGTGCTATTAATATTTTAATCTAAGCAGAATTAATAGCAAGTTAACAGCATGCTTTTTGTGTCAACAATTTGTAAATTTTTCTCCTGAGCCCTGAACAGCCAGGGCTTAACAAAAAAAACAAAACCACAGGCAGCCCTTTAATTTGGTTCAGGTTCTAACTTTACCTTCGCTACCGGCAGGAGTTTAACCAAAAACGGCTAATTAATAGAGTTATTATATTTTTAGGGGAGGAATAATAAGAAATGGCGGTAATGTACTATGACCAGGATGCAGACTTGAGTATTCTTAAGAACAAAAAAATCGCCGTACTCGGTTACGGCAGCCAGGGCCACGCCCAGTCCCAAAACTTGAAAGACAGCGGGCTGGATGTGGTTGTGGGCCTGCACCCGGAAAGCAAACGTTGGGATATAGTCAAACAGGACGGACTGGAAGTAGCATCAGTAAATGATGCCTGTAAAGCGGCAGACATAATCCAGATCCTGATCGGCGACAGCCATCAGCCGGCTGTTTTCAAAGAGTCGGTTTTACCTCATCTGACCGAAGGCAAGGCCCTGGTAGTTTCACACGGCTTTAATATCCTTTACAACCAGGTTATCCCACCTGAAACCGTAGACGTTTTTATGGTCGCCCCCAAAAGCCCGGGGCACCTGGTAAGAAGACTGCACAAAGAAGGAGCCGGGGTCCCGGGCCTGCTGGCCATCCACCAGGACTACACCGGCAAAGCCAGGGACCTGGCCCTGGCCTATGCCAAGGGAATCGGCTGCACCCGGGCCGGTGTTATTGAAACCACCTTCCAGGAAGAAACTGAAACCGATTTGTTTGGAGAACAGGTCATACTCTGCGGTGGAACTACAGCCTTGATTAAGGCCAGTTTCGAGACCCTGGTCGAAGCCGGTTACCAGCCTGAAATAGCTTATTTTGAGTGCCTGCACGAGTTAAAATTGATCGTTGATTTGATTTATGAAGGCGGCCTCGAAAGAATGCGCTATTCGATCAGTGATACTGCTGAATACGGTGACTTAACCAGGGGTCCGCGCCTGGTCAATGATGAAGTCAAGGCCGAAATGAAAAAAATCCTGGATGAAGTCCAGAGCGGGCAATTCGCCCTGGAATGGGTGCTTGAAAACCAGGCCAACCAGCCCCGGTTTAAAGCCTTAAGAAAAATAGAAGAAAAACACCAGATCGTAGAAGTAGGGCAAAAGCTTCGCAAGATGATGAAATACATCGAGCAGTAAATGCTTCACACCTGATCCATTCAATCCAGATCAGTCGTGATGCTTTCAAGCTGATCTGCTGAAACAGGGCCGGATATCACTACCAGGGCCTGGTTTTGGTTGGCTTCCCTCCAGGCCAGGCCCGGTTGCCCGGCAACTTCAAAATTGATATAACCGTTGACTTCTTCATCAGGCCGGTATTCCACATCGATGTAATCCCCGAGGTTCTCAATAAAAGCTTCTATTTGTTCCGGTTCGATCCCGGATTTTACCCACAGGAGGACCTCTTCCTCTCCTAAATAGATCGCTCCCCGGTATTCAGGGCCTTCTTCTACCTGCAGCAGGATTGGTTCTTCTAAAAACAGGCTGTAGTTCAATTTGTGCTGCCATTCAGGCGGGGAAGGATCTACTGTAACCTCAAAGGGAGGGAGAGAGCTTACAATTACTTCCTCCGTAAAAATATCGACTTCTTCAGCTTCTTCCGGTGCTTCAACTTCTTCTACTTCCAGAATACCTGCTTCTGTCTCCGGAGCTTCAGCCTCTTCCACTTCCGGTGCACTTACTGCTTCTTCCGGCGCTTCAGCCTCCTCAACCTGCAAAGCATCCATTTCTTCATCGGCGGCCCTTATAGGAGCATCTTCAGCCGGCATTTCCTCCACCATGGGCGCAGCAAAATCGGTCATTTGCATGATTCCAACACTGCTTAAAGCAATAACCAGGAGGACTGCAGCAGCAACTGCCGCATAGCGGGCCCAGCCTGAACTCCACTTTTGCCCGCTCCTTCGGCCGCCATAAAGCTCTTTCTCGATCCGGCTCCAGCACTCATCAGCAGGAGGCGCTTTTATAGAATCAAAATCACGGGCCANGGCCTCACGGATCAGCTCATCGCTCAGTTGTTCCGGTTTATTCTTCTCAGGCACTATTCCCGCTCACCTCCTCTGTTTATAAGACAAGCAGAGTCGTTGTTTAGTTCCAGTTCACTGGCCAGTCTTTGCCGGGCCCGGTGCAGGCGCGATTTTACTGTGCCCGGGCTTAACTTAAGCAGCCTGGCAATTTCCTCCACCCGCAGATCATAATAGTACTGCAGCACAATAACCTGGTAATGATCCGGGGGCAGTCTTTTGATCGCTTTCTGAATCCGCTCAACTTCCAGGCTGCGCAGGGCCGATTCCTCGGTATAGTCCGACTCCGAAGCACCCTCATCGACTATTTCTTGATCCGTATAATCGATCCGTTTTTCTCGTTTCAAATAGTTTCGAGCCAGGTTTGAAGTGATCACGGCCAGCCAGGCCCCGAACTTGGTTTCATCATGAAGCTGGTTTATATTCTGAAAAGCTTTTATGAAGGCATCCTGGGTGATATCTTCAGCGTTTTCACGGTTGCGCAGGATATTGTAAGCCACAGCAAAAGTTTTCTTGTAAAAAGCTTCAAAAAGCTGNCGCCGTGAATCATTGTCATTATTTCTAACCAGTTTTTTCAATTCTTCTGGCTGCAAAATATTCCTCCCGGTTACAGCTTCTTTTAACATTATTAATTCGCCGGTAGCAGCCCAATTCCTTTATTGGCCAGTTTTCTTCACTGCAGGGCCGGAACCGGTTTTTCAGTGACAAAAACGTCCAGTTCAATGCCGTCTGTTTCAATAATCACGGCGCCGTGCTGATCATTACGGAACACCTGAACCCCGGCCTCTTCCAGGGTAGCAATAATAAAAGGGTGAGGATGCCCAAAAGGATTATTTCCGACCTGGATCACAGCCAGGCGGGGCCTGACCTGTTCAAGAAACTCCGGCATTTGCGCCATGTAGCCTCCGTGATGAGGAACCTGGAGCACTTCGGCTTCAAGATCAACATTTCGCTTGAAAAGATCACTTACCGCCGCATCTTCTATATCCCCTGTGAGCAGCATCCTGATATCACCGTATACCAGCCTGAATACAATAGAGTTGTTATTCAAGTCGCAGCCGGTGCCGCTGAGCAGCCTTCCCGGAGGGCCGTAGATATCCAACACCAAACCTGAGCCGCAGTTCCATATTTCACCGTCCCGGGTTTCTAAGATGGGAATTCCTTCTGCTTCGGCTTTTTCGAGCAGCTCTTCATAGTAGACGGAGCCGCCGCTGACCGGGGAAACCAGGAACGTACCAATTTCAACTGCACCGACCAGCGGGATAAAACCGCCAAAGTGATCTTCATGGGGATGAGTAATAACCGCCAGATCAATTCTATCAATCCTTTCCTGCCTTAATAAGGGCAGTAAAACCCTCTCCCCTAATTCACCCGGTTCCCCGTAGAAAGGCAGTTCCCCTCCGGCATCAACCATGATCACCACCCCGCAGGGAGCTTCAATTAATGCCGATGCTCCCTGGCCCACATCGATAAAGGTAACTCTCAGGTCGTTTGAAGGTGGTAATAATATCCCCTTCCAGATCACAACTACGGCTGTCAACAAAACAACACTGTAGAGCGCGGGCTTGCGTAAATGTAAAGGAGGAGCAAGCGCTTTGACAGTTTTCTTTAGATACTGACCGAAAGCATCTTTTTCTTCACCAAACTCCTGATCTTTTTCCCACCGGTAGTAAACCAGGAGGAAACAGGCAGGTATGCCGTAGTATATGACCAGGGCAGGTATGCCGGGTGGCGATAGGGGAAGATAAAAGCCGGGCAGGCTGCTCCATTCAACAACGATCAGCATCACTTCAAGCAGGGGCCTGGCCGCCCAGAGCAGGATTTCTCCGGGAACAGGAAGCAGCAGGCTCATTAAAGCTCCCATTAAACCCAGGCCGATTATAAAAGCAACCATTGGCATTAACAGCAGGTTGAATAAAATCGCTCCTGCAGGAAGGTGGTGGAAATAATAAACACTGAGAGGCAACACACCCCACTGGGCAGCCAGGATCACTGCCAGGGGCGAGCGCAAAAAAGAAGGAATACCGGCTCCGCTTAGCAGGCGTTCCAAGGGGCGGTGAATGTAGATCAAGGCCAGGGTGGCAGCATAAGAGAGCTGGAAACCGGGCCCGAATAGAAGCAGGGGATTGACAGCAAGGGTTACCAGGGCAGCCAGCGAAACAGCAGTGGGCAAATCCCGTTCTCGATCGAATAGCAGTGCCCCTAAGGCCATGGAAACCATAACTGCCGCCCGCAGGGCGGACGGCCGCATCCCGGTCAGGTAAGCATAGCCGAAGACGAGAACAATGGCTAAAACCAGTGGAAAGCGGCCCCTCAGCCCCAGCTGCCCCAGCAGCCAGGTAAGCATGGCTGCAACCAGGCCAACATGCAGTCCGGAAACAGCAAGCAGGTGCCCGGCACCGGCCCGCTGGAAATTATGCTCGACCTGGTCCGGCAGCCGATGCCCCTGCCCGAACAGGATCGCCGCCAGCAGATCACTTGAAGGAGAAGGCAAGACCGCTTCGATAGTTTCTACCATACTGCCGCGGAGGGTGATCGCGGTAGCGGCAAGGAAGTTCATATCCCCCCGGCCAATGTTTTCCACCCTCCCGGCCCGGGGATAAACCAGGGCATCAATGCCCCGGCTTGTTAAATAAAACCGGTAGTCAAACCCACCCGGATTGCGCTGCCCCCGCGGCAAAGTAACAGTGCCCCGCAGACGCACCCTGTCACCATAGCGAAATTTTTCTTCATTTTCCCCGTAAAGTTTAACCAGCAGGGTGCCCTGCACGGGCTTACGCCCGTCCCCGGTTTCCACCGTTTCAACCCGCACTTGATAAGCGTCGTGATCTTCATAGAAAAGCGGATCTTCAGTAACCGTGCCTTCGATATAAGCAGGCACCCCGCTGTATGCGGCAATGCTTGCGGCAGGCTGCTGGATTGAATAAAAAAAGGCGGCTCCACCACAGAGGGCAGCCACCAGAAGAATTATTATCTTAAAAAAACCGATTCGACTGAAAAACAGGAGAGTGCTTAAACAGATAACTATAGTAGCGAACATTAACAGGGCTGTCCCCGGGCTTTCAATCCAAAACCTGCCCGCGATGATCCCGGCAATATAAAACAGGGCCAGTATAACCATGAACCGGTTTACCAGATCACGGCCCGCCTGTCTTATAATCTCCACTATTTAAATACCTGCCCAAAAAGGCCAAAGGTTTTTTCCCGCTGTTCGGGTGAAGGCGCCGGGGTCAGGTAAGAAACTATAACCAGGGTCAGTATAGCCAGTACAAATGAGGGGAAAACGGGCATAAAGCCGAGCGTAGTCCATTCCGGCAGAACTCCCAGGTACCAAAGGTGAAGAGCAACAGAGGGCAGAATCAGGGCAGCACAGGCTCCCTGGGCGGTAGCCCTGGGCCAGTATAGGGCGCCAATCATAACCGGGAGAATTACTGAAAAACCGGAAAACGCAAACCCGGCAATACTCAGGATAGCAGCCGGCCGGATCAGGGCAATGTAGTAAGCCACAGCAGCAAAAATAACCAGCAAAAGCCGGCCCCAGAGTACAGCCTGCTGCGAATTGATCCGCTTGAAGCGCGGCAAAAAATCGTCTGTAACCAGGTGCGCTACGGATAACAGCTGGGAGTCAATCGATGATTTTACTATGGCCAGGACCACTACCAAACCTAAAACCATCCAGGTAGGAGTAAGGAACTGGTGAATCAAAAGGGGAACAATATTGTCGGCATCTTTACCGGAAAGGCCGGGAACGGCCACTGATCCCCAAACCCCGAGCAGGGTGGATACCCCAAAGATGACGGCCAGGGCAATGGGATAGTACATACTGACCTGCTTTAAGTTGGCGCTGCTCCTGGCAGCCAGGATCCGCGTATAAATCTGGGGAAAGACGACCACCGCAATTGAGTTGACAAATGAATAGCTGAACCAGTTTATTGGAGCCAGCTCTTCTGACAGCCCTCTCTGCAGCATGACCGGATTACTCTCTACAATATCTGCAGTTATTTCCGAAAAACCACCCAGGGCCCTGGCTACCGCAGACAGCAGGAAAGCCGCCACTACCAGGAAAAGGGTGCCCTGGAACACATCCGTCCATACCGTGCCCCGCAGTCCGGCGGGCAGGGTGTAAACCAGGGAAATACCGATTAGTACCAGGGCGGAGGCCCAGTACGGCACCATCCCCTCAGTTACAGTAGTGAAGGCCAGGCTGCCGCCGATAATACTCACCACGAGATAAGGCAGGGTATAATAAAGAAGCAGGACCAGGAATAACAGGGATATCAGTTTGCTGTTAAAAATACCGCCAAACACCTGGGGTTGGGTAGCAAATCCGTATTTTTTACCCAGCAGCCAGGAACGGTAACCAACCAGGTAATATGTAAAGGGGGTGATAAAAATACTCCACCCGATCACGTACCCGTAAGCCCCGTAACCGGTTTCATAGGAAAACCCGGCGTGGCCGATGATGGTAAAAGCTGTAATATTGCTGGCAAAAAGGGCCATAAAAACGGCTATACTGCCCAGTCCCCGGCCGGCCAGGAAATAGTCTTCCCTGGTTTTAAGTGACACCCGGGCCCCGTAAACTCCGATAGCGACAAGAATGCACAAATATGAAAGCAGCAATCCGATTCCGATAGCATTAGTCATTACGGCCAGGTCGGCTCCTTCTACACAGACGATTAGTGCCTGGAATTAGTGGTTTTTTTATGCCCGGACTGTTCAAACAAGTTACCAGGGGGATCCGGCCAGGCCAGGCCAATAATCAGCCTCATGGCCAGAACAGCCAGGATCGTATACCCGATATAATAAGAATAAGCAAAAGGCATAAACCCGAATAACAGGGGCACCCGGGCATCCAGATCCCACAACCAAAAACTGTTGTGCAGTAAAAACATGATTAATACGATCAAGATCACAAGCCCCAGGCGCACCTTGAAGTTCATAGTTCTGGTTGCCTCCTAAAGTAAGGGGCCGGTTGATACCGGCTCGACATATTCCTGCTAATTCGACGGCTTTGTTATTAATCCTGCTTTGCGGGTGTATTTATTTCAGGGATAATTCAGTGCCAATCTTGTTTTTAAGGGCGCTCTCGTAGATAGCCCTGGCGATGACCACGTCAAGTGAGCCCATGCCAACGGTCTCGTATACAGTCAACCCATCACCCGCTTCGCGACCCTTCTTCTTCTCAAGGATTACCTCACCGATTTCGCCGTTAATATCTTCTTTCTCCAGCTTTCCCTCGTTCATGGGAATGATCAAATCACCCGATTCGACCAGGGCACCCTCGAAGTCATCAACAAAAAGCTTGTCCGCCTTTTTCATTATCGCAGTATCAATCTCCTGCATTTGCGGCGTAAAAGCGCCGACGGCATTGACATGGACTTCCTTTTCGCCCAGGTCTGAATAAAGAAATACCGGTTCCCTGGCTGTAGTGCAGGTAGTTACAACCTGCGCTTCTTTCACCGCTTCGGCCGCCGAGCGAGCTACCCTAAATTTAACCCCGCAAAAATCTTTTTCCACCTGTTCCTTGAAAGCTTGCGCCTTGTCCTGGGCAATATCAAAAATCCTGTATTCCTCAATATCCGGAACGGCGGTCAAAACTGCCCAGAGCTGGGTATAGGCCTGGGCTCCCGTGCCGATGATGGCCGCCCGGCTGGCGCCTTGAGGGGCCAGGTAGCGGGTGGCCACTCCGCTGGATGCGCCCGTTCGCAGCCTGGTAATATAAGAAGCCTCCATAACCGCTACCGGAGTTCCGGTCTCGCCATCAAATAACTGGACCGTCCCCTGGATCACCGGCAGGTTCCGGCCGGGGTTATCCTGGTAAACTGTAACCGTTTTTATGCCCATGGCCTTGATCGGCTCCACCCAACTGGGCATAAATAACCCGATCCCGTTGACCGTATCCAGGTCCAGGTGGGTCCGGACCGGGGTTTTGGTTTTACCTTCAGAATGAACCTTAAAGGCCATTTCCAGGGTATCTATTGCATCCTTCATATCTAATGCCGCCTCGATGTCGCTTTCCGATAAAAACAGCATCTTTACACCTCGCTTCACCTATATTTTAATCAAAAACAGTATCTGCTCAGCCGCGCTTGATTTTGTATTGGTGACGGCTTATGGCAGGTAATGGCAGCGATTCAGCTGCAGACTTTCGCTTTGGCTGCCCTCGACTCGCTTTTGCTATCGTAACGTAGTTACTGCTCTTATCAGCACTATGTTTTGCTAAACACTTTGACTTTACTCTGCATAACTAAGCCCCGGTTATTATTTCCCGGGGCTAAAATAACTCTGAAAAACCATCACGCATTATCCACCGTGGACCAGGTGGAATACATTGACTTCAGCGTTGTCAGGGACCTCATAAGTTGCATAGTCTTCTTGTTGGACCAGCTGGTTGTTAACTGTTACTGTGATTAGTGGGTAATCATAGCCCATCTCATCCAGGACATCCTGGACAGTCATCCCTTCGCGCCATTCCAGGTTTTCCTTTTTGTTTACAGTGATCATAGATCTTGCCCCACTTTATTTCTCATGCTCTTTTAACATGTCCAGAACCTCGGGAACGTCAATCCCAAGCTCATGCAATCTTTCCGGGGTGGGCACACCATTTTCGTCCCAGCCACGCTTTCCATAAACAGCATCGACCAGGGCATTGTAACGTTTATAGCGATACTCTTTGAGGGCATCCATTTTTTCCCTGGTTGACTTTCCTGCAGGATCTACACCGACTTCTTCTTTCAATAGTTTGTCATAGCGGTCTTCGCGGGAAAGGTACTCTTCTTCAGTAGCCGGCCCAACCGCTCTTAACGGCGGCATATCGTCTTCCCTGGTTCCGTAGCCTAGATAGTAATTCATGACTCGCTGCAGGTTAAAAGCACGTTCAGATTGCTTTAACATCTTTTCTTCATCTAAAGCTTCGCCGGTCATACCTTCATAAAATTTCTGGAAATCTTCAACTCGCTCCGGTATTTTTGCTGCTTCATCTGGTGGATACTTACTGTTGTCCGGAGGAACAATGTCATTCCAAATCAGCTTGCACTGGCCCAGCAAAGAGAACCAGGTTCTGAACAAAGGGAAGTAATAGAGCATGTCTGCTTTTTCTTCAATAGTTGGAGCCTGGTTGTTGATCGCATCGAAAGCGACCAGCAATGCTTCGTCATGCTGAGGACCTTTTATGGCCATCGCGTAGCCGGCCTGCTGTAATGGAGACTCCTTTGATACATACTCTGAGAATTCCAGGCCTTTAACCTCCATGCCTATATCCTGAAGGAATTTTGCATCAGCGCCCAGTTCCTTGCTCCATTTCTCTTTTAGCCTGCGGATACCCTGTCCTACATCAACTCCAAAACCTTCACCACGGGCAAGCTCATGAAGACATTCCAGTACCTCGTCGGTGGCACCAAAGTTCAACTCTTTACCCCCGGTGTGCTCGCTGGTAATGATCCCGGCCTCATATGCTTCCATGACAAAAGCCATCGTGGTGGCGAAAGATATTGTATCTATGCCGTAAGTATCACAGTAAAAGTTAAACTCGACAATAAAGTCAAGGTCGAAACAGCCCATGTTGGATCCGCCGGCAGCGGTTTCATATTCCGGGCCGTCCACCACTACTTTTTGCCCCTTGTAAGGGCCGGTTTTAATTTCAAAACCATCGACCGCTTTTGCACATGAGATGGAACAACCCATCCAGCATCCATCAGCGATATCCTGGGTGAAGTAGTCTTTTTTCATGACCCCGGAATCAATATATTTGGTATCGGGATGCCGGCCAAACTTGTAGTTGTGAACAGGTAAAATATCATAATTATCCATAACCTCTACCAGGTTGGCAGTGCCCACTTCGCGCATCCGGTTCTGCGCTTTATCATAGACGGACATCATGGCGTTAATCCTCATGCCGTGTTTGCGGATCAACTCCGAATCGGCAGGATTGTTCATCTCATCAGCAATTTGAATTGCCCCGGTTGGGCAAACATATGCACAGGAAGTACATCCAATACAATGGGGGTCGGTTTCATTAAAGGACATAGTCATGTGGCGTGTAATTCCGCGCCCGGCAAAACCCAGTACATTCTGCACAACAAATGAGTTGCACGCTCTTACACAGTGGCCGCATAGAACACAGGCTTTAGCATTATCATCCGTCAATTCGCTCTTAAACTTTTCATTGTCAGTAGCCCCGCATATCCTGGCGATATTTTGAATAACTTCCACGTTGGGCCAGCGCCCCAGGAACATTTCAGCCAGGGTTTTACGGTGCTTCTTGATCCTGTCGGTGTTGGTAAATACCTCTATCTCTTCGCGAACCGGATAGTTGCAGGCTGTAACCAGCTTTCTTTTACCATTCACTTCTATTTCGGTAAGACAGAGCCTGCAGGATCCTTCCGGGGCCAGATCTTTGTGATTACAAAGAGTAGGCACATTAAAGCCGGCATTCATAATTGCTTTTAGTAAATAAGTATCTTCTACAACGGTAGCCGCTTTACCGTTAATACTGATATCGATCTTTTTAGGGCCGGATTTTACTGTTTTCGCCATTTATTTAACCTCCACCGCATCATATTTGCAGGATTCATAACAAATCCCACATTTTATACAATCTTCCTGGTTGATTTCATACTGTTCTTTCGGTTGACCGCTGATGCAACCGGTTGGGCATTTCTTGGCACATACAGCGCAGCCGGTGCAATTATCATTGATCGAATAGGTGATCAGGGCGGTACAAACACCCGCAGGACAGGTTTTATCTTTAACATGTTTTTCATATTCGTCATAAAAATAGCGCAGCGTCGTCATAACCGGGTTCGGCGCTGTACTGCCAAGCTGGCACAGGCTTGCCTCAGTTATGGTCTGGCATAATTCATCCAGGCGGTCTAAGTCCTCAGGCTGCCCTTCACCCCTGGTGATCCTGGTCAGGATCTTCCTTAAGGCAAACAGGCCTTCCCGGCAGGCAGTGCACTTACCGCAGGATTCATCTACAAGGAAATTAATAAAATAACGAGCGACATCGACCATGCAGGTCTTGTCGTCCATCACAATCATTCCGCCCGAACCCATCATCGCTCCTGTTTCAAGAAGTGAATCAAAATCGACTTCCAGGTCCAGCATATCCTCGGGAATACAACCGCCTGAGGGACCGCCAATCTGGACTGCTTTAAATTGACGGCCACCGGGGATTCCTCCGCCCACTTTATAAACAACGTCATGCAGAGTTATACCCATGGGCACTTCAACCAGCCCGGTGTTGTTAATATTACCAACCAGGGAAAAAACCTTGGTCCCGCTGGAGCCATTCCAGGGGTTTGAAGTAACGTCCCCGGTGCCGATCGAGGCAAACCATCCGGCTCCATTCAATACTATTTCCGGAATAATGGCCCAGGTCTCCACATTATTGAGGACAGTCGGCTTGTCCCTAAAGCCCTGCTCGGTATTATGGATATACTTCGAACGCGGCTCTCCGGCTTTGCCTGACATTGAAGCCATCAAAGCTGTCGATTCTCCGCAGACAAAGGCCCCTGCACCGCGGTGAACCTGGATGTCGAAAGAAAAGTTCGTACCCGTGATTGATTCACCAAGCAACCCTCTCTCACGTGCTTGTTTGAGAGCTTTGTTTAGGCGTTCTAAGGCCAGGGGATATTCTTTGCGGATATAGATAAAACCTTCCCGGGCATTTAAGGCTTTAGCTGCAATGAGCATGCCTTCAATGACCGTGTGCGGGTCAGTTTCGATAATGCTGCGATCCATAAATGCTCCGGGGTCGCCCTCGTCGGCATTGCAGACGATATAGGATGTCTCATCGCTTTTTTCCATCGCTTCCAGGCAGGATTGCCACTTGATCCCGGCGGGAAATCCACCGCCGCCCCGGCCCCTGATCCCGGAAGCGGTTACTTCATCGATAATATCCCGGGTGGTCATTTCCAACGCCCTGGCCAGTCCCTCATAACCGCTCCTGGCTATATAGTGATCAATGTTTTCCGGATCGATGAGGCCCTTGTTACGCAGGGCAATCAGTTCCTGCCGGGTGAAAAACTCTATCTGGTCCATTTTCTCAAAAGTATCCTCTGATACGGGATCTTTATAGAGTAGAGATTCGACGATTTTTCCTCCCACAAGATGCTCATCAACAATGGACTCAATATCCTCCTCTTTTACCTGCCGGTAAAAGACGCCCTGGGGCTGGACAACTACGATCGGCCCTGCCGCGCAGAAACCGTTGCAGCCGGTTCCCACCACCAGGTAATCGTTTTCCAGACCCCTGTCCTGCAGGACCTGCTTAAGACGATCACGAATATCAAATCCTTTGGCCGAAACACAGCCTGTGCCGGTACAAACCATCAAGGCCCCTTTGTATTTATCGAAATTCTGTTGTTCCCTGGTCTTAATCGCTTCAAGATCTTCTTTTCTAATTTTCTCCAAACCATTGCCGGAATATGCTTCCTGGCCTGGTTCTTCTTCCCCTTCAGCAGAATAGTTTTCAAGTATTTTTTCTACATCTACAGCCTGAACATTTCCTACCACCTGGTTACCAATCTGCACTACAGGAGCTATGCTGCAGGCACCAAGACAACGGACACCTTCCAGGCTGTATTTTTTATCTTTCGTTGTTTCTCCATCCTTGATATTTAAGGCCCGTTCAAATGCGGAAAGCACGTTCTGCGCACCCTTAACATGGCAGGCTGTACCAAGGCATACCTGGATTAAGGTTTCGCCTTTGGGTTCCAGGCTGAAAGACTTATAGAATGTTGCTATATGATAAACTGTCGCTTTCGAAGTGCCCGTTTGGGTGCTGATCATGTCGGATGCAGTTTTGGATATGTGCTTGAAGCGATCCTGGATATCCTGCATCATTTCAATCACATATTCAGGGTCATAGTTCCATTTTTTGATAATCGCCTCAATCTCTTCTATATCACCGGGATCTTCCTGAACATAAACAGTATCCGGAGTTATTTCCCGGGCAGCCTTGTTTTCTTCAATTCGCCAGGAGGGGGTGAACCTGGTATTTTTTACTACGATTGCTTTAATTTTCTTGTTCCGAAATACCGTGCCCGTACCGCCTCTTCCAGCCTGCTTTAACCGGGTTGCACCCCTTCGCCAATCCCAGAAAGAAAAGTTTAGGACACCCATCCGGGCATGTTCGGCCGCTTTGCCTGATGAAACTACTGAAATATTTTTTTTATCAAAATCATTTTCAGCGTACATCTCTGTTAATTCTTCAGCTACGAGGTGAGAATTTATACTTTCTCGTGGAGCGCTTTCAATAGTTATCCTATTTTTAACGGCATCAATATAAATAATAACCTCTTCTTTTGCTTTCCCCACGATCACCATGGCATCAAAACCGGCAAACTTAAGGTACGGGCCAAAATAGCCACCCACATTGCTGTCTATAATCAGGTTGGTCATCGGGGAGATAGTGGTTACTATCGTTTTCCCGGAGCCCGGAAAAGAAGTAGTTCCCCCCAGGGGGCCGGAGGAAAAACAAAGCGGGTTATTATTACTGTCCCATTTTGTATTTGCATCTATTTCGGGCAATGTCAGCCATAAATCAAACCCTTTACCGCCGGTCCACAGGTCTTTCATCTGCTGAGTTACGCCATGAGTAGTTATTTCGTTCCGGTCAAGGTCAATGCGTAAGACCCGGTTTGCATATCCTCTCTCCAGTTCAACAGGTTCAAAATCAAATACCTTTAATACTGCGCGATCATCCTTCGAATGCTTTTTTTTTGGTTCAGACAAATTTATTCCTCCTATCTCAATAGTATTTCATTCTACCTGTAACATATAGCACCTTTAAATTGAAAACATTTAAACTGAATCTAATCAGCAGTTACATCATCTAATTAATTTCGTTAAAGATAAGAAAAATCCTCCCGTTTATAACGGACTGCATTATTGGGCTGGTCCAGTCATGGTGCTTCAAAGAATCTTTCAGCCGGCCTCACCAGCGCTGCTGCAGGTTAATTAAAACGGCCGGAGCAGTGCTTTAGCCGGATAAAAATAATATCCGAAAAAGCTTGACAATACTGCATCCGGCCTTTGTATTTTAACCAGTTTCAAACAGATATCTTTTATTCGCGCGGCCTGCCTTCTTCATCCCAGCCGTGCAGTTCGTAGTATTCCCGGACCATAACAGCCAGGTTTTCAGCGTTAACCACGAGGTTCTTTTCAGGACCGATGGGATCATTGAACAGACGCGGGGGCAGGCTGTCATCATCTTTAGTCCATCCCTCACGCATATTAAATTTCTTGGCCAGCGTGGTTACACTACGCCCGATATCAAAGAGCTGATCTTTGCTTAAATCCATGCCGGTAATGTGTTTAATGATCTGCTGCATCCCTTCCCAGCCGATAAACTGCTGGTAAAAACGGCACAGGATCAGGCAGTCTTCCAGGACGTTCCTGCTTTCAAAATCAATAAATATTTTAGCTTTGCCTTCGATCATGTCTTTAGGGATTTCCCCTCTAAGCTCTCCCATGTAAAAACTCGACCGGAGATGACAGCCACCACGGTTGGATACAGCGTAACCAAGGCTCATGCCGGGCAGGGCCCGGGCATCATAGCCGGCTGGTTCCATGCCCTTGGCATGCACGGCAATATCCTCCAGGCCAAGCTCTTCTGAAGCGCGTTTGATACCCTGGGAGAGCAGTTCTCCTACACCTTCTTTATAGGCGATCTGGTGAAAAAGCCTGGCAATACCGTCAACATCACCATAATCAGGCATATCGCTCAGTTTACCTCTTTTACCTGCTTCAATGGCAAAGGCGGCCAGGTTACCACCAGAAATTGTATCCAGGCCCAAGCGGTCGCAAACATCATTTAAATAAACTACTTCTTCGATCGGATAAACACAGCAAAGCCCGCCTAAAGCATAAAGGGTTTCATACTCAGGCCCTTCCAGTTCAAGACCCTTGTGTCGACCCTGGGTAACCTTGCTCAGTTTACCGCAGGACATGAAGCAGCGGTGGCAAGCTTTAGGTTTAACCTCCATCCGTGAACGCATGGCATCGGTGCTGATTTCTTCCCACTTATCAAAACTGCCTTCCGCCCAATAACGGGTAGGAAATGCCGATTGCTCGTTGGTGACGGTCACCATGTAGGGCGTCCCTTTTTCTTTCATATTTTTGGTCCGCTCAGTATTTACACATTCTTTGATCAAGTTTTTCACATAATCTTTAAGCATTTCTTCGTCGGCAAGGCTGGCTTTTTGGTCACCGCTAAAAACGATGCCTTTCAGCTTTTTCGAACCCATCACCGCGCCCATTCCGGTCCTTCCCGCCGAGCGCCAGTGGTTGTTCTTGATACAGGAAAACCTGACCAAGTTTTCACCGGCCGGGCCTATCGAGACCGCCTGGGCCCCATCAACCCCTACTTTTTCCAACAGGGCGTCTTCAGTTTCGTAGCTTTCTTTACCCCAGAGATCGGAAGCATCCTCAAATTTCACGCCCTGGTCAGAAATGTGCAGATAAACCGGTTTTTCAGAAGCCCCTTCAAGCATAATAGCATCATAGCCCGTTTTCTTAATCGCTGCGGCAGTGTATCCGCCCGAATATGATTCGCCAAAAAAACCGGTCAGGGGTGACTTGGCAAAAACACCGTGCCTCCCGGCAGCAGGAACCGTAGTTCCTGTAGCGGGACCGGTGGCAAATATTAAGACGTTATCGGCCGACAGGGGATCTACACCGGCCGGTAAATAGTTCAGCATAATATAAGCTGCCAGACCTTTACCGCCTAGATATTTTTTTTGGACATCCTCTGGTATATTGTCTTCCTTTACTCCCTGGTTCGTTAAGTTGATTCTTAATAATTTGCCATACAAACCGTCCATTCCTACTATTCCCCCTTGGTTTAAGATATGACAACCTCTTCACCCGGCAGCTCGCTGGAGCGGCAAAGGAATTGATTGAGGTTGACCTGCAAATGTCAGCTATTATTGTATCATAAAAGCTTTAATGACGCATATGGATGCCTCCAAGGTGGCAATAAATTGAATATAAATATAAATATAAAAGGATTGTCCTGCCCCTTGTAGAATATTTTAGGAAAGAACATCACACAGGGATAATTAATCCCGGCAGGAGGACTAAAATGACCCATACGCTTGATATTTTTAAAAAAATGGACCACTATGGGCCGGAAAAAGTTTTAGCAGTTTCAGATCCAAAAACAGGGATGAAGGGCGTATTGGTAATTGACAATACCGCTCGGGGCCCGGGCAAAGGCGGTTGCAGAATGTCTCCTAACCTGACCATCGATGAAATGGCCAGGCTGGCCAGGGTAATGACCTGGAAATGGGCAATTGTGGATTTTAAATATGGTGGAGCAAAGGCGGGCATCTGCAATGACCCTAACAGCCCCAATAAAGAAGAGATAATTCGCGCTTTTGTAAAAGCGTTGCATAAATATATACCCAGCGAATATGTTTTTGGCCTCGACATGGGCTTGAATGAGAACGATGCAGCAATAGTTGTAGATGAGTGTAATGATATAAGCGCTTCCATGGGAACCCCTCCGGAACTTGGTGGGATACCTTATGATCAGCTCGGGGCCGCCGGTTTTGGAGCTAAAGAGTCGGCCAGAATAGCCATGGAGTTGAAAAATATGGATGTTAAAGATGTAACCGTTTCGATCCAGGGTTTTGGAGCCCTCAGCAATGCTGCAGCCTCATTTTTATCGGAAGCAGGGGCAACTGTTGTAGCAATTTCAACAGTTGAAGGTGTCCTGCATGATCAAAATGGCCTGGATATACCGAGGCTGTTGGAATTATATGAAATTTATGGGGATAGTGCTGTACATCACTACAATGGCGGTAAGCTTATAGGTTTAGGGGAAGAATTACTGTTGGACGTTGATGTTTTGATCTTAGGTGCTATCCAGGACGTTTTACATAAAGATAATGCGGACATGGTTAAAGCAAACATAATCATTGAAGGCGCCAATATGCCCACCACCAAAGAAGCGGAAGATATGCTCTTCTCTAAAGGAAAGCTGATTGTTCCAGATATCGTAGCCAATGCCGGGGCAGTTATAGCCGCAGCCATAGGCATGGATGCCAGAAACTCCTGCATGAGACCCGATCCGGAAGTAGTTTACGATTTGATCACCTGTAAAATGGAACAAAATGTTACCAGGGTAATTGAAGAAGCTTTTTCTAAGAAAATTAAAACCAGGGATGCCGCCATGGAAATAGCCCGGGAGAGAGTGGTAAGGGCAATGCAGTTCCGGGGCAATAAAAACATCAGCTTATAAATGTTTTGCTCAAATGATTGATGACCGTTATTAACCGTTATTTAACCCTGGCGCTTATATGTTGTCTAAGCGCCAGGGTTTTATACAGCTGCTCACTTACTCAATGATAACCTCCCGGGTTGCACGAACCTCGTCACCAACTTCTACGGAGATTTTATACATCCCCGGATGGCTAAACCAGATCATATCGGCAACCAGGTCCCACTCGGGATCGACTTCATAAATATTATCAGCTTTTACTGCACCGGTATCGCTGTGAATCAACTCAACTTTTACTTCCTCTTCCCCAAAAGGCTTGTTATTGTAAAAGGAAAAGTAGAAGTCTTCATTAGCTTTGAAAGTTGTCCGGTTTGATACAATCCGCTTATCATCATCGACTTCATAACCGGTTTCCAATACCGAACCACCTGCCGAGGTGGTTTCCGGTTCGCGTACCGGTTCTTCTTCTTCACAAGATACACAAAACAGAATAACCGCCATTAAGAGCAATACCACCCAAACAATCTGCTTTAACATCCCTGGAAGAACACTTTTCATATGTCCTGTTACCTCTTTATTTTTGTCGTGTTTTATATTATTCTGCATATAGGCTTCTAATCCTTCCCGATCAGGTCTGCATTTCGGCCATATTTGCAGGCTTATTTGTAACCACAGCGTATAAATATCTCAGAAAGGATTAGTTTTCAGTGAAGGATTACCCGGCTAAATGTAGAACTTTAAATCTGGCTGTAGACAATGAGGATGGGAGGATCATAACAGTTAAATGAGCTTATCGGTTAGAAAAATAGTAATTTCAGGAATTTTAGGCGCTATAGCGATTCTTTTAGGTGTTACCAGGCTCGGCTTTATACCCGTTCCAACCCCGGCCGGGCACGCCACTATCATGCACATCCCTGTAATCCTGGGCGGTGTGCTGGAAGGGCCGGTAGTCGGGTTAATTACGGGGGCCATCTTCGGCCTGTTCAGTTTCTTGCAACCGGGTGCTCCTTTTTTTGCCGATCCCCTGGTTTCCATATTTCCACGCCTCTTTATCGGCGTCGTTTCTTACCTGGTTTACTTCTTCAGCAAAAAAGCAATTAACCTGGCAACCAGGCCCGGTGCAAGCACAGCTCCAGGGGCAGACGACACTTCACCTGGTCCCACCACGGCAGGCTCTAAAATTAGCAGGATCCTCCCCTACCTGCTTGCAGGCGCATTTGGCTCCGCCACCAACACAATCCTGGTTATGGGAATGGCTACCTGGAGGGGTTACCTGCCGGCAGAGGTGTCAGTCTCAATCGGCGTGCTGCACGGTGTTCCGGAACTAATTGTGGCCGCGATTTTAACAGTTATCCTGGTCCAGGGCATTCAAAGAATTCGCCCATCCGAAGAATAAGGCTGAGCTACGGAGTTATATACCATTGGAAAAGCTGATCGAGACAACTAACCTAACCTACTTTTACCGCTCGGGAACCAAGGATGAAGTTAAGGCGCTGGACAAAGTAAATATGAATGTATTCCAGGGAGAAATCCTGGCCATCACCGGGCAAAACGGTTCTGGCAAATCGACCCTGGCCAGGCATTTCAACGCCCTGCTGGCACCAGGGCATGGAGATATCCTTGTAAAAGGCTTATCCACCGGGAATAAAGATAATATCCCCGAGATCCGCAAAGTCATTGGAATGGTCTTCCAGAATCCCGACAACCAGCTGGTCAGCAGCATCGTAGAAGAAGATATTGCATTTGGACCGGAAAACCTGGGCCTGCCCCAGGCCGAGATAATCGAACGGGTTGACTGGGCCCTGCATACCCTTAACCTGGAAGATCTGAGAAATGAACCGCCCCATAACTTATCGGAAGGTCAGAAGCAGCAGGTAGCCATTGCCGGGGTTCTGGCCATGAAGCCCGAATGCATAGTGCTGGACGAGCCTACCGCACACCTGGATCCCCGCGGCCGCCGTGAGGTCCTGGAAAGCGCCATTCGTTTGAACCGGGAAGAAGGCATTACCATCGTTCTGTTAACCCATTTTATGAACGAAGTGGTGCACTGTGACCGGATGATAGTGATGGAAAACGGATCGGTGAAAATGGAGGGCTCTCCCGGCGTTATTTTTAGAAAAAGTGAAGAGATTAAAACAGCCGGCCTCGATTTCCCGGTGGCCTCACAAATCGCCGAAGGGCTGCGCCGGGAAGGCTTTAACATCGAACCGGGAATTATAAAGACAGAGGAGTTACTTGAGTCTCTATGTCAATTGAAGTCATCAATTTAAGCCACAGCTACAAAGCAGGGACCCCTTTTGAAAAGCAGGTCCTGTTCGACATCAATCTTTCAATAGGCGAGGGCGAGTTCGTCGGAATTATTGGCCCCACCATGTCGGGCAAAACTACCCTGGCCCAGCACTTCAATGCGCTCTATATTCCCAGGCGGGGTAAAGTATTGATTGATGGACTCGATACAAGGGATAAGCAAGCCGACCTGGTAACTATACGTCACCGGGTTGGTTACGTATTCCAGAACCCCGACTACCAGCTGTTTGCTCCCACGGTGGGTGAAGATATAGCCTTCGGGCCTTTAAACCAAAAGCTGTCCCGGCAAGAGGCTGAAAGGCGGGTTCGTGAAGCGATGGCCCAGGTCGGCCTGGATTATAAGACCCTGTATAACCGTGACATTTTCGCCCTCAGTGGTGGACAGAAAAGGCGTGCCGCCATTGCCGGTGTGCTAACCTGCAGACCGATAGTTCTGGTTTTGGATGATATTACAGCCGGCCTGGATCCGCGCGGCCGGGAAGAAATCCTTGCTGTAATCAGGGACCTGCACCACCATCAAAACATTACCACCATTTTTATCAGCAACAGCATGGATGAAATAGCAACCATGGCTGACAGGATAATAGTCATGGACCGGGGGAGGATTATTATGGACGGCTTGACCAGGCAGGTTTTTGCCCGCTTCAAAGAACTACAAGCAATTGGCCTGGAACTGCCCGAAGTAACTGTTTTAGTGAATAAACTGCGCTCTGCCGGTTTCAACCTTCCGGCCGAGGTTTTAGACGTCAGGGAAGCCCTCAGCTTAATCACCGCCGCCCTTAAAGAAATGGAGGCCAATAGATAGTGGAACTGACAAAGAATATCACCCTGGGGGTTTACCTGCCGGGCAAAAGCTTTATTCACAACCTGGATCCCCGGACTAAAATAATCGCTGCCACCATTATCATTATCCTCCTTTTGCTGTCTCGCTCCTATGCCGCTTTTGCTGTGTCTGCTCTATTTATCGGGTCCCTAATGGTGCTCTCCGGCATCCCCACCGGTTACGCCCTGCGCGGCCTGAAGCCTATGCTGCCGGTGCTGGTCATAATGTGGATCTTTCAGCTCTTTTTATTTAAAGAACCAGGCGCCACCGTCTATTTCCACTGGTGGATCTTTGAAGCCACCGAAGCAGGTTTGCATATGGGGAACCTGATTATCTTAAGAGTACTGTTCTTATTTACAGTCACCACTTTCCTGACCCTGACCACTTCCGTGGTCAGCCTGACTGATGGTTTGGAAAGCCTGCTAAAACCGCTGCGCATGATCGGCCTTCCCTCCCAGGAACTGGTGATGACCCTGGTCATAGCCCTCCGGTTCGTCCTGATCCTGGCCGAAGAGCTGGAAAAAATTATTAAAGCCCAGATGGCCCGCGGGGTGGCCTTTGACCGGGGCAATTTCATCCAGAAAACCAGGAAAATTTTCCCGGTTTTTCTGCCGCTTTTTATCGGGGCCTTTAAAAGGGCCGAAGAATTGATCGTGGCCATGGACGCCCGCAGCTACACCGGAGGCAGGGGCAGGACAAAAATGAAAACCCTGCACATGGGCAGGGTCGACCTTACTGCAGCAGCCGGAATGACAGCCTACAGCGGACTGCTGATCTATATCATCATTTTTACCAAACCAATGATCTAACCCGGCTCGTTGGGGCAAGAAACCTGGCCCCCTGTGTCCCAGGTTAGATTGGACAGCCAAAAGAAGTTCCCACGGCAAGTGCGGCGCGGACCTGTTCGCTGGATGGATCGACGCGTTTGGTGCCGGCTACTGCTTCCTCCAGGGGGGCAGATTCAATATCATAGCCCCTGAGGCAGACCATTTCGTTGTACTTTCCCTCCCGGAAAAGCTCTACTGCTTTCACACCGAAGCGGGTAGCAAGGACCCGGTCATAAGATGTGGGGCTGCCGCCGCGCTGCAGGTGCCCGAGCACGGTGGCCCGGCTTTCCATATCGGTCCTTTTTTCAATTTCCCGGGCAATTACTGAGCTGATGCCACCCAGCCTTTTAACGTCGCCCTTGGCCTGGTAGATGGGTTCTCCCCCGGCAGGGTGGGCGCCTTCGGCCGCTACAATAATGCTGAATTTTTTGCCCCTGCTGTTGCGCTCCATGATTTTATCTACAATATGCTGGTATTCAAAAGGTATTTCCGGGATCAGGATAATATCGCCGCCCCCGGCCATTCCGGCCTGCAGGGCAATCCAGCCCGCATTGCGGCCCATGACTTCCACCACCATGACCCGGTGATGCGATTCAGCAGTGGTATGGATTTTGTCGATAGCATCAGTAGCAGTCGTTACAGCCGAGTCAAAACCAAAGGTTACGTCGGTGGCAGGCAGGTCGTTGTCGATGGTTTTGGGTATCCCGATTACTGGAACACCCAGTTTGCTGAAACGGTGGGCCAAAAGCAGGCTGCCGTCGCCCCCGATCACCACCAGGCACTCTATGCCCCATTTTTTCAAATTTTCTACGGCATCTCCGGAACGGTCATTATCGGTTTCCCGGTAATCGGACGATCCGCCCGGGCGAAAATCAAAGGGGTTGTCGCGGTTGGAAGTGCCGAGGATGGTTCCGCCGCGGTTCAAGATCCCCGAAACGGCAAAATCATCAATCAGGGCGGCGTCATTTTCAACAAGCCCCCTGAAACCGTTATTAAAACCGACTACTTCCAGGTTGTAGTTATAAGTGGCTCCCTTGACTACGGCCCTGATCACCGCATTGAGGCCGGGGCAGTCGCCACCCCCGGTCAAGAGACCCAATCTACGCATTCCATTTGCATTGCAGTTAGCAGAAAAACCGGTGGTCTTTGGCCCGGGTCCTGATATTGTCCCCCGGCCTTGCCGGACGTTGCCTTCTCCTGTACCAGCTTCTTCAGCAGGATTTCCATTTTCATTTGCGGCAGTTATGGCCCCGCGGGCCAGGTAGTCACAGCGCTGGTTTATCCGGTCGGTGCTGTGCCCTTTGACCTTGATCCACTCCACCTTGATGTCCCTGGAAAGCTCAAGCAGTTCCCTCCAGAGATCCTGGTTCTCTACCGGCTGCCCTTTGCCGGTCAGCCAGCCGTTATTTTGCCAGCGCTTAATCCAGCCCTGGTTAAAGCAGTTGACCAGGTAGGCGCTGTCGCTGAACAACCTGACCCTGCTGCCGGGTGGAACCGCCCGGAGGGCTTCGACAGCTGCTTTCAATTCCATGCGCTGGTTGGTAGTTCTTTCTTCAAATCCGCTGATTTCACGGGAGTTGTCACCTTCGGTAATCACGGCTGCCCAACCGCCCGGGCCGGGGTTGCCTGAACAGGCACCATCGGTATAGATGTCAAATTCACGTGTGGACAAGGTTTTACCCTCCCGTCCTGGCTGCCCGGCTACTAAGGAGCAAGGCGCGATAAATCAGATAAAACATCTTCAAGTTCCTGGATTTTATCACCGTAACCGGACCAGTTGCCTTCCTGCTGGTATTCGATAGCCTCCTCGTAGACATCGCGGGCCTGCCTGATCAAATCGGCCAGTTCCGCATCAATCTCAACGGGATCTTCGGCTACAGGATCATCCAGCTCAATATCATCGGGCAGATCTTCAGCCGGTATATCAGCCGGCAGTTCGTCCATCTCACCAAAAACCTGGATCAGGGCCGCATCCAGACTCTCGCCCATAACCACCGTTTCTTCGAAGCTGACTATAACGCGGGCCAGCTCCGGCAACCCCCCATCTTCAGCCTGCAGAAAGATCGGCTCTACGTAAAGGAGGGCATCGTTAATGGGCAGGACCAGCAGGTTACCGCGGATTACCCGGGAACCAACCTGCCCCCAGAGGGTGAACTGCTCTGATATTTCCGTGCTTTGATCGATCCGGTTTTCAACCTGCCTGGGACCCAGGATTACACGCTCCTTGGGGAACAAGAACAGCTCTACATCCCCGTAATTGGGCTGGTCGCAGCGGGCTACCATCCAGGCGATAACGTTGTTTCTTTTGTCCGGAGTAAAGGGCAGAATCAAGACATACTCCGGCTCGTCGTAGCCTGGAAGCTGCAGGATTGTATAATAAGGTTCCATGAGCTGCTCCTGACCGAAGGACTGCTCGAATGGAATAGCCCAGAGGTCTTCCCGGCTGTAAAACTGGTTTGCATCGGTGATATGGTAAAGCTGCAGCAGCTCGGACTGAATGGCAAACAGATCTTCCGGGTAACGGATATTATCCATCAAACCTTCAGGCATTTCCTCCATGGGGCTAAACATTTCGGGAAAGATCTTCTGGTAAGTCTGCACCAGCGGGTCATCGGGGTCGCTGATGTAGTAATGGACATCACCGTTATAAGCATCAATAATCACCTTAACCGAGTTGCGGATGTAATTGATGCCGTCATAGGGTTCAGAATAGGGGTAACGGTCAGTTACCGTGTAAGCATCCTGGATCCAGAATAACCGCCCGCCATTGACCGCTATATAAGGGTCTCCGTCGTAACGGAGGAAAGGTGCAATTTTACGCACCCTGTCGTGGATGTTGCGGTCAAAAACAAGCTTGCTATCATTGTTCAGTTCATTTGAGATCAAAATCCGGTATTCCCCAAACCTTAAGGCCATCATGGCCCGGCGGAAAATGGAATTGAGTGGTATGCCGGCATCTCCGTCATAGTGTATAAACTCATTTTCATCACCGGCTGTAGCATAGTGAAATTCCGGAGTTTCCGTGTTGACAATCACATAATCATCGGTCAGCTCTCCAAAATATATGGAGGGGTTGTCCAGTTCCATCTCTCCAACCGGTGGAATATCACCCAGGAAGTAGCGGGGCAGCCCATCCGGGCTGACCTCGTTGACCGGGCTCATAGCCACCCCGTATCCGTGGGTATACTGCAGGTGGAGGTTAACCCAGGTCTGGGCCCGTTCAGCCAGCCTGCTTTTGTCTAATTCACGGGCGGCCAGCATTACCTGGCGGTATTCATCATTTATAGTGTAACGATCAATATCAACATCAACAAACTGGTAATAAGGACGGATCGCCTGCAGCTCATTAAAAGTGGTCAGAAGAGGCCTGTGGTCCCAGAGGCGGACGTTTTTAATTGTCCCTTCATTGGCCCGCAAATCGTCCCAGTTTAGTTCCTGGGAAGCTTCATAACGCCGGGTATCAAACTGTTCGATCCCATAAGCAGCCCGGGTAAATTCGATGTTATGATCCAGGAATTCGCGCTCGTAGCTGAATTCACTGGGCTCGACCACAAAGTTCTGGATAGCAGCCGGTAAGGCCCAGCCCCCCAGGAGTGATACTCCAATTAACGCCATGATTCCGTAAATAAATAGGCGGAAACGGCGCAGAAAGATATTGGCCACAAAAAGCAGCGCTATCACTCCCGCCAGGACCATCAGGACCATTAATACAATATAGTTGGCATTTAGATCTGTATAGCCGGCGCCGAAAACAACTCCAAAATCAGACAGTAACAGTTCTTTTTGACTGAGCCGGTAATCCCAGGCTTTTAAACCAAAAATCAAGGCCAGCAGCACGGCCAAATGGCTGACCGCCCTGGATGGAGGAAGCATCCAGACCTGCTTGCCATGGGAAGGTGCATTTAAGAAGATATAAATGCCCCCCACGATCAGGAGGTTGATCACCAGGCTCATCATAAAAAACTCATAGATGAAGCGGTAAAAAGGAAGACTAAAAACGTAATACGAAACATCTGCCCCAAAAATGGGATCACTGATATTAAAAGGCACCTGGTTGAAATAGCGGAGCACATCCATCCAGGCATTGCCCACATAGGCGGAAAAAACAAAAGCCAGTACTGCTGAAGCACCTGCAAAATAGATAGCCAGGCGGCGCGGGGTTAAGAACCGCATTGCCCCCGTAGCCATCAGTTTCTCTCTTAAGGCCAAATTGGGGAAACTAAGAATGTAGCGCCTCGTAAACATCAGGTTGGCAAACAAAAAAGCAAACAAAAATACAAAAGCGCCGATCCTCATCCCCCAGCGGGTCAGGTACTGGGTCCAGAAAACCTGCTCCACGTCCAGTTCTGTAAACCAGAGCAGATCCAGGTAAAAGGTGGTTCCAGCCACCGCTAATGAACCTAAAACAACTACAACTATAAAAATCAGGAAAAAACGACTGCGCACAACAAGCCCTCCCGGCAAAATAAATACCGGCTCCTCACCGGTTAGTGATTACGTGTAGTAATTGTAGCTAATACTCGGACCCTTGTCAAAAAATTGTTTTAAAAAAATATTTCCCGATACCTCTTTCTCGATGCTTATTCCAGGCTGGAATCGTCTCCACCAACAATTCTTATTCCGGAGCTGGTTCCGATCCTGCTGGCACCAGCTTCGATCATCTCCCGGGCTGTTTTTGCCGTTCTCACTCCGGCAGAGGCTTTTACTCCCATTTCCTTCCCGGCTGCTTCCCTCATTAACATAACATCATCAACCGTAGCCCCGCCCGGCCCGAACCCGGTCGAACTTTTTACCATTCGGGCCCCTCCTTCTTCAGCCAGCCGGCAGGCCAAAACTTTTTCCTCATCCGTTAAAAGCCCCGTTTCAATAATCACCTTAACGTTTCGCCCCCGGGCCGCCTTTACTACAGCGGCAATATCGTTCAAAACATATTTTCTGTCGCCGGATTTAAGGGCTCCGACATGGATAACCATATCGATCTCATCGGCCCCATCTTTAATTGCTTCGGCAGCCTCAAAGGCCTTTACAGCCGTCGTGGTAGCGCCAAGCGGGAAGCCGACCACTACACAAACCCTGACCGTACTGTCGGCCAGTTCTTTGACCGCAACCGGCACATAGGACGGATTGATGCATACAGAGTAGAATTGATGTTCAACAGCTTCCCGGCACAGCTTGATTATGTCTTGCTTTGTGGCTTCCGGCTTCAGCAGGGTATGATCAATATATGAGGCCAGGTTCTCAGACATGATACTCCTCACCTTCCCGGTCAATCCAACCGCAAATTAAGGGGACAGATGGTACCGGCTCAGCGCCATATTCATATGCAGAAATGATCTTTTTTTCCACTGCTTCTCTCAACTGCGCACTGCTTTCTTCCCGGGGATGTATTAAGGCCAGGACTTCTCCTGCCCGGACTTTATCGCCGGTTTTTTTCTCCAGGACAATACCAACAGCAGGATCGATGGGATCATCTTTTTTTTCACGCCCGGCTCCGAGATTTACGGCCGCTTCACCAATCTTCAATGCATCGATGCCGCTTATATAACCCTCTTGTTCTGATTTTACGGCAATTTTCCGGCCCGTCTCCGGTAAAAGTGAAAGATTATCTGCTATCCCTTGATCCCCGCCCTGGTTTTCAACCATTTCCTTGAACTTCTCCAGTGCGGACCCGTTATCTAAAAACCCTTTTAAGATTTCTCTGCCCTGTTCAGGGTTCCCGGCTTTATCACCAAGGCAAAGCATCCACCCGCCAAGGGCCAGGCATAGTTCTTCCAGGTCCAGAGGCCCTTCCCCACGCAGGGTGATAACAGCCTCCTTGAGCTCTAAAGCATTGCCGACTGCCTTGCCGAGCGGCTGATCCATCCTGCTGATAACCGCTGCCGTATCACGGCCGGCACCCCGCCCGATATAGCACATGGCCCGGGCCAGTTCGAAAGCTTCCGGCAGTTCTTTCATGAAAGCCCCCCTGCCGACCTTTACATCGAGGACCAGGGCGTCTGTACCGACAGCAATTTTTTTGGCCATTATACTGGCAGCAATTAAAGGGATACTGTCCACTGTTGCGGTTACATCGCGCAGGGCATATAACTTTTTATCAGCCGGAACCAGCTCAGGTCCCTGGGCGGCCACTGCCACCCCGGTTTTTAAGACCGCATTGGTCAGATCATCGATCGTAAGGCCGGTCTTAAAACCGGGTATTGCTTCCAACTTGTCCAGTGTACCCCCGGTATGGCCTAGCCCGCGGCCGGACAATTTTGCCACCGGCAGCCCGGCAGCGGCCACCAGGGGAGCCAAAACCAGGGTAGTGGTATCGCCCACTCCACCGGTGCTGTGCTTATCGACCTTCGTCCCCGGGATATGATCGAGGTTAACCCTGCGCCCGGAATCAACCATAGCCCCGGTTAAAGCCAGGGTTTCATCTTTGTTCAGGCCCCGGAAATAAACTGCCATCATAAAAGCTGCCACCTGGTAATCGGGGATAGAACCGGTAACGTAGGCTTCGACCAGGTACTCGATCTCAGCACCGTTCAGGGCCTGTCCGTTGCGTTTCTTTAATATTAAATCATAAGCCCGCATTTAAACACCTCAGCTTAACAATTCAGTAGATGGTAATCAGATCATCTATATTTTCAAAAGTAGCCTGCCCGATGCCGCTCACATCCATTATATCTTCTTTTGCTTTAAAATACCCGTGCTTTTCCCGGTGTTCGACGATCTGAACGGCTCGCACTTCCCCGATGCCGGGCAGGGCCGTCAATTCTGATGCGCCAGCCCGGTTGATGTTAATAAGCGACGCACCTCCGTTGCGGGCAACCGGGGGTTCTTCACCAACCTGGTGTACATAAATCTGCTCTCCGTCCAGGAGAGGCCGGGCCTGGTTTAAAGCTTCCTGATCAGCCTCCGCGGAAAATCCTCCACCCAGTTCCAACAGCTCATAGACCCTTGAGCCTTCCGGCAGCTGGTAAACCCCCGGGTTATTGACCGCTCCAACCAGGTGGACCGAAATAAACTCCGGTTCAGGATCGTTTTTTTCCTGGCCATTGAGATCACTTTGCATAACCTGAGTTATTTCCGGTTCGGGGGCCCGGTAAACATTAACCGCCCGCCAGGCCCCTCCGGCTACCAGCAGCAGAATCAACACTCCCAGAATTACTTTTTCGCGCAAGTTGCTATTTCCTTCCACTGATCTTTACCTCCGATAGTGTGATTAAACTATATTAAAGTATAAATAATTCTCCCTCTTTTTCATTTTCCCTGCCTCTTTTTTAACGGCCGGATCAAAAAATCCCGGCCCCTGTATCGGCAGGGTGCCGGGATATGATTACAATTTTATCAGCTTTTCTGATTTAGCCTGGAGGTGTTACTTATTTCCCCCGGGTTCTTCTTTCTCTTCTTTTTCATCTTCAGGCACGTTGATGCCCTGGACGTTGATATTAATTGCCTCTACTTTCAAACCGGTTGTCTTCTCCACATTACCGCGGATTTCTTTCTTCAGTTTATCGGTAGAATCAACTATAGATTTTCCATACTCAACAATCACATTGAGATCTATGGTAACCCTGTCTTCATTGACATCTACCTTGATACCCCTGGTCATGTCACGACGGCCAAGTCTTTCAGCAATTCCGCCTACAACACCGCCGCTCAATCCAGCTATACCGGGAATATCACTGGCAATAATGCTGGTTATAACGGCGATCACTTCTGATGATATTCTAATGCTGTCTCCTTCTTTTGACGGATCCGGCTTTAATACAGCTTCACCACTTCCACCTGCTTTGCCTTCATTCTTGCCTTTCTTCTCCTCTTCAGCCATTATATTCGTCCTCCTTTCAGGTTTTATAAACCGGGAAACTAATAACCGACATCAATTGCCGGTTATATCAGGTAAAACTTGTTCGAAAATGAGTTATGCAGAAAACCCGGGGCTACAAGCAAGCATCAACCTGTTTACGATTATATTATAAAGGCTGAATATAGATATGTCAAGGAGATGACGTCAAATTACCAGTATTTTACTAATTAACTGAATTATTAACGGGACACAATGTTAACCAGTTTGTTGGGCACGGTAATGATCTTGACAATCTCTTTTCCGTCAAGCAGTTCACCGATCCGGTCGCTGCTGCGTGCTTCTTCAAGAAGCCTATCCTCGGGGCAGTCGGTAGGCACGGTAATCCTGCCTCGCACCTTGCCGTTGATCTGGATCACTACTTCAACCTGGTCAACTTCCAGCATATCGGGATCATAAGCGGGCCAGTGCTGCCGGTGCACGCTTCCTTCCCTGCCCAGCATTTCCCAGGCCTCCTCGGCCAGGTGAGGAGCAAATGGCGCCAGCAGGATAACCATTTTTTCCAGTGTTTCCTCCAGCACCTCCCGGTTACAGTTATCTTTCTCCACTGCCTGACGGTAAGCATAGATTGAATTAACCAGCTCCATGATGGCGCTGATGGCAGTATTAAAGTTGAAGCGTTCTTCAATATCCACACTTACTTTTTTAATTGCCCCGTGGAGGCTGCGCTGCAATTCCGCTTCATGTTCTCCTTTTTCAGCCGTACCTGCCTCGACTCCAATTTCCCCAGTGCTTTCTGCAACCAGCCTATATACCCGGCGCAGAAAACGGTGACAGCCCTCTACCCCCTGGTCATTCCAGTCCAGGTCTTTCTCTGGCGGCGAAGCAAACAGGATAAAGAGGCGGCCGGTGTCGGCGCCAAAGCGCTCCACTATTTCATCGGGGGTTACTACGTTACCCTTGGATTTGGACATTTTAGCGCCATCCTTGTAAACCATACCCTGGGCCAGTAACCTCTTGAAGGGCTCATTTACTTTTAGCATACCGGCGTCATAAAGGACTTTGGTGAAAAAGCGGGCATAAAGCAGGTGCAAAATTGCATGTTCGATACCGCCAATATACTGGTCAACGGGCATCCAGTACCCGGCATCATCGGTATCAAAGGGTGCATAGTCACAGTTTGGGCTGGTAAAGCGCAGGAAATACCATGATGAGCATATGAATGTATCCATGGTATCTGTTTCCCGGGTGGCAGCGCCCCCACATTCCGGGCATTTAGTATTTACAAAATCGTCATAATGGGCCAGGCTGGGGACCTGGTTTCCGGATAATTCAACTTCCAGCGGCAGTTTTACCGGCAAATCTGATTCTGGAACCGGGACAGTTCCGCACTGGTCACAGTAAATTATCGGGATCGGTGCCCCCCAGTAACGCTGGCGGGATATCAACCAGTCCCGGATGCGGTATGTAACCCTGAACTGGCCCAGATCCCGCGCCTCAAGGTATTCGGTAACTTTTTTTATCCCTTCCCGGCTGTCAGTCCCGTTAAAGAGGCCGGAATTAAACATGTATCCCTCATCAACGTATGCTTCAGTAATGGTTTCTTCGGACAGCTCTTGCCCATCTCGAGGTTGAATAACCACCCTGATCGGGAGGCTATATTTTTTGGCAAATTCAAAATCCCTGTGATCATGAGCAGGCACTCCCATTACTGCCCCGGTTCCGTAGGCCATCAGGACATAATTGCCTACCAGGATCGGCACTTCTTCCCTGTTAACCGGGTTTATGGCAGAGCGGCCCGTAAAAAGGCCTATTTTGGGCGCCTCTTCAGAAGTCCGGTCAATCTCACTTTCCTGCCTGGTCCTGGCCACAAAGTCCATCACTTCCTGTTCCCGCTCCGTGCCCTCAACAAGGGGCTTGACCAGGGGATGCTCGGGAGCCAGAACCATGTAGGTTACCCCGAAGAGCGTATCGGGACGGGTTGTGAAAGTGCGAATTTCCTCTTCCGGAAAATCCTTGAGCTGAAAAGCGATATCAGCACCCTCGCTGCGGCCAATCCAGTTTTGCTGCATCAGTTTTACCCGTTCCGGCCAGCCGGGAAGCTGATCCAGGTCATTAAGCAGTCTCTGTGCATAATCGGTAATGCGCAGGAACCACTGTTCCAGATCCCTGTTTTCGACGACGGTTGAACAACGCCAGCACAGCCCTTTTTCGACCTGCTCATTAGCCAGGACAGTGGCGCAGGTTTCACACCAGTTTACATTTGACTGTTTCTTGTAAGCCAGGCCCTGTTTGTACATGAGCAGGAATAACCACTGCGACCAGCGGTAATAATCGGGGGCCGAGGTGTTTACTTCCCTGTGCCAGTCATAGCTAACTCCCAGCCTGTTTTGCTGTTTTTTCATATGTTCAATATTCCGGGCGGTCCATTCCGCCGGGTTGACATTATTTTCAATGGCAGCATTTTCGGCCGGCAGGCCAAAAGCATCCCAGCCCATGGGATGAATGACGTTGTAATCACGCATTCTTAAGTAACGGGCCAGGACATCACCGATGGAATAAACACGCATGTGCCCCATATGCAGTTTCCCGGAAGGATAGGGGAACATCTCCAAAACATAATACTTGGTTTTAGAGCTGTCTCGTTGGGAACGATATGAATCCTGTTCTTCCCATAATTTTTGCCACTTTTCTTCGATCCGGGTTGCATTGTAGGTCGTCATCGTTTATATCCCCCCATAATTAAATAAAAAAACCGCCCTGTTAAGGGGCGGAATATATACCCGCGGTACCACCCTTGTTGGTTAGAATAATGGTGGAGCTGGCGGGAGTCGAACCCGCGGCCTCTTCCATGCCAAGGAAGCGCGCTCCCACTGCGCCACAGCCCCCCGTTTATTACCCGCTCAAGCCGTTAACGCCGGTTCTACGGCAGCGGCTACTAGTTTTTCACCGCCGCATCTCGGGGACGAGTTCAGCAGTTCTGCCTGCCGGATTTCAGCTGCCTCCGGCTCTCTGGTAAGCTTTCCTGCCTACTGCTTCCCTTCATCGAAAGGTATTGGGCACCTCGAGTACATTTAACATTATATGCACGGCACAAATACTTGTCAATAGCACCCCTGAAATTTTACAGTCTACCCCCCAACATCAACCTGGTAAGTGCTGCCCGATTGCATATCAATAATTAACAAACTGCCGGCAGGCAAAACCCCTTCCACTCCGGCCAGGTACTTTACTGCCTCGGAGCATTGAAATGAAGCCAGCATAGCCGGGGTAAAAGCCGGGTTGCCAAGCTGCAGTTCCACACCGTGGCGGGCTCCACTTGCTTTAATCTGCCCGTAGATCGTTGAGAGCAGGGGGCGGTCCGGTCTAATCACAGCTACCTGGCCGATAAAGCCGGCTATAGCACCGTGAATCATTGGGATATTTAACTCTGCGCATACCTCCTCCAGGTCAAGGCGGGAGGGAAGGTTATCCAGGCAGTCAATTACCAGGTGACAGCCAGAAAATATCCCGGCCATGTTGGATCGCTCACCCCGGCACTGGAAAGTTTCCACTTCCAGGGAGCTGTTGATCCCGGATATTCTTTTAGCTGCTTCACCAGTTTTAGAACTACCCAGTGTTAATTCGGTAGACAGAAGCTGGCGGTTAAGGTTGCTTTCAGAAAAATAATCACCATCTATAACTACAAGCCTGCCCACACCCATCCGGGCCAGGAGCTCGAGGACAAAACCACCCAGGCCGCCGGCACCAACCACACCAACAGCTGAATTTAACAGCTTAAGCTGCCCATTAATACCAAGGCTTCCAATACTGCGCTGGTAACGTTCCGGAATGACTTCAGACTGCAGGGCTGTGATTTCAACATGCCGGCCGGTTACACCATAATTACGGGCCAGCTCGCCCACAGCAGATAGGGAAATGCTAAAATATTTTTCACCGGCCGGATCCACTTTTTCAACAGCAAGTTCCAGGACGGCTTCTGTTAGTTTTTCACTGTTCATTATACAATCACCTGCTAAAGATCAGTCTCAGGCCAAGATTATCCGTCAGGCGAGTTACTTGTAAGAAAAGAAGTACTTTCTTCGTCTTCCAGGTCAAACTGGGGCGCTTCAGCCCAGAGCCTCTCCAGGTCATAGAACTCCCTTGATTCCGGTTGAAAGATATGGATCACTACAGAACCGTAATCAAGCACGACCCACCACCCTTCACGGTAGCCTTCAACCCGCGAAGCATAGTAACCGGCTTTCTTCAGGTTTTCTGTCAGGTGATCGCAAATAGCATGAACCTGAACCGCCGTACCCCCGGTTCCGATTATAAAGTAATCGGCAATGATCGATACTCTACCGACTTCCAAGAGCCGCATATCCTGTGCTTTCTTTTCCGCCGCCAGTTTAATGGCTATCGAGGCCAGTTCCCGGGAGCCGTTGTCTGGTTCCCCTGTCAAATAAAATCACCTCCGTATTAAAACCTGCTTCACATATCAATCATCCTTCACCTGCTATTGTAACAGCCATTAGGAGTAATGAAAATTATTTGCCCTGCTTAACTCTTGCTTCTTCCACCAGTTCGTTGCGAAATGCAACCGACCGTGGATGCAGCATCAGCCCTCTATCCAGAACCGACCTGATCGCAATTTCAACTGCCTCCAGCAAGGCCCGATCGAGGTCTTCAAAGGCAGCCTGCCTGATCTTTTCGGCAGCAGGGAAATCCCTGCCTTCCTCGATATAATCAGCCAGGTAAACCACTTTTTCCAGCCTGCCCATTCCCCGGCGGCCGGTAGTATGATTTGCCACCGCCTGGAGAATTTCCGGATCTGATACCTGCAGTTCCTTTTTAATTAAAGCAGCCCCTACCGGTGCATGCAGCAGGCGGGACTCCTGCCGGGTGATCCGATCCAAAGGGATATCTAATTGGCCGGCTAATTCCACCAGTTTTTGATTGCTGAATACTTTACCGTAATCATGGATGATCCCCGCCAGGTAAGCTTTATCTTTGTCGGCCCCGTATCTTTCAGCCAGGCCGGCTGCAGCATTTGCCACATTCAAAGAATGAACAAAGAGTTCATGATCGAGTTTTTCCCGCATCAATTCTGTGTAGTGGTCAGGTTGCATAAAGTAATCCCGGCTTTTTACTGTTCCCGCGGCTTGGCTTCATTAACTACCAGCTTTCTTCCTTCCAACTCCAGGCCGTTAGTCTTCTCCATAATATCTTCCATCTGATCCTCATTAACTTCCACGAATCCATATCCGCGGGAGCGGCCGGTAGCCCTTTCGGTTATGATCCGGCACTCGAGTACTTCACCGTGCTCGGAGAAAAACTTTTGCAAATCATCTTCTTTGGTGCTCCAGGGAATGTTACCTACATACAAAGTTTTTACCATTAAACAAACACCTCCGTTTATATTATAACCTATTTAAAGGCCAGTACTGCCGCCTATCAATTAACCTGACAGATATAAACCATGCTTCTTAATGTACTGTTCAACCGGTTCCGGGGTCAGGTATTTGATCGTTTTCCCCAGGGCTACCCTTTCCCTGATGTAAGTAGAAGAAACTGCCAGGGCCGGAATTTCCAGCAAATGAACTTTGTTAACCATATCAGGGCAAGCCCGGTCAAGCGTTTCCCGAAACCGGTCCAGCGAATAACCGGGCCTGGAAACAGCAATGAAAGTGCACAACCGCAGCAGCTCTTCGTAGTCCTTCCAGCTGAATATTTCCAGGATAGCATCGGCGCCGGTAATAAATAATACTTCCGGGCCTTCTTTTTCGCTGCCCGAAAAATGCCTTACTGTATCTATCGTATAGGTTGGACCTTCAGCATTAATTTCCACAGTAGATACAAAAAAATAAGGGTTGGACATAACGGCCAGTGAAGTCATCAAGTAACGATGTTCAGGCAAAGATATCTTCACCATTTCTTTGTGGGGTGGGCTGCCGGTAGGCACAAAAATTACATAATCAAGGTCAAACTGCTGCCTTGCTTCTTCAGCTGTCACAAGGTGTCCCATGTGAATGGGGTCGAAAGTACCGCCCATCAAGCCTACTTTCATGGTGGCGGCATTTCCGTTATTGCGGAGAAAAAACAATTAAGGCAACTCCTATCTTTTAGTTTATTCGTAAAAATTAAATTCCTCGCCGCCTATACGCACGGTATCGCCTTCTTTAATCCCTTTTTTCTTCAGTTCTTTATCCAGGCCAATTTTACGGGCGAAATTTTGAAACCGCTGCAGTGCTTCTTCATTTTCAAAATCAGTTTTGGCCACCATTCTTTCAACTGCGGTGCCTGAAACCTGGAAAACACCGCCCACTAATTCCACTTTTAAAGGTTCTTCGGATACCTGCTCCAGGCGGATCTCCTCTTCTACTTCAACAGCAGGGCTTTCCCGGCTGATTTCTTTAACCTTCTGGTATAAGAAGTTAACCATTTCTTCCAGACCCTCACCGGTAGCGGCAGAAATGCCAAAAACGCTAATATCTTTGCCCTCTTGTTGTTCAATTTCACGACGCAGCTTTGCAAGCTGTTCTTCAGCCCCGGTCAGGTCCAGCTTGTTACCGGCAACAACTATTGGATAATCCATAAGCAGCGGGCTGTATGCTTCCAACTCATTTTTCAACAACCTGTAAGCTTCACCTGGTCCCGGTTCTACGCCGGGTGAAAGGTCGATTAGAAACAGCAGCAGCAAGTTTCTTTCGACATGCCGCAAAAAACGGTGGCCCAACCCGGCGCCCTGGTGTGCTCCTTCGATTAACCCGGGCAGGTCGGCCACAATAAAACTACCCTCATCGCCAACTTTTACCATGCCCAAGTTGGGAGCAAGGGTAGTGAAGGGATAAGAGTCAACCTTCGGTTTAGCGGCGCTGATCCTGCTCAAGAGTGTAGATTTCCCGGCATTAGGCAAACCGACAAGCCCTGCCTGGGCCATTAACTTAAGTTCCAGCTTAATTGTTTTTTCTTCTCCCGGCAGGCCTTTTTCTGCCAGGCGGGGCACCCGGCGGCGCGAAGATGCAAAGCGGGCGTTTCCCTTTCCGCCTTTTCCGCCCCTGGCAACCAGGGCTTTTTGATCTGCAGAAGTCAAATCGGCAAAAATATTGCCATTTTCGTCGCGGATAACTGTACCGGGAGGGACATAAACAAATAAATCTTTACCCCTGGCACCATGCTGATTTTTTCTGCGCCCGTGCTCAGCATCACCAGCTTTCAGGGTGCGACGATAACTGAGATCAAGAAAACTGTGCTTGGAAGGATCGGCTTGAAAGTAAACGCTGCCCCCATCACCACCGTCTCCTCCATCAGGGCCGCCCTTGGGCACATACTTTTCCCTGCGGAACGATACTGCACCATTACCGCCACGGCCTCCGCGCACAAAAAGCTCTAACTCGTCTACGAACATTAGTCTTCGATCACCTGCAGCGCTGCCAGTAAAAAAAGATTTAATTAAATAAAAGTCCGGGGTTCACCCCGGACCATTTAAACTACTAATTAGCCGCCGCACCTTCTAACGGCAATACACTTACCTGCTTTTTAGCGCGATTGGTATGTTCAAAAACCACGCGGCCGTCAGCCTTGGCAAACAGGGTATCATCCCCACCTTTGCCGACGTTAATGCCCGGGTGGAACTTGGTCCCTCTCTGGCGGACAATGATGCTTCCGGCTTTAACAACCTGGCCGCCGTAACGCTTCACGCCCAGTCTTTTTGCGTTACTGTCACGACCGTTACGTGAACTGCCTACTCCTTTTTTATGAGCCATTTATGACACCTCTCTTTCATGCCTGCCTTAAATAGATAACAATATTATTAGACATTTATTTTTTCAATTTTAACATCGCTGTAGGGCTGACGGTGGCCTTGTTTACGGCTGTAATTCTTCTTCGGCTTATACTTATAAACCGTTATTTTACGGCCGCGCCCGTTATTTACGATTTTTCCTTCTACCTGGCAGTTATCCAGGTGCGGAGTGCCAACCTTAACCCCTTCTCCGTTTTTACAGAACAAAACCCGGTCAAATGTAACCGTTTCGCCTTTTTCTGCCGGCAGTTTTTCCACGCGGATGGTAGACCCTTCTTCCACGCGGTACTGCTTGCCGCCCGTTTCAATAATTGCGTACATAAACATACCCCCTGTAAAGGACTCGCCGAATCAGGTAGCCCGGGTTTTACGGGGCATTTGAAACCATCTTCGTGCGGTTTTCAATCTATTGCTGAGTTTAACACGCGTACGCGCCTTTGTCAATTAAATCGGCCCTTTATTTCCGCCCTCTGGAGCCATAGTGAAAGATTAAGAGTTAAACGAAGCCATGGGGACGGTTCGAGCGTTCCGAAGCGAAGCTTAAGGCAATGGGACGACGATGGAACTGTCCCCGTAGATTAAAGAGCTCTGGCGGACCCCTAAAACGGACCCCTATAAATGTGATAATTCAAGACCTGACCCCGTTGTACGACCCCGTTGCCGTCGTATACGTTGTAATCGTAATTTTTCTCCCCTTGACGGTATTCTGAGTTTGTTATAAAATGCACATGACTCACAACTTAATAATAACCTTCGATCTATTATCCCTAAGGTTGCAATAACAGATAACTAAGGGAAATGGACGACAGGGTGCGTTTGGAAACGAGCGTGCCTCCCGTTGTGGAAAGAAGGTCGGTAACCAGGTTATTGACGATCGCATTACTCAACGGGAGAATGCGATTTTTATTGTTTGAAAGGAGAGTAAGAGTGAGCCTTACAAAAAATTTAAATCCTTTACTACTGGTTTGCCTAATACTGGCATTGAGCATGTCCCTTGTAGCCGGGGGGTGCGCGGGAGAACCTGCACCGGAACCGGAGGAAGAAGCGGTAGAGGAAGAGGTTGAAGAAGTAGAAGAGGTGCCGGAGGAAGAACTTATAGACGATTCCATCACCCTGGCCACAACCACCAGCACATACGACTCGGGGCTGATTGATTTCCTCAACCCCATCTTTACAGAGGAAACAGGGCTTGAAGTAGAGATTATTTCCCAGGGCACCGGTGCTGCTCTTGAAACCGGAAAACGAGGCGATGCCGACGTCCTGCTGGTGCACGACAGGGTTTCTGAGCTGGAACTGGTTGAAGAAGGCTACTTTGTCGATCGTTATGATGTAATGTATAATGACTTTATCTTCGTCGGTCCCGAAGAAGACCAGGCCGGCCTTAAAAATGTGGATAAAGCTCTCGATGGCTTAAATATGATCACCGACAGCGAAAGCACCTTCGTATCCCGTGGTGATGATTCGGGAACCCACCGCAAGGAAGAACACTTGTGGGAAGATGCCGGCGTTGATCCGACAGGCGAAGATTGGTACCTTTCCATTGGCCAGGGTATGGGCGACACCTTAAACATGACCGATGAGTTACTGGGTTACACCTTAACCGACCGGGGCACTTACGTGGCCATGCGGGATAATTTGGACCTTGTGATCGTACTTGAAGGCGACCCGGTCCTGTTTAACCAGTACGGGGTCATGGCTGTCAATCCCAATGAGCACCCCCATGTCAAGTATGAATATGTCTTGATGTATATCGAGTTCTTAATGTCCGGTGAAGGCCAGGAATTAATAAATTCCTACCAGGTAAATAATGAAACCCTGTTTTCCCCTGGTTACGGTCTAGAATAGAACAATAAACCAAACAAGCCCGGCACATTCGTGTTTCTCAGTTTGGATCAATAAAATTAAGCCACTATTAAATACGAAAGCGCCCCTTTTTCTAACATGTTTGGAGGTAAATACAATGACCCGACTTTTTGAAGGAATCCTGGAGGCATTTCAGTTAATATTTTCATTAGATCCGGACTTGCTGCAAATAGTCTTTCTTTCCCTCAGGGTTTCAATCTCAGCAATAATAATTGCTACCATTTTAGGGGTTCCAATGGGTGCATTTTTAGGCTTGAAACCGGAAAAAAAGACCCGCCTTATTAGTAAAATTATTTATACCTTCATGGGGATTCCGCCGGTTGTAGGGGGACTGATCATTTACTTATTGCTTTCCAGGCAGGGACCTCTTGGAGTACTGGGTCTGCTATACACCCCTTCAGCAATGATCATTGCCCAGGTTCTATTAGCTACTCCAATTATTACCGGGTTAAGCCTGGTAGGTATCAGGTCTAAAGGCCCAGAAATAGTCGAAACTGCCCGTTCACTGGGAGCTGATCCCATGCTGGCAACCTGGACAGTGATAAAAGAGTCACGCCTGAGCATTTTCGGAGCTATTATTACCGGGTTCAGCCGGGTTATCGCCGAGGTGGGAGCAGTAATGATCGTCGGTGGTAATATTGCCGGACGGACCAGGGTGATGACAACAGCCATAGTCCTGGAAACAAGAAGAGGCAACTATGAACTGGCCATCGGCCTTGGCCTGGTCCTCCTGATCCTGGCTTTTGTAATTAATTCATTCCTCTACAACATCCAGAAGGGAGGGCAAGCCAATTAGCCGTCAACCTGACCTGAACAACACGATCATCGCACTGGAAGATATAAAGAAAGAGTACGACCAGGAAATACTGAGAATAGAAAAACTGGAACTAAATAAAGGCCTGATTTACGGCATTATCGGTCCGAGTGGAGCCGGTAAAAGCACCTTGCTGCGGATCATAAATTTATTAACAGCTCCGACTGGCGGCGTCTATTATTTTCATGGCTGCCCGGTCCCCGGCAACACCCGGGAACAGGTTAATATTCAGCGCAAAATGAGCCTTGTATTCCAGAAAACCATACTATTCAAGGAAAGTGTCTGGAACAATGTCGCTTACGGATTAAGAGCCAGGGGTTACAGCCGCGAGGAGATATACGAACGGGTTGGCAGTCTGCTCGACCAGGTAGGCTTAAGTGACCTGGCCAAGCGCCGGGCCGATACCCTTTCAGGAGGGGAGGCCCAGCGGGTAGCAATCGCCCGTTCTGTGGCTTTCGACCCGGAACTGCTTCTTCTTGATGAGCCAACAGCCAACCTGGATCCTTATAACATCGAGCTAATTGAAGAAATGATCACTACACTGAACCGGGAAAAAAGTATAACCGTGGTTATAGTTACCCACAATGTTTTCCAGGCCCGCCGCATAGCTGATGAAGTGATATTTCTTGACAAAGGCGAAATCGTGGAGATGGGCTCTGCAGAAAAAATATTTACAAACCCCGAACATGAAAAAACCCGTCTCTACGTTGAAGGCAAGGTGGTCTATTAAACTATGGAAACCAAAAGCGGTTATAGATTTAATATCCGGGAACTATCGGGCTCGATGGGTGATTTTGGCACCCTGATCCCCCTGGCCGCAGGTTACATTGTCGTCTGCGGCCTGGACCCGGCTGCAATTCTAATTACCGTCGGTATGATCAGCATTATAACAGGACTGATTTTTAAACTGCCCATCCCCATAGAACCGATGAAAGTCCTGGCTGCTGTTGCCATAGCTCAGAGTTGGACCCCTTCAATGATTTATGCTTCCGGGTTTGCCATGGGGCTAACCTGGCTTCTTTTTTCCATCACCGGGGTGATCGAGGTAATTGCCCGCTATACTCCCCACCCCGTAGTCCGGGGTATCCAGGTGGCGCTCGGGGTGATGCTGGCCATGCAAGCCTACAATTTAATGTCCACCTGGTGGCTGCTGGGAATTGCCGTTTTTGTGGTGGCCCTGTTACTAAAGAATAACCGTGTTCTACCCTCCATGCTGCTGGTCATGGGAATCGGCATTGTCATCTCCCTTTCCCAGGGCCTGCCATCAAATGACAGCCTGGTTGGCTTTTCCCTGCCGGCCATAACCACATTTGATATCGCCGATCTCTGGCCGGCAATGCTCCTGGGTGGGTTTGCTCAGATCCCGCTAACTGCCACTAACAGCGTATTATCAACTTCATCTCTTTTAAAAACCTACTGGCCGGAACGGGAAATCAGGCCTAAAACCCTTTCTTTGAGCATCGGCCTCTTCAACCTGGGACTGCCCTTCCTCGGGGGGATGCCGATCTGTCACGGGGCGGGCGGCCTGGCCGCCAAGCATTATTTCGGGGCCAGGACCGGCGGGGCCAACATCTCGATCGGTATAATCGAAATCATTGCCGGCCTTTTCCTGGCCGGACTGGCCGCACTGGTATTCGCAGAATTTCCGGAAGCGGTTATTGGGGCAATGATGCTTTTAATCGGCATCGAACTGCTAAAATTTGTTAAGGCCGTCCCCTGGGGCTGGGAATATATACCACTGGCAGTGACGGTGCTTTTATCAGTCATTTTTAACATGGCCTACGGCTTTATAGCAGGACTGATAATTTTTTACTTGATCCGTTATTTTTACCGGCCGCAGGAATCATAAACATTAAAAAACATGCCCCTGATCGGGGCGTTAAACCTTCTTTATTCACTTACTTAATACATATCCACCTCCTGGCGGGGAAACCATCCCCACCCATTTTTTTGGCGAGGAAAGTTTATTTACACCGGTGGTAAATATTTATTTTAAAAGGTATTATCATTCATTTGTCGAATTTAGCTGACAATAATAAGGGGGTAGATGTAATGAGCAAGCTTCTCTGGACACCGTCTGAAGAATTAAAAATTAATTCAAACCTGGTTCAGTTTATAGAGCAGGTTAATCGGAAACATAATAAGCACATAACCGGCTACGAAGAATTATATAACTGGTCAATTGATAACCTGGCGAGCTTTTGGGCTACCTTATGGGAATACATGGAAATTAAAGCAACGCAGAACTATGATTATGTAGTCAATGATCCCCAAAAAATGCCCGGTGCTAAATGGTTCTCAGGAGCTAAGCTGAATTTTGCTGAAAACCTCCTCCAGTACAGGGATAACCGCACCGCCCTGATCTTCAGGGGGGAAACCCAAAAAACTTCAAAAATGAGCTATGCTGAACTCTATGACAATGTAGCCCGCCTGGCAAAATCGCTCCGGCAGATGGGGGTTCAGCCGGGCGATCGGGTGGCAGCTTACATGCCAAACACGATGGAGACGATTATTTGCATGCTGGCTGCGACCAGCATCGGGGCGATTTGGTCTTCATGCGCTACTGATGTCGGGTTGGAAGCAGCATATGACCGGCTCAGCCAGATCGAACCCAAAGTTCTATTTACTGTGGACGGACACTATTATAAAGGCAGGTATTTTGAATCCTTATCGAATGCCGCCGGCCTGGCGGAAAGAACACCTTCCATCCAAAAAGTAATTGTCACATCTTACATGGGAGAAAAAGTTGAGATCGGCCATGTGCCCAACTCTGTCCATTATGAAGACTTCCTGGCCGATGGAAATAACCTTGAAATCCAGTTTGAACAAATGCCATTTGACCATCCCCTCTACATAATGTTTTCTTCAGGCACAACAGGAAAACCCAAGTGCATGGTCCTGGGAGTGGGGGGAATCCTGATCAATCATTTAAAAGAACTCGTGTTGCATTCTGATCTCAAGCGTGAAGATGTTTTATTCTACATTACCACCTGCAGTTGGATGATGTGGAACTGGATGGTAAGCGCGCTGGCTGTGGGAAATACCCTGGTTCTATATGACGGCAATCCGGGCTATCCTGACAGCGGGGCCATGTGGAAGTTAATCCAGGATGAAAAGGTAACCGTATTTGGCTGCAGCGCCAGTTACATTAACTTTATCAGCAGCGAAGGTTTAAAACCCGGAGCGGATTATGACTTGTCGGCTTTAAAGCAGATTTCCCAAACCGGCTCACCTCTTTCCGCCGAGGGCTTTGAATATGTTTATGAACAAATAAAAAATGACCTGTGGTTTAACTCCATCTCAGGAGGGACCGATATCAACGGTTGTTTCTGCATCGGAAACCCGCTCAACCCGGTTTACGCCGGTCAGCTGCAGGGTCCGGCCCTGGCCATGAAAGTGAATGTATATGATGAAGCCGGAAACCCGATATCGGATCAAAAGGGAGAACTGGTGTGTGAAGCATCTGCGCCCTCCATGCCCCTGTATTTCTGGAATGATCCCGATAACCGTAAGTACAGNGAGGCTTATTTTGAAGTCTATCCCGGAGTGTGGCGTCATGGCGATTATGTAGTTCGCCACAGCGATACCGGCGGCTTTACATTCTACGGGCGCTCAGACTCGGTTTTAAAACCTTCCGGAGTCCGAATCGGAACTGCCGAAATCTACAATATCGTCGAAAGTTTAGATGAAATAGTTGACAGCCTGGCTATAGGACAATACTGGCACGGAGATCAGCGGGTCATTCTATTTGTTAAGCTCGCTGAAGGCTTCAGTTTCACTGAAGAGCTGAAACAAAAGATTAAAAGAACTCTGCGCGAGAAGGCCTCGCCAAGACACGTCCCTGCCGTAATAATGCAAGCGCCGGATATTCCCTGCACTTTGAACATGAAAAAAGTAGAAAGTGCAGTGACTAATATTATCCATGGCAGAGCGGTAACAAACCGGGACGCCCTGGCCAACCCTGAATGTTTGGATTTCTATGAAAGTGTCACAGAAGAACTAAATTCATAAAAATAGTACTGGGTAGACGAGAGTTTGTGCACCCCTGCCTGTAACCGGGCCGTCTATCCGGGTAAAGATGCCGGTGAGGTTTTATTTCAATACTCCCCTGGCAAAGGTGCGGTTAACATCCTTGATCTCCACTTCAACCGTCTGACCAACTTTGTCGCCCGCATTCTCTATGTTGACTACAAAACCATGGATCCTGGCTATGCCATGATTCTGGTTAGTGGAATGTGGCTCCTCAATAGTCAAATCCAATACTTCACCCACTTTTACCGGCAGGGCCAGATCTTGAATTTCTTTCTGGCTTCCCCGGGCTACGATTCTATACTTTTCAATATGCACATCCTCAGCGCCACGGATAAAAATACGCCGGCTCAATTCTTCTTCCAGCTTTTTCAAGTTCACCCCACCGGTGCCGATGATAATCGCCGCCACTTCATGGTGCATCTCAACCAGGACCGCTTCACTTTTTTCCTGCTGGAGTTGACTTTTCATTTCGCTTTCGATCCTGGTACTGACTACCAGCGGTGTCAATACCTTGCCAGAACCGCTGCAGTAAGGGCAGGACTGCTGGAGGTATTCCGATAAGTCCTGGCGGACTTTTTTCCTGGTCATTTCCACCAGGCCTAAGTTGGTCAGGCCCAATACGTAGGTCTTGGTCCGGTCATTCTTGATTGAGGCATTAAGCTTATCGATTACCTTGCGGCGGTGGTCTTCAACGCTCATATCTATAAAATCAATAATTATAATACCGCCAATATCGCGCAGGCGGACCTGGCGCGCAATTTCTTCAGCCGCCTCCAGATTGGTTTTCAGGATCGTATCGGCAAGATTGCGCCGCCCGATATAACGGCCCGTATTAACATCAACTACCGTCAGGGCCTCGGTTTCATCAAAAACCAGGTATCCCCCGCTCTTTAACCAGACCTGGCGGGAGAGGGCTTTTTCGATCTCTTTTTCCACCCCGTAGCGCTCAAAAATGGGCTCTTTTTCTTTGTAGAGTTTGACCTTGGATTTTAAATGGGGTGAAATGTAGTCCACTATTTCCCGCACTTTATCATATTCATGTTCATCGTCAACAAGGAAGCTGCTGAACTCTTCTACGAACAAGTCCCGGGCAATCCGGCAGGTTAGTGATAAATCCTGGTAAAGAATTGCCGGTGCAGTTTTCTGCTGAAAGCGGGTCAGGATTCGGTTCCAGAGCTGGACCAAAAACTGCAGATCCTGCTCCATGACCTCGTTATCAACTCCTTCAGCAACCGTTCTTACAATCAGCCCAAGCTCCCCGGGTTTCAGCTTCTCCACTTCTCGACGCAGCCTTTCCCGTTCGGTCTGGCTCTCGATCCGCCTCGATACACCGATATAATCGGCCCCCGGGACCAGCACCAGGTAGCGGCCTGGTATGGTAATCTGGCCTGTCACCCTGGCTCCTTTGCTGCCAAATGGTTCTTTGATCACCTGGACCATTATTTCTTCGCCAACCCGAAGTAATTTTTCAATTGTTGCCCGGGAAGGAGGCGGGCTTTCTTCAGATTCGTCGGTAAAAACATCGTCCACATACAGAAATGCATTTTTTTCCAGGCCTATATCGATAAAGGCAGCCTGCATGCCCGGTAAAACATTGGCTACGATCCCCTTGTAAAGGTTACCCACAACCCGGTACTGCAGGGGCCGCTCAATGTCTAACTCCACTAACTTACCTTTTTCCAACAAAGCCACCCGGGTAGCCCTGTTATCACAATTAACTATAATTTTCTTATCGATCTCAATTCACATCCCTTCAGACAAAGGTTGCAGGAATTGATCGTGTTCTTTATACAACCTCTCGCGGTGCAATTCCCAGTAAGCTTCATATTTACAGTCACAGGACAGTTCTTTCTCAAGCTGTTCGATAACATAAAAGGGCGACACCCCACCCCTGCTGCCGGCCTGCAGCAGCATCTGCAGCTGTATAGGTGAATCATTTTCAGGTTCTTTAAAATATGCTTCAAGAATATAAGGCCTGACATTTACATAAGCTTTTTTCTTCTTTTTCTTTGTTCTCGGGGCCAGGATCTCTTCCCTGCCCAACAGGTGTTCCAGGGCCTGCCGGTACTGCGAAAATCCTTTCCTGCAACCTTCTTCAACCACCAGCGTTGCCCGGTAAAGAACAGCAGTGACGAGTGATGGCAGGGAAGGAGCATCATGATCCTCGATACGGGCCCCAGTTAAAACCAGGCCTTCCGGGAGCTGTTCGCTTAAAACAGAAACAAACTGTTCCGGGCTGACCGCCCCGGAAAAAAAAACTTCTCCGAATTCCTCGGCAGCCGTAACATTGACCGGGAGGGGGGCGGCAANATTAAACCGCAAATGCGGGCTATAGCCTTCGCTGTAAGCCAGGGGAAGCCCGCTCCTGCGCAGGGCCCTCTGAAACATACGCATCATGTCCAGGTGCGATATATGCTTTAAAGTTTCACTACGGGCAAAACTAAAGCGGATCCTGATCATTGCGGTTCTCCTTGATCAGTCATGTCGCTGCTAAAAGCTCTACGGTGTTCCCTGATAAAAATCTCTCTTTCAACTCCACAATCCAGGTGATCCCAGGGCAGGACATCATCATATGCAAACCGGCGCTGTGCGTAATATTCCGGTTTAACGCCCGTTTCCTGGAATGCCTGCCGCCAGAGGGGCATAGAAAAATATTCAGTCCAGCCGTCAAAACGGCACCCCAGGCTATAAGCCAGTTCCAGGGCCTGAGCCAGGCGTCGATCACCCCGTGCAAAAACAGCTTCCAGGAAGCTGGTCTCTGCATCATGCCAGCTCAAGTCTACCCCGGGCATTTTCTTAAAACCCTGCTGTAAAAGCTCCTGGCGGGCTAAAACATCAGCCAGGGGCAGCTGCGGTTCCCACTGAAAAGGCGTATGCGCCTTGGGGACAAAAGTGGAGACACTGACAGATATGCTGATTTTACGGTCCGCTTTGCGGCGAAAATACTGCCTGATCCTGAAACATAAGTCGACGATAGCTTCAACATCCGTTTCAGTCTCGGTTGGCAAACCGATCATAAAATACAGTTTAAAGCCCTGCCAGCCGGCATCGAGGGCATCACCGAGTGCAGTAAAGATTTCTTCTTCAGAAATATTTTTCCTGATTACCCGGCGCAGGCGCTCTGTCGCTGCTTCCGGCGCAAAAGTAAGATTGCTCCGCTTACCGCGGTGCAGCCTGTCCGCAAGTTTAATCGAGTAAGAATCCAGGCGCAGGGAAGGCAGGTTGCATTTAACCTGCTCACCGGCCAGAGTACGGTCCAGTTCCTCTATAAGCTGATCCAGTTGAGGGTAATCGGTACTGCTCAAAGAGGCCAGGGATAGTTCTTCATAGCCTGTTTTTGCAATTTGTTCGCAGGCTGTTTCTATAATTTTTTCCCGGCTGCGGCGCCTTACCGGTCGAAAAATATAACCGGCCTGGCAAAACCGGCATCCCCTGCTGCAGCCCCTGAACAGCTCCACTACAGCCCGATCGTGAATGGTTTGCATATAGGGAATTACCGGTGCAGTAGGATAGGGAGCGTTATCGAGATCTCTGATCAACCTCTTCTTAACAACTTCCGGAACTCCGGGTACTTCTTTTTCAAGTTTTTCAAGTTTTTCTCCCCTGTAAACAGGCCGGTACAGGGATGGAACATACACTCCTTCTTGTCCGGAAAACCTCACCAGCAGATCCTGGCGACTGGTAACCTCCTTTTTCCAATCCTTCAGGAGAGACAGTATCTCAGGGAGGCATTCCTCCGATTCGCCCAGGATAAAAAAATCAAAAAAGGGAGCCAGTGGTTCCGGGTTGAAGGCGCACGGCCCTCCCCCGATAACCAGCGGATCCTTGTCATGGCGTTGTTCGGTAAACAGCGGAATTCGCCCCAAATCAAGCATATTCAGGGTGTTGGTATAGCTCAATTCATACTGCAAAGAAAAACCGATCAGGTCAAATTCAGTAAGTGGTTTCCCGCTTTCAAGGGCGAACAGGGGCATATCATAGTTCCGCAGCAGCGCCTCCATATCAGTGCCCGGGGCAAAAACTCTCTCCATAAGCATGTCCGGCCTGTTGTTAACGCTATCATACAGGATTTTTAAACCCTGGTTGGACATGCCCACTTCATACAAGTCAGGAAAAGCCAGGACCATCTTTACCGCTGCTGCAGCATGATCTTTTTTCCGGGCATTCCACTCGTTACCCATGTAGCGGGCCGGTTTTTGCACCTGCGCCAGAAGGTGCTTCATTTTAGTATCTAAAACCTGCATATCAGCACATCACAATCATAACCATAGTCGCTATTAATCTATTATAATCCTACCATATCATCGTCCCGCTTTTTTCAGGACCTGCCAACCACAAATCAGAATAATAATACCATATCATACCTGTTTTGATAAGCTGCCTTAAAGCAGCCCTTTCTCTCGAAAACTAAAGAAGCAACCGTCCCCAATAATGATATGATCTCTCACTGCAATACCCAGGATATTGCCGGCATCAACCAGGCGCCTGGTGACTTCAATGTCCTGCTGGCTGGGAGTGGGATCACCACTGGGATGGTTGTGGAACAGGATCACCGAAGCCGCACTTTTGCGCAGCGGTATAGTAAAAATCTCCCGCGGGTGGACAATGGAAGCACTTAAACTGCCCACCGATATTTCTTCCCTGGATATAACATGGTTCTTGGTGTTTAAGAGCAAAATTTTAAAATATTCTTTCTTCTTGTAGCGCAGCTCTTCCATGAACAGGTCGGCTGCCTGCCTGGGAGTGGAGATGCTTCCCGTTTCTTGCCTGGGCGCTGTCGCCAGCCGGGAACCAAGTTCAAGGGCTGCTTTGATGGTAACCGCTTTGTCGGGACCTATCCCCCTGTTCTCCTGGAGATCCTCCAGGGTAAGGTGGGGCAGGTTACGCAGTCCCCCGCTTTTGGTGAGAATTCTCGTTGCCAGCTGCACAGCCGATTCTGTCCTGCTGCCGACACGGAGCAGGATCGCCAGCAATTCAGCATTGGAAAGGGCACCTTCTCCCAGAGTTATTAGCTTTTCCCGGGGCCGTTCCTCGAGGGGCAAATCTTTAATTGTAATGCTTTGATTGTCCATTAACCGCCATCCTTTCTGCTTAGCCATGTTGGGACCTCCATCTGGATCAACAAATCAAAAAGCAGGCTCAGGGGTAAACCAACTACATTAAAATAGCATCCTTCAATCTTTTCGATAAATATTGCCCCGCGCCCCTGGATGCCGTAAGCACCGGCCTTGTCAAGGGGCTCACCGCTTTCAACATAACGAACAATATGTTCCCTTTCCAGCGCTTTCATCCACACCCTCGTCCTGGAAACTCTGGTTTGAAAACCGCCCCCCGTAATATCGTATAGAGCCAGGCCGGTATAGACTTCATGTTCATTGCCGCTCAGTAATTCCAGTATCCGGACAGCGTCATTACCGTCTACCGGTTTGCCCAGAATGCACTTCTCACAAACCACGATCGTATCGGCGGCCAGGACAAAACCGCTTTCCAGGCGACTGGTAACATCAAGCGCTTTTTTCTGGGCCAAAGAAATTACTACGTCTCCCGGCGTTTCATTATCAGGCATATCTTCATTAACTTCGGGCTTAATAACGGTGAACTCAAGGCCAACCTGCTTCAACAAATCGACCCTCCGGGGTGATGCAGAAGCTAAAACCAGGCTCATCTACCATCACCCAGATTCGTCTGCCTGATCATCCTGCCGGTCACTCCTTCCAGGTAATAAGCTGCCAGGCCGGTAAAAATACCGGTCGGGATAGATAGTAACAGTAAAAAGGGGAAATAACCTCTTAAAAGTTCAAAACTGGCGATAATCAAACTGGCCATGGCCAGCTGGGTCAGGTTGTGCACAGCAGCCCCTACAACACTGACCGAAATCAGGCTAACCAGCCCTTTTCTTTGAAAAACCAGGACCAGGGCCATGGCCAGGCAGCTTACTATCCCGGCGGTTATGCTCAGCCAGAAACCGAAGCCAAATAAACCGCCGACAAAAATACTGCCCAGCACCGACCGGATGGCGGCAACCAGCAGGCCGCTGCGCAGCCCGAACAAGATCAGGGTCAGTAGCGTAATGATATTAGCCAAACCTACCCTTAGCCCGGGAACCGGCATCGGTAAAGGCATGGCAGCCTCGACGGTATGAATTACTACCGCAAAAGTAATCAGCAGCGCCAGGTAAGTTAAATATCTTAGCCGGTTTCTGACCTGAAAACCGGTACTCTGCATAGCTGTATTCCTTTCAAGACAACCTGTTATCGTAATACCCGGGTGTCTTATACCCGGCGCAATTCAACCTGCTGCCGTTCCAGGGTTTCTGGGCTGATGAACATTACTCCAGTTCAATTCTATCCTGCAGGCCGCTGGTATAGGTTATATCCAGCTCGGGAGTTACAAAAATACCTTCTACTCCCGCTTTCTCCTCGATCAAATCAAACCCATCAACAGGGCCAAGGATAAAAGCAATCGTAGATAAAACATCGGCCTCCATGGTCGTAGCGGCAACAACAGTAACACTGGCCAGGTCCATGGCCGGCATACCGGTTTGAGCATCAAGAATATGGTGATACTTAACCCCGTCTTCTTCAAAGGCACGCTCATAATCGCCCGAAGTGTCCACGCCCCTGTCCTCTAAGGGCAGCACCGCAATCATATCCCTTTCATCCCTGGGGTTCCTGACCCCGATCCGCCAGGGCTCCCCGTCCGGACGACTCCCCAACAAGCCTATATCGCCGGCATTGACATAAGCGTTCTCCACCCCTGCATCAATAAGAATTTCCAGGGCTTGATCTACAATAAATCCTTTGGCAATACCACCCAGTTCCAGGCCCATCCCCGCTTCCGGCAGGTAAACGGTTTGCTCCTCCGGGTCGAGTTCAACCAGTGAGTAATCCACCAGCTGCAGGGTGCTTTCTATTTCTTCCGGTTCAGGCACCCGGTATTCTTGATCGGAAAAAAACCCCCACAGGTCGGTCAAGGGCGCCACAGTCGGATCAAAAACACTTCCGCTCATTTCTGCATATTCAAGAGCCTGGTCGGTCACGTAAAATACTTCAGGGCTTACCTGAACCGGTCTATCACCTGCGTGTTCATTAATCCTGGCAACATCACTGTCTGGAATGCTCCTGCTAAAAAGCTTTTCCAGCCTTTCAATTTCAGCAAAAACCTCATCCCTGATTTCTTCAGCAGCCCTTACCCCCCGGGCTTGAAACCTCAACTCGGCCACGGTATCCATGGTCATGTGGGAATAAGTGAAAGTATTTACTGCATAAAACGTGCGCGAGTAATAATAACCAAACAGCAGGACCAGGATAAGAAGCGGTATAACATAGATTGGTTTTAAATGTTTAGCAACCCGGCTTTCCTTTTTATCTGCCGGGCTGGAATTATTAATTTCTTGCAAACCTTAATATCCCCTTTTATGTTAAATCGTTATAATAAGCGGGCGCACCAAAAGTTATAGTTCCTGTAAAAGATAAAAAGACAGGGTTGAAGAGTGTTATGTCACCCTATCCTTACAGGTACCGGTCTCATCCAGCGTATTATTAACGCCCGGTGTAAAATATGACCACCAGCACGGCACCCAGCAGTAAAGCCAGGATTAACTGGTCAAAGTTCAAGTTTTTAGTCGTCCACTCAATCGGATTAAAGCGGAGTTTGCGCCTGATAGTACTTTCATCTTCTTCCTCGTGATCACTGCCCGCTCGATCTGCCATCCGGCGCATCGCTTTTCCTGTTTTCATGTAGCCTTCATCAATACCCTCATCGAGCCTTCTCGAGCGATCAGCAAATTTTCGCGCAGCACTGCCTGTCTTCGCATAGCCATCATCAATGGCCTCATCCAGGTAACGGGTTCGCTCTGCCAGGCTGCGCCCGGCTTCTGCTGACTTTTGAAAAGCACCGTCAATGCTTTTATCCAGTGTCGTTATATACTGGCAGAACTGGTACAGGTTACGCCCGGTCTTCATGTAAAAATTGTCCACCGATGAGTCGAGCGTGCTCCCGTACTGGCAAAATCTTTTGAACAGGGCCTTGCCCAGGGGGTTAAAAATCAAGTATTCCACGCTGACCCAGGGCGGCAGGTGAATACCTCGCTGCAGAATAGCAGCCATGTTAAGGAAAAGCAGCAAGCCTGCTATAATCAGCCTTACAGAGCCCCAGATCCCTTCAAGGGTGTAAATACCCACCACCCCGGAAGCGTAGGGGATTAGTGTAGAGATCATCTGCGGGTTGGCTCCCAAGATGATACAAAAAGCCGACGTTCCGATTATAGCCAGGTAGCTGCTAATGGGAGGTTTCCGGTGTATTTTTGCCCGCCCCTTGATGAAACCGAAACCAATCAGCTTGCAGAAAGAAGCCGCCGTCCCGATACTGGCTATCATCAACATTGTTTCCGCCGGACCCATGTCGTAAAAGGCGTATTTAAGCAGGTACTTGCTCACGTAACCGTTAAATAGCGGGAAGCCGGAAATAGCCAGGGCTCCGACAACTCCTCCGATCGTGGCCAGGGGCATGGCTTTCCAGATACTTTGCTTTTCCTGTTCTTCTTGCTCAGAATCTATGTGAGTCAAATCATGCAGGTCTTCAGTGTTGGTGGCATAAAAAACTGCACCAACACTCATAAAGAGCAGGGCTTTATAAAGCATGTGATTGACCACGTGCAGTAAAGCCCCGTCGGTAGCCAGTTCAGTAGCTATCCCCACTCCAGCCACCATGTAACCAACCTGGCTGATAATATGGTAGGAAAGGAGGCGGCGCATGTTGTGCTGAAGCATGGCCATGGTAACCCCAGCTAAAGCCATGGAGGCGCCCATGTACATGATAACCTCGCTCGGGGGCAGGATCCTGGCTATAGCGTAGACCCCGATCTTTGTAGTCAGGCCGGCCAGTATCACGCTGGAGGGGAAATTTGCAGAAGGATAGCCGCGGGCCACCCATAAATGGAAGGGCAAAAAGGCCGCCTTAAAACCGAACCCGACAATAAAGAAAGCCAGGCCCGCTTCTGGAGTGGTCAGAGCAAAACTCTGTGCTACCTCATAATGGAGAAGAATCCCGAGCAGGACGATCAGCCCCCCGGCCAGGTGAAAAGAAAGGAAGTATAACCCCGCCATCAGGGCTTCGGGTGTTTTTCGCAGCAATATCAAACCGGCCGTTGACAAAGTAAGCATTTCCCAGAATATAAAAAGGGTTAAAAAGTTGTCAGAAAAGACAATGCCCACCGCGCTGGCCAGGGCAACCAGGGCAACAGCCTGTTCGCTGGGCCTCGATAGCTGCAGGCCGTACAACAACGCCAGAGACCCTACCAGGGTAAATCCAAAAACGACGATCCTGCTGTATTCGTGATCACTGAACGATACCGGGGCTAAAACAAGATCTCCGAATACAATTACAGTACCCAGGGCGCCGGCGATCAAATCATAGTAGGCCAGAAAAAGCAAAGTCCCGACTGCCATCAGCATTAAAATATAACGCATTATTTTAGGTCCTAATAAAACACCCGGAACAAGCAATAATGGTAGCGCTATGCCTGCTATAATAAAAATGTCGATCCTAATCACTCCACTATTAAGGTAACCTGCATTTTATATATTAACTAATAAAGTTGTAGACGATTAAAGCTTAAAAGTCAATCGGCTCTAAAACAGCTAAAAATGATCACTTTAGGATGTTCGATCTAATGCCGATCAGGAACCGTATGAAAAAACAATAAATAGAACAACCCCAAGCACAATGGCCAGCAGCAGGTTGTCAAAGTTTAAGTTTTTAATATTCCACTGCTGTTGATCCCACCAGAAAAAACTTCTGAGCTGCTCCCTCATCTGCCTGTCGCGATCCAGGCCTTTACCGATCATGTAATAAGCCGATTGAGCGGCTTCATCATGAGCCAGTTCCGGAGCTTCATCCACGTCGCTTGAATAATAGTCAGAGTGTTTATTTTCATTTGCGCTATGCTCGTAAAACTGACCAAGGGCCATATCGTTAATACTTGTTTCTCGTAAGAAGAACGATAGGACCAGCTGTGGAATGGGTTGTATAATAAGTCTTTGAATACAAAGTCTGGGTGGAGGAGTCCAATCAAACCAGCCCCTGGCCGATGCCGGTAGGTAAATAAACAGGGCCAGCAGGGTTACCAGCAGCGT
>SL_5KL_010_SEDDRAFT_10000072_pt1 | contig 53299 bp, 60 predicted proteins | sample SodLakKL_010_SED_FD_9118 | JGI IMG/M metagenome (IMG submission 9118)
TTATTCGCAGTAAAATATTATGACGGCAGACAAAGTAAAAAGAAATTAAAAAAGGAGTATTCAAGTGAAAAAATCGATTAAACTAACACCGGTTCTTTTGACGGTTGCGGTGATTTCAGGATGTGTGTCTGCGGGAAGATATAATCAAAAAGAACTGGAGGTATCAGAGTACCGCGCAAAATCAGAAAGTTTAGCGCATGAAAAGCAGGTGCTTGAGAATACTCTTTCAAACTTAAGCAAAGAGAAAGATCAGCTTATTGAAGAGAAGATGACGCTCAGCGATGAACTTACTGAACTTGAGAGCAATATCAACCATTTGCGCAGGGAAAAAACGGCCCTTGATTCTGACTTAGTTGAGACCAGGAATGAAATAGCTGATTTAAATAAAGAGAAAGAAGAATTGGCAGAACTGGCCAGGGAAAGAGAAAACAGAATAGAACAGCTCAAAAGTGCCCGGGAAAAGATGGAAAATGAGTTGAGGACTGAGATGGAAAAGGGCCAGATAACAATATCCGGTTTAAAAGATAAACTTACATTAAACATTGTAGATAAATTATTGTTTGATTCAGGTGTCGCGGATATAAAAGATGAAGGCAGGGATGTGCTCCAGAGGATAGGAGAACAGCTTAAAACAACCAGCGGATATAAAATAAGTATAGAAGGCCATACGGATAATGTTGGTATAAGTAAAGAATTACAGAAGAAATTTCCCAGCAACTGGGAACTGTCAGTGACCAGGGCGACAAATGTAGTCAGGTTTCTTATTCATTCGGCGGATATTAATCCTTCCGATATCTCGGCGGCCGGGTTTGCCGATACTCAGCCGATAGCTTCAAATGATAATCCTGAAGGAAGAGAGAAAAACAGGAGAATAGAGATAGTGCTGGTACCCGGTGAGATTAAAAGAGTTCCGGAAAAATGACCCAGGGAAATAACCATCGGGTAAAAGTTAAAAAATGAATGTTAAGGCCTAAATCATTGTGATACAAGCGCGGGGATGATGTAGAGGTTATAGAAAAAAGGAGTTTAAAATGAGCAAGGTATTTTTATTAACAGTATTAGCAGGTCTGTTTCTTTGCGGCAGTATTGAGGCCCGGGAAAGAAGTTTCGGGTTAGGTATTATGCTGGGGGAACCGACGGGATTAAGCGCCAAGCTGTGGACCGGAGAAAAAACCGCTTTTGATGCGGGCGCGGCGTGGTCAATAAGTGAAAATGGCGCCGCATATCTGCATGCGAATTATCTACTGCACAATTTTAATTTGCTCACGGTAGAGAGAGGTTCATTCCCCTTTTACTACGGTATAGGAGGTGCAGTCAGGGTCGCGAAAAATGAAAGAGCAGGCGTCCGTATTCCGCTGGGGCTTGCCTATATAATTGAGGGCGGCGCGGTGGATATTTTTCTCGAGATTGTTCCTTTGATTGTTTTAGTACCGGACACAAATTTCAGTATACATTCAGGTTTGGGCGTAAGATATTTTTTCGAGTGAGAAGCAGGCAGTTAAGGAGACAAAATGAGCGAAAAAATGAACGAACTGTTCATGATGGGGCTTGGAGCGTTGGCTCTTACCAAAGAAAAATCACGGGAGATCGCAAATGAGCTTGCAAAAAAAGGGAAAATAGCAAGTGAAGAGTCCTCAGCAGAAAACTTACATATAGTAACTGCCGATGATATTGAAGGATGAAAAACCGCCTTTGGTTTATAGCGTTTCGTTCGACAATATAATAACTTTTTAAATAGATTTTTCGCTCTTATTTACCGGATACCGGTGTGGGAAACATAAAAGTGAATATTATAAAATGAATTTTTTAAACTTAACAAAATTAAATAAAGATGATCTTTCCAGATTTAAAACAATATTTACAGTTTTAATGGGATATGGTTTTGAAGAAGTTGTAAAAAAACTCCCTATTCCCAAAAAGCTTTTTATATTTTCGAAAATTCAAAAAAAGAATATGGATGAACCTCCTGCAAAAAGACTGCGTATAGCTCTGGAAGAGCTGGGCACGGCTTTTATAAAGTTAGGTCAATTTGCATCTACAAGACCTGACCTTATACCGGCAGAATATATCAAAGAACTTACAAAACTGCAGGAAGAAGTCACTCCCGTCGGTTTTGATGAGATAAAAACTGTTCCTGAGGGTATCTGGGGTAAAGACTGGATAAGTAAGTTTAAGGAGTTTAACAGAAATCCCGCTGCTACTGCTTCGACGGCGCAAGTATACAGGGCGGTTATGTCTTCAGGAGTAAATGTGGCAGTAAAAATACAGAAACCCGGTATCAAAGAAGAAATCCATTCCGATCTTAAACTTATAAACTGGATAGCAGAATTACTTGAGAAATATGTTGAAGAAAGCCGTCTTTTCCAACCTATAAAGCTGGTAGAAAAATTTTCTATAGCTCTTGAAAGAGAACTCGATTACAAAAGAGAAGCTTACCTAATAGAAAAATTCAATAAGAACCATAGTGATATCGATAGTGTATATATTCCGAAAGTTGATATGGAACTTACAAATGAGAAGATCCTTGTCATGGAATTTATTGAAGGCAAGTCCATAGCTAAATGTGAATTAAGTACGGAAAAGAAAAAAGAATTCAGCTCTCTAATAGTAAACACTATGGCCAGGCAGGTACTGAGAGACGGTTTATTCCATGCAGATCCTCATCCGGGTAATGTTATCTGTACAGATGACGGGAAAATAGCTTTTCTTGATTTCGGTATGATAGGCAGATTAAGCCCTGATATGAGAGAGCATCTGCTTGATCTGTTAATAGCGGTAAAATCAGATAATCCGAAACTTATGCTGCAGGAAGTACTGATAATGGGAAAAGTAAATCCTGATGTTGACCTCGAAAATCTGATGAATGAGTTAATGGAGATCACAGAAAGATTTAAAAGTGTACCATTGAAAGACATCTATGTGGGAAGACTGCTCATGGATATTTTCAGCCTTATAAGGAAAAACAGGATAAAGGTAAATCCTGTATATTCAATGATTGCCAAAGCAATACTTACAGCTGAAGAGACAGCGAAACTGCTGAATGAAGAGATAGATGTCATAGCTGATATTTCACCGCTTCTCAAGAAGATGGTTTTAAAAAAATATTCGCCTGAAACTATTATTGACAAAGCTAAATTATTCGGTAAGGAATTAAGCAGGCTTATAGAGACAGTTCCTGCTCAAACGAGAAATATACTAAGTAAACTCCAGTCCGGAGAGCTGGAGATAGAGTTCAGACATGTCGGGCTTGAAAAACTTATTAATTCAATGGATAAGGTTTCAAACAGGCTGACTTTCGGAATGATTATAGGATCCCTGATCATAGGGTCTTCTATTGTGCTGGTAATAGATAAAGGTCCTAAGGTATATGATATATCATTGTTCGGCATTGTAGGTTATTTACTGGCCAGCATTATAGGAATGTGGCTTATTGTATCAATAATAAAATCAGGCAAACTGTAAGGGAGGCAAAATGAGCGAAAAAATGAACGAACTGTTCATGATGGGGCTTGGAGCTTTGGCTCTTACCAGAGAAAAAGCACAGAAGATTGCGGATGAGCTTGTAAAAAAAGGGAAAATAGAAAGTGAAGAGGCCTCAGCAGTTGTGGAAGAAATAGCTGAGAAAGGTAAAAAAACAAAAACGGAGCTTAGCAACCTGATAAAATCAGAGCTAAAGAAATCAGTAGAAAATTTAAATTTAGCAACTGGCGATGATATTGACAGGCTGGAAAAGAAGATAGAAGAGCTGGAAAAAAGCAGGTAAAAAACTACGGAACTTCTCAGAAAAAGGAGGCTTTATGACACAGGATAAAGGAATACCCGAAAAAGATTATCAGGACATTCCCAAAGAAGTTGACATTAATGGAATTCCCTGCGAATCCGAATCAGACGGATCCCAGGAGATGGAAGAGAAAAAACCCGGTGATGAAATTAAACAGTTTATCCGGCGTGTTTACGGAGAGGAAAATCCTAGAGGAGGGATATTATGAAATCCAGTAAAAAAGATAAGGCGAAAGGCAACTTTCATAAAACTAAGGGTAAGATTAAGGAAATGGCCGGAAAGTTCACCGATAATCCGAAATTAAAGATAAAAGGCAAAGCCGAAAAGAACGCCGGCAAAGCCCGGGAAAAGAGCGGTCAGATAAAGAAGGGCGTCGGGAAATAGAGGGAATAAAAGCTTACCACAGGTATAATCCGGGCTCTTTGAAAGCTTCCGAAGGGCCCGCTTAAGAATCTTGGGGGTTAACTGTCTTGAGGGTTATTCCCTTATCACTGATTGAGATAACTCTTTTTTTAAAAAGATATCCCACGGCTTTTTTATAGTTCTTCTTGCTTACGCCGAACTTGCTGTATATAATTTCCGGAGCGCTTTTATCGCTGACTGAAATAAAGCCTCCCTCTTCTTTAATTTCTTTCAGTATTTTTTCGGCAATACCCTCGATTTTACCGTAACCGGGCCTCTGCAGAGAGAGATCTATCTTCCCGTCTCCTCTTATTTTCTTTATGAATCCTTCTCTTTTCTGCCCTATCTTAAGGGAAGAGAATACTTCTGTTTCATATATCAGTCCCGTATGGGAGTTATTTACTACAGCCTGGTATCCCATATCGGTTTTAGCGTATATAAGGAGATCCACCTCTTCCCACTTTTTATAACCTGGGGCTTCGTTGTCCAGAAACTTGCTCACTTTAGGAGAAGCTGCAATTCTTTTGCTTTTTTCGTCCAGGTATATCCTTACCACATAATACTTTCCCTTTTCCATTCTCTTTTCCTTCTGTTCGGCAAAAGGCACTAAAAGGTCTTTGGGAAGGCCCCAGTCCATAAAAGCCCCTACCTGAGTAACATCTACAACTTTAAGAAAGGCGAATTCGCCGGCTATGGCATAGGGTTTTTCGGTGGTGGCTATTATCCTGTCCTCGGAATCGTTGTAGATAAAAACTTCTAAAATATCACCCACGCTGCAACCTTTAGGCACATACCTGGAGGGAAGAAGAATCTCTCCGAAAGAGTCCCCGTCAAGATAAACTCCGAAATCAACTTCTTTTACAACCGGAAGATAATTATATATTCCTATCTGAATCATTTTTTATCCTTTTTTTTGAAAAATTTTTCTTTTGCTGTGGTCAAGTATCTTTTTGCGGAACCTTATGCTAATGGGGGTAATTTCCATCAGTTCATCGTCATTTATATACTCCAGGCCCTGTTCAATGGTCAGCTTCCTGGCCGGAGACAGGTTTGCCGAATCATCGGACCCGGCGGCCCTGACATTGGTCAATTTTTTTGTCTTGCACACATTTACCGTAAGGTCGGCCTCCCTGTTATGCGCTCCGACTATCATACCGGCATAGACTTTTTCTCCAGGCTCGATAAAAAAGACTCCCCGGTCTTTGAGGTTATCCAGGGCGTAAGCGGAAGACTCCCCGTTTTTCAGGGAAATAAGGGCCCCTTTTGTTCTTCCCGTAATATCCCCGCAGTATGGGCCGTAATGGCTGAAGACATGGTTCAGCAGACCCGTTCCCCGGGTGTCTGTAATAAACTCGTTTCTGTATCCCAGAAGGCCCCGTGAGGGAACTTTGAATTCAAGCCGGGTATACCCGTCTGACCCGGAAGCCATATTTACCATCTCCCCTTTTCTTGCCATCGCCCCAATTATAAAAAATGGTATTTCTAGAGAATCCGCGATTTTTTTAATATTTAAAATCGCTTTTTTATCTAGGGGATTGATTTCATCCGAAATATTTAAGGTTTTGCTCATAAATAATATTTTGTTTCAGAAAGAGATTAAAAACTCTTTTAGAAAACGATATAAAACCGGCCTGCTCGCTCCGCGAATTGTCCCATTACGGCTTCGCCCTCGGCCCCAGCCCGTGTTGATTCCTCATTTGTCCCCGTAATTCCAGGTCTTTCCCTCTTCATACAAGCCTGTGTATAAAAATTACAATCTGGCCTTTTTCCAGGCTTTTGTATTAGCAAAAGCCTCATATTCGGATTTTTCTTCATAAAGTGACAACAAAATACATGTCGATTGAATCGACATTTAATCTATACGTGTCGATAATATTGCGGCTAATCGACATGTTATTTGTCGGCTACCCAAAGATTGTACAACTTTTTATTTAAAAATAATTTTTCTTTTCCGACTTTTTTACTTTCCAATATCCCTATGTCTTCTAAAGCTTTCAAATATTCGGATGCTGTCTGCCTTTTAGCAATTCTATTTTCCGTCAAATATAAAATTTTACAGTATGGTTGATGAAAAAGAATTTCAATAAGCTCTTTACTATATATATTTGGTAGTTTTTCCTTAACCTCTTCTATAGTTTCATCAAATAATTTTTCTATTTTATTCACAACCTCTATTGTATCTTTCGCGGTCTGTTCAACTGCATTAAGTATATACAGTATCCACTTTTCCCACTCATTATTTTTTGTAACCTTCAGTAAAAGCTTATAATAATCTGACTTGTTATTAATTATATAGGAACTTAAATATAAAATTGGTAATTTCAGCAGATCTTCATATATAAGATATAAAACATTCAATATTCTTCCTACCCTTCCGTTACCATCAGAAAATGGGTGAATTGCCTCGAATTGATAATGTATCACCGCTAATTTTATTAGCGGATCATACTTATTTTCAGTGTTTATAAATTCCTCTAAATTTTTTAATTTTTTTGCGATAATTTCATAATTTTCCGGTGGAGTATATATAACCTCTTTTGTTGTCTCATTCTGTAAATTTGTACCGGGAACTTTTCTTATTCCGGAATTATTTCCCGCTAAAATTTTGTGGACTTCTAAAATAGTTTTTACTGTTAAAACATTGCGATTTTTCAATTCATTATAACCGGCCCATAGTGCTTCCCTGTACCGCATTACCTCCTTTGTAGCCGGATCAGGAATTTCCATTTTTGCCGTAAATGCCTGATATAACTTATCTTTCGTTGTAATAATATTTTCTATTTCCGAACTATCCCGGGCTTCATTTAAAATTAAAGTATTAATTAAAATTTTCTGATTAGGGATTACGTTAACCAGCCCCTTCAACTCTGCCAATTTTTTATTCGCTGTGATTGCCTTTTTTAAGATTTCCGGAGTTTCGATATTAGTTTTCGGCGGCAATAAAGGCAATTCATTATATGGTTTATTAGGATTATATTTCATTATTCTCACCTCTTTTATTTAAATTATATAAATTTTTTCATCTTATGTCGAGTTTTTGTTGTTTTTTCGACATATACTAAGAACATGTCGAACAAATCGACATGTAAAAATAACATGTTTAATTTTCAATTGTATTGAGTCAATCCCAAATGTTCTGTAAAAGTCACTGAGTCACTAACTCCTCCGTCAATTTTACTTCTTTAATTTTCTCCAAAAATTCATCAGTTTCTTCGGTATCATTTTCTTCCATCCTCATGTATCTTCTGCCTGTCTGCCAATCTTCGTCAATTTCCATTAACAGGCAGCAAGCATATCGAATGCAGGATTCCCGGTTGGGAAATATACCTACAACTTTCGACCTTCTCTTCAATTGACTGTTTAAAGTTCCCTCAATTAAGTTCGTCGTCCTGATTTTCCTTCTGTGATGTTCCGGAAAATCATAAAATGCCAGCGTCTCTTCAATATGCTCATCCAAAAGCCTCGAAACTCTCGGATATTTATCCCTGAATCTGTCAGCTACCATTGATGATATCTTTAATGCCATCTCCTTAGTAGGCGAACTGTAAATCTGTTTTACATATTTACTGACCAGTTTTTTGTCTTTACTCGGGACCTTTGCGAGTATATTTCTCTGAAAATGGACCATGCACCTTTGATGCGGCGCTCCTGAATATTCTTCCTCCATTACATTTACTAATCCTCTATGAGCATCCGATATCGTAAGATTAACTGAGCTAATCCCACGCCCTTTTAATCGCCTGTGATGCTCCCTCCATGTATCTTCGCTTTCCGTTACGGCCATATCTACCCCGAGAATTTCTCTGTGTCCGCCGGGGGTTACTCCCAGCGAAATCAGTAATGGCCGCTTGACCACTCTTTTGTTCTCTCTAACATAAAAGTAACACGCATCCGATATCATGTATTCATAATGGCTTTTCAGCTGTCTGCGGCGCCATTCCCGCACCATAGGATCCAGTTCTTTTATCAAACGGCTGACAGTAGATTTGGAAAAGCTCATCTCTCCGGATAATTTCTTGGTAATCTTTTGTATCTTGTTTGTAGATACTCCGTCTAGCACCATCTGCTGTATTGCTGCCAAAAGAGCTTTTTCGCTTCTCTGGTATCCGTCAAGATACAATCCGCTTTTACCCGGGGGATCTAAAAGCGGAAGTCGCGATTAGCGAATGGCTGTCGGGCTTTGAAGCGGAGTCTGCCGGAAGCAATGGTGAAGGCAGGCGTAGCTTCTGGGTTTGCCAAGTCCGAGGCCTGCAACGTGGCCGAGGGCTGTGGGTTGGGTTTTGTTTCTGAGGGCGGTGGTGGGGCCCATTCGCGGAGTGAGGGCGAAAGCCCGAGCGAAGCGAGCAGGCTGGCTTTATATCGTTTCTCAGGAAGTTTTTACCTGGGTTTCTGAAACAAAATAGGGATGGCGTTGCACGGAAATGAAACGTTTCATCTTATGGGTGAGATATATCTTTTTTCGACGTGAATAAATTGAAATCCATCAGGAAAAAGAGCGTATAGTGAAACGATTAAATTTATTGTTTCATAAATCGGAGGTTTTTATGAAAAAGAAACAGCCAAAGACATGGCTTACTAAGGAAGAATATAATCAGCTTATAAACCATCCTTTTCTTCCAAGAAAAGACGATCTTATTATCCAGATGCTTTACGGATGCGCTTTACGGGTCAGTGAACTTTGTAATATTAGAGTCCGGGATATTAACTTTGAGAATGCAACAATTACCATCTGGGAATCCAAACGGGCAAATGAACCTGCCCTGGTACCTGTTCCGGTTCCATTACTTAAAATGATAAATCAATGGATTACAGATAATAATCTGAGTAAATTAAGATTTTTGTTTTTTTCTTCTCAAAGCAAAAAACTGTCGCGTGTCCAGATTCACCGTTTAATAAAAGAAGCAGGGAACCGGGCCGATATAGAAAAAGAATTAACTACCCACACCTTCCGGCGAAGCCGGGCCACCCATCTTTTGGATGCCGGACTACCCATTGAACAGGTAAGCAGATTACTCCGTCATAAGCATTTATCCAGCACTATGATCTACCTGAGAATTTCTATTAAAGGATTACAGAAGGAGATAAACAAAATTGACCAACTGGAGTTTTAAACATTTCTTATTAAACGAGCATCCCGAAATATCTCATTTTTTATACTAACCGTTAAGTTGTTAACAGACAAAATCGGGCAGCCGGATGGCTGGGGTGGCAGGATTCGAACCTGCGAATCGAGGCACCAAAAGCCCCTGCCTTGCCGCTTGGCTACACCCCATTTACCGGTTTTACTATCCAGGTTTTATATTTAAATCTTTTATTAATTATCCCGGATACGGATTCTGCCAGGTCTTTTTTGTTAAAGAGAGCAAATAACGCTGAGCCGCTGCCGGAAAGAAGGGGTTTTCCGCCCCAGTTGACCACTCTGTTTTTCAAATCATTTAAGACCGGGTATTCTCTGAATACCGTTTTTTCCAAATCGTTTTTTAGTATTTCTTCCCAGTTTCCGATTTGAAAGTACTTTATAATTCTATCCAGCTCCTGCCTTAATGTCAAACTTCCGGGGTCGTGATTATCATAAATGTTTTTGGTTGATATGTTTATGCCCGGATCAATAAGCAGTATATGATACCGGTTTTCTTCAGGAAATTTAACGGGGCGTATTTTTTCACCTCTGCCTGTAGCCAGGGCCGGTCCTTTTTGCAGAAAAAAGTTTACGTCGCTTCCGAGCTTTGCTCCTATTTTTTTTAGTTTTTCCGTTGGGAATTTCAGCTTCCACATTTCGTTAAGACCCATCAGGACTGAAGCGGCATCTGAAGAACCCCCGCCTAAACCTCTTCCAGCCGGTATCTTTTTTTTGAGTTTTATTCTGCAGCCTTTTTTGCAGGAGCTTTCTTCTCTAAGAAGAAGGGCGGCTTTATAGGCAAGGTTTTCTTCTGTGGGTATCCAGTCTGGTCCTTTAAGATGAATGTTTTCTTCTTCTGATAATTCAATCTCGTCATAAAGCGAAACCTTAACCATAATCGTATTTACACTGTGGAATTTTTCCTTTCTGGGGCCGACATTAAGAAACAGATTTATTTTAGCGGGGGCTTTAATCTGCATAGAATAGTTTTATTGAAAAAGAATATACTCCGGTATCAATCTCTGTGAGACCGGGGAAATAATATCCTTCGTGCTCCTGCCATCCGGAATAAGTGATCTTCATATCCCCCGATTCAATCACATCCCTTTCTCTTCCGGAACCCAGTATGAATGGCCAGAACTCTGCAAGGGCGGCAAAATCAGGGGGGAGTTCAACTCCCTGCATACCCACGCGGCCTTCTTCGACAACTATTTTTCCCCTGGGGATATCCATTGTGTCCTGTACATAGAGTACAAATCTTTCCCGGGATGCCTCAATTGTAAACATGCCCCTTATGTCCGGGACGGCGGGATGGCCGAATTCCATCTCCATAACTCCCTGTAAATCCACCGGAACTCTCGGTCCCCTGAAACAGCACCCGGACATAAAGAAGAATAAGAGGATAATTATATATTTCAATTTTCCAGCTTTTTAATCTTTTCTTTTATCTCTTCTTTCTCGGGATCCATTTCCAGGGCTTTTTCATAATACTTTAAAGCATTTTCTTTATCATTCAGCTTGTAGTAGGCATCTCCGACATGATCGAAAATTACAGGGTCGTCCATCTTGGAAGCTGCTTCTTTGAGTTTTTCAAGGGCCTCTTCATATCGGCCCTGTTGATAATAGACCCAGCCCAGAGAATCAATAAATGCCGCATTCTGAGGTTCCTTTTCCAAGGCTTTTAATATGTGTTCTTTAGCTTCATCGAGGTTTATGCCTCTTTCCGCCCACCTGTATCCGAGGTAATTTCGGGCTCTTGCATGCTCTGGATTTAACTCTATTGCTTTCTTGAACATTTCATAGGATTCTTCCTCTTCTTCAAGTTTGTCATGCGAAACCCCCAAGTGGAAATAGGCTTCGTCTGTTTCCCTTATTTGAAGGGCTTCCCGAAATGCCTCGCCGGACTCTTCCCACATCTCTTTTATTTCATAGGTGATCCCCAGAAAAAACCAGCCGGCATACTCGGTAGGATAATTTTCCGTCACCTTTTTAAATGTCTTCATGGCTTCATCTATTTCATCCATTTCCGTATATATGACCCCTATGTTAAGAAGGGGGCTGAAATCATCAATCCCCCTTTTTTTTATATCCCTGAGAACCTGTTTTGCTTTCTCAAACTCTTCTTTTTGCTGATAGACTTCAGTGAGCAAATAGAGAGTACGAAGATCGTTGGGGTTGTCTTTAAGAATTCTTTTTAAATATCTTACGGCTCTTCTTCTCCTGCCTATGCTGTTGTAAATACGTGCGATGTGGTTGTAAATTTCTCTTTTATCAGTGCCGTATTTTATAGAATCCAGGTAAATATCAACCGCGGTCGAATATTCTTCAAGCTCAAGATAAACATCTGCCAAAGCGAGGCGGGCATAAGCGGAGTCCCTGTTTCTTCTGAGGGCCTCCATGTACAGCGATACGGCCTTTTCATACTGCCCTCTTTCTCTGTAAATAGAAGCAAGGTTTAATCTTGTTTCAATATCATCGGGAATCAATCTAAGCAGTCTTTCGTAGACCTGCACGGACCTTTCTTTATTCCCCTCACGGTAAAGAATGTCGGCATACCTTCTCAGAAGGTCAGTGTCGTTAGGCCTCATCCCGTACATCTGGGAAGCAATATCAAGTGCTTTTCCGGTATTGCCGGTTAGATAATAAATTTCAAGGAGATCCTCCCTTACGCTCCAGCTGTCCCTGTTTAACCGGGAGGCCTTTTCATAGAACAAAAGGGCTTCTTCAGCTCTGTCGTAATTGATGGAAATCCTGGCCATAAGATAGTTATATATAAATTCACTCTGAACATTCTGTCTTAAAAATGCAGGTAACTCAGCAGGAATTAAAAGAGAGAAAAAAAGTAGAAATGCTGTTAACCTAGCCTTCATCAATCAACCGGGAATAATACTGAGCTACATTTTCAATTATATCGTCTTTTACGCCATCCTGGAATTTTCTTAATAACTCTTGCAGGGTTACACCTTTCAGTTTTGCGCTTACTGTTTCTGAGGATGGTTTTTCCTCTCTTTCAAACATGACTTTCATAACATCCCAAAGATCCAGCTTAAAAAATGCCTCCATGCAAACCGGATCAAACTTCCTGCCTGTTTCTTCTTTAAGTATGGAAAAAACCTTCTGAAGCGGCATCGGACCCCTGTAATGCCTTTTTGAAGTAAGGGCGTCAAAGACATCTGCTATGGCCATGATTCTTGAAACCTCGGGAATCTTTTCTCCTTTTAAGTTCTGCGGATACCCTGTTCCGTCCACTTTTTCATGGTGAGAAGAAGCCATGAGCGGAATATCCTTGAATTCTTTCTTGAAATAGGTCTGCTCAAGTATTTTTCTTGTAACCGAAGTGTGGGTCTGTATATGAGAGTACTCTTTTTCGTCAAGGCGGCCGGGTTTGGTCAGGACCCCCTCTTTCACTCCTATTTTACCAAGATCATGAAGCAGCGCGGCATATTGAAGACGCTCAATCTCCTTTTCGCTGTAGCCCATCTTCTGCGCTATGAGTACTGCATAAGAACATACCCTTGAAGAATGGCCTGCGGTGAGCGGATCCCTTGCATCCACAGCCTCTGCAAGGGTGTTTATAAATGACTTGAAGGACTTTTTCATTTCTTCATAAAGCATAGCGTTCTCAATTATTCCCGCTGCCTGAGTAGCAAGCAACCTCAACATCTCAGCATCCTGTTCGGCAAAAACCCCGTCCAGTTTGTTTAAAACCTGAAATACCCCTATTGTTTCCCCCTGGCGGTTTTTCATAGGAATGCATAGTATCGTTTTGGTAAAATAACCGGTCTTTTGATCTATCTCGGGATTAAACCTTTCATCGTTGTAAGCATCTTTTACATTAATGGTCTCGCCAGTGACTACGGCGGTCCCGGCAAGGCCCGTTGACTTTGGAAAGCGTATCTGTCTCTTCCCCAGTCCATGAGCCACCCAGCTGAAAAGCTCGTCCTTTTTTTTGTCTACAAGGAAGACCGAACACCGATCGGCCTGAAGCACATCCTTGGTTTCATCCGTAATTACTTTTAATATTTCGGATAGGTCCGTGGCCGCCGATATTTTACCCGAGTACTCAAGAATCAGTGAAAGCTTTCGCTTCCACTCAAGCAGATTCTGATTTTGTTCTTTTAATTCGCTTAATGTATCGTTTAACTTATCCATAATTAGTAATGATACTAATAGTATTGAATTATAATAGATAAAATATATTCTTACAAGTATATTGATATATTTTCGTAATGTACTGCAAGATTGAAGGGACGTTCTTGACAACCGGACCTTAAAAACCCTATTATCTACCCATGAAGAGTTTAGAAAAATACCTTGGCAATAATTCCCGTATAGCTGAAACCATACCTAATTATGAATACCGCGAAGAACAGATTCAGATGGCGCAGATGGTTCAAAAAAGTATCGAATATAAAAAACACCTGCTGGTCGAGGCTGGATGCGGAGTAGGAAAAAGCTTCTCCTACCTTATTCCTTTTATACTGCATGCGCAGAAAAACAAACACTACAGGGTGGCGATATCCACATATACTAAAACACTGCAGCAGCAGCTTATAGAAAAAGATATCCCTCTTTTAAGGAAGGCTCTGAAGACGGATATTAAGGCCGCTTTATGCGTAGGAAGCGAAAACTACCTGTGCCTTAGAAAGATGGAACGAACTCTGCAGAACTCACTTCTGGAAACCCCACAGGAGGCAGAGCAGCTTCGTAAATTAAACAGCTGGATAAAACACTCAAAGAAGGGATTGAAATTTAACCTTGATTTTCCCGTATCCCAAAATCTGTGGTCAGATATCTGCAGATACCCGGATATGTGTCATGAAAAAAAATGTTTATTTTTCAAGAGGTGTTTTTACTACAAAGCCAAAAAAAGACAGTCAAAAGCCAATCTACTGATTATTAATCATCATCTTCTTTTCAATGACATAAATTCAGGCGGAATGATACTGCCTAAATATGAAGCTATAGTCTTTGACGAAGCCCAGAACCTGGAAGATGTCGCAAGCAACATGCTGGGACTCCGGGTTTCGTATTCAGGGATAAAATATCTTATGAGCCGAATCCATAAATCTAATTCATCCAGGTGTTTATTGAGCAGGTACAGATCGCAGATAAAGAAAGACTCCAGGACCGAAATAATCGGGGCGGTAAATGCCGTCAGAAAAGCCGCAGATGACTTTTTTACACAGATTTTTAACATGTACAAAACAAAGTCATCCTCATATAAAATTGAGGAGCCCGGTCTTTTTGAAAACCCCCTGTCGATGCCCCTTAGTATGCTGTCTGATATTCTATACGGGGTTTCGGACAGATTAAAAGATGAAGAGGCATCAAGGGAATTTAAATCCTACGCAAAGAGATGCTCTTCAACTTCGGACGAACTTTATGCAATACTGCAGCTTAAACTGGAAAATTACGTTTCTTACCTGACCATAAAAGTAAGGCAGGGCAGGCTCTACTGCAGCTTTAATTCAACACCGATTGAGCCCGCCGGGCTTCTTAAAAAACTTGTATTCGACAAGTTTGCTCCTATTGTAATTACTTCTGCAACCCTTACAGTTAAAGAAAAGTTCGATTTCATAAAAGAGCGTCTCGGGGTTGAAAACCCGGAAGTTTCGCTGCTCCATTCGCCATACAACTTCAGAGAAAAGGCGCTAATGTACGTCCCGCATGATATCCCTGACCCTTCATACGACTTCGGCAATTATGAAAAAGAGGTTGAAGAAAGATCCTCCCGGATTCTGGAAATAACCGAAGGAAGGACTTTTATACTTTTTACATCGTACCAGATGCTTTCAAAAATGGCTGTTAACCTGACAGACAGGTTTCCCGATATAAGGTTCCTTGTTCATGGAGAAGAGCCCAGGGAAAAGCTGATCAAGGATTTTAAAAATAATCCCAACTCCGTGCTTCTGGGAACTTCTACTTTCTGGCAGGGTATAGATATGCCGGGCAGGCTATTAGAGTGTGTGATTATAACTAAACTGCCGTTTGCCGCACCAAACGATCCGATAAACGAAGCACGAATAGAAAAAATACGCAAACGAGGCAATAACCCCTTTCTTTCCTACCAGGTTCCCACAGCCACACTCCAGTTCAGGCAGGGGTTCGGCAGGCTTATAAGGCACAGGGATGACTTCGGTATCATAGCGGTACTAGATCCGAGAGTAAGCACGAGAAAATACGGCAAATATTTTCTTCAATCATTACCCCGTTGCCAATTCGTTAAGGACCTGGGGGAACTTGAAGAAAAATATACCTGCATGACACCAGAGTGCAAGAAAAACTGAACTTATAATCCCAAATATCTTATACTATAACCGCCATAAGGCCTTTATTTTTGGAAATATGAATATAAGTTATAAAAAGACAAAATTCTTCAGTCAATAAATATTGATTTTTGTACCGCAAAATGCTATTTTATATTCAACTGAGGGTCAATCGGTAAAGGCCTGTGAAGCGGAAGCATTGACTTCTGCTATAGATCAGGGGCTACTGATGTGAAAACCTGTAAAGGAATAATCCGGAGAACCCCCTTGATTTAGCTATGGGGAATACTCTCTATAATAAAAATGAATAGCCGGGATGGCGAAACTGGCAGACGCAGCAGATTCAAAATCTGCCGGAACTTTGGTTCCGTGGGGGTTCGAATCCCCCTCCCGGCACCAGTAAACCGTTAGGAAGAGCCCGTTCGAAGAGGGTTTTTAACAGGCTATATAGGAGAATAGAATTTTTAAATCCTGTTCAGTGAAATTATATTTTAATGCAATAAACCTCACAGACCCCCTTTCAAAAGGGGGCTATAAAGTATGGTAGAGAAAAAAGTAAGCCTAAAAGATATATTAATCGATGAAGAACTGATTGACGACCAAACATTCGAACGACTTGAAACAAAATCAAGGCAGCTAAATAAACCCATAGAACAACTTATAGTTGATACAAAAACAATACCAAAACATAAATTTCTGAAAACCTTATCCGAAAAATGGGAGGTTAAAGCCGTTGACCTTGATTCAATTGAAGCGGATGAGGAAGCCACCAGGCTTATTCCCGAAACAACAGCAAGAAGATACATGGTTCTTCCATTTGCAAAAACCGAAACACTTCTTTACACCGCAATGGTCAGGCCCTGGGATCTTAACGCCATAGAAGATATTCACCTTAGAACAAATTACAATATTAAACCTTTTCTCGCTCTCCCCAGTGATATTCAGCAGGAAATGAAAAAAATATACTCCCAGGATACTAAAATTTCAGATTATATCTCCAAAATTACAGAGACCAGCCAGGACACGGATATCAAGACATCGGAAGATGAAGACAGCGAGAGACAGGAAATTACGCTGGACAAAGTAGGTCAGGACAGCGAGAAACAGGCCAGAAAAATTGTAAACGCGATAATTCTGGAAGGGCTTAACAGGGGCGCTTCCGATATACATATTGAGCCCTTTGAAAGATGGCTGCTGGTGCGTTACAGAATCGACGGGCAGCTTCATAAATCAAGCTTTAACATAACAAAGGATTTAGCTAATGCTATAATCGCCCGTATAAAGATAATGTCACAAACAATGGATATTACTGAAAGGCGCTTGCCTCAGGATGGAAGAATACAGATAACATTTCAAAAACGCCCTATTGAATTTCGTGTAAACACCATACCAACAGCTTACGGTGAAAGCTGTGTAATGCGTATACTCGACAGATCGAGCATACACGTAGAACTTTCAAAACTCGGATTTTTAAAAAGCACGCTGAAAAAATATAAGGACATTTTGGATAAACCCTACGGAATCATTCTAGTATCGGGGCCGACGGGAAGCGGTAAATCTACAACTCTTTATTCTTCGCTAAACTACCTTATACAAAAATCAAAGGCAACACCCCAGGGACGTTATAAGAATGTGACACCCAAGAAAATTCTTACAGCTGAAAACCCGGTTGAATATGATCTGGAAGAAGTAATCCAGCTGAATATAAACCCAGAAATAGGTCTCACATTCCCAAAAGCAATGAGGGCTTTCCTAAGACAGGACCCGGACATAATAATGGTAGGAGAGATAAGAGACAGAGAAACTGGCCAGATAGCCATGGAGGCCGCTCTCACGGGACACCTTGTTCTCTCCACAATACACACTAACGATGCGCCTACTTCTGTATCCCGTTTAACAGAAATGCAGGTTCCTGCTTACCTGATTTCATCTACGGTAGAGGCGGTTCTTGCACAACGCCTGGTGCGAACAATATGCCCAAAATGCAAAGAAAAACTGAATGATATCCCCTCAAAACTTCTTAAAGAATTTGAAGAATTAGATCTGCCGAGCAGTAAAATTAACCCATGCGTGGGAATAGGGTGCAAGTACTGCAGCGAAACAGGGTATAAGGGTAGAAGCGGCATACATGAGCTGCTGGTGATGGACGATGATATAAGAACATTAATGCTGGAAGACATCTCTTCCGGTCCTATTAAAAAACTTGCCATAAAAAACGGTATGAGAACGCTATGGCAGGACGGGATAATAAAGGTGGCACAGGGAATAACAACATATGAAGAACTATTAAGGGTGAGTCAATAAAATGGATAAATGCAAAAGATGTAAAAAAATACTTCTGCCGGAATACAGGTTCTGTCCGAGGTGCGGTTTTTCTATTTATGGAGAAACCCCGGAAAAGAACCTTGAAGTAAAAAAAGAAGAAAGCGGAAGCGTAGTCAGGCAGAACGAAAATGTTACCGAGTTTTTTAAGATGGCGCAGTCTCTAACAACCGCTGACAATATTGATTTGCTGTTGCAGAAAATAGGCAGCACTATAGAAAACCTTCTTAACGCCGAGCGTTCTTCAATAATGCTTTTGGACGAAACAGGCAAAAACCTTTATTTTAAAACAGCTACTGGAGAAGACATTCTGAAAAAGTTAAAAATTCCGGTCGGGGAAGGTATTGCGGGGTGGATAGCGCAGTCTCAAAAACCTGAAATTGTAAACGACCCGTATTCCGACGAAAGGTTTTCGCCGGAAACAGATAAATCAACAGGTTTCACAACCAGGTCAATTGTAGGCGCACCGATGATGATAAAAGATAAGCTTATAGGGGTAGCAGAGGTTATAAACAAAAGAACCGGGGGCTTTAAAGAAGAAGATATGAATACTTTAGAACAATACGCACAGATGGCCGCAGCGACCATAGAAAATTTACAGTATCAGGTAGAGCAAAAGAATCTTTTCTCAAACATGCTTGATTTTCTTGTAATCAGCGGCGATGCTCTCAGCTCACCCGAAAAAACATCAAAAGGCCATCCCTGGGAAATGGCAAAACTTGCGCCCCAGCTGGCAAAAGAATTGGGGTTCTCCCGAGAAAAACAGCAGATGCTCCAGAATGCAGCCATGATTCATGACATTGGTTTCATAGGACTTGAAAATACGGAATTGATAGGTATAAATATTGATGTGCATCTTGATAATGAGTCGAAATATATGCTTCATCCAATAATAGGAGCTGAAATGGTTAAAGGAATAAAAAAATTTAAAAGTTTATCTAAAATAATACGGAATCACCACCGATACAGAAATGGAGAAGGGTTCCCTGAAAATATTCCTCAAGGCGAAATCACAAAGGAATCGGAAATAATATCAGTCCTTGAAGACTACATGATAAACAGAGATGGCATAAACCTTGATAAGTTTTCTCCGGAAATAAGAGCGGCCTTCCGAAAGATCATGTTATAATGATATTAAAAAAAAGGCACCTGTATTTTTTAGCCGGCATTGGCATCAGCGCGCTATTTTTAATCCTGACTTTAAGAAACATTAAATGGAATCGTGTACTCCTTCTTCTACGCGAAACCCAATACATTGTGATACTGCCTGCGCTGATAATGTTTTTTGCGGATTTCACATTAAGAACTTTCAGGTGGAAGTACTTGGTTATGCCGCTGAAAAAATGCAAATTCAGCAATCTGCTGAGCTCTGTTTTTATCGGCTTTTTTGGTAACAGCATTTTTCCGATGAGAGCCGGCGAATTCATACGCTCTTATACTATTGGAACAAAAGAAAAAATATCCAAATCCAGTTCGCTGGCAACAATTGCGGTTGAGAGGGTCATGGATGGCTTCGCACTGCTTTTTCTTCTTCTCATATCCTTCCTATTCATGCCGTTCCCCGACCGCCTGGAAAATATATTTCAACTCGTTGTATTTCTTTTTTTCGTGCTTGTAGTTTTATTTTACGGCCTAATCTTTTATAGAAAAACCACTATGAAAGTTGTCCGCAAAATCCTGAAAATATTCCCTGAAAAAATAGCATCTAAATTAGCCAAACTGATAAATTCTTTTATAACAGGACTTGAAATAATGAAAAAACCCCGGTATATGTTCATGGCCTTTCTTTTTTCATTAATGTCATGGACCGCAAATGCATCGGTATTCTACTTTGTAGGGCAAGCTATGGGAATTGAAATAACCCTGGCTGGAGGAATATTCACAACAACAGTGATATCTCTAGGAATCTCCATCCCGTCATCTCCGGGGCATATAGGCGTTTTTGAATACTTTGGCGTTCTCGCAGCAACTTTAATTGGAATAGAAAGAAGTGAAGCTTTCGGCTTTATAATTCTTGTGCATTTTATTCAGCTTGTACTTTTGATTTCAGTAGGGATTTTCTTCTCAATGAAAGAGCATATTTCTATAACAAAACTCGAAAAAAAGGCCGGGAAATAAAATCAATAGTTTTTATTAATTGCTTCTATGATTTCTTCTTCGGTGGTAATATATGCCGAAACTTTAAGATTTGTCAGGATTGAAATTGCATTTTTCACCTTTTCATTTTGGGGCTCTGCCATGGCAACCTTAAGCGTATCACCTTTTTTATCAAAAGGAATCATCATATGCATTCTGGCAATCTTCTCGGGAATATACTTTATCACCTCTTTGGATATGTCTTCCGCCTCTGAGAGTTTTAAATAAGGAAACCCCAACTGCTTTCCCACAAGCGAAAGAATCACCTCTTTATCAACACACCCAAGTGAACTCAAAACCTCACCAAGCTTCATATTTGTATTCTTCTGTCTTCTGAGTATTTCGGTTAATTTATCATCATCAACAAAATCCAGTGATTTAAGAATTTCGCCAAGCTTTTTGTTTTTGATGTTTCTCTTATCTTCCTCAGTCATTTTATTTAATTCCTGATATTACCGCTTTTTTTCCTTTTTCTTTATTTCCTTCCAGTTCTTTATTATCTCATCCACAGAAGAAACTTCCGCGTCTCCAAATACATGAGGATGCCTCCGAATAAGTTTTTCTTCAATTCCGTCGAGAACATCAGAAACTGAGAACTCCCCTTTTTCCGAAGCCAACGCTGAATGAAAAACCACCTGGTAAATCAAATCACCCAGTTCTTCCTTCAGATTCTTATAATCTTCATTCTCAATGGCTTCTATTACTTCTCCCGCCTCCTCTTTTAAACAGGGGATTAAAGACCTGTGGCTCTGTTTTCGATCCCACATGCATCCGTCTTTACTCCTTAGTTTTTCACATAAAGAAACAAGCCTTTCAAATTTCCTTCCTTCTTTTCTATGTCTTGGCGAGTTCACATGAGTTCTCTTTCTCATTAGACGGAAAGTTATAAAGAACCGGTCTTTTTGAAAGATCAGTATCTACAAGAAAGAGGGTTGTCTTGTCTTCTCCGGCCAGCCTGAATTTTTTTACAAGATCGCTTGCATTTGCTTCTTCTTCGACCTGCTCAGCAACAAACCACTGGAGAAACTGTAAAGTTGAGTTATCCTTTTCTTCAGTTGCAGTGTTAACAAGAGCATCAATCTTTTCTGTAACTTTCTGCTCGTGTTCGTATGTAGCTTCAGCAATTGACAGAGCAGAATTCCAGCCGCTTTCAGGCTTTACAATAGAATCAAGATTAACTTCTCCATCCCTTCTCAATACGTAATCATATATCATCATTCCATGAACAACCTCTTCCTGAGCCTGAATCTTCATCCAGTGAGAAAAGCCCTCCATTCCAATCATGTCTAAAGAAGCCGCCATTGATAAGTAAAGATATGATGAATACAATTCGGCATTTATCTGCTCGTTCAAAGCTTCCTGCATTTTCTTACTCAGCACCTTCATCCCCCTTCCACAATCCGTGAATATTGCAGTATTCTCTGGTCTTGAGGTTCTTCCTGTCAATATTAAACCTTGCCAGAGGTTCCTTAGAGGGAGAAAGAAATTCCCTTAAAACAGTGTCTCCGGATATAACCTGTATCCATTCAATAAAGTGATCCTCCTGCATAGGGTGGGGAACACTTCCAACTTTAACCTTGATCTTATCATTTTCATTTTCGACTACAGGCACATGTTTTTCACCAAGCTGTTCTTCTGTTTTCTCCTCCAGCGCCTCCATGGACTCGCCACAACAAACAAGTTCTCCAACCCCGGCATGCAATACTTCTACAATATTGCCGCACACATTGCACTTATAAACTTCAAGTAATTTTGTCATTTTTATTACCCCTTATTAGTAGTTCTCACCGAGAAGCTCAAAATGAGCCCTTGGGTGAATACATGCGGGACACTTACCCGGGGCTGATTTACCCTCATGAACATACCCGCAATTAAGACATCTCCATTTAACGCTTTCTTCTCTTTTAAATACCCTGTCATTTTCAATATTTGAAACAAGGTCTCTGTATCTTTTTTCATGCTGTTTTTCAGCCACGGCAATAGCTCTCATGGCAGAAGCTATTTTAGAAAAGCCTTCTTCTTCGGCGACATCAGCAAACGAAGGGTACATCTCCTCCCATTCATGATTTTCTCCATCGGCGGCAGCCTTCAAATTTTCAACCGTTGAACCTATAACGCCGGCCGGAAAATCTGCGCTAATCTGCGCCTCTCCACCATCAAGAAATTTAAACAGCCTTTTTGCATGCTCCTTTTCCTGATCCGCCGTCTCCTGAAATATTTCAGAAATCTGTCTGTATCCCTCTTTTTTAGCTTTCGAACTAAAATAGGTATACCGATTTCTGGCCTGTGATTCACCTGCAAAAGCCGTTAGTACATTTTTCTCTGTTTTTGTTCCCTTAATAGACATCCTTTTATCCTCCTTTTTCTTTCATGCATTCCGGACATATTCCCTGCATCATAAAACTATATCCGGTTACCTTAAACCCCTCTACTTTCTCTTCGTTTATACTAAAATAAACTCTCATATCAACCGGCAGATCTGAAACCCTGTCACATTTTTCACAAACAATGTGATGGTGGTTTTCAGTATTTCCATCATAGTGCTTTTGTAATCCAACCGTATCCAGCCTCTGTATATAGCCGTTTTTACTCAACACCTTAAGGTTTCTGTACACCGTCCCCATGCTCACATTCGGAAGTTTTTCCCTTACCATTTCGTAAACACTGTCAGCTGTCGGGTGTGTATCCACCTCTTTCAATGTTTCAATAATATGCTTTCGCTGTTTTGTCATTTTCATATCAGTAAAGATTATTATTACCATATTGCAAGAGCTTTGTCAAATTCAACCCCGATAAAGCCACGAAAAAAAAATCGACTCTATATATATTAAGATCCCCTAAAATTTCGCAGGGTTGACAAATAAAAAAATTTCTTTATTATCATAGTAAGTAATTGACGCGGGGTGGAGCAGTCTGGTAGCTCGTCGGGCTCATAACCCGGAGGACGTAGGTTCAAATCCTGCCCCCGCTACCAACTTTATAAAAAAATGAAAAAATGCCTCCTAAAAACAGGGGCATTTACCTTTTTTAGATTCACTTTCCTTACAATCAGTTCTGTGTTTATATGGCATGTATCGGTGGAGATGGCGCTGAAGAACACACTTATGTACATAGTTTTGTGTGTATGGCATGTATGAATTTAGTATATATATCTAGTATTAGCTGTGTAAATTGAGAAATTCGGTAAATATAAAGTATGTCCGGGTTCAATGTGTGTATATGGTATAGGTTGTGTTCATCGAGAGATTCGGAATGTATCCAGTATATGTATATAGCTTAGTTTGTGGTCATTGAGGAATTCGGCGTGTATTCAGTATGTCCGGGTTCTGTGTATTTATGGCATGTATCGGTGGGGATGGCGCTGAAAAGCTGGCTGCTTCAGTGAGGGATTAGGTATGTCTTCAGTATGTATAAGTTCTGTGTGTGTAGTATCGGTGGGGATGGCGCTGAAGGGCACACTTATGGACATAGTTCAGTGTGTGAAATTCAGCATATTCGGGGTACCTGGGCAACCTCCGAAGAATCAAGCACCCGACTTCCTCCCGATTTTGTTTTTATAACGGCCTGCGGAGAGCCTTTTTGAAGAACCGCAAAATCTGAAGAGTTAATAAAGCCCGCCTCTTTTAGTTCTCCGGTGACATTCTGGGCATCTTTTCCCGAAACAACCAGCACCATTCTTCCCTCGCATGCAAGATAAAGGTAGTCCAGTCCCGCAATATAGCAGAGCCCCTCAACCCAATTTGATACGGGAAGTTTCTTTTCCTCAAGAACCACCCGGTATTTTGAAATAGCGGCAATTTCCATACAGACCTGAGCCAATCCTCCCCGTGTGGGGTCCCGTAAAAATTTTATGCTCTCTTCATTTTTTTTCAATACCTTCACCAAAGAAGACAATGATTCACAATCGCTTTTAACAGAGCTGCTGTCTGAAAGAAGCCTGTTTCTGGCTTCAAATATGGCGCTTCCATGCTCTCCGACATTGCCAGTAACGATGATATGATCGCCTTCATCAAACTCTGAAAAATTTATAAGACTTCTGCCTACCCCGGTTGATACGGCAAAGATACCGTCGCACCCGCCCTTTTCTACGACCTTGATATCACCGCAGACAATATCAACCCGGGCCTTTTTCGCCTCTGAACCGGCGGAAAGAGCTATTTTCCTGATATCCTCCACCTTAAATCCCTCTTCTATTATAAGTGCGATGGATATATATAACGGTTCTCCACCCTGGGCGAGAATATCATTTACGGTTCCGCTTACAGCAAGTTTCCCTATGTCTCCACCCGGGAAAAAAACCGGAGATACAACATAACCGTCTGTTGTGAAAAGCATCTTCTTTGCGTTAAAAGGAAGGCTAGCCGAATCATCCATCCTGTCGGCATATTTATTTGATACAGCAGGTAAAATGACCTCTTCTATAAGCCTCCTTGTTTTTTTCCCCCCAAGACCGTGTTCTTTTTTTATTTTTTTATCTTTCATATCTGTAATAGGCGCTGCAAGCCCCCTCTGAAGATACCATGCACGGGCCAGAAGGGTTTTCCAGGGTGCAGACGGAATCGAAAAGAGAACATTCATCCGGCCTTATCTTCCCCTTAAGAACCTCGCCGCATAAACAGCAATTATTCTTCGTCTCGCCAGGCGAATCGACATCCGGTATATTTAACATTTTCTGGGCATCGTACTTCTCATATTTCTTTCCTATTTTCAATCCGCTAGAGGGTATTTTTCCCAGCCCTCTCCAAAGAACGGGAACAACCTCAAAAACATCTTTTATTACAGCTTTCATAAAGCTGTTCCCCTCGCTGGAGACTGCCCGCCTGTAGCAGTTTTTAACTTTTTTTTCCCGAACCCGTATCTGCTTTAAAATTTCCAGTATGCCCATAAGTATATCCGCCGGTTCAAAACCGGCAACAGCTCCTGCTATATTCAAATCATCATACCCCCTGACCCCGATAACCGATGAAACATGCCCCGGAAGTAGAAATCCATTTATATCCGATTCTTCGTCCTCGGCGAGCACCTTCAAGGCCGGAGGAATAAGCTTGTGAGCGCTAAAACAGAAAAAATTTACAAGGCCTTCTTCCTTTGCCGCTTGAACAACCCTGCCTGCAAGAGGCGCGGTCGTTTCAAAACCCACTCCGAGAAAAACAACTTTTCTGGAAGGATTTTCAACTGCTGCCTTCAGTGCATCCATAGGAGAGTACACTGTCAACACTTTACCGGAAGGGTATTCTTTCAGGCTTCTGCCGCCAGCGCCGGGAACCTTGAGCATATCGCCGAAAGTGGCAATTATAACATCCTCCCTTTCAGCAAGATTAACAGCACTATCAATATACTTTTCCCCGGTGACACACACCGGACAACCCGGACCCGATATGAGAGATACATTATCAGGTATTATTTCTCTTAAACCGTGCTTACCTATATTCATTGTATGAGTGCCGCAGACCTCCATTATCCTGACAGCAAAGGGCAGATCACCGGATACGCGGAAAATTTTATCCCTGAGACTTTTTGTAATACGGCTGTCTTGAAACTCCCGCAGGTACTTCACAACCTCTCCATTTCTTTGAGCAGCTCAAGGGTTTCTTTAGCTTCTTCGGCTTTTATCTTCTCTATTCCGAAACCGGCATGCATAAGCACATAGTCTCCCGGATGAACATCCGGGAGAAAATCCAGGCGAACCTCTCTTTTAAGACCCCCTATTTCCCCCACACCCGTTTTTTTCTTTTTATCAAGCGATACTATTTTTACGGGTACAGCAAGACACATTTTTATTCCTCCTCCCTGTATTTTGCCGCGCATACCGCAGCCTGGCCATAAGATATACCGTTGTCTCCCGGGGAAACCTTACTGTTTAAAAAGGTTTCTATTCCTTCTTCCTTTAGCATTTTTGAAACCATTGAAAATAGATAACCGTTCAAAAAAACCCCGCCGGAAAGACAGGCTTTTTTTATCCCGGTCCGCAGGCTTAATTCTCTTAGGCCGTCCGCAGCCGCCCGGGCTATGCTGAAATGAACCTTAGAAGCTATTTCCTCTCTCGCACGGTTTCTTTTAATATCTTCCAAAACACCTTTTATTATATCCGAGCTGTTTATTTCAAAAAAGGAACTCTTTCGGGCTATTCTAAACCTATATCCTTCCGAAGGCATCTCATGCAGAAGGCTTTCCAGGGCTATGGGGGCCCTGGAGGAAAAAGTACTTATGTTTACCAAACCGCATATAGAGGCCGCCGCATCGATGAACCTGCCTGTAGAAGATGAAAGCGGAGAGTTTATTCTCTCTTTAATCATTTTTCTTACCGCCTTGGTACATGAATTTTCCACTCCTTTTGGATTGAACTTTTCTCCCGCAGTAAAAGCGTAGGAGAGAGCGCTTCGGAAAGGTTCTCTCGCTGCGGCATCCCCGCCCGGAAGGGGGTGGGGTTTAAAGCGGCCCATTCTGTCATATCCGCAGTAGTCAAAAACCATATATTCCCCGCCCCAGAGTTGACCGTCATCACCGTAGCCGACCCCATCGAAGGCAGCCCCTATTAACTTACCCCTCAGATTGTGTTCCGCGGCGCACCCGGCAAGATGGGCATGATGATGCTGAATTTTATAAAGGGGGATGCCTTTCTGAGATGAGAGTTTTTCAAAGAGGGCCCGGGATGGGTAGCCGGGATGCATATCACATGCCAGGGCACGGGGCCTGTGGTTCCAGATTTTTATCCACTTTCCGATGTTTTTCATATATCTTTCCTGTGAGGCCGGAGATTTGAGGCTGCCGAAATACTGGGAAGGGTAGGCCTTTCTATCCCTGGTGAAACAGAAGGAAACATTTTCACCGGCGCCTGAAGAAAGAACACTGCCCTCCAAAGGAAATTCAACAGGCTGTGCAACATAACCCCTGCTTCTCCTTATGAACTGATTTGCTGATTCCGAACTTTTTAAAACTGAATCATCACAGACCGATGAAATGTCCAGTTCATGGCTAAGAACCGGGCCATTAAAAAAGCCGGCTGCCTTTGCATTATCTGTTATTGTCGGTTCCGAAGGCCTGTTTAGGCTTGTGGTAACGAAAAGATCTAAACCGGAAAATTTAAAGAGCAGGTGGTGGATGCCTGAATAAGGCAGCATCATCCCAATTGAAGAATTATCCGGAGAAACAGAAGAGATTTCTTTTTCAATTGCTTTCTTTTTCAGAAGTAAAATCGGGCGCTGAAAAGAAGATAAAATCTCTGCATCCTCCTCAGTAACCCTGCAGTATTTTCTGACAGTTTCTATATTTTTTGCCATCAAAGCCAGGGGCTTGTGCTTTCTTTTTTTTATCTTCCTTACTTTTGAAACAGCCTCCCCGCTAAAAGCATCCGCCATTATGTGAAATCCCCCCCAGCTTTTTACCGCAACGGCATTCCCCTTCTTTAACAAAAGAACGGCTTTTTTTATCGCATCCTCTCCTCTTTTTTTCTCAAAGGTATAGTTGGGGCCGCATTTTCCGCAGCAGTTTGCCTGAAAGTGATACCTACGGTTATCTGGATTATTATATTCCTCAAGGCACTCCGGGCACATGGAGAATTTTTTCATGCTTGTATTTCCTCTGTCGTAAGGAAGAGCCTCCAGGGTTGTAAACCTGGGCCCGCAATCCACACAGGCTGTAAAGGGGTATAAAAATCTCCTGTTTTCCTGATCTTTCATCTCCTTAACGCATCTATCGCAAACCGCGATATCCGGAGGAAGTGATAAGGAAGGCTCAGCCTCCCCTTCGCTTTCCGAAATAAAAAACCCTTTAATTTTTTGTTTATTACTCTCCAACCGGACTATTTTTTCAACCCGACAGGCAGGAGGGGGTTTTTTCTCTATAATTTTGCGGAAAGACTCAATATTTTCTTTTTTTCCGGAAACCTCAAGATCAACGCCGTCCCCGGCGTTTCTTACCCTCCCGCCAAGGTTCATTTCATTTGCAACCCTGAAGATAAAGGGCCTAAAGCCAACACCCTGAACGGAACCTTTAATTAAAAATCTTTCCTTCAATTTAAACCTTTATTTCACCTCAAGAACCCTGAAGCCCATACCGGAGGAAATCTCGAGTTTCGCAGAAGAACAATCCGGGCAGACCAATGACCGGGTATCATGATTAACCCTGCATCCGCAGGAGGCGCACTCAAGAGAAATATCCTCTTCAACTATTTTTAATTCTTCAAGCCCCATGTGCTCCTTTACTATATGCTCGATATCCTCCCGGGACTCTCCTTCTCCTCTTCCGATGCTTATGACAACACCGGATATTTTTTCTACGCCGCAGCTTTCTGCTTTTTTTAAAATCATGCGCTCTATTTCTTTAGCCTTTACCGACTCATGCATAACCTTCTCCTGATTTTCTCTACAAGCATATCACATGCCTTTCTTACCTCGGGGCCCATGTCGCCGTCAGATTTCTTTGAAGCTATACCGGCAAAAAAAACCGCTGCACCGCATGACATCTCTATATAATCCATCGCCATATCAAGACCGGCGGTATGTGTTGTAACACCGGCAGATATTTCATGAGCTCTGTAAATACCTACAGTCCCGGCCGCTTTACCGCTTTTTGCGGCATCAACCAGAAGAACAATGTCGGGACGCATTGAGGATATTTTTTCAAGATAGTTTTCCGGAACAGTCTCGCAGTTGACAACCCTGGAAAGACCGTGTTCAATCAGCCTGTCGGCCACATAGCATCCTGCCTTATCATCCCCTTTATGCGGATTTCCTATCCCTGCAATAACCGAATCTGAAGACAACTTGAGTTCTTCTATGGAAAGCAAACTGCCTGCTCCTCAGCCTTCGGCTTCTGTTCTGTAAACCTCGTGTCTGCACGAGGGACAGAGAAAGATAAAAATGTCTGCGCGGGTGGTATATTTTCTCTTTATTACCGGCGGAGAGCCCATTCCTATTCCCTTCTGCCTGGCAAGCAGCATTTCCGGAGATGCCGCCGCAAGGGCCGGGCCCATTTTTTCAATGGATGAAAGAAGCTGCTTTTCAGTAGCCACCGGGTTTTTACACTTTGAACATACCATGAGATTAAACCTCTGCTCGCTTTTCATCCTGTCCCGTCTGTAATCTGCCATGTCATACTCTCCAGTCATCCGGACGCCCGGCTCCGGCTGCGGACAGAGAAGCTCACACTGACCGCAGAACACACACCTGTCATAGAGCCGCTTTATAACCCTTTCACTCTTCTCCGGCGAATCTTCTATTTCAATAGCTCCTGTGGGGCAGACCCGGCAGCATGCCTCGCAGCCAATGCACCAGTCATCATCCGGCACGGGTTTTCCCCTGTATCCTTCCGCAGCCTTATGAGGCTTTTTCGGAAATCTGCTGGTATACCTGCGGGAAAATACTGCCGTAATAGCTTCCCTTAACTCTCTAAGTTTTGGGAGTTTCATTCTCTTTCCCTTTATCAGATTCCTTTTGGGTCTTTGAATATTCCCTTGAGGCCCTTGCCAGGGCATGCGCTCCGGTGGGAACCGTAAAAAGAATTAAACCCGCTGTCAGAAGGGCCTTGGTAGATGAAACAGAAATACCCTCCGTGAACGCTATGCCGATAAGTATGAAAGTTGTGCCCAGTGTTACAGACTTGGACGCAGCCTGTATCTTGGAAAAGACATTGGAAAACCTTAACAAACCGACACAACCGGAAAGATTAAAAAGAGCTCCCAGGGATATTAAGAATATTCCAATTATGTGGTTCATTCGTCCAGCCCCCTTCCCTCCAGAAACTTTGCTATAGCCATTGTTCCTATAAAACTAAGAAGAGCCCAGGAAATAGAGACATTAAGAAAGAAATCGGTCTCCATTTTCAGAGAAAAAAGCGCGCTAAGCGCAACCACGATAGTACCCAGCGTATATACGGCAACCGCCCTCTCCACGGGCGTCGGCCCTCTGCCCATTTTGTATATGCACAGAAAGACCGAAACCAGAAGTATATAGATTAAAACATTATATATCATTCAAACACCTTTTTTAGCACTTTTTCTATCTTTCTTATTCTTGCGTTTGTTTTCTTTATGTCAAATTTACGATACTGAATATGCAGATTTTCATTCTTCATCTCAACGCTGAGCGTGCCTGGAAATAGAGTAACTGAATTGCAAAGCAGGGCCCTTCCCTGAGGGTTCTTCAGCTTTGTCCCAAACTTTTCAACACGGGAATCCTCTTTAATTTCAGGTTTTAATACGGATAAAATGATTTCAACCACCGCAATCAGAAGATAGTAATACAAAAAAACCACATACACAACCGCCCAGAAATACCTTACCGGATTGAAATAATACCTCCACTCTTTAGCACCTTTTTTGTCCGTAAAAAGCAAAACCGCAGAAAAACATACCAAAACCCCCGCTGTAATATCCTGAATATTCAAGGGAGAAAAAGGCCACAGTAGAAAAAGCCATGCAGCAAAGAAAAATATAAATATTAATACTCTTTTGGAGCTCATTTACCTAAAACCATTTCTATATATTCCCCGGACTCAAGAAGAACCGCCGCAGCTGAATCAAACAGGATTTCCCTGGGGCCGGGCAGAAGCATAAGCCCCATGAAAACACAAAGAAAAGCAAGGGCTATCATGGGGGTTGTCATTGAAAGGGGGGCTTCCTTTACCTTTTTTTCTTCCGTTTCCCCCAGAAATCCGTTTTTCTGAACTTTCATGAAAGACGAAAGAGTAATGATGCTTCCGAGTACAGCCCAGAAAGCCAGTACCGGATGTCCCGCCTGCACACAGGCTATAATTATAAGAAGCTTGCTCCAGAATCCGTTAAACGGAGGAATACCTGATATGGAAAGTGATGCGATCATGGAGGTGCTCCCGCTTACGGGCATCAGCTTTGCAATCCCCTTCATCCGGCGCAGGTCCCTGATTCCGGTCCTGAAATAAACCGCTCCGGCATTTAAAAAGAGCAGGGACTTAAATACGGAGTGATTCATCAGGTGAAAAAGTCCTGCGGTAATCCCCAGCGGAGTAGCCAGCCCGAAGCCCAGAGCTATATACCCCATCTGGCTTATTGAATGGAAGGCAAGCAGTCTTTTGAAATCCCACTGCCCCAGGGCAAGCAGCGCCCCGAATATCATTGAAAAAACACCGGAGTAAATTAAAAGCTGCGGAAGCGCCCCTTGAGTCATTCCCAGCATGCTGTATCCCAGCCTCACAAGGGCGTAAATTCCAACCGTTTTAATAAGCACCCCGCTTAACATCGCCGAAACAGGGGCAGGCGCGGCCGGGTGCGCATCGGGCAGCCAGGCGTGGAAAGGTATAAGCGCCGCCTTGATTGAAAAACCTGCAGTAAAAAAAGCCAGCGCCAGGTATATTTCGGCAGAAAACCCCTCCTGCCGGACAACAGAAGCTATATGAGCCATATTCAGATTCGAGGTATATGAATAAACAAAAGCGATGCCCAGAAGAATAAACGCCGCACCCACGCTTGACTGAACAAGATACTTAAATGAGGCCTCCAGCTCATGCTTCGATGTTCCAAAGGCAACGAGCGCATAAGAAGAAACCGATGCTATTTCCAGAAAAATAAAAAGATTGAAAATATCACCCGTAAGCAGGACCCCGTTTATTCCGGCGACCATCAAGAGAAGCAGGGTATAGAACTTTCCCGCCGAGTTATATGAGGCTATATACCTGAAAGAAAAAACTGTGCACATAAAGACAACAAAAGATGTTACCGCAAGAACTGAAGAAGCAAACCCGTCGAAAACAAGCGTAATTCCCAAAAGTGGGGACCACCCCCCCAGGTTGTATATTCCATGCCTTCCTATCATAAGGAGAGAAAGAACCAAAACCCCTCCCGTAACAAATCCCGCTATTATATTTGAAGCCCTTATTTTAGTTTTATTTTCTTCTCCAAAAGCAAAGAATGAGGCTGCAAAAGCACCCAGAAGCGGAAAAAGAATAAATAAGGATATGATTCTCATTCCCTGAGCTCCCTGATTTTTGATATATCCATCGTGCCGTATCTTTTATAAAGCCTTACCGCAACGGCAACCATCAAAGCGGCAATGGAGAAACCTATCACTATTGAAGATAATACCATAGCCTGGGGAAGAGGATCCATCGCCCTCAAGGCAAATTTAAGCGCATCGGTATCAGCCGTCATTATGGGAACCTTGCCCTGGCTGCGGAAACCCAACAGAAGAATAAAAAGGTTAACCGCATTATTCATTATGAGTATGGATATTATTATTTTAACCAGGTTTTTTTTAGTTATCACACCGTAAAGGCCTATAAAGAACAGCAGCATGCAAAGACCGTATGCAAAAGGAACATTATTTGTCATCTTTTTCCTCTTCCTTTTCTGTTTCCCTGAAAATCGCCAGCACCGTAAAGACCAGAAATATTGAAGCCGCTACCTTTACACCAAGCGCTATATTCCCGAGTGGAATTCTTCCACCCGAAACCAGCCTGAATGTTCTGCCCGTAATTAGATTTTCAAAAAATTCCAGCAGGCCTATGCCCCCGGGAATTACTTCAAAGCTTACCAGCAAGAGAAAGACAACCGCCGCGGCTGTTTCCAGAGTATGAGCGGTTTTTCTGGTAAACCGGCGAAAAATCTCCTCTCTTCCGAAAACCAGAAACATAAGTATTAAAAGAAAGGCTATTATAAGCCCTCCCGCAAAACCCCCTCCGGGAGAAAGGTGACCGTATAAAACTATATTAACCCCGTATATAAACACAAAGCCTTTTAATATGTCTGTAACAATCTTTACTGTATCTGCCATCCCCTTATTTTTCTTCATCTTTTTTCGCCTTTCTTAATATTGTCAAAGCCCCCGCCACAGCGGCAAAGAGAACTGCCGCCTCTCCGAGGGAATCAAATGCCCTGTAGCCCAAAAGTATTGCGGTTACAATATTTGCTGAACCTGTATGCTCTATCCCCCTTGTCAGATACACAAGCGAAGGAATTTCATATGAAGGATCCTGAGGCAGCGCATATCCGAACCGGGGCATAACTGCCAGCACATACAATACAGCCACATAAAGCAGCCCAAGCAGAGCTATACACAAAATAATATTAAAATACTCCCCCTGTCCCTTTACATCGGTTTCATCCCTGCTGACAGTTGCTTTTATGAGAATAATAAGAAGAACAACCTCTATAAGAATCTGAACAAGAGCAACATCCGGAGCTCCAAGGAAAACCATTATAACAGCCAGACCGAAACCGACCCCTCCCAGGGATATAACAGCTGAAAGGAGGTTCTTCGATTCAAGGGCTATAACTGCAGCTGTAATCTTAAAAAGAAGAATTATCTCTATCATAAAAATATTGCCAGAAAAACCAATACACTTCCTACAACAACCCAGAGTAAATACGTATTTAAAACCCCGGTATGCATAACTTTGAGTATTCTTATCCAGTAAAACACAAAATTTTTCAGCAATTCATACAGATCAAAGAATCCTTTTCGCGCCCATCCGTACATCTCCTTAAATGGAGAAGCCTCTTCTATCGTCTTATAAAAGTCAACCCCGCTGACCCTCATTTCTCTGTCGGGCTTTTCCCCCCCAATGTAAACAGGGCTTACTCTGAAAGAGAAGCTTCTGAACAAAAAGTAAAACACCACCCCGACCGCTATTCCCGAAAGCAGAAATCCTCCTGCGAGCTGAGAATCCCACAGGCCCGGCATACCTATAGGCCCGGTAATTGCCTCAAGAAAAGGATATGCTGTATGTGACGGGAAAATTCCTATCGCCAGGCAGGCCGCAGGAAGAAAAACAAGAGCCGGCAGCTCCCACCTGAGCCTCTCTTTTTTTACCCGCAGTTTTGCTGAAGGCTGCCCCAAAAATACAGAGTGAAGCACCTTAATAAATGATGCCAGTGTCAGGGCTGACCCGAAAACAGCTGCTGTCAGCCATAGAGCCCACATCCCGCCTGCAGCCGGCCCTTTTTCAATAATACCCTGATAAATGAGCCACTTAGATACAAAGCCGCTGAGAGGCGGGAGCCCGGATATAGCCATAGCGCATATAAAGAAACTTGTAAAAGTCACAGGCAGCTTGCCAGAAAGCCCCCCGAGCTTATCAAGATCCGAGGTGCCCGCATTATTCTCAACAACGCCGGCTCCCAGAAAAAGGCCCTGCTTGTAAATTGAGTTATTTACCATATGAAGCAACCCTCCGGCTATGCCCACGGGGGTTGCAGTACCCAGGCCCAAAACCATGTATCCCGCCTGGCTTACAGTATGATACCCCAGGAGCTTTTTAAGATTATGCTGATTGAGAGCCATAAAAACTCCCCCTACAACAGTAACGGAACCTACTATCATGAGAACAAGATTCATCCCCCCTGAAATAACAAACCAGTCAGTCATAATTTTTTTAAGAAGGTATATCCCCAGCATTTTGTCTATTGAAGCGGGTAGAAGCGCCGTTACCGGTATTGCGCTGGAGACTGAAACATCCGGAATCCATGTATGAAAAGGCATCGCACCGGCCTTTGTGACAGCCGCAATAAACAGGGTGATAAACGCGGTCCACCTTAGGGGTTCATTTAAAGAGATACTTGTTGATGAAAGGTAGCCCCCGCTGCGCGACAGAATAAATACCGCCATCCCTATTATCATAAGGGCATCAGTTGAGCCCACTATTATAAAGGTTTTCTTGGCGGAAGAATGACTGCCGGAAATAAAGACGAGAAGCGATAAAACCGCCCCGGCTATTCCCCAGGAAACAACCATAATAATTGCCGTATCCGCTGAGAAAACAGCAGAAGAAGCAGCAAAAAGCCAGCATAGGAGGGACCAGAAAAGCCCCGGCCTGTTTTTCTTGAAATACCCTCTAGAGTAAAGGGAAGTCAGAAAACCGAAAGCCCCGGTTAATGTAATTAAAATCAGAGAAAGAATATCAGCCTTAAATGCAATCTCTTCGGCAAAGAAAAAATTCCTGTATTCTCCGAAGCTGCTCAGCCCCCCAATCAATACGCTTAACGCGGCTGCCGCAGCAGCAAAGCTCCCGTAATTTCTCAGCTTCTTCGGAATAAACAGTGCTGCAAAACCGATAAACGCGGGAAGAGCCACTGACATTAAAATAAGGTCCATCTAAACCCTCTCTCCTTTTTCCCGCCGGAGTTCGTAGGTTTTTTCCTGGGAGAGCTTTATAAGCTCACGGGAGGTGAGCACACTTTTTCCTTCTTTATCCACAGCCTGCATTCTTTCCGTACAGCAGTAGCAGGGGTCAACGGCCGCCAGGGTAAGGGCTGCATCGGCTACCGTGCCTCCTACTACAGCATGCTTGTTAGAAAAAACGTTCATATATGAAGGAGCTCTTACCTTGTGCCTGAACGGCACAGTTCCTCCGTGCGATCTGACGTAGTGAAAGACCTCCCCTCTTGGGGCTTCGTGCCTTCCTATTCCTTCTCCGTCGGGAATATCATTTACATCCGCTTCTATTTCACCGCCAGATTTCCCAAGCGCATCAATACACTGTTTGATGATATTGATTGACTGCCTTATCTCCTCAAGCCTGATTTTTGTCTTTGCATAAACATCCCCCTCGTTTCTGAGCGGGACTTTCCATTCAACCATACCATAAGCGGCGTAAGCCTCATCCCTTCTCACATCGATATCCACTCCGGATGCCCTTGCAGTCGGGCCTACCACACAATATTCAACAGCCTTTTCCTTCGGAAGCACCCCGGCATTTTTCAGCCTGGAGCCTATAACCGGATCATCCTCAATCGCCTTATCAAGCATATCCACTTTCTTTCTGACATATTCCAGTTTTTCACTTAGAAACCTTCCCTGTTCCGGGGAGATATCCCTTCTGACGCCACCTATCTTCATCATCCCATAGTGCTGTCTGTTTCCGAATATTTTCTCACAGGCCTCCAGTAGCGGCTCCCGGTATTTCCAGCTCCACATCCAAACGGTATTATAACCGATAAAATGACCTGCCAGCCCCAGCCAGAGAAGATGAGAATGTATTCTTTCAACCTCCCCAACCACGCTTCTTATATAGGCAGCCCTCTCGGGCAGATTGATATCCGCCAGCTCTTCCACCGCATTAACATAAGCAAAAGGATGCGAGGTTGAACATATGCCGCATATCCTTTCAACAAGAAATATCGCCTGTTCGAAATGTTTCGATTCAGAGAGCTTCTCTATTCCCCTGTGATTATAGCCGATCTCTATATCCAGCCCCACAACCCTCTCTCCCTCAACACGGAGTTTAAAGAACTCAGGTTCTTCCTGAAGAGGGTGATAGGGTCCTATCGGTATATGCCTTTTCTTTTCCTCAGCCATCTTTCCTCAAGGGGTATTTCCTCCCTTTGTAATCTTTTGATAACAGAAACTCTCTCATGTCTTCATTCCCTTCAAACCTTATACCCATAAGCTCGCGCATTTCCCTCTCTATCCACTTAGCCCCGGTAATAATATCGGCAATGGTATCTGCTCCAGGCTTTTTTCTTTCAAGCTTTATGCGTAAACTGACAAAAACCCCTTCTTTATCATATGAAAAGTGATAAAGCACCTCCATATAATCCCTCTCGTCTATGGCGCTGGCAGTGGAAAACCTAAGCCCCTGCTCTTTTAAGTACTTAACCGCGGTCCTTAGGTAGTCGGGCCTTATCTCCAGATATATCCTCTTTTTCGAAGGAGATGAAAATGACTCTGTTTTTTTTCCAAACTCACTTTTTATACTTTTGGCTAAATCTTCTTTTCTCATCCTAACTCTTTTTACCTTTTTTTGTGCCCTTCAATTTTTCAATAAGTCTTGCCGCCCCTGAAATCATTGCCTGTGGAGAGGGGGGGCACCCGGGAACATAAACATCTACTGGAAGATATTTATCCGGAGGACCCACTACATTGTAAGACCCCCTGAATATCCCGGTATCAAGGGCGCAGGTGCCCACCGCCATAACAAAAAATGGCTTCGGAGCCTGGGCATAAATCCTTTTCAGACGCCCTGCCACCTTACTGTTTACTACCCCGGTTAAAAGCATACAGTCAGCATGCCTGATGCTACCCACAAGCTTTATCCCGAAGCGTTCAACATCAAATCCGGGAGTAAGAAGATCAAGAATTTCAATATCACAGTTATTGCATGGTGAAGCCGCAAAATGATATACCCAGATTGACTTTCTCATAATCCTATAACCGCCAGAATAACGCCTATTGCACCTGCAGCCGTTAAAGGCCCCCAGAAAAACCTGAGCATCTGTCCTATACGAAGCCTGGGATTAGTATTTTTTATAAGTATCACAATAACCAGTATCAATAAATACTTTAATATTCCTGCCGGTGAGCTGATTCCTCCCCAAAAAAGAATAACCGCCAAAAAAGGGAAAATCGCCATCATCATCCATCTCGAAAGAGCGAAAAACCCCAGGGGCGGTCCGGAATATTCAATCAAAGCTCCACCCATAATCTCCTGTTCCGCCTCGGGGAGGTCAAAAGGAACCTGGGCCATCTTGGACTGAAAACAGAAAATCGTAACGATTAAAGCTATGAAACCTGAAAAAGAACCCATAACGACCCCCGAAGAGCGCTGATAGGCAATTATTTCTCCCAGGCAGATGCTGCCGCCTGTATTGATAATTACTGTAATTAAAGCCAGGATAAAGGGCAGCTCATACGAAAGAACCATTTTCATCTCCCTTGAGGCTCCCAGAGAAGCCAGTGGATTTGCCGAAGCCGATGCTCCGGTTATAACGGAAAACGGCGGAAGAAGAAGAAGATAAACAACCACAAATAAGTCACCGGAAAACCCGATCCCCTCCAAATTTGTCTTTGCCAGAACTATAGCGACAAGCAGTAGAGACGAAAAGCTTAAAAGCGGAGCAAAAAGAAAAAGGACCGTATTGGCTCCTTTCGGTACCAGGGTCTCCTTTTTCATGAGCTTAAAAAAATCATACACAGGCTGAAAAAAAGGAGGGCCCACCCTCCACTGAACCAGCGCTGTAATTTTCCTGTCAATCCATGAGACCAGAAATGAAGCGAAAACTGTAAAGATAAGGCCCGGAAAAAGAAAAAATTCAAAAAAGTTCATTTCCAACCTCCCGCCTTTACTGCATACTCTCCATCAATCAGCTCATAGCCTTGAGGGGTTTTCTCGACTTCTTTTACGGCTTCCCTGCGGCATATTCTTCTGCATCTTTTAATATCCACCTTCCATCCGGGAAAAGTCTTATAAGAGAGAACCTCCACCGGGTTAGCCCCCACTGGACAGGCTGTTGAACACTGTTTGCATGAAACACATTTCATCCTCTTTCTTTTCATTCCTCCATCCCGGAGTTTCTCCAGGGCCTCCACCGGACAAGCATTCACGCATGGAGGGTTCTGGCAGTGCCTGCAGACAACAGCCCTTACCCCCCTTTCTATCAGCTCATAAAGACCGGGTTCCACACTGCGGCATTTTAAACATCCAAAACACTTATCCAGATCTATCGCAAGCATCAGTCCCAGACCCCGGGGACACCCTTAACCCGGCTGTACTCAAAAACCGGGCCATCCTTGCAGACGTAATAAGGCCCCACCATACAATGTCGGCACTTCCCAAACCCGCAGGTCATATTCTTCTCCAGCGACACATATATTCTGTCACCAGAAATACCCATTTCCTCAAGTCCCTTAACCGAAAATTTCATCATTACGGGAGGACCAACCACTACCGCCGCGCAGGTTTTAGTATCCACATCAATCCTTTCAAACAAATCTGTAACCACCCCCTCATTTTCATCCCATCCGCTATGGGCTTTATCCACGGTTCTATGCAGTTCAAACTGCTGCTGCCAATTATCATAACTTTCCTTATATATAATATCCTGAGGAGACCTGCACCCGTATAGCAGCGTCACCTTAGGGTATCGGGTGCGGTCGGATAAAATTTCATGTATCAAAGACCTAAGCGGGGCTATACCGCAACCCCCTCCCACAATTATAAGCTCTCTGTCCCTGAGCTTTTCCACCGGGAAACCGTTTCCGTATGGTCCTCTAACTGCCAGAAGCGCTCCTTTTTTCTTTTTATGAAGCTCCCCGGTCGCCACCCCAACATTCATAACGGTTACATCCATTTTTTTCGATACACCGGATTTTGATGATGGAGTAAAAGGCGCTTCGCCTATACCCGGAACCGTAAGCTGGATGAACTGTCCCGTCGAAAAACCTAATTCCTCCTCCAGCTCAAGACTGAAAGTTTTGATGCTGGGCGTTTCATCACTAACCTGCGCTACCTTCGCTTTTATAATTTTATAGGGGTTGGCTATTTTATCCTGTTTTTTCATCTTTAAGTCCCCTGAGAGTGTCCCTGATATCAATCTCGCCCGGGCACGTCTGAATACACCTTCCGCATCCCGTACAACCGCATATTCCAAACTCACCGGGCATAAGAGTAAATTTACAGTAATACCTGTTTTTAAACCTCTGCCATAATTTCACCCGGGGGTTTGCCCCTCCCGCAACGCGGGCATAGCCCGGGAACTGGCACGAATCCCACTGCAGAACCTTCCTTATCGTTTTCTTTCTGGAAACCTCATTGAGCACATTGCAGTAGCAGGTGGGGCAGCAGAAATTGCACCCCCCGCACTGCATGCATGTAGTACTTTTTTCCATCCAGTAATTCTCATCATTATTTGATTCCACAAGTTTCCCCAGGTCATCCTTATCATATTTTAATTCATAATTTTTGGATATCTTAGAAGTGACAGTAGTTCGTCTGTCTTCTCTTTTTTGGAGTTCTTTTTCAGAGGCCCTTTTCAAATCAAAATCGGAAAACAATTCCTTCCCTTTTTCGGTAAAAACGTCAGCTGTCACATATTCTTCAACAAAAGAAAGATTTACATCCGAACCGTTTTCCGTATAGGGCCTGCCTCCCGTTGAAACACAGAAACAGCTTTCCGCAGGGTTATTACAGTCTACCGTGACCAGCAGAAGCCTCTCTCTGAGCTTTTTATAATTCAAATCCGCAGGCTCTTCCTTAAGAAAAATATTATCATAAACGTTAATCAGGGCCCTTAAATCACAATTTCTTACACCGACAAGTATAATGGGCTTTTCTTTTGGAAAATCTTCGTTGCCCAGAACCATATTTCTTCCGGGAAAAACAAACTCTTTAACCCCCGTCCAAACGGGAACCTCATCCCAGTATATCTTCATTCCTTCATTGTACCGAATTAAAAGTCCCTTATCCGAAGGAACAAAAACAAGGTTGTCTACACTCCATGTATTTAAAATTTGATTTAATTTCAGAGATAAAAATTTAAATGTATTTATTTCGTGTTGCATATAAAGCACGAAAGGTTTTCAAGTTCAAGAGAAAGATCAGTATTTCTCACCCTTACATCTTCAGGCAAATCCAGCATAACAGGAGCAAAATTAAGAATATTCTTAATCCCTGCCTTCACAAGGGCCTCAGCAACGCCCTGAGCTGAATTTTTCGGAACTGTAATTACAGCTATATCAATACCCCCTTTTTTAACTGCTCTTTCAATTTCCCCGGAGGACTTAATCACTAAACTATCCCACTTTTTTCCCACCTTATCCGGGGCGTTGTCAAAAATCGCCTTAAATTTAAAACCCTCTCTTTTAAATCCAGGGTACGAAAAAAGAGCTTTTCCCAGATTTCCGGCTCCAATTATTGCAACGTTCCAGATTCTGTTGCGCCCAAGAACCCCGTCAAGATCATTTATCAACACCTCTATGTTGTAACCAACTCCGGGTTTACCCTTACGCCCCAGGATAGAGAGGTCTCTCCTTACCTGCGCCGGGGTCTTTGAAAGCTTCCGGGCTATTTCTTTCGAAGTCACCCATTTACTCCTCTTTTGAGCTAATCCTTTTAAAACCCTGTTATAAATTACAAGTCTCTCAACTGTATGTGTATTTAGCATCGTGAAAACATTCACAAAATCTATAACTTCATTAAAGAAAATAACCTGCTGTTTTGTCAACCCCTGAATTAATGAAAACAAAAATTTCAGTAAAAAGCGCCATACAGAGCATTATTTACCGCAGTTTGCAACTGAAAGAACGTCAACAATAAAAGGCTTATTCCGGCTCTTCTTTGTTTTCTTGAGAGCCATCATCTTCAAACTTTTTTATTATGCTTTTATCTTCCTGCTTAGTTATTAATCTGTCTAAAATCTTTAATTCATGCGCATCAAAGTAAAAATGTTTTTGTTTGAAAGAAACAGCCATAAAGGCATCATAGTTATTGTCCCAGCTCTCTTCCACTCTCAGAATTTCACCTTCAACAGGCATAAATGATATATCGGGGTCACTAAAGGCAACCATGCAACTGCAGCCGACATGATCAAGCAACTCCCTGTAGGGTTTTCCCCCTGTTTTTAATCTTGCTCCAAGCCCGTTTTTGTTAAGGCCGGTGGTTATTCCCTCATACACCGTATCATACTGCTCGATTTTAATTGAGAGCTTTATATTCTTCTGTACAATCCTTTTATCTACTTTACCGGTCGAGGCTTCAAACCCAACAACTTTCGAGGCCTTATCCAGTATTCTTTTAATATCATCAGTTGTAGCATTATAGGGTATATGAATTAAATTTTTTATGCCCATCTTCTTTATAAGGTCAATGTCGCTATCGGGATAATCAATCAAAATAAAAGGCCTTTCTTTTATCTGTTCAAGAAACTTATAATTCTCGCTCAAGCGTTCAACTGCCTCCTGATTTCTGGAATCTAAAACAACATAATGGGGCATCAGATAATAAAATTTGGAGCTGAGTTTTTCTATACTGGAAACCGAAATGCTTTCTGATTTGTATCTTCTTTTAATTACATTTTCAACTTTTTTTATAATGTCTGTCTCGGGGGATTCCGATAAAACACAAACAACCAATACTCTCAATTTTTCCGGGATGTCATTCATTATAATATCTCCATGGCTATTATAGAACATACAGCAGCGAAAATGCAAATATAGCCCCCATGGAATATTTATACTTTTTATATACTTTTCACAAATAAAATGCTGTATTTCACACATATTTTATAAAACAAGAGTATAATTAAGAAGTAAATTTAACATTCAGGAGGAAAAATGAAAAGAAAAAAAATTAAAACAAAGTTAGTAAAAACCGCAGTGGTTATTTCCGCATTATGCTTTACCGCTCTGATTTGCGATGCGCGGATGACCCCTTACGATGGACCGGGCATAAGGGACATAGATGAATCATACCGAGAAACATGGCAGGCCCCGCACATCGATAACGATGCCGAAGAAACTTCTGATGAAATAAAAACAGAGGCGGACAAGGAAACGGGAAGAGCTGCCTCAGTTGTTTCAGGCTTTTTTTCCGGGTTGTTTGAAGGACTGGAAGAGGTGGTTTTTTCTATTGATGAAACCTTCAACGGCTTCTTTTCCAGGCTGGGAAATATGATTCTCTCTTCAGCTGAAAGACTGGGAAATTTTCTCCTTGATATTACAGACACTGAAGAAACTCCCGGGGAAGAAGATCCAATAGAGCAAGATCCGGTCGAAGAAGAGCCTTCTGAGGACCCGATTGAAGATGAACCCTTAGAAGATCCCACAGAAGATGAACCTGTGGAAGAAGAACCAGTTGAAGAAGAGCCGGTTGAAGAAGACCCCATAGATAACGAGCCGGTTGACGAAGAACCAACCGATGACCCGATTGAAGATGAACCTGTTGAAGAAACCCCTGAAGAAGAAATAAGTTTTGAACATCTTGGGATGAACCTAACAGTAAATTCCGATTTAGTTGGAAATATTGATGAAGATGACGACACCCTCCTGTTATATGACAAAGACGAAAACCTTTTCGCTTCGCTTAGCGAAACTGAAAAAACGGTTTACCTGAGCGGATCAGAAAACACAATCGTTTTTGAAGAAGGAGCGGACCTGGAGATAATATCCGACAATAATGGAAACATAAATTATGTAAACCTTGCCTCAAAAGAGGGCACTTATAACATTGAGATAGATTCTGATGAAAAATTAAATCTTCACACCCCGGCCGGAGATTCCGTATCCTACACCTTAAACGAATTTGAAGGTTGCGGATTCATAATCGAAGAAGACGGGGCTGTGGTTTTTACCGCACAACTAAAAGACTCAGAAGCCTACAGCATAATCGAAACTGACAACACAGGAGCCATAAATTTTATAAGCCTTCCGGAAAGCGACAAAGAAACAGTAGGTTTTCCAATTGAGAAAGAAGATGAAATAAATCTTAGCATTACCGTAAACCCTGACGGTTCAATACTTGCGCAAAGCTCCGTAGAAGAATCCACTTCAGTTGTTTTCCACCGGGAGGGAACCCTTGAATTAATATTTCCGGATAGGCCCTCAGCTTCAATATCGAGAGATATTGAAAAAGTTATTTTTTATACAAATGGCATAGCCAGCCTGTCATTTAACGATTAGGGTGCATAGGGGGAATTTTAAAGTCCCTTCATATGGTTTTTTCGATGAAAGGATGCCGCAGCATAAAAGAAAAAAGCTGTAAAAGCAAGGAGTATTATAAAACTTAGCGCCACAGGCAACTCATTTATCCCTGTAAAGCCTAAAAAAAGAAGATCCACAAGATAAGTAACTGGAGAAACATGCGCCAGAACCCTACCCATGCCAGAGAGGTTTTCAAGCGGGATGAAAATCCCGCTTATAAAAATAAGCGGAAACCTTACCAAACTTGAAAACATCATTATCTGAGAAGGCGATTTAACCGCCGGTGAAGCAAGAAGAACCCCCAGAGATGAAAAACAGAAAGAAGCAAAAACCAAAGAAAGAAAAACAATAAAATAATTCGGGGAGAATTCAATGAAAGTCATTCCTGCCGCAGCGACAGGAATACTAATAACAAGCCCAAACAGCATCCCGGCAAAAATATCACCCACAATAATCGTTTTCAGCGTTACCGGAAAAGAAAGCAGTCGCTCGTATGTTCCAAGCTGCTTCTCCCACGGCGTTATCAACGGACCCACTGAAGATGAAGTAAAAAATAGAGACATAGCAAGAAGTCCGGGGAAAAAATCATGTAAATTAAGCTCACGACCCAGATAAAAAGCGAGAAAAAGAAAGACAGGAAATAATATCCCGAATATAATTACAGGAGGCTTATTATAATAAATCACAATATTTTTTGCCGTAACAACAAAAACACTCCGGAGAAAATATTTAATTTTCATAATCCACCCCGCTTTCAGTTAGTTTTATAAATGCATCTTCCAGGCTGGTCCCTAAAATATGAAGCGATTTAAAGACAAGCTTCTTTCTTTCGGCAAAAGAAGCAAGTTCTTTCACAAGTCTATCCGGATCCGCAGTATAAATTCTCATCTTATCTCCAAGCTTTTTCACCTTCTCTGTGTTTCTAAGAACCTCAAGACTACTTTTCTCAACTATTTTACTAAATGAGACTTCAACCGACCTGGTTTCTTCAAATATTCTTTTTAAATTTTCCGGAGTATCCACTGCCGCAATTCGCCCTCTGTTTATAACAGCCACCCTTTCGCAAATAACACTTGCCTCCTGAATATCATGTGATGTAAGAAATACGGTTATCCCGGAGTCTTTCGCTTCCGTAACCATATCACGAATTAACCGACGGCTCAATACATCAAGACCCGCTGCCGGCTCATCCAAAAACAACACGGATGAATCATTGAGCATCGCGGAGGCCACGCTGACTTTCTGTTTCATTCCCTTGGAAAATTCTCTAACCTCAATATTCCTATGTTCATAGAGCCCGATTCGTTTCAACATCCTCTCAGCCCTATCCTTCAGCTCATGCCTGCCTATTCCATAAAAGCTTCCTGCGAGAATAAGATTCTGTTTCGCGGTAAGATCAGCATATATATTGCTGGTTTCAGGAATAACCCCCATTTTCATTTTAGCGCCTATCGGGTCTTTCGTGATGTCGATACCGTCAATAAAAGCTCTACCGGAATCAGGCCGCAGAAGCCCTGTTAGCATTCTGACTGTTGTGGTCTTTCCTGCGCCATTGGGCCCGAGGAAGCCGAAGATTTCACCTTTTTCTACCGAAAAACTGATATTTTCGGCCGCAACAGTAGAACCAAAAGTTTTACTGAGATTTTCAGCGGAAATACCCTTGTTCATAGAAATCTTTTCTTAAACATTTTAATATCTACTATTCTTTTTTCTTTACACAATCACCGGAAGAACAACAATTTTCTTTTTTTACTGATTTGTCAATGCTATCAGCAAAATCACGAAGTTCCCCTGCACATCTTCGGAGCCCGGAAACATCCGGCGAGTAATGAACCCAGGAACCTATTTTATTCGATTTTATCAGCCCGCTTTCCCTGAGAAGTCTCAGGTGCTGGGTTACAGTAGGCTGAGAAAGCTCCAGCTCATCTACTATTTTGGAAACACATAACTTTCTTTCCATCAGCATCTCTAAAATTTTACACCTGTTTTGATTTGACAAAACCTTAAAAATCCGTTCTTTTTTCATAATTTACAACCTCTCCTTATTCTTATATTCCTATATTGCATTATACCTATGTCATAAAAAAAATCAACCGCTCCCTTTAAAACTTTATATTCGCCACTCCCCTCTTGACAATCCTTCATTCTTTAAGTACAAAAGCTATAATTTCAGGAAAATATTATGCTTAACACAAAATTTAAAATCTTAAAACTGTCTATTTCAATTATGATACCCGTATTCGCTTCTCTTCTGTTATCCTGTGGAGAACGAACAATAAAAGAGCAGCCCCTTTATATAAACCATGCATTGTCAGATAAAACTGAATTAAGCAAACATATACAGACCTTAGAAACCAGCATAGAAACGTCAATAAATAACCATAGCCTTACAGGAGCGGTGCTTGTCATACTGCGGGAGAATTTAATAGTGCGAGAAGAAGCCTTCGGTTGGTTCCATAAAGAAGGAGAAAGAGAACAAATGACTGCAGAGACTATATTCGACCTGGCATCTCTTACAAAACCTTTAGCAACAGCAGCAGCAATAATGAAACTGGTAGAGCAGGAGAAAATTTGTCTTACGGATAATATTTCAAAATACCTTCCCGCATATACTCAAAAAGAACAGTCACCTAAAATAATTCACCTTTTAACACACACTTCGGGGCTCCCCCCGTACATTCCGGTATCAGAAATATCTCCTGCAGAGAATACTATAGGCGGAGAGGCAGTTATTCAATACCTAAACAACACAGCAATTGCCTCGAAACCGGGAAAGAACTTTAACTACAGCTGCACCGGCTACATTTTACTTCAGCAGATTGTCGAATCCGTAACTGAAAAAAGCCTTGCTGATTTTACCCGCAAAGAATTTTATGAACCGCTGAATATGGAAAGCACATCCTTTTTACCTTCTCAGGATAAAAAGGAAAGGATTGCCCCTGCGGGGCGCAACCTTACCGGAAAAAGGCATATAGGAAAAGTCCATGATCCTCTTGCCAGAGATGTAATGGGAGGGGTTTCAGGCAACGCCGGGCTTTTTTCAACTGCCGGAGACCTGGCTGTGTTTGCTGCAATGCTGCTAAATAAAGGAAAAATAAACGGCGTCAGGGTTCTAAATGAAGAGACCGTAAAGAAAATGACAAGCATTCCAGAAAGCTTATCCCCTCATGGAAGGGCCCTGGGTTGGGATATTGATTCCCCTTTTTCAACTAATAAAGGATCAATTTTCGGAGAAAAAGCGTACGGGCATACCGGATTTACGGGAACATCCATACTTATTGACCCTGAAACAAAAACCGCTGTAATTCTTCTTGCCGCCAGTTCCCGCCCGGGCTACAACAGCGAATTAAAAAGACTCCGCAAGATGGCAGCCGACGCGGCAGCCTCATCCTTTCTTACAGACAAATAAATTTATTTATCGTTTATTTGAGATTCCAGAACTTCAATTCTTTTCTGCTGTTCCTGCAGTGCATTTACCAGCACTGCGGTCAGCTTGGAATATGAAATGCCTTTCGAGCCCTCTTCGCCCGATACCAGCTCCGGGATGATATCTTCAAGCTCCTGCGCGATAAATCCAATATCCTTCTCTCCGCTTTCCTTCATGTTAAATTCTCTTGCCTGTATATTCATAACCTCATCCAGCCCGTATCCTAAATCTTCTATGTTTTCTTTGAGCGCAATATCAGACCCCTCAGTCAACCCTCCAGAGGTATAAATATCTCCATCCACATCAAGCCTGTAAGAAGAGCTGGGAGGTGTTCCTATGCCTACATTTCCATTAGAGTGAGGAGGTTGTAATAGCAAATCCCCATATGAACCTGATTCTCCCATTACATAAATCTCTGCATATTCCGGATCTACTCCCATTGTCAAATGCATAAAACCACTATCACTTTCGCCATTTACAACCTTTAAGCCATATCCTGACATGGTTGAGTCAAGTTTGGGCCTGGCCTTTACTGCAAGAGGAACTGTATAAGAAGTATCTCCGATTCTATTTGAATCACCTCGAATGTGCACATTGCCATCTACATCCAGTTTTTCTTCGGGCTCCGATGTTCCGATCCCGACATTTCCCTGGTAGTCCATTTGCAGTCCCTCATTCCAATCTTCACCGTCATAGCCATAAAAACCATAATGATCCTCTGAGGCGTAGTATAAGGAAGATTTCTCCCCCTGATATAATTCAAAGCGGGCGACATCGTCCTCGGAATCTGCTCTGCCTACCAGCAGGCTAGGCTTTATATCCTCTCCTAACAAATTGCTTTCAGTTTCAGATATAAATACGATTGAATCATCCCTTCTGGTGCCGAGCCCGATATTTCCGTCATAGTCAATCGCTAAATTCACATTCCAGTCCTCCGCCTTGCCTCCCGTGTCATATTTGTAAGTATAAATACCAAAAAAATCATCTCTTGCAACCAAAGCGGCTGATACTATGTCTTCCTCATTTTCACCTACATAAGGCAGCATCTCCACCCTGGACCATCTTTCCTGCTCTGAGCCCTCAAGGTCAGTTGGGCCTACAATTAAACCCGGAGTTTCATCTGTTTGCCTCTGCGCTGTGTATCCAAGATCCAGTTTGGCAGAAGGACTGTCACTTCCAATCCCGACGCTGCCTGTTCTGCTTATTTCACTTTCAGTATCAGCTGCCCCGCTCCATGTGGGATCTGTCTCTGTCATATCTAAATCCGTTACATTGAGATAGCCCTCAGACCATTCCAGATTACTTCCCGCTATCTGTGAGCCTCTTTCGGCGTACGCTTCATCCCAGTTATCTATATATGCTTGCTCAATGTCAGATGCCACATGCGCGTTGAAAATAGGATCTGTCTCCTCCGTATCAAAGTCCGTCACATTGAGGTTGCCGCCCGACCATTCCAGATTGCTCCCCGCTATCTGTGAACCTCTTTCGGCATGCGCTTCATCCCAGTTATCTATGTCTGCTTCCTCAATGCCATGTGCCACATGCGCGGTAAAAACAGGATCCGTCTCCTCCGTATCAAAATCAGTCACATTGAGGTTGCCCTCCGACCACTCAAGATTACTCCCCGCTATCTGTGAACCTCTTTCGGCATGCGCTTCATCCCAATTATCTATATGCGTTTGTTCAATATCATATGCCACGTGCGCGGTAAAGACAGGATCGGATTCTTCTGTTATTATATCCTCGGGCTTATCAGTTATATTATCCCAATTAACTTCTCCGGCGGTGCCGGCATAAAGAGCTAAAGCTGAAGGAAGCAGTTTTATTCTTCCGTCCATCTCAGGGCCGTCCCCGATCTCAACACCGAGCCACAAAGCCTGATTAAGGTTCTCAACCCCGCTCATGTCTATTTCAGCTCTGTACAGACCCCGGTCGCTGAACTCAAGCTCATCTTCTTCATAAGAGGCAATTTCCTCACCCCCGGTTTCTTCATTGTAAAATGTGAATTTGACCCTCCGGTTTCCGGTCACGGGGTTACCCTGAGAATCTAAGAGCTGCCCCTGTATGTTTATTTCCCGGGGCATCTGCGCAAAAATATCCCGGGCCGCCATAACACAAAAAACCAGCAAAACTGCAAATATAAAATACCTCTTATTAATTTTCATCTTCTATCTCCTTTTCTTTATCTCTTTCCGTTATACTTCTTATTTCAACTCTTCTGTTTAATGCCCTTCCTTCTGATGTATCGTTATCTGCTGCAGGTTTTTCTTCCCCATGGCCCTTTATCACCATTCTCTCTCCGGATATATCAAGTTTTTCCAGTTCTTCTGCAACCGCACCAGCCCTTAATTTTGAAAGCTCCATGTTGTATTCTTTGTCTCCTATATTGTCTGTATGCCCCTCTATTGAAACCTTTAAATCAGGATATTTTTTAAGCAATTCAGCCACTTCCTCTATTATTTCCATGTGGGCTTCCGTGACTTTGTAGCTGTCAAAAGCAAAGGCCCGGGCTTCTTTTTCAAGGTCTAAAGACTTTTCTTCTTCTTTTTTGTCAGGATCTTTTTCTTTTTCCTCTGGTTCCTCATAGCTAAGTATGTATTCAAAATCAGGCGTTTCGGGTTCCGCTTTTTCATCTTCCGCCGGGGTTTCCTCTTTCTCATCTTTATCTTCCTTTTCTTTAGAAAACCTGTAGGAAAAAGAGAACCTGTGCGTACCGCCTAGGTCTCCGTACGGAGCCCAGGCATAATCAAAAAACAAACTACTGTATCTTATTCCTCCCCCAAGGCTTATTCCCGAAAGACCGCCGTTTGATCTAACCGGCATTGTGTTGTACCCTGCTCTTGCCTTAAAATCCAAATCATCTATGCCGTATTTGTATTCTCCCCCTATGTTTAAATCCGGTTCGCTGCTCCTCGAAAAATTCAGATCCGCCGCAACAGTCAGACTGTCTATAGGCCTGTATGACATACCTGTCTTAATATTCAGGGGTAGCGGGTCTGCTTCATTCATAAATTTCATTTTCGTTCCTATATTCTGTACGGAGATGCCGGCATCTATCTGCTCATTTATTTTACTAATATAACCAAGGTCTATTCCGAATGAGGAGGCTGATTCATCTTCTATTACCGATTGCAGCATAAATATATTTATCCCGAATATATTTTCATCTATTCTGTTGGCATAACTGAGATATCCAAGTATATCATGCGGCCTGTATCCCTCATCCAGCTTCTGCCGGTAAATGTTGTATTTTGCTATCTCGGACATCCCAAGATAATTTACGGACAAAGCCATAACTCCGATATCGGTAGGCATACCCACGGAAAAATTGTTGTAAAAGATTTCTTCAAACCATACGGAATGCATGGCAGAAATTTCTATTTCTTTCAGTGACTCCAGACCTGCAGGGTTGGAGTAGACTGAATTCATATCACCCCTCACGGCGCAGTACGCTCCTCCCATCCCGGCCTGCCTTACTCCTTTGGCAATCTGCAGAAACTGCCCGCCGGTAGTTCCTATATAGTCATCAGAGAAACCCGCCCTAAGCATTGCGCAAGGCCACAGCATAATAGTTACAGTTATTATTATTTTTACCTTCATCTGACTAACCCTACCCTACCCGAGGTACTATCCTTTTCTTCATCTATAATAATGTATATGTATACACCGCTTGCCACATTTTTCCCCGACTCATTTTTCAGGTTCCATTGAACCTCCTCAGAGTTTGAGTCATTTTCCAATTGTATAACCCGTTCTCCGGTAATATTGTATATGGATATCTCCTCTCCACCCTTAAGCCCGGCTATGTTAAGATAATTCGAATCGAACTCGCCGCCGGAACCAGGCTTAACCGGATTGGGATAAACCATAATGTCATCAACAGTTTCAACCGGCATTTCAACATCGTGATCCAACTGAGTTGCAAAACCAAATGACATGCTCATACCGGATGAATCTTCAAGACTCCCGGCAGCATTCTGTGATAAACTGACAACATTTGATTTTTCGGATGAAATTATCTCATCCCCCGGGAAAAAACTTGTTGATTTTAAGAAATTTAGATTATATACCTCTAAAGCCGCAGCTATGGATAATAACAGACTCATGGAAGCCACTGTCGCAATTACCGCTTTTCCTGCTGTTCTCTTTTTCTTTTCTTTTCGCAAATTACCTCTTTTCGTTTTAACGCTCCGAACTTACTTTCAATAATTTTTTCCTAATTATGCCAGCGCCTTTTCTTCTTCATAATCAATGTTAACAGGTAAATCTCAAATAAAAATCAAATAAATCTCAAATTTTTCTCAAACTTTTTTTTAACGCACATAATTATTGATTTATATTTTTGGAATGTAACCGGCTTGTATAACGTAATAGGAAATAATTATATACCGGCCTTATTAATAAACACAGAAAACGATATTATTTTTCAGTACGAAAAATAGATAGGCAACCTTTTAATCAGTCATTTTAATCAATCATTATTGAGCTGAGATTCCAGGAGTTCAATTCTTTTTTCCTGGTTTAATATTGTCTTCTGCTGCTCCTGCAGGGCGTTAACTAAAACTGCCGTAAGCTTGGAATAAGAAACACCTTTTTTTCCTTCTTCTCCGGATACAACCTCGGGTATTATCTTCTCAAGTTCCTGAGCAATAAATCCGATATCCCTCTCTCCGCTTTTCTTCATATTAAACTCTCTTGACTGGATATTCATGACTTCATCAAGCCCGTATCCTAAGTCTCCTATGTTTTCTTTGAGCGCAATATCAGACCCCTCAGTCAGCTCTCCGGAGGTATAAATATCTCCATCGACATCAAGTCTGTAAGAATCATCCGGAATTTTTCCTATACCGACATTTCCACCACCATAGGCTAAAACCACCTTTCCGGTGGAATAATTATTCAAGTAAGCTCCTCCATCCCCATGGGAGTCCAAAACCAGATGGCCATCCTGTTCACCGCTTGATTTAATGCTTGCTCTTCCTCCCCTTCGACCGACTAACAAAGTCCCTTCACCTGAAGAAATACTATCATTGTAAGCAATTTCCAGGGGAACTCGCGGATTTTCGGTTCCGATACCAACATTTCCGTTTCTGCTTATATCATCCTCCACATCCGCAGCGCCTCTCCATGTCGGATCAGACTCAGACACATTTTCTACATTCTGCCACTCAACAGAGCCTGCTCTATCGGCATAAAGAGAGGAGATTGAGGGAAGAAGCTCTATTCTTTTATCCAGCACATCCTCATCCCCGATTTTTACACCAAGCCACATAGACTGATTAAAGTTTTCCACTTCATTCATATCTAAATCAGTTCTATACAGACCCCATTCGCTTAATTTAATTTCTTTTTCCCCAAAAGATACTATCTCATTTCCTTCGCTCTTTTCATCATATAATGTAAACGTAATTCTCTGTGTTCCGGTTAACGGATTTCCCTGAGAATCCATTATCTGACCCTGCACATTTATCTTCTGAGGCATTCCGGCAAATGCATTCCTGGAAATTCCTCCGCAAAAAAAGACCAATGATGCAAACAAAAAATATTTAATATAAAATTTCATTTATCTATCCTCCTAATATTACTAATCTCTCAGTTTTACTGTCTTTTATTCCCCGAATCTGTACGAAAGCGAAAACCTATGAGTGCTGCTTAGATCTCCGTATGGAACCCAGGCATAATCAAGTGAAAACCCCCTGTATCCAACCTGGCCTCCCATACTCAACCCTGACAGATCGCCATGAGCGCTGACGGGCCTTGTCCTGTACCCCGCTCTCGCACTTAAACCTACTTTTTCTATACTATAACTGTACTCAGCTCCAATATTTAACCCCGATTCATAATCTCGAGGAAAATTTAAGTCAGCTGTCATAATAAACGAATCCGATATTCTGTATTTAAAACCGGCTTTAATGTTAAGGGGCATAGGATCCGAAGTGTTCATAAAACGCAGTTCTGTCCCGATGTTCTGTATTGATACACCCGCATCTATATATTCATTAACCCTTCTTATATAACCAAGGTCAACGCCGAATGCAGAAGCCGATTCATCTTCAATAACAGAATTAATCATAAACAAGTTCACCCCAAATAAATTTTCCTTTATGCTGTTTGCATAACTCAGGTAAAGGATAAGATCATGCGGCCTGTACTTTTCTCCCATGGCAACCCTGTACCTGTTGTATTTTTCTATACCGGACATACTTAGATAATTTACTGATAAAGCCGTTACGCCGATAGCGGTAGGCGCCCCTACTGAAAGATTCTGATAATATATCTCCTCAAACCAGGAGGTATGCATAGCCGACACCTGATAATCACTGATATATCCAAGTCCTGCAGGATTGGCATATATTGAATCCAGGTTTCCACCCGCAGCGCAGTATGCCTCTCCCATACCGGCCTGCCTGACCCCTTTTGCCAGTTTTAAAAACTGGCCTCCTGTCGTACCTGCATAGT
>SL_5KL_010_SEDDRAFT_10000073_pt1 | contig 53003 bp, 49 predicted proteins | sample SodLakKL_010_SED_FD_9118 | JGI IMG/M metagenome (IMG submission 9118)
TGTTTATCCCTGCTCCAGATCGCGCAGTTATTGTTCCGGGCGACAGTAAAAATAATCAGGTCGGGCAGGGGTATGGTGATCCCTTTCTGCCGCAGGGCTGAGCCTAGCATGCCGGCATCAATCCACTCTTGACCGGTTATTTCAAGACAGAGCAAACTTTCAAGGGCCAGGACAAGATCTTTGCTTTCTTTTTTGTTCTTAACCCCCATAATCAGCTCAGTCATTACAGGGCCTGTGATATAGATTGTGCCGGTATCGAGGTCGTTGATTGCCCCGGTAACTACTTCACTGCCCTTGAAATAATCAACCCATATAGAAGTGTCAATCAGTATTTTTTTCATCTTTCCCCGTCCCTGAACTGCCGCATTGCTTCTTCATCGAATTCGATTTTGCCGACCAGGTCTTTTAGTTTTTCCCTCTTTTTCATGGTTATTGCGTCTTTTAAAGCATGCTCGATCGATTTGGAGCGAGATTCAGCTTTATATATAATTTCTGCCTCCTTGATCAGCTCAGCATCTATATTGATAGTCGTGCGCATATATTACACCTCCGCCGTTTAGTGTTGCATCAATAGTGTATTCATATATTAGCATAATAATTATTATGCATCAAGTGATGCAGAGACGTTTTTCAAAAGCCATAAGCCTGAATAGTTTAAAATAGTTATACAATCGATCGATTATATTGTTGAGTTAGTTTCTCTGCCGGGGCCGGTAATGCAGATTGCTACGGATCGGACTGATTTTCCAGCACCTTAATATGTNTATAATTTCTAATACCATTAGGCTGCGGAATTATTTAAGATAATTTACTCCCCGCTCTTTTTAAAGGGCCTGGAAACAGATATCATCTTTGCTGAGCCCGGCATTAAGTTGTATAATAGACCCGCTTTGAAGGCTGAACTTTACTTACAAATAGCTCATTCTATGCTTATAGATGATGATTAAAAGCCGGAACCCCGACCAGCAGTGATTCGTACTGCAGCGTACGATATAGATGCGGCATAAATCGAATCTCAAAAACCTTAATTCCTGGTTTGGAGCGCAAAGTCTTTTGTCTGAAAGGAAAAAGGAGGTTGTCCGGATTTGAAAATTGTTGATCTATCGCAGCCGATTTATTCCGGAATGAAAGTTTATCCCGGCGATCCCCGGGTAGAGGTGACCGAGACCGGCCGCTACGAGGTAGAGGGCTGGGTTTTGCAGACCATAACTATGGGTACTCATACCGGAACCCATGTTGATGCTTTTTCCCACATGGATGAAAGCGGGGAGTCACTTGACCACATACCGCTGGACCGTTTTTTTGGGCCGGCCCGCCTGGTCGTTCCGGGGCGGTCTATTCCAAAAAAGGTCGGGCTAATATTCCACAAAGACCCCGGTATTAATTTTCTTGAATCAATTCTTGCCGCAGGCCCTCCTTTCGTGGCCGGGCCGATCAGCGAAAGCCTGCAAAGAGCCCTGCTGGAAAAGAAGATAGTAACTTATACCGATCTGGTTAACCTGGACCGTCTGCCGAAGGACCGGGAGTTTATGTTCTACGGGTTTCCCTTAAAAATCAAGAACGGGGACGGTTCTCCGGTCCGGGCTGTCGCTATCATCGAGGATTGAGGTGCGGCGTGAAAGTATATGGTGCTGATTTTAGCGGAGCCAGGGATGCCAGCCGGGGCATCTACTATGCCAGGGGGACTTTACAGCAAGAAACTCTTGTTATCGATCAGATAGTGCCCTGCGATGATCGCCTTGACCTGATGGCCGCGATTCATTTTTCTGAAGCGCCCTGGGGCCTGGATTTTCCTTTCTCCATCACCCAAGAGGCCCTGGAACTTTTAAATTTAAAGGGCTGGGCGGAGCTGGTAGAGGCTGCTGCAGGCTATAAGCGCAGCGATTTTGACAGCCTTATCAGTGCTGGCGGAATTCCTTCATGTGAGGTTAGGTGCCCGGGACCTTCGGTCTGCTGCCGGGCGGTGGATGCGGGAATCAAGGCTTTCAGCCCTTTAAAGAGAACCAACCCCAATATGCGGATGATGACCTATACCGGTTTAAAACTGCTCTGCTACCTGCGCAGGCTGGGCAGTGCCGTCTATCCTTTTGACCGCCTGGATAAGAATGCTTCCCGGTTGTATGAAGTATACCCTTCCCATACCTGGCTCCGGTTAGGTTTGCCTCGGCAATCTTTCCTGGGGCCTTTCGTCGAGCGGTTTCAAAGTAAATATGGCATGAAGGTGGAAATTGCAGATCACTTACTACAAGCTGATAGCATAGATGCCGCCGATGCGGTGGTTGCCTGTAGCACCCTGGCTTACGGGTTGAATCATTATGTATTGGAAACTGATTGGTCTTATAAACATGCCTGGATCAGCGATTCTGAATGGCAACGGAGACATCAAGAAGGCCTGGTTTTGAAGGTAAATTAAATCCAGGAATGAGGGTCCATGTCTTGCCTGGGAGCCGGTTTCGTGTTATTATATACTAAACCTATAGTAAATATATATTTTAGAAGGACCTGTTTTACAGCCAGGTAAATTTTAAGGAGGAGATCCTATGGAAGATAAAGCAAAAAAAGAGGCCAACCGCCTGATCAATGAAAAATCACCATACCTGCTTCAGCATGCCTACAACCCGGTGTATTGGTACCCCTGGGGTGAAGAAGCCTTTAGCAGGGCCAAAAAAGAAGAACGCCCGGTTTTTTTAAGCATCGGTTATTCAACCTGCCACTGGTGCCATGTTATGGAAAAGGAATCTTTTGAAGACCTTGAAGTGGCCGAGCTACTCAATAAATACTTTATCCCTGTAAAAGTGGACCGGGAAGAGCGGCCGGATCTGGACCAGATCTACATGAGCGCCTGCCAGGCCATGACCGGCCAGGGAGGCTGGCCGCTGACGGTGTTTTTGACTCCCGATAAAAAGCCCTTCTTTGCCGCCACTTACCTGCCCAAGTACCCCCGCATGGGCATCAGCGGCCTGGTCGAATTTTTGCCCCGGGTAGCCGAGGTATGGCAAAAAGAACGGGAGAAGGTGGAACAGTCGGCAGAAGAGATTACTGAAGCCCTGCGCCGGCAGGCAAAGGGCGGAGCAGCCGGGGATATGAAGGCAGACCATACCCTTCCCGGCGAAAGAACCCTGGAAGAAGCCTTCCGGCAGTTCGAGAATACTTATGATCATCAATACGGAGGATTTGGAGGGGCCCCCAAGTTTCCCTCCCCCCACCAGCTTATTTTTTTAATCCGCTACTGGAAACGAAGCGGCCGCCAGGAAGCCCTGGATATGGCTTTAAAAACGCTCAAGGCCATCCACCGGGGCGGCATTTTCGATCAGCTGGGCTACGGGATCCATCGCTATTCAGTTGACCATCAGTGGCTGGTGCCCCATTTCGAGAAAATGCTTTATGATCAGGCCACAACAGCCTATGCCGCCCTGGAGGCTTACCGGGCTTCTAATGATCCTGAACCGGCCGCCCTGGCCCGGAAAATATTCACTTACGTCTTAAATGATTTGAAGGCGCCGGAGGGGGGTTTTTACTCCGCTGAAGATGCCGACAGTGAAGGTGAGGAAGGGACCTTTTATGTCTGGCGCCCCGAAGAGGTTACCGCCTTGCTCGGAAAAGAGCGCGGCAACCTGGTCAATGATTATTTCGGGATCAGCGCAAACGGTAATTTCGAAAAGGGTAAAAGCATCCTCTACCGGACCGGTGACGATGAAGCTTTTGCAAAAGAACGCGGTTTAACCGTGGGAAAACTGGCGGAAATCCTGGAGGAATCACGGCAGATCCTGCTGGAAGCCCGCAATAAAAGGGAGCGCCCCTTCCGTGATGATAAAATCATAACGGCCTGGAACGGGATGATGATCGCCGCGCTGGCCCGCGGTTCGGTTGTTCTGGATGAGCCGGAATACCTGGAAGCAGCATCCCAGGCGGCGGATTTTATTGAGAAAAAGCTGGTTTCCGGTGATGGAGCGCTTTTAAGGCGTTACCGGGACAATGAAGCCTCTATTCCCGCCTTCATGGAAGATTACGCCTACTTAGCCCGGGGTTTTATCGAGCTGTACCTGGCCTCAGATGATAAAAGCCGCCTTGAGCAGGCCCAGCACTTTACCCGGGAACTGGATCGCCTCTTTAACCGGGGCGGCGGCGACCTGCAGTTCAGCAGCGTCGGCGAAGCTATTCCGGGCTTGCCGATCCTGGCCGAAGCTTATGACGGCGCCATGCCCTCCGGGACATCCATTTCTGCCCTGAACTACATCCAGCTGGGCCGGCTTTTAGATGATGCAGGGCTGATCAAAAAGGGAGAAAACCTGATCCAGGCCAACGCAAAGATGCTGAACCGTATTCCTACCGGCCACAGCGCTTTACTGATGGCCCTGAACAGCCTGCTTGAGTCACCGGATGCTTGATCCGGTATATTAATGATGGTATTTAAAAGTAGATCGGGGATTAATCGGGGCCGGCCTGGTTTTAGGCCGGCTCCCGGGTTGCAAATAGCTTTTTAAAGTTTCCAGGCCAGGGGACAGGCTGCGGGATTGCAACCTGTGGAAGAGCAACTTCTCAATCGATATAGGACTTGATTTCCTTAATAAAGTTTTGTAGATCTGGGATCTTGTTTTGAATTATAGAATATAATTCTTCTTCTCAAAAAACTCTCTGCTGCAGCAGTATTTCTTTTTTCAAGAAAATGTTCTTTTGGCATTTCCTTGAGCATTTCGAGTTCACGGCAGAAATCTTCGATCATGCTCAATCGTTGTTTAATTAATAATTTATCGATCATTCAGTAACACCTTCTAAACGTTCTTCGAAAAATTTTTCAAGAAAAGGTTTAAAATCAGCGGCTTTGCGCATGACGTTTTCCTCGTAATTGCTTTTAAAGCTCTCATCTTCGCTGTAAATACAAATGCCGGTAATGGCCCGGGCCTGGAACACGGAATGCTGCTCCTGTAAAAAAACCAGATCAAGTGAAAAGGGTAAAAATATTTCTGAAAACTGATTGTAAAGCCTGGCATATAGCTTTGGCACCCGCTCAGAGGGAGGCAGGCCTCTTCTGAAAACAATGGCCAGATCTAAATCTGCCAAACGATCATCGGCTCTAGTTTCTTGACCGTTCAGGATTTGTCGCCCTTTGTCAGCCTGTGATCCAAAGAGATAGGCAAGTGCTATGGCATTATTCTTGCAAATAGCCTCTAGTTTTTCTTGGTTGCTCATTGTAAGACCCCGTTTGCCCCCTGGAAATTAGCATGCAAAAAACTCTCATCCTATTATAAAGCTCAATTCCATATTTTGCAATTTAAAAAGTCTTTGTTGAAGTCAGTTAATCCTCCCTGGATGTTTTTAAATCATGGTCCGGCCTATACAAGCAGATTGTTCTTTACTGCTGCCCCGAGGCGCCTGGTAGTTAATCAATTGGCGAGACCGCGATGACCTGATCATTGCCGGGCCGGGGGTGATCAGAAAGCTGCAGGCCATTGCTTCGATAAAAAAGGAATTGAACAGGTTGGTGTCAAAATCAACATCAATGGTTTTATTGGCGTAAGAGCGGGTTGTGGTAGGGACAGCTTAACGATAACCTGGCATGGGGGTGAAAGCAATGGAAAAGATCAGCTGCCCGCACTGTTACACAGAAATCAAGGGGGTAGCCCATACTTACATTAAATCGGCCATTGATATTGGCAAGGGCGCCAAGTGTCCGTATTGCAACCTGGTTTTTTATAAAAGTAAGCCGCTTAGTAGCTGTGAAATAGAACGTAACAGGGAAAATACCAGTGAAGATCTAAGCGGGGATTAAAATTAGTCCCACCTGGGGCAGGCAAGGCCCGGCTTATTAAGGGGGTTGAAAAATGAATAGAAAACAAAAAGATGTCCTGCTCTATAGCGTAGCGATGATTGCCGCTTTAGTGGTTAGTTTGTACGTAAGCCCGGTTTGGGGCGGGGCTGTATTGTTTTGGCTTGGCATCGCGACCGCTATTTTTTTTGTGTTTGCAATTTTCGGCGCCGCTTTCGGCCACAAACTTAATAAATAGGCATCATCATTTTTATTTTATGTTTTCGGTTTCATCCCGGCCAGCTTTCTCACGATATCTTTCTTTGATTCAATATCATACTGGGAGGTGATGGCGATCTGTTCCATCCGGAAGAGCCGGAAAGGGCGAAATCGATAAAGCTCAGCCAGAATTTGATTTGCTCGTCAATGGGTATATCCGGGTTACGTTTCAGGTACTTCTCGAGCAGTTCTTTTGTTTTGGGATTGGCCAGGTCCTTCTCGTCAGGGAAGGTGGGGGGCATACCTCCGGCAATATTGCAAGGGATTTCCTGTTCATGGAAAACAGCTTCCCCTGGACTGTTTGGACGATGTATAGGAATAAAATATAGTCGATATGGGTTAAAGGTTTGAACTTAAGGGGGTTAAAATATATAATAAACTAAAAGTTTATCCAGGCTGCAGGAGATGTTGGTCGCTGATGGGTCCGGGTTCTGAATTTATATCATCAGCGGCTTTTTTAAAAAGGGTTTTGCAGGGGAGATTATTAGATGATCATAATTACCTCTCCACAGGAAAAGTTGGCCGGCGAACTTACCATCCCGGGAGACAAGTCGATTACCCACCGGGCGATCATGCTGGGAGCCCTGGCCCGCGGAATTACCGAGATCAGGGGTTATCTTGATGCCGCAGATTGCTGGTCCACGGTTGAATGTTTGAGAGCCCTGGGGGTAAGAATAACTTTAAAAGGCAGGCGCCTTTTCATTGAAGGGCGGAATAAAAAATTCATGAAACCGCCCGGAGAACTGGATGCCGGTAATTCCGGCACCACGGCCCGGATGCTGCTTGGAATCCTGGCCGGCCAGGATTTTCAGGTCACTTTAAGCGGAGACTTATCTTTGCAAAAAAGACCGATGGATAGGGTGATCGAGCCCCTGCAGCTGATGGGCGCCCATTTCGAAGGGGAGTCGGACACCCTGCCTGTAACGATCAGGGGCGGGCTGTTGAAGGGGGTAACCTATGAATGTCCCCTGGCCAGCGCCCAGGTTAAATCTGCCGTTTTACTGGCCGGGCTGCAGGCCGATGGAACTACGGTATTTGAAGAGCCTGAACGGAGCCGGAACCATACCGAGTTGATGCTCTCTCGTTTTGGGGCCAGGATCGAGGTTGAAGGCAACCGGATTACCCTGCAGGGAGGAAACACGTTAAGGGGCGGACAGGTCTGGGTGCCCGGAGATATTTCTGCCGCCGCTTTCCTGATGGTGGCCGCCGCCATCATCCCCGGCTCGGAGGTGCTTATCAAGAATGTGGGTGTAAACCCGACCAGGAGCGGGGCTATTGATCTTCTGACCAAAATGGGGGCCACTATCGAACTGCGGGAAGAAAAGATGTGGGGAAAAGAACCGGTGGCCGATGTGATGATCAACGGCGGTTCCGGTTTAAAGGGGGTCAAAATTGGCGGAGAAATGATCCCCCGCCTGATTGATGAGATACCGGCCCTGGCCGTGGCGGCTGCGGTTGCTGAAGGGGAAACGGTAATTAGCGATGCCTCCGAACTCAAGGTTAAAGAATCGGATCGGATCGCGGCCCTGGCCGGACAGTTAAGAAAGCTGGGCGCGCAGATAGAAGAAACAGAAGAGGGCATGATTATCCAGGGCGGAGCAGACTTGAAAGGCGCTGCACTGGATAGCTGTGGCGATCACCGCCTGGCCATGGCCCTGGCCGTAGCCGGCCTGGTGGCGGAAGGGGAAACGTCCGTCAGCGGCGCCGAGGTCATCAATATTTCCTTTCCCGGTTTCATGCAGTCCTTACGCTCCCTGCTTGATAAATAACCGTTAAATTGACCCTGATCAGGGCCTATGTTAATATATGGTTGTTATTTCCAGTTATTCAGATCCGGGCTCGATGCAAAATAACTTAAAAATAGGTGAATAAGATGACTCTGCCGCTTTATTCATACGCTCAGTATAAAAAGAACCGTTCTGCCACCGCGGTGGGGGACTACCGGGAGGAACGGAAACAGGTTTTGGATATTATTGAAGAAGTCCGCTCTGAAGGTGATCCTGCCCTCCTTAAATATACGCGCCGCTTTGACCGGGCCGACCTGGAGCAGATTAAAGTTAGCGAAGGGGAAATTAATGAAGCTGTCCAGTCCGTTTCTCCAGAATTAACTGCTGCTATAAAGGGCGCTAAAGACAATATTGTGCGGTTTCACCGCCATCAGCTGGAGCAGAACTGGTGGGACAGCGGCCGGGGCTGGACGGCCGGACAGCGCAACATTCCCCTGCAATCGGTCGGCGCTTATATCCCAGGCGGCACTGCCGCTTATCCATCTTCGGTCTTGATGACTGCTCTCCCGGCCGGGGTGGCCGGGGTTAAAAATATCTATCTCTGCACCCCTCCTGATAAAAACGGCAGGGTCAATGCGCTTACCCTGGCCGCTGCCTGGGAAGCTGGGGTTACGGCCGTNTTCAAAGTGGGAGGGGCCCAGGCCATTGCCGCCCTGGCCTACGGNACCGAGACNGTGCCGGCCGTGCAAAAAATTGTCGGCCCTGGCAATATTTATGTTACACTGGCTAAGAAAGAAGTCTTCGGGCAGGTTGGCATTGACCTGCTGGCCGGGCCCAGCGAGATTGTCATAGTCGCCGCNGCAAACGCCCGCCCCGATTATATAGCGGCAGACCTGCTGTCCCAGGCTGAACACGATCCCCTGTCCCGTTCAATCTTGATTACCCCTTCTGANGAGCTGGCCAAGCGGGTGGTCAGCCACCTGGAAGCACAAATAATTTCCCTGCCCAGGAGGAAAATCGCCGAACAATCGCTAAGAGAGCAGGGGGCGGCGATCATAGTCTCCGGTTTGGAGGAAGCCTGGGCGGTGGTAAATGACCTGGCCCCCGAACACCTTGAACTGTATTTAGATGAAGCCTGGCAGTACTTAGACCGTATAACCAGCGCCGGATCTGTTTTTATCGGCCCTTACACTCCCGAATCGCTCGGGGATTACTGGGCCGGCTCCAATCATGTGTTGCCGACAGCGAGAGCAGCGCGCTACGCATCCGCCCTCGGTGTCGCTGATTTTATAAAAAGGTCGCAGGTGATCTGCTACACTAAAGAAGCGCTGCAGGAATCGGCACCCCAAATTGCGGCCCTGGCCAGGGCGGAGGGCCTGGAAGCTCACGCCAGGGCAGTGCTGTTAAGGAGGCATAAAAATGAGCCGCAGAGCCAAAGTTGATCGGCAAACAAGTGAAACCGAGGTCTACTTAGATCTAAATATTGACGGGAGCGGTAAGGCTGAGCTGAAAACGGGCCTGCCCTTTTTGGAACATATGCTTGACCTGTGGTGCCGCCACGGTTTTTTTGACCTGACCATCAAAGCCCAGGGCGATCTAGAAGTTGATCCGCACCACCTGGTTGAAGATATCGGCATCTGCCTGGGCCGGGCCTGGCGGGAGGCCTTAGGCGAAAAAAGAGGAATCAGGCGCTACGGCTTTACAATAACCCCCATGGATGAAGCCCTGGTTACCGCTGCGGCCGATCTTTCCGGCCGGTCCTGGCTGCATTACGGAATAAAAGTGGCGCCGGGGGAAGTGGGGGCTATGGATCCGGAACTTTTTACAGTGTTCTGGCAGGCTTTTATCAGCGAGGGGCGTTTTAACCTGCACCTGGTTTTAAATCATGGCCAGAACAAACATCACATTATCGAAGCTGTTTTCAAGGCGGCAGCCCGGGCCTTAAGAGAAGCGGCGGCCCTAATTAAAGATTACGATGATTTTTTATCCACCAAGGGAAAACTTGAATGAGGTGAAAGGCATGCTGGTAATACCCGCCATAGATTTAAGAAAAGGACGCTGCGTCCGACTCTACCAGGGTGATCCTGAAAAGGAAACGGTCTACGGCGACAATCCCGTGGGAATTGCCCGCCAGTGGGAACAGCTGGGGGCAAAAATGCTCCACCTGGTCGATCTTGACGGTGCTTTTACCGGCCTGTCCCAAAATGCAAAAGTGATTAGTTCCATCGGTGAAAAAGTTCATATTCCGCTCCAGCTGGGGGGCGGGATCAGGTCCCGGGAAGCGGTTGAAAAAGCGATTTCCCTGGGCATTTCGAGGGTCATTATTGGAACTATGGTCATAGAAGAGCCCGGGTTGGCCCGGGACCTGGCCAGAGATTTTGGAGAAAACATCCTGGTTGGTATCGATGCCCGGGAGGGAAAAGTGGCCGTTAAGGGCTGGACCGAATCTTCGGCGGTAGAGACGGTAGAACTGGCCTCGCGGGTCGAGCAGTGGGGAGTTAAAGAAATTATTTATACCGACATTCAAAAAGATGGCACCATGCAGGGACCTTCCCTGGAAGGTTTAGAGGAGATAATCAGCAAAACTTCCCTGCAGGTCATTGTTTCGGGCGGTGTTTCATCCAAAGAAGACCTGGTCTCTCTCAAGCCGTACGGGAACCGGGTTAAAGGTGTGATCATCGGTAAGGCTCTATATACCAACCAGCTGACTCTACCGGATGCGATGGCTGTTTTTAGTTGAGAATAAAAGACTAGAGATCTCAGACGGAGGTTATAACTTGGAAGATTTTAAAAAGGACGAAGAACTGCAGCCCCTGGCCCGGGAAGAACTGAAATTTGATCAAAACGGCCTGCTTCCGGCCGTGATCCAGGATCACCGCAACAACGCTGTCTTGATGGTCGGCTATATGGACCAGGAAGCGATCCGGCGCACCTTAAGCACCGGCAGGGTTTGCTTCTGGAGCCGGAGCCGCCGGGAGTACTGGGTTAAAGGAGAAACTTCGGGCAATTTTTTCGAAGTCAAATCAATTCATGCCGACTGTGACGCCGATACCCTGCTCCTAAAAGTAATCCCTCTCGGGCCTGGCCTGGCCTGCCATACCGGCCGCTACTCCTGTTTTTTTAATACCCTGGCCGGTTTTGATCAGCGGGGGCGAGAAGATGATTGATTACCACCTGCACACGACCCGCTGCTGCCATGCTACGGGCACTCCAGCGGAATACCTGGAAGAAGCTGAAAAAAAAGGACTTGTTGAAATCGGCTTTGCCGATCACTATCCTCTCGGGCTGCTAGACTTTGAGCCCCGCAACCAGGTTACCATGAAGCCCGGAGAACTGCAGGAATACATGGAGCAGGTTAAAGCTTTACAAGATCAGTCCCAAAGCGTCAAAGTCAAGCTGGGCATTGAAGTAGACTATATCCCCGGAACGGAGGGCAAGTTAAAAAAACTGCTCGAAGAGAGCGCTTTTGATTATGTGATCGGTTCAATCCATTTTCTGGACGACTGGGATTTTACGCACCCCTTTTATATGGAAGACTATAAAAATTTAGATCTGGAGCAGCTCTACCGCCGCTACTATGAACTTGTCGGCAAGGTCTGCCAGTGCGGTCTTTTTGATATTATCGGCCACATTGATGTGGTAAAAAAATTTGGCTACCGGCCTGCGGGCAACCTGGATGCAATCCGGCTTGAAACTGCCAGGCTGCTGCGGGAAACGGATACCTGCCTGGAGTTGAATACCGCCGGCCGCGATGCCCCGGTAGGAGAATTTTATCCCGATCGGGAATTTCTGGCCATGTGCTGCTCCGAAGGGGTTGCCATCACCCTGGGCTCCGATGCCCATGCTCCCGAGCAGGTGGGCCGCTATTTTCCGGAAGCCCTGGAGTTGCTTAGAAAAACCGGATACCGGGAATTAACGGTTTTCGAGGGGCGCGTTAAAAGCAAGCAGCCGTTTTAAATAAAACTTATTTAAATATACATGTAAAGGAGAGGGGACTTTGTCCGCAATATATGGGGACCGCATTGATACGCCAAAGGGCGTTTTTTTGATTCTATTTCAGCCCGGCGGCATATCCAGGATCTATTTTCCCGGCCGGGGGCCGCAAGAAAGCTATCCGTTCCGCAAACTGCCCTGGAGCAGCCTGGCCGGTGATCTAAACCGTTACCTGGCCGGTGAAGTCGTTGACTGGACCGGGTACCCCCTTGACGACAGCGCTTACAGTTCCTTCACGGCCAGGCTTTTAAATGAAATCCGGCATATTCCTTACGGCCGGGTCTGGACTTACCGGGAAGCGGCCGAACAGGCCGGGTCTCCGAAGGCCTGGCGGGCGGCTGGGCAGGCCCTGAAGGCGAACCGGCACCCCATCCTGGTGCCCTGCCACCGCGTTGTGGCCAGCGGGGGAAAGCCGGGCGGGTTTAGCGGCCCCCCCGGCTGGAAAGAAATGCTGCTCGAGCTGGAAGCGGTTGATCAGGGGAGGCGATAATAATGCGTTATCTAAGCGGCGGCGAGTCTCACGGCCCCTGCCTGACCGCCATTATTGAAGGTTTGCCGGCAGGCCTGGAGCTGGAGAATAAGCTTATTAATAAGCAGCTGGAACGCCGCCAGCAGGGTTACGGCCGCGGGGAAAGAATGGCAATCGAAAAAGACCGGGTTGAATTTTTATCCGGCCTGCGCTTTAACCGCACCATCGGCAGTCCCCTGACCTTAAGTATAAAAAACCGGGATTGGAAGAACTGGGAGGAATTGATGGCAGCGGAGGGAAGCCCTCCGCCGGATGCTGAAGCAGTAACTTGCCCCCGCCCCGGGCACGCCGACCTGGCGGGAGCATTAAAATATAATTACCGGGACCTGCGGCTGGTGCTTGAACGCTCCAGTGCGCGGGAGACGGCGATGCGGGTGGCCGTAGGCAGCATAGGCCGGGTATTGCTGGAAAGATTCGGCCTTAAATTTTACAGTCATGTGGCCGCCATCGGCCCCGTAAACTCTCCAACCAGCCCAAATGAGCTCCCGGGCCTGGCCGGCCGGGTTGAAAAGTCTCCCCTGCGCTGCGCCGATGCGGAGGCTGAAGCGGCCATGCTAAAAGAGGTGGCCCGGGCAAAAGAAGAGGGAGACACCCTGGGTGGAATCATTGAGCTGGTAGTTATGGATGTGCCCCCCGGGCTGGGCAGCCATGTCCACTGGGACCGGCGCCTGGACGGCCGCCTGGCCGGGTCTTTGATGAGCATCCAGGGCATAAAAGGGATTGAAATTGGAGCCGGCTTTGCTGCGGCTTCCAGGCGGGGCTCACTGGTCCACGATCCGATCGTGCCCGATCAAGACCGGGGCCTGGGCCGCCCTACCAACCGGGCCGGAGGATTGGAAGGCGGGGTAACAAACGGCGAGATGATCATAATCCGGATGGCCATGAAACCGATTCCCACCTTAGGTCAACCGCTGCCCAGCGTCGACCTGGAAACAGGCCGGGAGGCCGCCGGGGCGGTGGAAAGATCAGATGTTTGCGCGGTCCCCTCTGCTGCCGTAGTGGCCGAGGCCGCTGCAGCCTGGGAACTGGCTGTTGTTTTCCGGGAAAAGTTCGGAGGCGACTTTATAGAAGAAATGGAAGCGGCTTATCGCTATTACCGGGAAACCCTGAACCGGCGCTTGAAAAATAGCCCCCGCTGAAAGGGGACGAACGGCAAAAGTAAAGAGTTGAGAATGGAGGCAATCTGCCTTGGACGGACAGGAGTTAAAAATTAAGACCAGGGGATTCGACTGCCGGGTTTATATCCGGAACGACCTGCTGGGAGAAGTTGGTAGGGCTTTACGCCTTCTTTTTCCCTCCGGGCGGGCCCTTTTGGTCAGCGATCAGAATGTTTATCCCCTTTACGGCGACCGGGTTATAGAGTCCCTGACCGCTGAAAAGTGGCGGGTCAAAACCGCCCTGATTAAGCCGGGGGAACGATCAAAAACTTTAGCGGGGGCAAAAAAACTTTACGAAGCCTGCTTCGAAGCCGGCCTGGACCGCAATTCTCCGGTAATTGCCCTCGGCGGTGGAGTGGTCGGCGATTTGGCCGGCTTTGTTGCCGCCACCTTTATGCGCGGCGTGCCCCTGGTTATGATTCCAACTTCGCTTTTGGCCCAGGTGGACAGCAGTGTCGGCGGCAAAGTTGCCGTAAACCATTCCCGTGGGAAAAATATGATCGGGGCTATTTATCCCCCTCGACTGGTTTTCGTAGATCCGCTGGTTTTAAAGACCCTCTCGCTCAGGCAGTTCCGGGCCGGGGCGGCCGAAGTGATTAAATACGGGATTATCGAGGACGGGGCTTTTTTCCGCCGGCTGGAAGAAGAATTTGACCGGCTCCTGGCCGCGGAAGCGGGTTTCCTGGCCGAGGCGGTGGCCGCGGCGGTCCGCTCCAAGGCCAGGGTGGTTGAAAAAGATGAGTTTGAGCGTGACTACAGGAGGATCCTCAACTTCGGCCATACCATCGGCCATGCCCTGGAAGCGGCCACTGCTTACCGCTATTATTTGCACGGGGAAGCGGTATTGATCGGGATGGTCCTTGCTGTCAGTCTGGCCGAACAGCTTTCATATCTCGATCCGGCGCCGGCAGGCCGTATCAACCGCCTCCTGGGCCGGCTGAAAGTGAAAAAACCTCCGGCGGGCTTGACGGCAGGAGAGGTAATCGCTAAACTGGAGCATGATAAAAAACGCCGCAGGGATGAGCTGGTTTTTGTCCTCCCCAACCAGATCGGTTCTGCCCTTATGGTTCCGGTAAACGATAAAAAAACAATTGCCGCAGCGATAAATTGTTACCTCGGGGGCAATTTGAATTTTATTGAAAAAGGTACTGACAATTAAGGTCCGCTCAGCTATACTGGACAAGGTTTAAAGTTTCTGTAAAACGTGTTTCTTTGAACCGCAGAGTAGACTGGGACCGGCCCGGCATCGATTTTTGCCGGTTCTTTTAAATGGAGTGTGATGTGCATGAAAAAAACTTTTAATCCCGGACGCTTTTTAGTGCTGGTCCTTTTATGCCTGCTGATTTTGGTCTCGGGCTATTACGCCTTTCAGAATGCTGCCGACAGGGAAGAAGGAATCAGGCGCGGCCTCGATATTGCCGGGGGCCTGTATGTGCTGCTGGAAGCGGTAGAAACGGGCGATCAAGAAGTCGACGATGAGGCCATCGACCGGGCCATCGCCGTGATCCGAAACCGGGTTGATGAGCTGGGGGTGGCCGAACCGGTTATCGCGCCGCAGGGTGACGACCGGATCCGCATCGAACTGCCCGACCTGGACGATGTGGAGCAGGCCCGGGAAATTATCGGGCGCACAGCCATGCTGACTTTTGTTGGCCCGGACGGCGAAGAAATAGTGACCGGGGCCAATCTAACCCGGGCCAGGGCGGAAAGGCAGCCCGAAATGTCGCCCTATCCATTTGTCAGCCTGGAGTTTGACCGCGAGGGGGCAGTCCTTTTTGAAGAGGCGACCAGGGAATATTTTGGCGAACCGATTGCCATCTACCTGGATGATGAAAAAATTTCCGAGCCCGTGGTCAGGGCTGTTATTACCGATGGGCAGGCCACGATTGAAGGCAGGTTTGATTTTGAAGAAGCTTCGCAACTGGCCCTGCTACTGCGCAGCGGTTCTCTGCCGGTTGAACTGCGTGAACTCGAATCCCGCCTGGTCGGACCGACCCTGGGGCAGCGCACGGAAGAAATAGCCGCCTCCGCCGCCGCCATAGGCCTGGTTCTGGTTCTATTTTTCATGATTATTTATTACCGCCTGGCCGGGATTATCGCCGGGATGGCCCTGGTTTTCTATATCTCTATGGTCTTGTGGGCCCTGACTTATCTTCCCACCACCCTGACCCTGCCCGGGATCGCCGGTTTGATCCTTTCCATCGGTATGGCTGTCGATGCCAACGTCATTATTTTTGAAAGGATCAAAGACGAGCTCCGTTCCGGCCGAACCATCCGCAGCGCCATGGAGAGCGGTTTCCAGCGTGCTTTTCCGGCCATCCTTGATGCCAATGTTACGACCCTGATCATCACCGTGATTTTATTTACGATGGCCAGCGGTCCGGTCAGAGGTTTTGCAGTCACCCTCTTTATCGGCATCATCTGCAGTATGTTCACGGCCATTGTCCTGACCAGGATCCTGCTGCGCCTTGCTTTAAAATCGGGAATTATCGGCAGCGGGGCTTATGTGGGGGTGAAAATATGAGATTTGATTTTATTGGCAACCGCCGCAAAGCGTACCTCCTGTCCCTGATCTTGATCGGGGCCGGGTTATTGTCCCTGGCCATTTTCGGTTTAAACCTGGGTATTGATTTTACCGGCGGGACCGTCCTGCAGTTTAACCTGGGCGAAGATGTCTCCATGGAGGAGGTAGAGGCGGCCCTGGAGCCTTATGAAGAGCTGGAAGGGGCCGTTGTGCAGGTGATCCAGGGCCGGGACCTGAGCGGGGAACCAACCGAAGAAGGCTTGATTATCAGGGGCCCGGTCATGTCCGAAGAGCGCCGCATGGCTTTAATCAGCGATTTCAGGGATCGGTTCCCGGAAATGACCGGGGACGATTTGAGGGTGGAAAGCGTCGGTGCGGTAATCGGGGCCGAGCTGACCCGCCAGGCCCTGTTATCTTTATTGGTAGCGATGGTGGCTATAGTTGCCTATATTACTTTTCGCTTTGAATTTAAATTCGCCGTGGCTACCATTGGCGGGCTGCTTCACAATGTAATTGTTGTCTTAGGCATTTTCTCCATCCTGCAGATGGAAATCAATGTTCCTTTCGTGGCGGCCATTCTGACCGTCATCGGCTATTCGGTTAACGATACTATTGTGATTATGGACCGGATCCGGGAAAACATTAAACACAGGAAAAGAAAGGAATATGCCGAAGTAGTAAACGACAGCATCAACCAGAACCTGATGCGGTCGATCAATACATCCCTGACTACCCTGTTTGTGCTGATAGCCCTGCTGTTCGGATTCCATTATTTTATCGGCAGCCTGGACCTGATTGTTTTTGTGGTGGCCCTGATCCTGGGAGTAGTTATCGGCACCTATTCATCAATTTTTATCGCCAGTCCCCTGTGGCTGAATCTGCAGGAGGTTAACTTGAGTTTAAGCCGCCGCCGCAAAGCGGCTTGAGGCTGCTCAGATTCAGTTCCGGACCTGTCCCGGGGCCTTTATGGCAGGATATCCAGAAACGGGGCCGGTTTCGATTCGCTTTCCCAAAAATCTTTGTGCGGGAGGAGAATAATAGTGAGCGCTTTTTATTTAATCCTGGCCCTGGTTTTCAGCCTGGTTATCGCCATCTTCGCTATTGCCAATACGGAACCGGTAACAGTTAATTACATTTTCGGACGGGAGGACGTTTCTTTAGTGATCCTGATTCTCGGCTCGGCTTTTGCCGGGGCCCTGGTTATGGGTCTGATCAGCCTTTTCCGCAGCATCCGGACCGCCCTTGCCTTTAGGCAGGCGAGGCAGGAAAGAACAGCCCTGCAGAGGCAGATTAGTGAACTGGAAGAAGAGAAAGTTTTCCTGCAAGCCGAATTAAACAAGGCCCTTTCAGTGCATGAAGAAGATGAAGGAGATGAGGAAGAAACTGCCCGGATCGATCCGGAACCGGGACAGGCAGAACCCGGTGATGCAGAGGCGGATGAGGAACCTTCATGAGCCTGAGCGGTAAGCAGTGGGTTTGGCCCCGGCCCGATCAAAACCTGGTCCATGAAATGGCCCGAAGCCTCAATATAACTCCCGCCCTGGCCACGCTCTTTATTAACCGCGGGATAAACGACCCCGCAGAGGCCCGGGCTTTTTTGTGCCCTTCTTTGGATCAGCTTTGTTCGCCCTGGCGCATGGCCGGCATGGAAAAAGCGGTTGCCAGGCTGATGGAGGCCCTGCGTAAAGATGAAAAAATAATGGTTCACGGTGATTATGATGCCGATGGCATTACCGCCACGGTTATTCTGGTGGAGGCCCTGCGCNTGCTGGGAGGCCGGGTGGATTATTACCTGCCCAGCCGCTTTAATGAAGGCTACGGGNTGCACCTGGAGGCCTTAAAGAGTTTTCGGGATCAGGGAACCCACCTGGTGATAACNGTCGACTGCGGCATAAACGCGGTTGAAGAGGTCGGCTGGGCCGCTGAAAACGGGCTGGATATCATTATTACCGATCATCATCAGCCCCTTACCGGCCTGCAGGGCGCAGTTGCCGCCATCAACCCTCTTCAGGAACAATGCCCCTATCCCTTTAAAGAGCTCTCCGGTTCGGGTATCGCTTTTAAGGTAGCCTCGGCCCTGATGGAAAAGGCAAAAGAACCGTTTCCTGAAGAACTGCTAGATCTGGCCGCCCTGGGAACGACGGCGGATGTGGTCCCCCTGCTGGGGGAAAACCGGATCATTGTCCATCATGGATTGTCGGTTTTGCGCCGCATGCGCCGGGTGGGCTTTAAAGCCCTGGCCGAAGCGGTGGGTCTTAATGAGCAAAAAATTACCAGCACCAGCCTTTCCTTTGCCCTGGCCCCGGCCATCAACGCCGCCGGAAGGATGGGCGAGGCCCTGCCGGCGGCCCAGTTACTGCTGGCCGAAGACCGGGCCCGGGCCCAGGACCTGGCTGAAAGCCTGCACCGGGCCAATCAGCTGCGGCGTGCCACGGAGCAGAAAATCCTTTTAGAAGCCGAAGAAGCGGCCATCGATTTGCTCTCAAAAGGCGATCAGAAGATTATAACCCTGGCCGGGGCCGGCTGGCACCACGGTGTAATTGGCATTGTGGCCTCCAGGCTGGTTGATAAATATAACCGGCCCTTTTGCCTGATTGCCCTGGAAGACGGGGAAGGGCGCGGTTCTGCGCGCAGTATTCCCGGCTTTCATATTACCGCGGCCCTGTCAGAATGCGCTTCCCTCCTGGAAAGATTCGGAGGCCATGACCAGGCGGCGGGTTTTACGGTCCGGGCCGACCGGGTTGATGCCTTAAGGGAATGCCTCAACCGTTACGCCGGCCTCAAGCTCGAAGAAAGGGATCTTAAACCGCGCCTGTTTATTGAAACCGAACTGGAAGATGCCGATATCACATTTGATTTTACGGCCCGGCTGGAAGAGCTGCAGCCTTTTGGCACGGCCAACCCGGCCCCCCTGTTTGTTAGCCGCGACTGGCAGCTCCACTCCTGGCGCCTGGTAGGGGCGGATCAAAAGCACCTTAAGCTGCAGCTGAAAAAAGGCAATCGCAGCCTCGATCCGATCTTTTTTTCCGGGTCCTTCCTGGAACCGAAGCTGGAAAAAGGCCGCCGCCTTGATGTGGCCCTTAAATTGAGAGACGGCTATTTCAGGAATCAAAAAACCCTCGAGGCTGAAGTAAAAGATCTCAGCTACAACGACAGCTATAAGTCCGGGGAACTGGAAGTAATCGATCGCCGCCACTTAAGAGATCGCCTGGCCGCGGTGAGCGATATTATCGACCGCAATGGAAAAAACGGCCTTGTTTTTGTCTCCACCGCTTCCCGGGCGGAGCAGATCAGGAAAAGCTGCTTTTTAGGGGATCTGCCCCGGATCATAACCGGCGGGTCGATTAACGGGGGCGGCCCTTTTTCCGCCGGGCCCGGGCCGGTTATTTTATATGATCTGCCTCTTTATGACGGGATTTTAAAACATATCTTTAGCCGGGTTTATAATGATAAGGCGGTTGCGGTTTACCTTTTTTACGGCAGGGAGGATCTGGAACGCAACCGGCGCCTGCTGGAACTGTCCCTTCCCACGCCAGAAGCCCTGGAAATAATTGCTAATATGGTCTTGAAAAATCCCGGTGCCATTACCAATCATAATTTGCCGGATCTGGCCGCCGGTAGCCTCGCTTTTAAACCGGCCCCGAGCTTTTGGGAACGGGTTGAAAAGATATTTCATGAAATTGGGTACCTTAAAGAGGGCGTTTTGGATCCGCAGGGAGCTGAGATCATGAAGCGGTGGCCTTCCTGCCTGGATTCTTCCGAAGCCTACCTCTCAACCGCAGATCTGCGAGAAAAATGCGAACGCTTTCAAGCAAAACTCCTGGAAGCGGCTCCCCGGGAGCTGGCCTCCTTGTTACATGATCAGGCTTTCGATTAAAGTTACCCGGTAGAAATTAATACCTTTTTTTAGTATTATAGACATGATCCCTGTAAACTTATTAAATCAAGGGTCGGGGAATTGATCCTATGGCGGTTAAAGAAAAAAAACTGAAGGAACTGAAAAAAAGAATCCAGCGCTACTACCCGGATCTGGAGGATTGGGAACTGGTCGAAAAGGCCTACAACTTTTCTGTAGAGGCCCATTCCGGACAGCTGCGCGAGTCGGGTGAGTCATATATTACCCATCCTCTGGGCGTGGCCTTGATCCTGACCGAGCTGGAGCTGGACCTGGTGACCATTGTGGCCGGGCTCCTGCATGACGTGGTCGAAGATACCCCGGTCAGTTTGGAAGAGATCCAGGCGGAATTTGGCGAAGAGGTGACCGCCCTGGTCGACGGGGTGACCAAGTTGAGCCGCCTTGATTTTACTTCCAAGGAAGAACAGCAGGCGGAAACCCTGCGCAAGATGTTTATTGCCATGGCCCAGGATATCCGGGTGGTTTTGATCAAACTGGCCGACCGGACCCATAACCTGAGGACCCTGCGCTACCTGAACACCCACAAGCAGAAAGAAATTGCCCGGGAAACCCTGGAAATATATTCCCCCCTGGCTCACCGGCTGGGTATATACATGATCAAATGGGAACTTGAAGACCTGGCTTTTCGTTACCTGCAGCCGGACGATTATTTCCAGCTGGTTGATAAGCTGGCCAAAAAAAGGCGGGAACGGGAAAAATTTATTAACCGGATTATCTGGATCCTGCAGGACTACCTCTCGGAAGCTTCGATCGAGGCCGAAATCCAGGGCCGCCCCAAGCACCTCTACAGTATCTATAACAAGATGAAAAACCAGGGCAAGGACTTGAGCGAAATCTATGACCTGACCGCGATCCGGATCATCGTCGATACTGTAAAGGATTGTTATCACACCCTGGGTATTGTCCATACCATCTGGAAGCCGATCCCGGGCCGCTTCAAGGATTTTATCGCCATGCCCAAGCCCAATATGTACCAATCCCTGCATACGACCGTATTCGCCGCCGAAAATGAGCTGGCCGAAATTCAGATCAGGACCTGGGATATGCACCGCACCGCAGAATACGGTATTGCCGCCCACTGGCGCTACAAGGAGAATGTAAAAGAGACGGAAACACCGGATGATAAATTGACCTGGCTGCGCCAGCTCCTGGAGTGGCAGCATGACTACCGCGACGCCCGCGATTTCATAAAAGACCTGAAGGGGGAGCTGTTTACCGACGAAGTCTTTGTCTTCACGCCCAAGGGTGATGTTATCGATCTTCCGGCCGGTTCAGTCACCCTCGACTTTGCCTATAAAATCCATACCGATGTGGGCAACCGCTGCAGCGGCGCCAAGGTAAACGGGCGCCTGGTTCCCCTTGATTATCAATTAAAAACCGGCGATATGGTTGAGGTGATCACTTCCAAACAGGGGTCGCCAAGCAGAGATTGGCTCAAACTGGTTAAAACTTCCCATGCCAAGAACAAGATCCGCAGCTGGTTTAAAAAAGAACGGCGGGAGGAAAATATTGAAAAGGGCAGGGAAATGCTGGAAAGAGAGATCAAGCGGATAAACGTCGAACAGCGCCTGGCCCTCAAAAGCGATCTGCTCGAAGAAGTGGGCCGCTCCTTTAATATCTTGACGGTGGATGATCTCTACGGGGCTGTCGGTTACGGCGGCATTACGGTCAACCAGGTTATAAGCCGCCTGCGCGAAGAGTACAAGCGCAAGTACGGCGACCAGGCAAAAGAAGAACCGGTGCCGGAAGTTAAACCGGTCAAACGCCCCAAACATCAATCGGTCGGGGTTTCCATCCAGGGCATGGACGGCCTCCTGGTCCGGGTCGCCCGCTGCTGCAACCCGGTGCCGGGCGACGATATTATCGGTTTTATCACCCGCGGACGAGGTGTATCGGTGCACAGGCGCGATTGCCCCAACCTGGCCCGCCAGGATACGGAAACCGGACGGTTTTTGGAAGCTTCGTGGGAAGGCGAAACCGAAGCTTCTTATCCGGTGGAAATTGAAATCGCGGCCGAAGATCGTAAAAATTTGCTGGCCGACATCATGTCTTCTGTCAATGAAAGCAAAGTCGATATAACTGCGGTTAATGCCCGGGCCGATAAAAACAACATTGCCACTATTTATTTGACCATGGTCGTTAAGGACCAGGCCCACCTGGACCAGATTATGAATAAGATCAAGAAAATAAAAGAAGTTTATGAGGTTCGCCGCTATGTTTACGGGTCCAATAATTAAGGCCAATATGAAGCAATTATTGCAGCAGCTGGCGGGAGGTATCAGATGAGAGCGGTAGTGCAAAGAGTTTACCAGGCCCGGGTGGAGGTAGGCGGAGAAACAGTAGGGGAAATTGGCCCGGGTATGGTGGTCTTTCTGGGCGTCGGCCGGGAAGATTCGGAAAAAGACAGTGAGTATTTGGCTGCAAAAATTTCCGGCCTGCGCATCTTCGAAGATCAGGACGGCCTGATGAATATTTCGATCCTGGAAAGCGGAGGCCGCGTGCTTAGCATCTCCCAGTTCACCCTCTATGGCGACTGCCGCAAGGGTCGCCGCCCCGGTTTTTCAGCGGCAGCGCCGCCTCAAGAAGCTGTAAAACTATATGAAGAATTTTGTGAGCGCCTTGAAAGCCACGGTTTGATTGTGGCCAGGGGGCAGTTCCAGGAAAACATGCGCATACTGGTTGACAATGACGGACCGGTAACCTTGCTGCTTGACAGCAAGAAGCAATTTTAGGAAAATTACCGGAACCGCTATTTTTATATATTGGAGAGGAGTTCGAGGATGAAATACAAGGCGCCGCGTGGGACACGAGATATATTACCGGATGAAGCAAAAAAATGGCACCACCTGGAAGCAAGCTTTAAAAACTTTTGCGACCTTTACGGCTTTGGCGAAATACGGACCCCCATTTTTGAACAAACCGAGCTATTTGCCCGCAGTGTCGGGGAAGACAGCGATATTGTATCCAAAGAGATGTATACTTTTAAAGATCGCAGCGGGAGGGACTTGACCCTGCGTCCCGAATTGACCGCCGCCGTGGCCCGGGCTTACCTGGAGCATAACCTGGGTGAAAAACCCCAGCCCATCAAACTCTTTTACAGCGGCCCCATGTTTCGTTATGATCGCCCCCAGGCCGGGCGCTACCGCCAGTTTAATCAGTTTGGCCTGGAGATTTTCGGTTCGGAACATGCCACCGCCGACGTGGAAATAATTTCTTTTTGTTATAATTTCTTTATCTCGCTGCTGATTGAAAATATATCGATTGAAGTGAACAGCGTCGGTTGCCCGATCTGCCGGCCGCTTTACAGGGAAAACCTGGTCCCTTTCCTGGAAAAACTGGAAGGCGGGCTCTGTAACGATTGCCGGAAACGCTATAAAAACAATCCCCTGCGGGTGCTTGACTGTAAAGAAGAAAGCTGCCGGGTCCAGGTTAAAGATGCGCCGCGCCTGATCGATCATCTCTGCCCGGATTGCGATCATAACTTCGATCTGCTGCAGAAATTGCTGGCCAGGCTGCAGATTCCCTTTACAATTAATCCGAACCTGGTCCGGGGGCTTGATTATTATACCCGGACGGCATTTGAAATTACAGCCGGGGGCAGGGGCGCCCAGGCTTCTTTATGCGGCGGCGGCCGCTATGATCACCTGGTTGAACATATCGGCGGGCCGCATGTGCCAGGTGTAGGGGTCGCTTTTGGCGTGGAGAGAATTATGCTGGCCATGGACTGGGATAAAATCGAGACAGATCTCAGAGTTCCTGTTTTTATTGCCACCGCCGGCGGCGGACTGGAAGGGGAAGCCCTTGATCTGGCAGCCGAACTGCGCAGCAGGGGNGTGCCCGCGGAAACCGACCTGCTGTCAAGGAGCCTGAAAGGCCAGATGAAATATTCCGGCCGCCGCGGTTACAGCCGGGTCGTAATTATCGGAGAAAAGGAAATAGAACAGAACCTTGTAACCCTGCGCAATATGGAATCCGGCGAGCAGAAAGAGCTGCCCCGGCAAACGCTCCTGGAAGAGCTTGGCGGCAGAAAAGCGGATCAAGGCGGGCTGGAAAGCAAAAGCCGGGGCCATGATCAAGCCGAAGTAATCCTGCCCGGAGGAATGGATCAAGCCCAAAAAACTCATTACTGCGGCAAACTGAGTACCGGGCATGTTAACAGGAAGGTCAAGCTAACCGGCTGGGTAGGCAAACGCCGTGACCACGGCGGATTAATTTTCATTGACCTGAGAGACCGCAGCGGCCAGGTCCAGCTGGTATTTGACCAGCGGCAGGGCAGGGAACTGTTCAACCTGGCGGAAACCCTGCGCGGAGGATATGTGGTGGCCGCAGAAGGTGAAATTTTGCCCCGCTCTCCGGAAACCATAAATCCTTCCCTGCCTACCGGTGAAATTGAGGTCGGTGTTACTTCGATGGAAGTTCTAAACATTTCAAAAACACCTCCCTTTTATATAGAGGATAATATAAATGTTGATGAGAACCTGCGTCTGCGCTACCGCTACCTGGATTTAAGGCGCCCGGAAATGCTCAAACGGCTCCAGCTGCGCCACCGGGCGGTAAAATTGATCCGCGATTACCTGGATCAGTACGATTTCCTGGAAATAGAAACCCCCTTCCTGACCCGCAGCACCCCTGAAGGGGCCAGGGACTTTTTGGTTCCCAGCAGGCTGCAGGGCGGTTCATTTTATGCCCTGCCCCAGTCGCCCCAGCTTTTTAAGCAGCTGCTCATGGTCAGCGGGATTGAACGCTATTTTCAGATCGCGCGCTGTTTCCGCGATGAAGATTTAAGAGCCGATCGCCAGCCCGAATTTACCCAGGTCGATATTGAAACCTCTTTTTTCAGCACGGAAAACCTTTTTGCCCTGACCGAGGGCCTGGTTGCCGAGCTCTGGAAGGAGATCCACGGCCTTGAAATAAAGCGCCCCTTTACGCAAATGCCCTACCGGGAGGCCATGAACCGCTTCGGAACGGACAAACCCGATTTGCGTTACGGCATGGAACTGGCGGATCTGGATCAGCAGGCCCGGAAAAGCGAATTTAAAGTATTCCAGGCGGCCCTGGAAAAGGGGGGATCGGTGAAAGGCCTGCGCCTGCCCGGCGGAAAGCGCCTGAGCCGCAAGGACCTGGATGATTTGACCCTGCAGGCCCGCCAGCTGGGGGCCAAGGGCCTGGCCTGGGCTTATGTTGAGGAAGAGGGTTGGCGTTCGCCGATCAGTAAATTTTTTGCTCCGCCCCTGATAGAGGAGATCAACAGGAAGATGGAGGCTGAAGCGGGGGATGTTTTGCTTTTTGTGGCCGACAGTTGGGAACTATCCTGTGCGGTTCTCGGTCACCTGCGGACCAAATTTGCCCCGGACAAGCTTTCGGACCAGCCCCATTTCTTGTGGGTGGTTGATTTTCCCCTCTTTCATTTTAATGAAGAAGAACAGCGCTATGATTCGGATCACCATCCTTTTACGGCTCCGCGGGCTGAAGACATGCCTTTGCTGGAGGGTGAGCCTCTATCGGTGCGGGCCCGGGCTTACGACCTGGTCCTGGACGGAGTAGAAATCGGCGGCGGCAGTATGCGGATCCACGACAGCTCCACCCAGGCCAGGATCTTTAAAATGCTCGGTTTAACGGAAGAAGAAAGCGCTGAAAAATTTGGGTTTTTGCTGGATGCCCTGACCTATGGCGCTCCACCGCACGGCGGTATAGCGCTGGGTCTCGACCGGCTGGTCGCTCTTTTGAGCGGTGATGAATCGATCCGGCAGGTGATACCATTTCCCAAAACCGCTACGGCCAGCTGTTTGATGACGGGAGCGCCGTCTAATGTTTCCGAAAAACAGCTGGAAGAGCTGAGAATAATTATCGAGCCGGAAAAAGACGAGAAGTGAGCAAATATTCAGGCCTGGGCGATCCAGAGGTCCCAGAGGCCCCTACAGCGCTGCGCTTCAGGAATAAAGGGAACTTGCCAGTAAGCGGTTTTTGTGCTATTATTCAGATGCAAGAAGGAAGTACCAGCATGGGCGTGACCCTGCTGTGTTTGTAACAGCCGATTAAGTTTTGAGCCAACATTGATCAGACGGGAGCCTGGACTTCAGCTGCGGCGCAGCAGCCTTTGAAAAGAGGACCTGCAAAACAGCTGAGAGGGCACCCACCTTTTGGGGGAACTGTTCAAAACCAACGGCCTACGGCATGGCGGGGTTTTTTTATGCCTTTTTAAGTGCTATAATAAAGCTTGTTTGGCCTAATTTTCAGCATACCAGGGAGGTGGAGGCATTGAGCGTAAAGGAACTGAGCCGTTCTCTCAGGACGGCCCTGGAAGCCGGCACCCATCCGGGCGACCTGCTTGATCAGATCGAAGACTTAGAAATCGAAGAAAAGGTAGCATTGATGCACGAGTTAACCAGTGAAGATGCCTCCCTGATCCTGCAGGAAATGGAAGACTTTGAGCAGGCCGAAATTATCAGGCATCTGGATCGGGATCGGGTCAGGGAAATCCTGACCAACCTGGCTTCTGACGATGCCGCCGACCTACTCGGTAAACTTACGCCGGAAGAAACAGAACAGATGCTGGAGCTGATTGATGAAGAGGAACCGGCGGCTTTCGGCAGCCTGCTAAAATATCCCGAAGAGAGCGCCGGGGGCATCATGACCACCGAGTTTATCTCTTTGCCTGCCGATATTCCGGCTGAAGATGCCATCGAACGGTTGAGGGAAATTGCCCCCGAGGCGGAAACGATTTACTATGTTTATGTCGTTGACCAGGAAGGCCACCTGATCGGGGTTTTATCCCTGCGCGACCTGATTGCCGCTTCCGACGGGACAATCCTGAAATCGATCATGCGGAGCAACGTGATCAGCGTTAATGCCGCCCTCGACCAGGAAGAAGTGGCCAGGATTGTTTCAAAATACGACCTGCTGGCTGTACCGGTGGTCGACGACCATGACCGTTTGCTGGGTATTATTACGGTCGACGATGTAATCGATGTTATGGAGCAGGAGGCGACAGAAGATATCTACCGCCTGGCCGGGGCCAGTGAAATTGTCGATATGGAATTGACCGAAGCCCCGGTCAGCAAAGTGGTCCGCCTCCGGCTGCCCTGGCTCTTGATCAGCATGGTCGGTGGCTTTATATCCGGCAGCGTGATCGGAGGTTATGAGAGCACCCTGGAAGCGATCGTGGTTTTGGCTGTTTTTATCCCGGTCATCATGGATATGGGCGGTAATGTAGGGACCCAGTCTTCGACCATCTTTGTCCGGGGGCTTGCCACCGGTGAAATAGATCAGGGCGAAGTGTGGCCTTATTTTTATCGGGAAATCCGGATCGGGGTTGTTCTGGGTTTGATCTGCGGGGCCATGATTTCGGTGGCCGCCTATATATGGCAGGGCAATCCATACCTGGGTCTGGTAGTGGGAGTTTCGATGCTGGGCACGATCAGCGTGGCCGCCCTGATCGGGACCCTGGTGCCCCTGATATGCAGCAAGAACAATATTGACCCGGCCATCACGGCCGGGCCTTTCGTTACCACTATTAAAGATGTTACCGGCCTTTTGATCTACTTTGTCATTGCCACTACTTTCCTGGAATACCTGCGTTAATTAAAGATTGCCCTCTGGAAACTTCTTTAGACCATGAAGTTGACTATTGCTTTTCTTCCTATTCTTCCATCCTGAAAATACATATTACCAGTTTTATCCATCAGATCATGCCCCTTTTTAAGGGCCTGAAAGTCTATTTGTATTTGCGCCAAAAATAATTTAAAAGCAGTTCTGCGCCTTCATCTTAAAATTTATGGAAATTAGGGCCCGATCATGGTCAAAATAACTATTAATTTCCGCTTTTTTATATATTTTTTTATTTTTTTAGCAGGAAATCACAAAAAGGGGTTGAAATAATGAGTAAAGTGGTGTAAAGTGGTGAAAAGTGGATGTAATTTACCCATACGGGGGCGAACACATGTTCACAGGCGAATATCAGCACACACTGGATGGAAAGGGGAGAGTGATCGTTCCCTCGCGCCTGAGGGAAGGGTTGGGGGATAGTTTTGTGATTACCCGGGGTCTTGATCACTGCCTGTTTGTTTATCCAAACGTGGAATGGGTTCGCCTGGAACAAAAGATGAAGCAGCTCCCCATTACCAGAAGAGACTCACGGGCCTTTATGCGCCTGTTTTTTTCCGGAGCGATGGAAGTTGAGGCCGACAAACAGGGCCGGATCCTGATTCCCCAGAATTTGAGAGAATATGCGGGCATTGAAAAAGAGGTCATGTTTATCGGTGTTTCGAGCCGGGTAGAAATCTGGAGCGAGCCGGCCTGGAAAGAATATTTTGGTGAGGCAGACGATAACTATGAAGAGCTTGCCGAAAAACTGGTCGATTTTGACCTTTAAAAAAGTGGGGCCCGGACATGGTTGAACTGCATCTGCCGGTGATGGAAAAGGAAGTGCTTCACTACCTGGATTGCCGCCCTAACGGGACCTATATTGACGCCACGGTAGGCGATGGGGGTCACGCCGAAGCGATATGCCGCAGTATTGGCCCGGAAGGGAAGTTGATTGGCCTGGACTGGGACGAGGCCGCCCTCCGGCGGGCCGAAGAAAGGTTGGCCGGGTTTTCCGAGCGCCTGGTTCTGATCCACGCCGATTACAGCAGCCTGGAAGAAGTCCTGGCCCGGGAAGGGCTGCAGGCGGTTGAGGGCATATTGATCGATCTCGGGGCTTCGACCCTGCAATTGATGGATGCGGAAAGAGGCTTTTCTTTTCACCACAGCGGGGATCTGGATATGCGCATGGACCGCCGCCTGCCGGTTACGGCCAAAGAGATTGTCAACACTTACAGCATTGATGAACTGACTAATATTTTCTATAAATACGGAGAAGAGCGCTGGTCAAAGCGGATTGCGGCCAGAATAAAGCAGGAGCGGGAGCAGTCCGGTCCGCTCACAGACAGCGCCCGCCTGGCAGAAGTGGTTAAAGAGGCCATTCCGGCCCGCTTCCGGCGCAGGGGAGGGCATCCTTCCAGGAAAGTGTTCCAGGCCCTGCGGCTTGCCGTGAACCGGGAACTGGACAACTTGGAAGCGGTTCTTCCCCAGGCGCTCAGAAGCCTCGCCCCTGCAGGGAGGCTGTGCATCATTTCTTATCATTCATTGGAAGATCGCCTGGTTAAAAATTTTTTCCGGGAACAAAGCGGAAAGTGCAGCTGTCCTCCGGATAAACCATGTGTATGCGGCAGGAAGGCGGAGCTCTATATCCTGACCTCAAAAGCGGCCCGGCCTTCTGAAGAAGAAATTGCCGCTAATCCCAGGTCCCGCAGTGCTCGCCTCAGGGCGGCAGAACGCCTGGCTAGTTCAGGCCGGAAAGTAGGTGAATGAAATGCAGCAAGCCAGAAAAATGTCGACTGCCAACCGGCCGGTAAGGCCCGTTCAACCGACCAGGGAATATTCACCCGGGGCTCAAAGGGCCCGCGGGCTTAAAAAAGCCAAGCTGATCACGATTGCCCTGACCTGCTTTATTTTGGGCCTGGTTGTCATTGCCCAGTACTCATCGCTGGTTATTTTAAACTACCGCCTGAGCAGCGTCCGCTCCGATCTGGCCCGGTCCGAGGAGTCGGCCCGCGTCCTGGAGCTGGAAGCGGCTCAGCTGGGCGCGGTCAGCAGGATTGATCAACTTGCCAGGGAAGAGCTGGGCATGGTCGAGCCGGAAATCGATCAAGTGCAGGTCATAAACATCTCTCAAAGAGGAAGATATCAGCCGGGAGAGTGAACTGAATGGCTAACTTCACCGTGAAACGGGCTACAGTAAGGCGAAGACTGTTATTTATCTTTACCGTGACAGTCATGGTTACCCTGCTGCTGATCAGCCGTTTGGCCTGGATTCAGATCGTCCTCGCTGATGAACTCTACGAGCAGGCCTGGAAGCAGTGGAACCATATTATGCCCGTGCAGACTGCGCGGGGCTCGATCTATGATCGGGACGGAAACCTGCTGGCGAGCAGTACACCGGTTGATACCATAGCCGCCCTGCCAAGACAAATTGAGGACCCGGAGGCGGTGGCCGAAGCCCTGGCCCCGGTTCTGGAAATGGATCAGGCCAGGATCAAAGAACTGGTCAGCATGGATATCAGTTCAGTTTATATCAAGCGCCGGGTTAACCCCGACATTGCCCATATGGTCAGCGAAATGAATATACCCGGGATCATCTTTTTCCCGGAAGAGAAAAGGCATTATCCGGGTAAACAGCTGGCTTCACAGCTGCTTGGTTTTGTCGGTATGGACCGGGGCCTGGCCGGATTGGAAAGCTATTATGAAGATTATTTAAAGGGCGCGCAAAGCCACCTGTTCTATCCTGCCGATGGGCGGGGGAGGCAGCTGCCCCATCAATTCAACCGTTCTGGGCCGGCGCCGGGCAATTACGATTTGCACCTGGCTCTGGATGAAAGCATTCAGCATATCGTAGAAAAAGAACTGGCGGTGATCATGGAAGCGGCCGCTCCGCGGCAGGCCATGGCTTTAGCGGTGGATCCACACAGCGGAGCAGTGCTGGCTGCGGCTTCCAAGCCCGATTACAGCCCCGATTCCTACGACAGCTTCGATCAACAACACTGGGCTCTGCCGCTATTTAACTCTTCCTTTGAGCCAGGTTCGACTTTTAAAATGGTCACCCTGGCGGCTGCGGTTGAAGAAGGGCTCTTCAATCCCACGCAGCTTCATCACTGTTCCGGCCACGTTGAAGTAAACGGGCGCCGCATTAACTGCTGGACTGTGGACCGGGGCGGGCACGGCGATATCAGCTTTTATGAAGCGGTAGGCGGTTCCTGCAACACGGCTTTTATCGAGCTGGGCGAGATTATAGGCAAGGAAACATTGTTTCATTATATAGAAGGGTTTGGCTTTGGGCGCTCTACCGGAATAGATTATCCCGGCGAAAGCAGCGGTTTGATCTTTCCTCTCGAGATAGTGGGAGCCCAGGAACTGGCCACGACTGCCTTTGGGCAGGGCATATCGGTTACCCCCATTCAGCAGGCCATGGCCATAACAGCCATGATCAACGGAGGCTACCTTTTGAAACCTTATTTAGTAGAAGAAATTTACGATCAGGATGGGAACCTCTATTTTCGGCGGGAGCCGGAATTAGTCAGGCAGGTTATTTCCGCAGAAACTTCAAAGCAGCTGATTGATATGATGGAAAGCGTAATCCTGGAGGGCACCGGAAAGGCGGCGGCCCTGGAAAATTACCGGGTGGCCGGCAAGACAGGGACGGCGGAAAAAATTGACGACGACGGTATTTACCGCTCTGATGAATTTATTTATTCCCTGGCCGGTTTTGCCCCTGTCGATGACCCGAAAATAGTGCTTTATGTCGCCGTTGACGGGGTGACCAAAGGGCCGCGCTTCGGGTCGCATACCAGCGCTCCCCTCTTTAAGAGAATTATGGAAGACACTTTAAATTATCTGCAGGTGCCTCCTGCGGAGCAAACCGGCGGGGAGGAAAAGGAAGAACAGGAGGAACCGGAACCTGATGAAGTTTAAGGCCTCAGAAATAATCGAAGCCTGCCAAGGCAAACTGCTCCAGGGCAGCCCGGAGCAGCCGGTGTCGGGGTTTGCTATCGATTCAAGGCTGGTAAAACCGGGGGACCTGTTCGTTCCCTTTGAAGGTGAGCGGACCGACGGCCACCTCTACATAAAGGATGTTTCTGACCGGGGAGCAGCCGGCGCTTTTCACAAGCTGGCTAAAGCCCCCGACCCGGCTATACCTGCCGATTTTATGCTGATCGGGGTTGAAGATACCCTCACCGCCCTGCAGCAGCTGGCCGCGGTCTACCGGAAGCGCTTTGAACTGACCGTGGTGGGAATCACCGGCAGCAGCGGCAAAACGACGACTAAGGATTTTATTGCCGGAGTTCTGTCGGCACAATATAAGACTTTGAAAACACCGGGCAACCTGAACAATGAAATCGGTTTGCCTTTAACCATACTGCAGCTGGAGCAAGACCATCAGGTGGCGGTCCTGGAAATGGGCATGAGCGCCGGTGGGGAAATAAAAACTTTATGTGAGATAGGAGATCCTTCGATCGGTGTTTTGACCAATATAGGTGAAGCTCACATCGAACTGCTGGGCTCCATAGAAGCCATAGCAGAAGCGAAAGGAGAATTACTAGATTACCTCGGCTCAGGCGGGGTAGCCGTTCTAAACGGCGATGATCCCCGCCTCCTAAATTTGGGGAAACGCTTCCCGGGAAAAGCATACTACTATGGCTTTAACCAGGGCGATATAAAAGGCTTACAGTTGTCTCAAAGGGGAGAGAAAAGCTTTTTCCGGGCGCGTTTTCCCGATAATACCGAGGGGTGGTTTGAATCGCCCCTACCGGGACGGGAGTCGGTCAGCAACGCCCTGGCGGCTCTTACCGTTGGCTATATCCTGGAACTGAACCTGCCACAGATGCAGGAGGGGCTGAAATCGGCCCAGTCTACAGCCGGTCGGTTCCAGGTTTTGCATAATCAACAGGGGATCGGGATCATTGACGATTCCTACAATGCCAATCCCAGTTCAGTCAGGGCGGCTTTGCGGCTGCTCTACGAGCTCGGGGGGCATAAAACGGTGGCCGTGCTGGGGGACATGCTTGAACTGGGCTTCAGCGCCCGGGAAGCGCATCTGTCCTGCGGCCGCTATGCCGCAGAATGTGGCATCGGCTGCCTGGTTGCGGTTGGAGAACTGGCCCGCGGATTTGCCGAAGGGGCCCGCAGGGCCGGTTTAAAGGTTTATACCTGCGCCGACCACGATCAGGCCCTGGAGGTTCTTTCAGGGATGGCCCTTGACGAAAAGTGGTTTATCCTAATCAAAGGATCCAGGGGCATGAAAATGGAGCAAATCGTCCGGGCCCTTGCCGGCGGTGAAGGGGAGGGAGATTAATGGCTGCTGCCCTGCTTATAGCCCTGACCGGCGCTTTTTTAATAACCGTAATTGCCACTCCCTATTTTATTAAAACCATGCGCCGGCTGCAGTACGGCCAGCAGATCAGGGAAGACGGCCCCGCCCAGCATTCTGTCAAAGCGGGGACCCCAACCATGGGCGGGCTTGTCTTTATCCCCGCGGCAGTTTTGGTCAGTGTGGTTTTAACCGGGTTTTCTCCGACCCTTTATGCGGTGCTTATTGTCACCCTGGGCTGCGCCCTGGTTGGTTTTCTCGATGATTTTGGAAAGATTGCCCACGGCCGTTCGCTCGGTTTGAAAGCCCGGTCGAAACTGGCTGCGGAACTAGTTTTAACAGCTCTCCTGGTCCTGGCCCTTTACCGGTTCGGGCTTTATTCGACGGAAATCCTGGTGCCCTTTTTTAACTTTGCAATAGATCTTGGCTTTTTTTACCCGGTCTTTATATTCCTGGTCATCTCGGGTTCCAGCAACAGCGTTAACCTGACCGACGGCCTGGACGGCCTGGCGGCGGGAACGGCCGTAATTGCCCTGGGCGCCTTTGTGGCAATTGGCTGGCTGGCTGGCCGGCCGGAAATTATGATTTTTTCAGCCACCCTGGGCGGGGCCTGCCTCGGTTTCCTAATCTACAACCGTTATCCGGCCCGGCTTTTCATGGGCGATATCGGTTCCCTGGCCCTGGGAGGGGCCTTTGCCGCCATGGCTGTAGTAACCAAGGCGGAGCTGTTCTTAATCCTGATTGGCGGTGTATTTGTCCTGGAAGCGCTCTCGGTGATGATCCAGGTAGCCAGTTTCCAGCTTACCGGGCGCAGAGTCCTGTTAATGAGCCCCCTGCATCATCATTTCGAAATGAAAGGCTGGACGGAGTGGAAAGTAGTTTCAGCATTTTGGTCAGCGGCTGTTGTTTTTGCCCTGACTGGGGTCTGGGCTTTCAGCCCTTAACCGGGCCCGAATTTTGCCCGGATTGAGGGCCGGGGTTTAGTCTGGAGGGTTTGCTTTGATCGATAAGATTAAGGACAAAGAAATCCTGGTAATCGGGTTGGCGCGAAGCGGCCTGGCGGCTGCGCAGCTGCTGGCTGAAAAGGGCGCCTCCAAAATTACCGTGGCTGACCGGAAAGAGGCCGAACAACTGCAGGAAGAAGCGGCCAGTCTTAAGCGTTTCCCGGTGGTGGAAGTGGTGGCCGGCGGGACTTCTCCCGACCTGGTTACTCCCGGGCTGTCCATGATCATAAAAAGCCCCGGGGTCCCGCCCAACCTGGATCTTTTCAAGCGGGCTGCAAAGCTGGGAGTGCCCATCTTTTCGGAGGTAGAACTGGCTTATGCTTTTTTAAAGGCCCCCCTGATCGGCGTAACCGGGACCAACGGAAAAACCACGACTACTGCTTTAATCACAGCCATGCTCAGGGAAGCCCGCTTTGACCCGGTCCTGGCGGCCGGTAATATCGGCAATCCCCTCTGCGGGGTGGTGGGCAGTGTGGAGGCCCAGGGCTTCATAGTGGCCGAACTGAGCAGTTTTCAGCTTGAAAACATAGACCGGCTTCGCCCCCTGGTGGCGGTCTTCCTGAACTTTGTCGAGGATCATATGGATTACCATCAGAGTATCGAGGCCTACTTTGCCGCCAAAGCCCGGATCATCGAGAACCAGCTGGAAAGCGATTATGCCGTTCTCAATGCTGCCGACAGCAGGGTAGCTGCGCTGGCGGACCGCTGCAAAAGCCGGGTCCTCTGGTTTGACAGGGCGCCGGTAGAAAGCGGAATCGGGCTGGAAGAAGGCTGGATTACTATTTTCAACCCCGGCTGTGAACCGGCCAGGATTTGCTCCCGGGAGGAAGTCTCCCTTCCCGGCGACCATAACCTGGAAAACGCCCTCGCCGCTTCAGCGGCAGCCTGGGCCGCCGGGGCCGACCCGGAAGCGATCAGCGCTGTTTTGCGCACTTTCAAGGCTATTGAACATCGCCTGGAGTACGTGGCCACCATAGATGGTGCGGACTATGTCAACGACTCCAAGGGGACCAACCCCGCTTCAACCATCAAAGCGCTGCAGTCATTTTCCGGCCGGCCTAAGATCCTGATTGCCGGAGGCAAAGATCGGGGCAGCGACTTCAGCGAGCTGGCCGGAATGATTGGCCGTGAAGTTAAGAGCCTGATTTTGTTGGGCGAAACCAGGGAAATCCTGGCCCGCGCTTTAGAAGAGGTGGGCTTTGAGCAATACCGGCTCGTGGCCAACCTGGAAGAAGCGGTGCAGGGCGCCTATGAAGCAGCGGAACCGGGAGATATTGTGTTGCTTTCACCGGCCTGCGCCAGCTGGGATATGTTTCCCAGTTACGAGGTCAGGGGCGATCTTTTTAAGAAGCTGGTGCAGGGTTTAAAAAGTGGACCTGGGAGCAGGGGAGGTGGGAGGTAATGGTTAAAAGCAGGGCAACAAAAGACTGTGATCGCGTCCTCCTGATGGTGACCTTCCTTCTGCTGGCCATCGGCCTGCTCATGATCTTCAGCGCCAGTTTCGTGGTGGCCGAAGAAAGCCAGGGCGATCCCTACTTTTTCCTGAAACGTCAGGCGGTGTGGGTGGCGATCGGTCTGGCCGGGTTGTATATGCTGTCCCATTTTCATTACAAAAACTTGAAGCGTTTTTCGATCCTGATCCTTTTACTCAACTTTGTCCTGCTGGCCATGGTTTTCAGCGGTTTTGGCTCCGACATGGGGACCGAGGCCCGGCGCTGGTTAACCCTGGGGCCCGTGGTGCTCCAGCCTTCTGAGTTCAGCAAGCTGGCCCTGATTATTTTTACCGCCGCTTATATGAGCAGCCGCAGGTTAAATATTTATAATTTCTGGACCGCCAGCCTGGTTCCTTTTGTCCTGGCGGGGGCAGCCTTTTTCATGATCCAGTTCCAGCCCGATATGGGCACAGCTTTGGTGGTCCTGGCCGGCAGCGCCCTGGTGGTTGTTTTTGCCGGCATGCCCGTATCCCAGATTGCAGGGCTTTCCCTGCTGTTCCTGCCCCCGGTGGCCTACTTTACCCTGAAAGAGGAGTATCGCATGCAGAGGCTGTTTACCTTTCTGGATCCCTGGGCGGAGCCGACCGGAGCGGGATACCAGATTATCCAATCGCTATATGCCCTGGGACCCGGCCATATATTTGGAGCCGGCCTGGGCCGGGGCAAGCAAAAGCTCTTTTACCTGCCGGAACCGCAAAATGATTTCATTTTTGCCGTTATCGGTGAAGAACTGGGCTTTATAGGGGCCGTGGCGGTGCTGATGCTCTACCTGATTCTCATCTGGCGCGGTTTCCAGATTGCCCTGAAAGCGCCCGAGGTTTTCGGCAGCCTGCTGGCGGCGGGAATTACTTTCATGATTGCCGTCCAGGTCCTGATCAACGTAGCGGTAGTAACCGGGGCGGTGCCGGTAACCGGGATTAACCTGCCCCTGATCAGCGCCGGCGGCAGTTCGGTCTTTTTCACCCTGATCGGGATCGGTATTTTGCTTAACATTTCCAAGCACGGCCGGGAAGCTGCAGTCCGTAAGGAGGCGGCGTAAAGATGAAGATTTTAATCGGAGGAGGGGGTACCGGCGGCCATATTTATCCCGCCCTGGCCCTGGCCCGTTATGCCCGTTCTAAAGACAGCGCCATAGATGTACTGTTCGTCGGCAGCGCTGCCGGCCTGGAAAGCAAAATCGTTCCCGACTCCGGTTTTAAACTGATTACCATCCCGGCCAGCGGCTTCCGGCGCAGCTTCAAGCAGCTGGGGCTGTTCATAAAAGATTTTTTGCGCGGCGTCAGGCGTTCTTTGAAAATAATTAACGATTACCAGCCCAACGTGGTGCTGGGCACAGGGGGTTATGTAGCTGCTCCCCTGGTCATGTCGGCCCTGCTGAAAAGGCGGCCGGTTGTTCTACATGAGCAGAATGCCCGGCCGGGCCTGGTTAACCGCTGGTTTGCCCCCTTTGCCGGGAGGGTCTGCCTCTCTTTCGCCGAAACGGCGAAAAAGCTGCCTCCATTCAGCAAGCCTCTTTTTACCGGCAATCCCAGGGCCAGCGAAGTCAGCGCCCTGGACAGGGAAGAGGGCTGCCGCCACTTCGGCCTCGACCCCGGCGGGAAAACGATTCTAATTTACGGCGGAAGCCGGGGTGCCCTGAAATTGAACCAGGTGGTCAGCGCCTACTTAAAAGAAAAGCTGCTTCCAGAGGGTGTTAATCTGATTTACGTTACCGGTGATATCTATTATGACGAGGTGGCAGCTGAGCTTGCAGAGCTGCCCGGGGGGGTCCTGCTCTTTTCCTACCTGGCTGAAATGCCTGAAGCCCTGGCAGCGGCGGACCTGGCTGTAACCAGGAGCGGCGCCACTACCCTGGCTGAAATTACGGCCCTGGGGATTCCCGCTCTGCTGGTCCCTTCGCCCAATGTAGTCGACAACCACCAGTACTATAACGCCCGGATCTTGTCCGACCGGGGAGCAGCGGTGCTGATCGAAGAAAAAGATTTTGACCAGATCCGCCTGCAGAAAGAAATTGACAGGTTGATCGGGACACCGGAATTGCTGGAAGAGATGAGCGAATGCAGCAAAAAAATGGGGGTTACCGATGCAGCTGAAAAGCTCTACAGGTGCCTGCAGGAGGTGGCCGTATGAGCATCGAGCAGGACCTGGGCCCCAAATTACAGCACGGAATCAAAAAAGATGAGCCCATGTCCGCACACACCTCCTGGATGGTCGGCGGCCCCGCGGATTACTTTCTCAGCCCGGCCGATTTAACGGAGCTGGTAGAAATTGTCCGCTACAGCGGCAGGAACAGGCTGCCCCTTTATATCCTGGGCAACGGCACCAACCTGCTGGTGCTGGATGGAGGAATCAGGGGCCTGGTGGTTCATCTCGGCCCTCCATTCAGCTATACCGAACCGGACAGAAGCTCTTTAAGGGCAGGAGCGGGGACGCCGATGTCTGTCCTGGCAAACGGCGCCGCAGAGGCCGGGCTTACCGGACTTGAATTTGCTATTGGCATTCCCGGTTCGCTGGGCGGGGCCCTGATCATGAATGCAGGGGCCTTCGGCGGCTATATCGGGGAAAGGGTCCAAACGGTCAAGCTGATTGATTTTTATGGTCGGGTGGAGACAATTTCCGGGGAGGAGATTACTTTCGGCTACCGGAGCAGCAGCCTGGTTGGTCAAGGGGTGATTGTCGAAGCCTGCCTGGCCTTAGAAAAAGAAGATCCGGAAAAGATTTTAAAGACTATGGAAAAATACTCAGCCGAAAGGCGCAGCCGCCATCCGAGCCTGCCCAGCGCCGGCAGCGTCTTTAGGAACCCGCCCGACCGACCGGCCGGGAAAATTATTGAAGAAGCCGGAGCCAAGGGGATGCGCATCGGGGGAGCGGAAGTGTCGGCAAAACACGCCAACTTTATTGTCAATACCGGCGAGGCCACTGCGGCCGACATCCTGGCCTTAATCAAGGCCGTGCGGGAGCTGGTAAAAGATAAATACGGGCTTGACCTGCAGCCTGAAGTAAGAATTGTCGGTGAGGAGAGTTAAGTGATGAAGCAGAAAAGCGATCATCTAAAACTGGTTGAAAATAAGGACAGGGTGCCGGCCTGGAAAAGGCTGCTCCGCTTTATGACTAAACTGGCCTTGCTGGCGGGGTTTGCGCTTCTGCTCTGGCAGGCGGAAGCTTACTTTAGGGTCGGCGAGATCCGGGTCGAAGGGGCCGAAGAACTGGACAGAAACGAGATCTTAGAGGCCGGCGGGATCAGTAAAGAGATGAGCATCTTCCTGCTCCGCGAAGGCGATGCCGCAGCCCGGATTAAGAAGGAGCTGCCCCGGGCCGAGCAGGTTGAAATTAAAAGGGAATTGCCCGGCACGGTGGTGATTGCAATTAGCGAACGGCAGCCGGCCGGTTACGTGATGACTGCCGACGGTTTCTGGTTGATCGACAGCAGCGGTGTCAGCATGGCCTATACGGATGATCCGAAAAAAGGTTATCCCCTCATTTCGGGAATAGAGGGCCTGAAAGTAATCCCGGGCGCGCCCATTGACTGCCCGGCCAGTCTTGAAGCCCTGCAAAACTTCTTTTCAAACTGGTCCGGCGAGGGCGGCCTGGAAATAGAACAGCTTGATTTACAGGATAGTTATAACCTGATTGCCTATACGACAGGCGGCCTGGAAATCTGGTTCGGTGAAGGGAAAGATATGGACTCCAAACTGCTCCTGATCGAAAAGAGCCTCCCTTACATCGATCCGGCTTCCGAAGCGCGGCTCGATGTCCGAGGCGGGAAGCGCCTGATCGTGTCCGGCAGCGCTGTAATCAAAGAAGAGGAAAAGGGGGTGGACCCATAGAATAGAGAAAAGAAGGGAAATGGTGGAAAAGTGTTGAATATTGGGGTAGTTATTGCACCAGGCTAGGAAGGGTAAGGGGGTTTGGACGTGAACCGCAAAAATTATATCGTTGGAATCGATGTAGGAACTGCTGAGGTACGGGTTGGGCTCGGCGAACCCCGCCCCGATGGCACGCTGAATATTATTGGTTTGGGCTTAAGCCCTTCCGATGGTGTTCGGAAAGGTGTAATTGTTGATCTGGATAAAACGGTTGAATCGATTGTTTCAGCGGTTGAGGAAGCGGAAAGAATGGCCGGATTCAAGATCGATTCTGCGTATGTGGCTTTAAAAGGCTTGAACGTCGAGCTGATCAATAATCGGGGAGTTGTAGCGGTTACCTCTGATGATCGGGAAATACGCGAAGAAGATCTGGACAGGGTAATGCAGGCAGCCCGGGTAGTGGCCCTGCCGACCGATCGTGAGATAGTTGACATCATTCCCCGCGAATTTATTGTTGACGGTTTCGAAGGGATTGCGGATCCTGTCAGCATGCTGGGAGTGAGGTTGGAAGTTGACGCCCAGGTAGTGACCAGCCTGATAACTTCACTGCACAACCTGCTGCGGTGCGTAAGCCGGGCCGGCATTACCATTAACGGGATTATCCTGCAGGCCCTGGCCAATGCTGAAATTTCCCTTTCCGATGACGAAAGGGAACTGGGCACTTTTTTAATCGATATCGGGGCCGGAACAACCGAGATTGCTTTGTTCCAGAATGGTAAATTGGAACAGCTGTCGGTATTCCCGGTGGGCGGAGATCATATCACTACTGATCTGGCCGCCGGCCTGCGAATAAACCATTACTCAGCTGAAGGGTTGAAGAAGGAATACGGAACGGCCATGAAGTCGATGGCTGAAAGCGAACCCAAAATTGAAATTAAGACTGTAGGCAGCAATGAGCTCAGGCTGGTGTCGGAAAGAGAGCTCAGCAATTTTATCGAGCCGAGGGTACAGGAAATTTTTCAGATTGCGCAAGAAGAAATGACCAAGATGGGTTGGCCTTACCTGCCTCCGGCCGGGATCGTTTTGCGCGGCGGGGTATCTTCAATGAAAGGAATTGTTGAAACAGCCCGTCTGGCTTTTGAAAGCGATCAGGTCAGGATCGCCGACTTTGACGTAGTCGGTATCAAAAATCCGATTTACTCGACGGTAATTGGGCTGCTTTATTACGTGCAGCGCCAGCAGCCCCGGATGCATATTAAAGAACGAAGTAAACCGGTTAAAAAGAAGGGACCCGGTCTTTGGCAGAGGATAAAGGAATGGTTGACAGATATTGTTGATTAAGGTTGTTAATTGAAAAATAATTAAAAGCGCATACCATTCTAGGAGGTGCTTTGTGATGATTGAGTTTGATATTGAAATGGAACAATATGCTTCCATAAAAGTAGTAGGAATTGGCGGAGGAGGAAGTAATGCTGTCAACCGGATGATCGCCTCCGGGCTGCAGGGCGTTGATTTCTGTGCAGTCAATACTGATGCCCAGGCTCTGTACCTGGCCAATGCCGGGACGAAGCTGCAGATTGGCGAGCAGTTAACCAAGGGTTTGGGGGCCGGGGCCAATCCTGAAATCGGCCGCAAGGCCGCCGAAGAAAGCAGCGATGAAGTAGAAGCCATGCTCAAGGGAGCCGACATGGTCTTCATCACCGCCGGAATGGGCGGCGGAACCGGAACCGGGGCTGCACCGGTTATTGCCGAGATAGCCCAGAAGCTGGGCCCCCTGACGGTTGGTGTGGTTACCAAACCGTTCACTTTTGAAGGTAAAAAACGCAAGCAGCAGGCTGAAGAAGGAATTGAATGGCTACGGGACAAGGTCGATACCCTGATCACCATTCCCAACGACCGCCTGCTCCAGGTCGTTGGAAAGAAAACACCGATCCTGGAAGCGTTTCGGATTGCCGATGACGTGCTCAGGCAGGGTGTGCAGGGTATTTCCGACCTGATAGCCATACCCGGCCTGATCAATCTCGATTTTGCCGATGTGCGGACAATAATGGCCGAAACCGGCCCCGCCCTGATGGGTGTCGGGCAGGGCAGCGGCGACAATCGGACCGTGGAAGCGGCAAAAGCCGCCACCAACAGCCCCCTGCTGGAAACTTCCATTGAAGGAGCCAGGGGCATTTTAATCAATGTCACCGGCGGTTCTGATTTAGGACTTTACGAGGTCAACGAGGCAGCCGAGATTGTAGCCGGACATGCCGATCCCGATGCAAACATAATATTTGGGGCGGTGATCGATGAAAACTGCCAGGATAATGTCAGAGTGACGGTTATCGCCACTGGCTTTAACACTTCCCGGCAGCAGCAAAATAAGCCGGGTTTCAGGCCCACCCTGGCCGCTGTCGGCAAAAGCGCCTATGCCCGGGGAGAAAACATGGATGCCCCGGCCTGGTCGCGCTGGCAGCAAAAAGAAGAACAGCAGCGCGATAAGATTGTCAATGAATAGAAAGTAGGATATCATAGCAGTCAGCTTTAAATCAAGCATAAAACAATCCGGCACTCCGGCTTTTGCTGAGTGCCGGATTGTTTACACTTTCCCCAGGCAGCAAGTAAAAGCCGCCTGCCGCAGCAGGCTTAGAAGATCCGGTAAAAAGAAAGGAGCTTTCAATATGGCCGACAGCCTGACCTACAAAATCATTAAAGAGCACCTGGTTGAAGGAGAACTTGAAGAAGGGTCCGAGATAGGTTTGCTTATCAATCAAACCCTGACCCAGGATGCCACCGGGACCATGGCTTATTTGCAATTTGAAGCGCTGGGCATAGCAAAGGTGAAAACAGAACTATCGGTCAGTTATGTGGACCATAATACCCTGCAGACCGGTTTTGAAAACGCCGATGATCACCGCTATCTTCAAGCGGCTGCGGCCAAATACGGGGTATGGTTTTCAAGGCCCGGCAACGGCATTTGCCACCAGGTGCACCTGGAGCGCTTCGGGGCCCCGGGCAAAACCCTGCTGGGTGCGGACAGTCACACTCCTACCGCCGGAGGGCTGGGCATGCTGGGAATCGGTGCGGGCGGGCTTGATGTGGCTGTAGCCATGGCCGGCAGCCCCTTTTACATGACCATGCCGGAAGTCTTGAAAGTCAACCTGAGGGGGAGTTTAGCGCCCTGGGTGGGCGCAAAGGATCTTATCCTGGAGGTGCTGCGGAGGCTGTCGGTAAAAGGCGGAGTGGGCAAAATCATTGAGTATGGGGGGCCGGGAATAAAAGACCTTTCTGTGCCGGAGAGGGCCACTATTACCAACATGGGAGCCGAACTGGGGGCCACGAGTTCAATTTTCCCCAGCGATGAGGTAACAAAAAGGTTCCTGGAGGCCCAGGGCAGGGTCGATGCCTGGAGGCCCCTGGAGGCGGATCGCGGCGCCGGATATGATCAGGAGATTACCGTCGAACTAAATAAGCTTGAACCGCTGGCGGCGATGCCGCACAGTCCCGATGCCGTAAAACCGATCCGGGAGATCCCGTCCCTTAAGGTCGACCAGGTTGCCGTTGGAAGCTGCACCAACGGTTCCTACCGGGACTTGAAGCTGGTGGCTGAAATCCTGAAGGGAAAGGTCGTTCATCCGCAGGTGAGCCTGGTTGTGGCTCCCGGTTCCCGCCAGGTCGGCATCACTCTGGCCGGAGAAAGTGTTTTGGAGAACCTGCTTGCTTCCGGGGCCAGGCTGCTCGAATCGGCCTGCGGCCCCTGTATCGGTATGGGCCAGGCCCCGCCGAGCGGCGGCGTTTCTGTGCGCACTTTTAACCGCAATTTTGCCGGCCGCAGCGGCACGGCAGACGCGCAAGTTTACCTGACTGGCCCGGCTGCAGCGGCTGCAACGGCCTGGAAAGGGGTCCTGACCGATCCCCGCGAGCTGGGCGATTTTCCCCGGATCACAGACCGGGAGAGGCCTGTGATTGATGACAGGATGCTTATTGAACCCCCTGCCGACGGCAGCAAGGTAGAAATTATGCGCGGGCCCAATATTAAACCTTTAAAGCTTAATGAACCGCTTGCGGAGACAATTAAGGCGGGGGTGGTAATTATTGTTGGAGACAATATCACCACCGACCACATCCTTCCCGGCGGATCCAGGGTTCTTCCCCTGCGTTCAAATGTGGAAGCCCTGAGCGAATATGTTTTTTCTGCCCTGGACTCAGGTTTTGCCGAACGGGCCCGTCAATACCGGTCCGGTTTAATAGTAGCCGGCGACAATTACGGCCAGGGATCCAGCCGTGAGCATGCCGCCCTGGTACCGATGTTTTTAGGGATAAAAATAGTCCTGGCCCGTTCTTTTGCCCGCATCCACCGGGCCAACCTGGTCAATTTTGGTATCCTGCCCCTGGTTTTTTGCGATCCCGGTGATTATGAAAAACTAAGCCCGGGAGATGAGCTGGTGCTTGAAAAGGCCGGCGAACAGCTGGAAGAAGAAACGGTTTACCTGGAAAGGGTTGGTGATGGCGCCCGGATAGCAGCCCACCACCATTTAACGCCCAGGCAGGCCGAAATCATTAAGGCGGGGGGCATGCTTAATTATGCCGGCCCCGGCCAGTAAGGATAGCACTTTTATATTTGAAAGGAGATCTTACAACTATGAAGCTTTTTCAGGAAGCATTGAAAGGTGATTTACCGATACTCGTCGACACCACTCTCCGTGACGGGGAGCAAACCGCAGGGGTGGTGTTTTCCAACCAGGAGAAGCTGCGGATCGGTAAAATGCTTAACAATCTCGGTGTGCACCAGATTGAGGCCGGCGTGCCGGTAATGGGCGGGAATGAAAAAGAGATCATCCGGGAACTGGTCTCCTATAAACTGCAGTCGAGCATTATGGCCTGGAACCGGGTTAATATTGAAGACATCAAACATTCCATCGACTGCGGTGTTGATGCCGTAGCGATTTCCGTTTCCACCTCGGATACTCATATTAAGCATAAATTAAGGACCTCCCGGGAATGGGTCCTTGAGAATATGACCAGGGCCGTCGAGTTTGCCAAAAAGCACGACCTCTATATTTCCGTCAATGCCGAAGATGCTTCCCGGACCGAGATGGATTTTTTGGTTAAATTTGCCCTTGAAGCCAAAGCCGCCGGGGCCGATCGGCTCCGCTACTGTGATACGATCGGAGTTCTCGAGCCGCTCAAAACCTACGATCTAATCAGTTCTTTGCTTGATAAAACCGCTATGGATATTGAAATGCATACTCATAATGATTTTGGCATGGCCACAGCTAACGCCCTGGCCGGTGTAAAGGCGGGGGCCAGGTTTGTGGGGGTGACTGTAAACGGCCTGGGGGAGAGAGCCGGCAATGCCGCCCTGGAGGAAGTAGCCATGGCCTTGAAGCACCTGTTCGGGGTCACCCTTGATGTCGATACCAGGGATTTTCGGACTTTGTGTGAATATGTAGCCCGGGCCTCCGGTCGGCAGCTTAACCCGGCCAAACCGATCGTCGGTTCCAATACTTTTGCCCATGAATCGGGCATCCATGCCGACGGAGTCCTTAAACACCCCTCAACCTATGAAATATTCAGTCCCGAGGAGGTTGGTATGGAAAGGCAGATCGTGATTGGCAAATATTCCGGGTCAAAGGCCATAAAAATGAAATTTGTCGAATATGGAATTGATCTATCCGATCAAGAAGCTGCCGACCTGCGGGATGCTGTCAGAAAAATGACCGTGGACTTAAAGCGTTCTCTTTTTGACAAAGAGCTGATCTACATTTATGAAGACTATCTTTACGACAAGAAAAGGGGTAAGGCAACAAAAAGTTAATCCGGAAAAATCATCTTTAAATACAGTTTAAAACTGAGCGCAGGCATTTTTAGAGCGGGCCTGGCTGCCGGCAGATGGCAGCCGGCCGGGGGTATGAGAGGATTTATATTTTCGCTTGTGGTAAAAAATAAAAAAAACCTCTTTACACACAATATATTGTGGTCTATAATAGGTAAAACGCAAGATATTGAGGGGAGAGCTTGATATGAAGTGTCCCTACTGCGGCGAAATTGAGACCAGGGTCTTAGATTCCCGTTCCACCCAGGATGCTTCTGCAATCAGGCGGCGGCGGCAGTGCGCCAACTGCTCCAATCGTTTCACCACCATGGAGAAAGCCGAGGAAGAGCCGCTGGTGGTCATAAAAAGGGACGGCCGCCGGGAACTTTTCGATCCCGGTAAAATCATCAGGGGTCTGCTGCTGGCCGGTCGCAAGCGCAACATCCCCCTCTCCCAGTGGGAAGAACTGGTTGAAAACTTAGAACAGGAACTGCGCAGCAGCTATGTCAAAGAAATTTCGGCCGACCGGATCGGCGATATAATCCTGAAAAAGCTGCGCAGTATCGATGAGGTAGCCTATGTGCGCTTCGCCTCTGTTTTCCGTAAATTTCCCGATGTTGAGGCTTTCAAGGTCGAGCTGGAAGAGATGCTCCGCGAAAAAGAAGCATTAAAAAAGCAGGGGAGGCTGTAATGATGAACGACGGCACAGCACCGGTTGAAGTCGAAAAAAAACCCGCAGTAGAAAAAACTTTTAAAGAAATACGTAAACGCGACGGGCGGGTGGTCCCCTTTGACCGGGATAAAATCACCGACGCCATTTTCAAAGCGGCAAAAGCGGTTGGCGGAAGCGATCGCGATATCGCTGAAAACCTGACCAGGCAGGTTATTGAGAGCCTGCAAAAAAAAGTTCAAAACGGTGTAACTCCCACCGTTGAAGAGGTCCAGGATCAAGTTGAAGTAGTCCTGATTGAAAATGGCCATGCCCGGACGGCAAAAGCATATATCCTCTACCGCGACCGCCGGACCCGGATCCGGGAAGGAAAGTCGGAGCTGATGGACGTGGTCAAAGAAATCCTGGTCGAAACCAGCCGGGAGAATGCCAATGTCAGCAACTCGCCTTCCGCTAAGATGCTGCAGATCGCCATGGCCGCCAGCAAACAGTACTATTTAAGCAACCTGCTTCCGGAAGAATTTGCCCGCGCTCACGATGAAGGCAGTTTTCATATCCACGATCTCGACTACTACAGCAAAACATTGAACTGCCTGCAGATCGATCTGTCCCGCCTCCTGAAGGAAGGTTTTAACACCGGGTACGGCTATATCCGTCCTCCGAAACGGATTGCCTCTGCGGCCGCCCAGGCCGCAATTATCCTGCAGAGTAACCAGAATGATATGTTTGGCGGACAGAGCTTTCCCCATTTTGACCGCAGTATGGGCGAACTGATCCGGGGGTTGAATAAACAGCCCGACTATGATGAAATTTACCAGGCTATGGAAGGCCTGGTCTATAACCTGAATACTATGCACAGCCGGGCCGGAGCCCAGGTGCCTTTCAGTTCGATCAACTTCGGCACCGATACCACCCCCGAAGGGCGCACGGTTTCCCGCGCTGTCCTGGAATCTTTCAAACGCGGCCTGGGCCACGGGGAAAGCCCGATTTTTCCCAACCTGGTTTTCAGGGTCAAAACAGGAGTGAACTTTAACCCTGAAGATCCCAACTACGATCTTTACCGCCTGGCCCTGGAAGTTGCCGGCCGCCGCATGAACCCGACTTTCAGCTTCATGGACAGCTCTTTTAACCGTTCTTACGGCGATGAAGTTTCCTACATGGGCTGCCGGACCAGGGTTATTGCCAACCGGCACGGCCCCGAGGTGTCGGCCGGACGGGGCAATATTGCCCCGGTGACGCTTAACCTGCCCCGGATTGCCCTGGAATGCCGCGGCCGGCAGGATCTCTTCTTTGTCCAGCTCGATCGGGTGCTGCGCCTGGCGGCCCGTCAGCTGCTGCACCGCTTTGAAGTCCTGGCCCGGCTCAAAGCCTGTGATTTGCCCTTCTTGATGGGCCAGCAGCTTTACCTGGATTCCGACAAGCTGGGACCCGAGGATACTATCCGGGAAGTGATCAAGCATGGGACCCTGGCCCTGGGCTTTATCGGGCTGGCCGAAACGCTGAACATCCTGGTGGGCAGGCACCACGGGGAAGATCAGGAAGCCCTGGGTTTAGCCCTGGATATAGTGAAGCATATTAGAAAGCGGATCGACAGCTATGCTGATGAATTCGATTTAAACTTTGTCCTGGTGGCAACCCCGGCTGAAGGGCTGGCCGGAAGATTTGTGGCCATGGACCGGGAACGGTACGGAACCATCCCGGGCGTAACCGATAAAAACTATTACAGCAACTCCTTCCACATCCCGGTTTATTACGCCATGTCCATGTTAGAAAAAATTAAGGCCGAAGGCCGTTTCCACGGCTACTGTAATGCCGGCCATATTACTTATACCGAACTGGAAGCCCCGCCGCTTCACAACCTGGAAGCAGTCGATCGGATTATCCGCCAGATGGCGGACTCCGATGTCGGTTACGGCGGCATCAACTATCCGCTGGATGAGTGCCGGATCTGCTCTTACAGCGGAGTTTTCAACGGATCCTGTCCCCAGTGCGGCAGCCCCGAGATCAGGCATATCCGCCGTATTACAGGCTACCTGTCCACCGACGAGCGCTTCAATGAAGCGAAACTGCACGAGCTCAGGGACAGGCGGGTCCACTTTGGGCCCAGGGGGTAGGGGGTGAAAAAACTGTGCTCAGGCTTGCCGGAATGCATCCCGACAGCATAGTAGACGGGCCCGGGATCCGGTTTTCCATTTATGTCCAGGGCTGTCCGCACCGCTGCCCGGGATGCCACAACCCGGAAACCCACGACCCCGGCGGCGGTTATGAGGCGGACTCTGAAGAACTCTCTGCCTTGATCGGAAAATACAGGCCCGGGATTGACGGAGTGACCATTTCGGGGGGAGAACCTTTTGAGCAGGCCCCCGCCCTGGTCCCCCTGGCCGGTAAAGTAGTGGAGGAAGGGCTGAACCTGGTTTTATACAGCGGATATAGTTTCGAAGAACTGCTTTCGAAAAGCCGGCAGGACGAAAATATTCACCGCCTGCTGGAAGCCGGATGGCTTTTGGTGGACCGGCCCTACCTGCTCGAGGAGCGGGACTTAAACCTTGCTTTCCGGGGATCGCGAAATCAGCGCCTGATCGACCTGAAAGCTTCCCTGGCCAAGGGTGAGGCGGTGGAGTGGACCGGTAGCGGAAATGATCCGGCCCGGATGTAAAAAACTGGAGGCAGAATCAATGCCGGAAACGCGGAATGGTTTCTCGCTGTACCGGGAAAACAATGGACTGGCTTACCTGCAGGCCGCCCTGCTCTCTGAAACAGGCTGGGTGGACCATGCTTTTTCGACCCGCCTGGGCGGCTTGAGCAGCGGCCCCCTGGCCAGCTTAAATACCGGTTTTCATGTCGGGGACGATAGTGAAAAGGTCCTGGAAAACCGGCGTATATTTTTCGAACATTTTAGCTATGATTACCGCACTATTGTATCTTCCACCCAGGTCCACGGAACGGAGATCGGGGTTTTCGACGCAAAAAACACCGGGGAAGGGGCTTTCCCTGGCACAACCCGCAGCCGCTGCGACGGCCTGGTCACGGAAGTGCCGGGCCTGCCCCTTACCGCTTATTCTGCCGACTGTCAGATCTTATTTTTTGCTTCCCAGAAGCCCCGGCCGCTGATAGCCCTGGCTCATGCCGGCTGGAAGGGGACGCTGGGCGATATTGGAGGCCGGATGGTCCGTTTCCTGGAGGAGAATTACTCTGCAGATCCTGGCCAAATTAAGGCCGGCCTTGGACCGGTGGTGGGCCGCCGCTGCTATATTGTTGAGCTGGTTGTGGCCTCTAAATTTCAGGCCGCGGGCTGGGATGGTGAGGACTACCTGGAACCAACCGGTGGCGGCGCTTATTACCTGGACCTGGATGCCATAAACCTGGAACAGCTGCGGCGAGCCGGCCTGAAAGAAGCAAATCTTGCCCTAAACGGTTGGTGCACTGCCTGCCACCCGGATCTGTTTTATTCCTACCGCCGGGATAAAGGGGTGACCGGCCGGATGCTCGGGTTTATAGCTATTAAATAATCAAGGCCCTGACCTGATCAGCGGAGGGTGGACTGTTGTGAAGAATAAAGACGGCAAAAAAATAAAAAAAGCCAGGCAGCGCTTTGCAGTCCACAGCGGTGAGGGCCGCCGCTTCAACTTGAGCCGGTTGAAGCAGGGTTTTGTTTTTTATGTCCTTTTGCTTTTGGCCCTGGTGGTTATTGTCCAGGTCGGTTATCACTGGCTGGGAGATCAATTCCTGGCCTGGCGCCTGCAGGTTGTTCCCGCGGAACAGGGCGTCCTGGAACAGGAAGAAGCGGTTGAAGGGCTGGTTACCCGCAGCGAAGTAGTTATTAACGCGCCGGTAACCGGGGTGGTCCTGGAGCTGGCAGAGGCCGGGGAAAGAGTCCCGGTCGGTAAAGACCTGGCCCGGATCGGAGTGCTGCGCCATCCCCTGCCTGCGGAACTGGATCAAGCTGATAATGATGGGTTTGACGGGGATCAAAATCAGGAAAACCCCTTCCCTGGAGATGATTTAAGCGCTGTCGATTTTGAAGAAACCTTAACCATTACCAGTGAAAAAGCCGGATTGCTCTCCTATTATATTGACGGCCTGGAAGACCGCAATGGCCCCTACTACCCGGCCGGGGCAGGCTTCCAGGATCAGCTTCCGGAGGGTGCTGCCACGGCCCAAAATACCGTGGTCAAGGCCGGAGAACCTCTGCTGAAAATTGTTGATAACTGGAAATGGTATTTTAACATTGTCCTCCCTCTCCATCCCGGGCGTTCGATCGCTGCGGAGCAGGCAGTCAATCTTGTTTTTGATTTTGCGCCCGGAGAAAAAGTCCGGGCGGAGCTGTACCGCTCAGAGATTGATGATAACAATAATGAAGTCCGCCTCAGCTATCTGATTGAGAGGCAGTTGGCCGGATTTGAAGAGGTCCGCCGGGCAGAAGCCTCTTTGCTCTATGCGAGGAAACAGGGTGTCATCGTCCCTGCTGAGGCAGTATTTGATAAAAATCAAACCCCCGGCGTATTCTTAAACCGGGGGGGAAGGGTTGTTTTCCAACCGGTAACAGTGGCCGAGCGGCAGGAAGGAAAGGCCATGGTTGAAGGTGTTGAACCCCACAGCCTGGTCATCACCCGCCATGACCTGGTCGAAGAAGGCCAGAGGCTGGATTAAGCCCTTGGGACGTGGAACCGCTAATAAAAAAGCTTTAGACAGGAAAGGAAAGAAGGATCTTGCTTGCTGAAAATTACCGAAGAGTTAAGGCGGCTATCGAAAAGGCGGCCCTCAAAGCAGGAAGCCGCCCGGAAGATATCAAGCTGATTGCTGTTACCAAGAGCGCCACTATCGAAGAAATCAAAATGGCAGCCGAGCTGGGGATCAATAATTTTGGAGCCAACAGGGTCCAGGAAGAAGCCGAGAAGGTGAAAAGCCTGCCGGAAGCAAACTGGCACTTCATCGGACATCTGCAGCGGAACAAGGTCAAGTATGTTTTGCCTGTTTACTGCATGGTGCAAACCTTAGACCATCTTTCACTGGCCCGGGAACTGCAGCGCAGGGCTGATAAATTGGACCGGGATGTGGCGGTCCTGATCCAGGTTAATATATCCGGAGAGCAAAGCAAGTTCGGGCTGGCCCCCGCTGAAGTGGCTCCTTTTCTGGCTCAGGCCGCCAGGTACGACCGCCTCAAAATCAAGGGATTCATGGCCATGGCCCCCTTTGTTGATGATCCCGAGGAAGCCCGCCCTTATTTCAGAAGTTTGCGCCGCCTGCGCGATGAAAATGCCTCCCCGGGACTCGAACTTACTGAACTCTCAATGGGGATGACCAACGATTTTACGGTGGCCATTGAAGAAGGGGCCACTATGGTCCGCATTGGGGGAGCCCTCTTTGGCCGACGATGAGCACGAGGAACAATATGATGTTTGTGCTGACTAAAGGCAGTTGATCGGGTAAAATTGTACCAAGAGAACGCTGATTGCCAGACAAGCAACCAGAATAAGGAAAGCAGGTGTTAACAATGACTTTGATTGCAGAAGGTTTGCTGGTTTTTATTCGCATTTACTATTTTATCATCTTCGCCCGGATCATCTTGTCCTGGGTCATGATGGGAGCCGGAGGCGCCGGGGGAAGCGAGACGGTTAATTCAATATACCGGATTGTATATGGGCTGACTGAACCATTGCTGGCACCGCTGCGCAGTGTCCTGCCGACGATTAAAATGGGAATGGGGTATCTGGATCTTTCCCCCATTGTCCTGTTGATTCTTTTAAGGATAGTCCAGCAGATTATTATTAATTACCTGTATTATTAAAAGGGGAGGTTGATACATGAACTGGGGATCTTCCCTCACCGAGGAAGAAAAGAAGTGGCAGGATCATTTTGATCGCAGGCTTGAGACAGTGGGAGGGAAAAACACTTACACCACGGCCTTCCTGGATCCGCGGCAGCTTGAACTTGCCGAAGCGGTTCTGCGGAAAAAAGAAGGCCTTTCTTACAGCGTCTATGGGGGTTACCCCGAAGCGGAAAGAAACGTCATCCATGTTTTCCCGGCCCAGTTCCAGGGCGGCCTGCCCCCGGTGCGGGCGGTAGTGATCGAATGGTCCGGCGATTATGAATCCATCGGGCACCGTGATCTACAGGGTGCTGTCCTGGCCCTGGGCTTGCGGCGCGACCAGGTCGGCGATATTATAGTGCTCGATCGCGGCAGGGCGGTGATCATGGTCCTGGAATCTAAGGCTGAATATATTTGCTCCAACCTGGCCCAGGTCGGCCGGGTGGCGGTCAGCTGCTCCAGTGTGGATCCGGACCGGCTGGCCCTGGCTAAAAATAACAGTAAGGAAATCAGGGGAACAGTGGCCAGCCTGCGCCTTGATTCCCTGCTTTCCCTCGGGTTCGGTATTTCCAGGTCAAGAGTGGTCCGTTTGATCAAGGGGGGAGTGGTTATGGTCAACTGGCGCCCCATCAGTTCTCCCGCCCTGCAGCTCACCGAGGGGGACCAGATTTCCCTGAGAGGGCGGGGGAGGCTGCTGCTGGATCAGGTCGAAGGTGAAACCAGGAAGGGCAGGATCCGCCTGCGGTTAAAAAAATACAGCTGAACGGCAGGAAAAGATACTTACCTGTAGAACTTTTTTGTGTATTGAAAAAATAGACATAAACCGGAACCTGACTTAATTTCTGGAGCGGGGCTTGTTTTGGATTACATTTTATAAAGGAGGGTTATCAATGACTATCACCCCGATGGATATACAGAACAAAGAATTTGAGCGGTCTTTTCGAGGCTATGACATTGAGGACGTCGATGAGTTTCTGGATCGGGTGGCCAAAGACCTCGAGCAGATGACCAGGGAGAATATGGAATTAAAAGAGCAGCTCAGCGAGCTCCAGGAGAAAAATAAGAGCTATCAAAAGCTGGAAGAAACCATGCACAGTGCTATAGTCGTAGCCCAGGAAACAGCTGAAGAGGTCAAGCAGAACGCTAAGCGGGAAGCGGATCTTATCAAGCGGGAATCCGAGCGGGAAGCGCAGAGGTTAATCGAAGATGCCCGCCACCGTTCCAGCAGAATACTATCCGAGCAGGAGGAGCTGTTCAAGCAGGCCCGGGTATTTAAGATGCGGTTCCGCTCTTTCATCGAAGCTCAGCTTGCATCGCTGGAAAACGAAGACTGGCTTCTGGAAGCCTATGAAGGTCAGGATGCGGAGGATCTGAAACGCGACTTTGCGCCCGGTCCGCGACCTGAAGTCTCTACCGATTATGAATATGAGAAAAAGACTGATTTTAATTCCAGGTTTGGTCATGAATCAAAACCGGAAGATGAATCAAAACCGGAATTTGATCCCAACCCTGAATTCGAGCCGAAATATGGATTGAAACCGGCTCAGGAGGGTGACCCAAAAAAAGATAAAAGGCCCAGGTGGGATCGGGATTTCGACTCCGACCCTGAATTTTAAGGCCAAGCCGGCCTGAGCTGTTTTAATCGGTTC
>SL_5KL_010_SEDDRAFT_10000074_pt1 | contig 52670 bp, 48 predicted proteins | sample SodLakKL_010_SED_FD_9118 | JGI IMG/M metagenome (IMG submission 9118)
ATTGCAAACAAAACCACCAAAATCCCTATTATTATCTTTTTAAACTCCATTTTCTCCATCCTCCTTTGATTTATCTATTTTTTATTTCTCATCCGGGAAAGCCCTCTGATAAATTTCAGGGATAATCCCCGAAACTCCCATCTCCACGGCAGCCTTTAAAACCCAGTGGGGGTCACGTAAAAGAACCCTTCCCAAACCTACCAGGGCCGTTCGGCCACTGGCCACCCATTCTTCAGCCATTTCCGGTCGCGTCAAAAGCCCACAGGCAATTACTGGAATGTTCAGTTGCTCCCTGATTTTCTGGGCATAGGGAACCTGATATCCGGGATAGGTCCGAGGAGAAGTTGTCCCGCCACCACCCGTGCTGATATCCAGAATATCAACCCCGGCTCGGATCAGTGCCCGAGAAGTTTCAATTATCTCTGGCAGAGAATAGCCCCCTTCTACATATTCAACCGCGGAAAGCCTTATCATTAGGAGTTTTTCAGCAGGCATAGCCTCTTTAACCGCCTGTATTACCTCCAGGGGAAACCTCATTCTGTTTTCCAGAACTCCGCCGTAATTATCCTGGCGGTGATTGGAATGGGGGGAAAGGAACTGATGAAGTAAATATCCGTGGGCTCCGTGAATTTCAATAGCATCATAGTCTGCCAGGCAGGCTCTCCGGGCTGCCTCTTGAAATGCCCTCAATACCCTTTCAAGATCCTGCGGGGTCATTTCCCTGGGAGTGGGAAAATCACGGGAAAAGGGAACTGCACTGGGAGCAATGATTTCTTCCGGGCCCGGCCGGCTTTTCCGCCCCCCATGACCCAGTTGAATGGCAATTTTTCCTCCCAGGCTATGAATCAATTCCACCAGCTTTTTTTGACCCTCCACCTGTTCATCTGTCCACATCCCCAGATCTCTGGGACTGAGCCGTCCCCTTTTTTCCACTGCAGTAGCTTCTTGAATAATTAAGCCCACCTGCCCTATGGCCCGAGCCCCGTAATGAACCAGATGCCAGTCAGTAATAATTCCGTCTTCCCCGGCACAAAAAAGGCACATGGGCACCATTGCCACCCGGTTGCGAAGATAAAGATTTTTAATTTCAATGGGAGTCAGAAACTGGGACAAAATTGGCCCTCCTGTAACTATTCTTTATTTTTTTTAATTTTATTGCATTTTGTTTTTTTCTACTTTTTTCCTTAAAATCCTTCATTTTTAAAATCCAAAACCCAGAGAAAATCGCAAACCCAGTCCTGAAGGATTAAATTTCCCGACACTAATATTTCCTGAACCACCATTTACTTGCTGCCAGCCGGTCAGAGTTGCAGCCAGACGCCCCACCCCTTCCAGAGCCAGGGTTATTCCGTGTTCCTGGGAAGGGTAAAACTTAAGGCCGGCCAGGGCTTCACCGAAAATTCCTGTTGCAGCAAAAATCTGGCCCTGCTGCTCTATCATTCCCATATCAAATCCTGCAGCACCTCCCCAGGTTCCATAAAGGCTTCCCGGGATCAGGGGCAATTCCCGCAGGTGCTCCCCACCAAGATTAAAAATAAAAACGCCTCCCCCCGCAGAAAAACCCAGAGAAACATTAGTCGTGTGGGAAAAAGGAGTTTCACTTCCCAGGCGCAGGTCAAAAGTGTTGACCCTGGCGGGTTGTTCACCGGTCTTGATCCGGGAAAGCCGATAACCCAGGGTTATTCTAAATCGGTCCTTATCCACAATTTCCTCCAGGATATTCTCTGTGGTTATTTCTTCGGTGGCATAAATAATTTGCCCCCGGGATTCCTCCTCACCTACCCTGGTTACCTGGAGAAGGCCAACCTGGCGGAAAGAAGTTTCTTCCCCCCTATTTCCTCTTTCCCGGCTCAGAATTTTGAAGCGGGAGCCTTCAATAATTCCCAGATCCCGCCCACCATAAAATATTACGGTATCTTCTTCAATTGATTTAACAGAGCTGGAAAGTAAAAACTCCTCGCGTAATTGCCGGACTAATCCCGAATCAAAACAGTTCTCCAGAGCCCGGCTTTTTGCGGTCTCCCGATCCCGGTGGGAGGCGGAACCACTACTGGAAATAACTCTGATAACCTGGCCGGTTGGAGTTTCAATAATCCGCAACACAATCTCAGCCCGGGCCAGAAACCTTTGCCGGTCCGAATCCCAGCTGGCTTCCAATTTATTCACAATTCCTGCAAAAATAATATTTACTCCGGTTTTTTCCCCTATTTTCCTCGCGTCCTCTGGTTCAAGTCGAGGGAAAATCGTAATATCCCGGGCCTCAATTATCTTTTTCATTTCCTCCCGATGGAAAATTTCAAAGCGTCCCATATCCCCGATAATCCGGGTAATCTCCTGGCTGGCCCGCTCCAAAAAACGCGAAGGGTGGCGTCCGGCGAAATCAAGAACTCCTGCCTCATAAGCCAGAGCCTCTCTTCCAAATAGGAATATCAGGAGAAGGACAAATAGTATTATCCATCCTTTGAATCCCGGGTTAAAAATCTTTCTCATTTTAATCTCCCTCCCCCTGGCAGTACTTTAAAAACCCTCTGTACATCTGCTCCGCTGCCTCATTATAACTCAATCCCCCAACACCGGTCCCCAGTCCAGGAACGGCGACGGTCTTCACCTGATCCTTTCTATTGACCGCCCTAAAAACAGCCTGCATGGCCCTCTCTACATTGTCAGTTCCTTTAATTTCTCGAGGACTTTCCATAGTAGGGACAGAAACAAACCAGGGAATGGAACTATCAAAAGTAGGGATAATCACAGCCTGCCCCACCGGCAAAAAGCCCCCATAAAATTTTTTAATTTCCTGTTTTAATCTATTCTCCAGTTCCTGCCCAAAGCGGTCCCTAATTAAATAATCCAGCCCTCCCCCCATATCCCCTCTGGAATTTCCTGGACTGACAATTGCATCGCATTGAAGTTGACAGATATCCCCGGCCATAATTTTAACCCCTTTTTGCTCCCCCCATTTCTTTCGCCACTCCCGCCCCAGTTCCCTGTCTCGATATATCAACCAGATTTCAGGCCTGGAAATCTGCATAAAGTTCACCAAAATTCAGGCCCGCAATTTTGCTGCCCCGATATTGGCCCCGGAGCGAGTGGACCGCATCAAAAAATTCAGGACTGATGCCCCCATTATCTATTGCCACCCTGGCCTCAACAAAAGCAGCCAGATGGTCTACAGCCCGCAATAGCTCACCATCTCTGGGGTTAAAGAAATTCTTATTATACTTATCAGTTATGTCCTGGGCTGATTTCACTTTTTTCTCCTGCCCGTTTTCTATAATCAGGTTGGAGAACTCATCCCTGGTAAACCTCTCTATTTCCGGGATAAACTCAGGAGGCAGGAGCGGATATACCACTTTGTCCATCTGTTCCACCTCTATTCCCTTAATCAGTTCATCCAGGCCGGGAATAGATTTCTTAACAGGAGAAATAATATCCCGGGTTAAAACTTCTGGAAGGTCATGAAATAGCCCGGTGAAAAAATTATTATAGCAGCGCCGTTCCACACCCCCAATCTTCAGGGTAAACAGGTAAGCCAGGATTGCTACAAAAAGGGAATGACCCAGCACAGAAGTCCGGGGAATGCGCTGCAGATGGGACCAACGGGCCTGAAAACGCAAATGTCCCCCCAGATCAATAAAGGAACGATAATCAGGATTTTTTTCCAGGACTCGCATTCCCGGGAGATCTCGGTATTGGAGCAGGCGTTCCTTTAAACTTGCCGCTATTTCCTGCATTTCAAAGCCCTGGGGATTTATACTTTCAATCAGGGAAAACTCCCAGTAAGAAGCATAATTATGGGCTGCTTCCAGGACCTGATAAGTCGTATTATTTTCCCGGTCAAGCAGGTATTTTTCAAAGCGGCCAAAAAACTCGGGCCCCAGGGAATTAAGATAACTTTCCATTTCTTCCAGAACAAATTTATTTAAACGACGGTATTTTTCCTGATCTTCTCTAATCTTATAAAAAACAGGGGGTTTAATATCGGTGATCACCAGTCGCTGCAATAAATCAAAAATTCCTCCTTCAATCAGATCAAACCAGCAAAAATCATTTTCTTTTTCCGAGTATTTCCCCAGGAAATAAGCAATAATCATTTTATGGGCCTGTTTATCCAGTTCAATCAGATCCATTGGTCTTAACTTATCATTCCACCTTTGCATATAAGCGGCATCAAAAATTTTTAAAATAAGGCTTTTTCGCAGCATAATCTGGTCCTCCACTCCTAAAACTGTACCCAGTATATAGTCAGAATAATTATTATCAGGAACAAAAAACAAAAGTCTGTTCTTTTTTGCAGGCTTTTAATTTGCTGCTCCTGGAATTTTATGGATTGGTCAATTTTTTTTAAATCAGTCTGCTTTAAATTATTAATTCCCGGTTGGAAGGCATTCCCCTGCTCCCATTGCTTCCGAAACTGGGCCTTAAAATTTTTTACATCATCAACTTCTCTTTTCCATTTTTCCAGGCTTTCTTTCAGGTCTTCCAGCATTTCCTGGAATTCTTCTTCCAATTTTTCCATTTCATCCACGTTTTTTTCCCCCCATAATTTCCAGCAATTTCCCGGCCTGATTACAATAAAATAGCAACTTAAACTTCTTTAAAAGCCCCGTTTGGGAAAAAAACCCGCCCAGAGAAGAAAACCCTGCCGGGTTATCCAACTCCTGGAGTAGAGTAAAGCCCGCCTGCTCATCCCTCATTAAAATCCGGGTCAGGATCTCTCTTATTATTTGATCTTCACCCCTTCCGCAGAGCACCCGTAAACAAAAAGACAGCTCTTCCAATTGCCCCTCCTCCTGCCACCTCAACCACCCCGCCAGCAAAAGCCACCCCGGATGACAGGGATCCTTTTGCAACCGGGAATGAGCCATTTTTTTCAGGGTTTCAATCTTTTCTCCGTCCTCTAAAACTCCCTCCAGTAAATCCCAGAAATGAGTTGTCATCAAGCCCAAATCATCCAGTTTTTTTACCAGTTCCTGCTCCAATTCTTTGTTCCCGGGCCCGGTTTTCAACGAACGAGCTCGTTCCCTCTCCAGGTTTTCCTGATCACAAAAACCACAGGGAACACCATTTTCCACCCTTTGCCCCAGGAAGCGAAGCAAAAGGGAGCGGCGGCAGCTCTTTTTCTCCAGGGCATATTTTTCCAGTTCCTGCAGGGCCATAATTTTTTTCATTTTTTTCTGCTGATCCTCTTTTATAAAGCTCAAAATTAATTCCTGGGGATCCCCAACCAGATTTTCCACTTCATTTTGAATGTGAATAGTAACCCCCTTCTGCTCATAATGCTTTATCCAGAAATCTTGAATCAGCTCTCGCTCCCGCAGGAAAAGTAAATACTTCTGCCAGAAAATTAATTGCCCTTCCTGTACCTGAATTAATTTAGCTGGAGCAGAATAATTATCCAGTTCTTTAAGCAGTTTAAGCATGGATTCCAGGTGGAATTCCCGGGGGGGATACTGTTGCCTTAAAAAGTTTGACTGTACCCCATAATCACAGAGTTCAGAATAACCAAATCCACAGCGATACATACCTGCACATCTGGTATCCAGGAAACCCTTTGCCTTTTCCCGCTCCTCACAGCCCTTCTTCCTGACCCGGTAAATAAGTATGGCAATACTCCTCCTGCCATCCCGACCAGCCCGCCCAATTTCCTGAAAATAGGCTTCCAGGGAGCCTGGCGCATAATAATGAATAATAAAACTAATATCCGGTTTATCAATTCCCATTCCAAAAGCCCGGGTTGCTACAAGGAGTGAACAAGAATTTTGCAAAAAAAGTTCCTGATTCTCTTTCTTGGCTGCCTCTTTCATTTTTCCATGATAGAGCAGGGAGGGGTATCCTCTGTTACTGAGTTTCTCCTGGAGAATCTGCCCACTGCCTCCCCTGGTATTAGAACCTTCAGCCCGGGCATAGGGAACAAAAATTACTCCCCGGGTTTTTTCCAGAATTTCTTCAGAAGCACAGTTGAAAAATTGGGGCAGATGATTTTCCAGGACCCCAATAAGAGTTTCTATTCGAGATCCTTCTCCAGTAATTAACTCTACCTGCAGCCCGATTTCTGGACGGTCAATGGTATCATTTTCCCAGATTTGCTCCTTTTTTAAAAACATTTCCTTTTTTAATTCTCTCTGCACCCGCGGGGGAGCAGTGGCCGAAAATCCGATAACCGATGAACTTTTTTCCTGCAGCGGTCCCTCAATCATTTTTAAATAAGCGGGCCGGAAATCATGACCCCATTCTGAAATACAATGGGCTTCATCAACAATTAAAAAGCCCTGCCGGGAACAGGGACGGGAAAATATTTTTTCTCTGAACCGTTCCTGCTGCAATCTCTCCGGGGCCAGGTACAGTAATTTAAGTTCTCCCCTATCCCAGCGCTGTAACACTCTTTGTCTTTCCTTTGTCCCCTGAGAGCTATCCAGAAAATCAGCCCAGCCAACCTCTCTCTTTTTATTAAGATTTTGAATCTGATCCCTGATTAATGATTTTAGAGGAGCGCAAACCAGGGAAGTCCCGGGATACAGAAGAGCAGGAAGCTGAAAACACAACGATTTACCTGCTCCTGTAGGCAGTATTGCCAGCAAATTTTCTCCCTTCAAAATTTTTCCCATTATTTGCAGTTGTTCTTCTCTTAGAAAAGAATAACCCCAGATCCGGGCCGTAATATAATTAAGGCTGTCCCGATCCAATCGGGGGTCTTTAATTCCTCCCCTTTCGGGTAGCAAATTTCCTTTAATGCAATGTCCCTGTAAAAAAACCCTTCTCCCGAGAGATGACGGGGATACTTCCACGTACCCCAACCGATTTAGTTCTTTTTTTTCCCCGGAACTAACCCGCTTAAATACCACCAACCCGGGGTTAATTTTGGTCAGGCTCAACGATGGTTTTTCCTGGGCCACGATGAGAGTCCCCGATTTATAGAGCTCTGCTTTCTCAGAAAAACTTAATTCCCCGGGGTCGATTATAGTCCATTTGAATTCTCTATCTCTTTTTTCTGAAAGCTGGTTCAGAGCCCGGTTCAATTGGAAAAAATCATCCATTACTCTCTTGAGTTCACCGCCCAGCTCATCTGCAATAAAAATATTTTCCCTTAGAACCTGAATCAGCCCCATTTGTAGATCCTTTTCCCAGTTCTCCTTAAAAAAATCAACCCGGGTCGACTTCACAATAGTATATAACAAATCTCTATCCATGATCACCCTCCCTTAAATTAATTTCTATTAATTCCAAATTTTTCCTTCTGGGTCAAAAAAATAACCACCTCTCGGTGGGTAAAACAGGGGGGTAAAGTTTCCAATCGGGAAGGGTTTTTCTTTTTATGATAACTTTCCCGGCCTGGACTACTCACCATGAAAGCTGGTTTTGGGATTAATTAACCTTGAATCCTCTTCCCGGCCCGCACTTTAGTAACAGAAAATTAAAATGCAGCTGGTTAGATCAGGCCCGGGTAAATGGGCCCTCTTTCCTGGTACTCTCTTAGAGACTTGAAAGCATTTTGGAGGTTAAGGTCTTGCTTCTCTGCGCTCAATAGGTGTTTCTCCTATCCTCAGGCCCCATCTAATGCATTGCCTCTATTGCAATTTTTTTATTTCTTCAACCCTGCGCTTCTTTTAAAGGAAAGGGGGGGGCCGGCCCTGCAGTCTCTCCCCTATAATTTAGTTATCTTCCTCTTTCCAGATCAGAAAGAATTTTTTCCAGGTACCATTCCTCACTGCGACCCGGGTATTTTTTTTCCAGCCTTTTTTTCATATCTCCAATGTATTCTTCAGATCTTTTTTCATTTATCCTCATTTTCTGCTGAATGGCACTTTTGAGCTGTTGCTGCTTCCTTTTTTCTTTGGGGCCCCTGGCCAGGAAAAAATAAGAAGCAATAGCTATAGCAATAACAATTAAAAAAAACCAGATCATTAAAGAGTCACCACCTGTTCTGCAGCAGTTAATTCTTCAGTAATTCTTTCCATATTTGATATTTCTCCAGCCCGGATTGCTGTTTGCAAGCCATAATAATCCAGACAGGTTCCACAGGCCAGGATTTTAACTCCCCTTTCCTCCAGTCTGTTAAGTGATGATACAACCTCTTCGGTGCAGCTTAACCTGACCCCACTATTCATTAATATAATCAGGTCCGGAATATTCTGCGAATTGGCCAGGGTGTAGAAAAAATTTTTCATTAAAACTGAACCTAATTCCCCGGCTCCACTACCCAGTTTTTCTCCCGAACAAAAAATTATTCTGCTTCCCAATTATTATCACTCCTTGTTATGTCCCGGAAAGAATCTTTAAACTAAATCTACCCTGACCTTCATAATTGCTCCAGGAAATCAATAACAGCCTCAATATGTCCTTTAACTTGTACCCCGCGGTACTCTTTTACAATTTTTCCAGATTCGTCAATAATGAACGTGCTACGGATGGTACCTCCTTTTTCATTTAACACCCCGTATAATTTATGGGCTTTTTTATCCGGATCGGATAATAGCACAAAGGGCAGGTTGTTTTTGTCGATAAAACTGTGATGGGACTTTAAGCTGTCCTTACTGATGCCCAAAACTTTTACCTTCAGCTCTTCCAGAGCTGAATAGCTGTCTCTAAAGGAGACGGCCTGTTTGGTTCAGCCAGGGCTGTGATCACGGGGGTAGAAATAAAGTATAAGTTTGCTTCCACGATAATCCCGCGGGCTGTGTTCCTGCCCGTCACTCCCCTGAAGCGAAAAATGTGGAGCAGTTTTTCCTTCTAAAATCAATTTTATCCCTCCCTTGACCCTGAAATATCTATATTCTTTCGATAAAAAAAAAGTATTTCCTGCCTAACCCATTTTCTCGGGAGGAAGGTAACCCACAATTAATCGCGAAATTTAAAATAAAACCGGGGCAGGTGATCAAGAATTGAAATTGATAGCGGATTTGCATACCCACACCGTGGCCTGTGGTCATGCTTTCAGTACAGTAGAGGAAAACATCAGGGCCGCCAGAAGAGCAGAAATGTTAGTGCTGGCCATTACTGAACATGGTCCTTCTCTCCCGGGTGGCCCCCACCACTATCTTCTAGGAGCAATGTCCACAATTCCTGCTTACATTGAGGGTATTCGGGTTCTCAGGGGGGCAGAACTGAATATTATCAGCAGCAGTGGAAAATTGGATCTGGACCAGGATAGAATGTCCCGTCTCGACCTGGTATTAGCAGGGTTCCATGCAGGAACCCCCTATCCGGGAAATAGCCGGGATGAAAATACTCAGGCTCTTTGCAGCGCTATGGAAAATCCCTACCTGGACATTATTGCTCATCCCGATAATCCAGCCTATCCCGTGGATTATAAGGAGGTTGTGCAAAAAGCAGTAACGGAAGAAATCCATCTGGAAATAAATGTCAGTTCACTGAAAACCAGTCATCCCGGGCGGGAAAATGGACGACAGAACTGCCTTGATTTTCTGGCCCTGGGTAAAAAAGAAGGTCTTCGTATTGCTGTGGGCAGTGATGCTCATATTTCATACGCGGTGGGAGACCTCCAGGCTGCCACAAAACTCCTGGGTGAGGTTAACTATCCCCCGGAATTGATTCTCAATTATTCCCGGGAAGGGCTGGAAACATTCCTGGAAAAAAGACCGGAACGTGTTAAGAAAAAATTGGAATCCGGTTTCCTGTAACAAAGCCGTGGATCCGCTGATGATTTCGACACTTTTGTGAGTTTTCAGGAGGATAATTTATGGATCTTTTTTTTGTGAAAAATCAAATCTACCAGTGGCTGTGCCAGTTGGGCAATTATCAGGTTCAAGAGCAACTTCGAGATTTAGAGGTGCAGAGTAAAGAAAATCCTACCGACCTGGTTACCCGAATTGATAGAGAGGGAGAACAATGGTTATCCCAGAAAATTAGTTCATCTTATCCCGACCACAGTATCTGGGGAGAAGAAGAAGGCCTGCAAAAAAGAACTGGAGATTATACCTGGATAATTGACCCCCTGGATGGAACAATGAATTTTATTCACGGTCTACCTGTTTTTGGTATTTCTGTTGCCCTGCAGTACAGAGAACAAACCAGGCTGGGAGTAATCCATTTTCCTCGCCTGGGAAAAACCTTTTCTGCCATTGCTGGAGCAGGGGCCTGGGAAAATGACTCTCCTATACAGGTCAGCAGTAAGACCGAACCGGGACAGGCCCTTTTGAGTGTCTGTATCCCCTATTCCCGGGTAAAGAATAAATTGGGAGATAATTATCTGGCTCCTCTGCACTCTCGGTTCCGGGGCCTGCGCATTATGGGGTGCGTTGTATTCGACCTCTGCCAGTTAGCCCGGGGCAGTCTGGACATTACACTGGCTCTAAAAATGAAACCCTGGGATGTGCTGGCCGGAATGCTTATAGTTGAAGAAGCAGGTGGAAAATATATGCAAAATAAAGAGGGGGACGATTATTCCCTTTTGCTCAGCAATACTGCCCTTCAACAACATCTACAGGGAGATCAATTTATTCAAAAATTATTAAAAACCTGTTAATAATTGAGGGGTCAGACCGGACCGGTTTATTGACTCATTGGTTGATCCCTTACTGGAAAGCCCAAATCAATTGGGCCAATATGACACCATAAAAAAGCCCCCAGCTAATTTAGTCGGGGGCTAATTTTTTCCAATCGGGGTATAACTTCTGCCAGAATCCGGGCCTGATCCCGGGGCAGACCATTATCCACCGCTCCTTTTTGAAATGCCTTTAGAGCTTTTTTTCTATCCCACATCAAAAACCACTTTAAAACCAGGATCCTGATCCCCAGGACAGTCAGGGGAATAATCAGGCGGATTACCATTCGAATTCGGGAGCCAATCATATCTTATCTACCTGTCCTCCTGATTTTTTTCATTCCTTAAATTCATATTGCCCATGTTTTTTATTGAAGCGAGATAATCCCTGGTTAATTCAAAAGCCTGCTCTTCGTTCATACCTCCTTCTTTTAATTCTCGGAAAAAGGTAGCAGCAGATCGTCCCAGGTCATGGGCAGCTTCCTGAGAATAAACCACATCTCTCAGGGCAGAAAACACCCCAGGGATTTTCTTGCTCACCACTTCCAGAATGGCTTCAACTTCTCTGGCCTCATTACCTTCCATTTTTTTCTCCCACCTTTCACTTTAATTTGCTAAAAGCCAGAATCTGTACCATCAGGCTGTCCACCAGGCCCTCCCTTTGTTTTTGCCAGAAATTCACCTCCCGCGAACCGGGCAGGTCAATATCCGGAATTTTTCCCATTTTTCCCGGGGCAATTTCCAGTCCCTCCTGGATTTTCAAGTCCTCTATCAACTTTGTTCTACAGTTTTTGCATTGACCAAGGTGCAAAAAAACCTGATAATTTTCCCGCTGGGGTAAACGTTTATTTATCAGTAAGGGTAGATTTTCCTGTACCAATTGACAGTTCATGGTCCTCCCTCCAGTTCCGCTTGGAGCTTTTTCTTCCCATAAAAAATTTTGCTTTTTACTGTGCCTACTGGAATATCCATATAAGCTGCGGCTTCCTGATAATTAAAACCAAGATAATAAATCAGAAGAAAAATTTCTCTCGGGATCTGGGCTCCAGTTTTTCCAGGGCAGAGAAAACCTCTGAAATAGCAGCAGGCTGATTGGTTTGTTCCCAGTTCATCAAAGCTTCCTGGCTGGCATTCCTGGCCCTTTCCTGTTTTTTCTGAGCTCTAAAGAAATCGGAAATTTTAAAGCGGACCAGGGAAAAAACCCAGGTCCGGGGAGCAGCTTCATTACGGTAGGAGGAAGCACTCTTCCATATTGCCAGAAACACTTCCTGCAATATGTCCTGGGCTACTTCCCGATCCCCAACCCTATAATAAATATAATAGAAAATCTTTTCTTTCCAGTCCCGGTAGAGCCTTTCCAGGGCTCGCCCTTCACCGCGACCAATGGCAATTAATGTTTCCGGTTTCAGGTTCGGACTGGTCAAAACCCCTCTCTCCCCTCTCCTACCTTCCCATTCTCTGTTTTCTCTAACATAACTGTCGGCCAAATATAGAAAAAAGTTCAAAAAAAAACCAGCCTCACTGGCTGATTTCTTGTTTTTTATTTTCCATTTCTGTCCATACTCCAATTCGGTTAATTCTTTCCCAGCGGCGCTGCAAAAGTTCAGAATGATCCTTTTGTTTCAGGTCAGATAAAACTATCTTAATTTGTTCCCTCAGCTTTTCTCCCATGGCCGCAGGATCCTGCTGACACCCACCCCGGGGCTCATCAATTATTGCATCTATTACCCCGGCTTTTTTTAGATCCTCTGCGGTTAATTTCAAAGACTCAGCAGCCTCGGGAGCTTTCCCCGGGTCTTTCCAGAGAATAGATGCACAGCCTTCGGGAGAAATAACGGAATAAACGGCATTTTCGAACATGCCGGTCCAATCACCACAGGCCAGGGCCAGAGCTCCACCGCTGCCTCCTTCCCCGGTCACAACTACCAGCATGGGCACCCGAAGTCGGCTCATATCCCTGAGATTACGGGCAATAGCCTCACCCTGACCCCTTTCTTCTGCCCCCAGTCCGGGATAGGCTCCGGGAGTATCAATAAAAGAAATTATTGGCCGGCCAAACTTGTCAGCCTGCTCCATCAAACGGAGCGCTTTTCGATAACCCTCTGGATGGGGCATACCAAAGTTTCTTGCAATATTATCCCGGGTAGATCGACCCTTTTGATGACCAATAACCGTTACCGGTTCCTGCTCAAAACGGGCTATCCCCCCAATTATTGCTGGATCATCACTGAATAAACGATCTCCGTGCATTTCCATAAAATCAGTACAGAGCATATTAATATAGTCCAATGTAGTTGGCCGTTTCATATTCCGAGCCATCTTTACTCTCTGCCAGGGAGAAAGGTTGGAATATATTTCCTGTCGAATAGCCTGGGCTTTTTCTTCCAGGGATCTGATTTCCGAATTCAGGTTAATTTCCTGTTCCCGGGCAAAAGCCTGCAGATCTTTAATTTTCCTCTCCAGGTGTTCCAGTTGCTTTTCTCCATCAACCAACTTGTTCACCTCCCTGATGCAGGGCCAGAATCCTGGCCAGTTCCTTTTTCATTTCTTTCCTTTCAACAATCCGATCGATAAAACCATGCTCCAGGAGAAATTCTGCCCGCTGAAAACCTTCGGGGAGCTTCTGCCCAATGGTCTGTTCAATAACCCGTGGACCGGCAAAGCCAATAAGAGACCCGGGTTCAGCCAGGTTAATATCTCCCAGCATGGCAAAACTGGCGGTAACCCCTCCCGTGGTCGGATGGGTAAGAACAGAAATATAGAGCAAGCCCGCATCGGCAAAACGAGCCAGGGCAGCCCCTGTCTTGGCCATCTGCATCAAGGAATAAATGCTCTCCTGCATTCGGGCTCCCCCGGAAGCAGAGAAAATTACCAGGGGCAGGCCCTGTTCCCTACTGCGGTTAATAAGCCGGGTAATTTTTTCTCCCACAACTGAACCCATACTGCCCAGCATAAATTCAGGGGCCATGATTCCAATACCCACCAACTGGCCTTCAATTTCTCCCCGACCGGTAATCACTGCTTCTGACAGCCCTGATTTTTCCCGAACCTGATCCAATTTTTCGGCATAACCTGGAAATTCCAGGGGGTCCAGAGAGGTCAGTTCCCCATCCCATTCCTGGAAAGTGTTGTGGTCAATAATTTGCCTTAATCTCTGTGACGCTGGGAGAGAAAAGTGATGACCGCAACGATCGCAAACCTTCATTTTCTGGGACAGGTCCCTGGAAATATGGACATGTTTACAGGCGGGGCATTTACTGGCAATATTTTTGGGAACATCCTTAATCTCCCTCGTTCCCACCTGACTATACCGGCTTTTACGAAAAAGACCCATTATCTTCAGGCCTCCTTACCTGTTAATAATTCCGGAAGAAAACCGGTGTCATAATGTCCCTGCTGGAAACTTTCTTTTTCCAGGATATCAAGAAACAGTCCAATGGTACTGGGTACCCCAGCCAGTCCCGTTTCACGAAGGGCTCGGATCATCCGCTGCCTCGCTTCTTCCCGATCGTCCCCCCAGGTTATAATCTTGGCCAGGAGAGAATCATAATGAGGAACAACTTTATAACCTGAATAAATAAAGGTATCAACCCTCACTCCTGGTCCCCCGGGAGGAAGCCATTCCTTAATAGTTCCTGCCCGGGGCAAAAAATTAAAGGCGGGATCTTCCGCATTGATTCGACATTCAATGGCAGCTCCCCGCAGGACAATATCCTCCTGCTGCAAATCCATTTCTTCTCCAGCTGCAATTTGCAGTTGAGCTTTAACTAAATCAATGCCGGTTATCATTTCTGTAACAGGATGTTCCACCTGAATCCGGGTATTCATTTCCATAAAATAATAATTACCTTTTTCATCCAGCAAAAACTCCACTGTACCCGCCCCGCTATAATTGACTGCCCGGGCCGCCCGGACTGCTGCCTGGCCCATCAACTCCCGCAAACCGTTATCCAGCACCGGGCAGGGAGCTTCTTCTATCAATTTTTGATGCCGGCGTTGAATGGAGCAATCCCTTTCCCCCAGGTGAATTACATTACCAAAATTGTCGGCAAGAACCTGAATCTCTACGTGGCGCGGTTTTTCAATAAATTTTTCCAGGTAGATCCGGGGGTCAGAAAAAGCTTTTTCGGCTTCATTTCTGGTCAAACCAAAGGAGCTTTGCATTTCCTGGGCTTTTCTGATTAACCGCATACCTTTCCCCCCGCCACCGCTGGCTGCTTTCAGCATTACTGGATAGCCTACTTCCTCGGCTATTCTACCAGCAACAGCAGCATTTTCCAGACTGGACGGGCTCCCCGGAACGATTGGTACTCCTGCTTTTTCCATAACCTGGCGGGCCCTTTCTTTATTTCCCATTTCTTCAATAGCCTCAGCAGAGGGGCCAATAAAAATCAGCCCGCACTGGGTGCAGAGGTCGGCAAAAGTCGGATTCTCAGCCAGAAAACCATAACCAGGGTGAACCGCATCCACCCCTGCACCTACCGCCGTAGAAATAATGTTTTGCATGTTTAAATAACTATCCCGGGGAGCAGGTGGACCGATACAAAAAGCCTCATCTGCCATTCGGACGTGCAGGGATTCCTCATCCCCCCTGGCATAAACAGCAATAGCTTTAATTCCCAGTTCCCTACAGGCCCGAATAATTCGAACAGCAATTTCACCCCTGTTGGCAACCAATACTTTTTCAATCATGACTGTCCCTTGATCTGGAATAGGGTCTGGCCATATTCCACCATCTCCCCATTTTCAACCAGAATGCTGACAATTTCTCCGCCCTGATCTGCTTTGATCTCGTTCATCAGCTTCATGGCTTCCAGGATACAGAGAGTATCATCCTTTTTTACCGTATCTCCCACTTTTACAAAGGGTTCTTCTCCGGGAGAAGGAGCCCGGTAAAAAGTCCCAACCATGGGAGCATTTACTTCCACCAGGTTATCTTCTACTGTAGCAGAGGGTCCGGGGACAATCTCTTTCCCTCCTGCTGTTTCCAGAGGTGGAGAAGAAGTAATTTGCTCTTCCCCTTTTTTCCGCAAAAGGCTTACCCGAAAACCTTCGTTTTCCAGAGTAAATTCAGTAAAATCACTATTTTTTATGGCTTCAATTAAGCGAATTATTTCCTCAGTTTTAATCAGAATCACCTCCAGCCAAAAAGGCAAACTTCAAACGCCCCTCCCCGGCCAGTTCGCCTTCCACCAGGGCCCGCCCCTGGCCCAACCCAAAATTGGACCGGGCTCGGATGATTTCTATTTCCAGGTGGACCAGGTCTCCAGGACGAACCTGGCGTCGAAATTTTACTTCCTCCATCCCTGCAAATAAGGGAAGCCGGTCCGAACTTTCATTTTCTGCAAGGACAACAACTGCCCCCAGTTGAGCCAGTGACTCAATCAAAAGCACTCCCGGTAAAAGGGGATAATTGGGAAAATGCCCCTGCAACCAGATCTGTCCTGATTCCACCAGGAACTTTCCCCGGCCTTTCTGTCCAGGTTCCAGGTCAAAAACCTCATCCAGCAGCAAAAATGGTTCCCGGTGGGGAATAATCTTTTTTATTTGTTCTCGATTCAGTTTCATCAGTCTACCCATTTTTCCACAGCCAGGGTAGCATTATGGCCACCAAAACCCAGAGAATTGGTCAACGCCCGATTAATTTCCACCTGCCGAACCCCGTCGGACACATAATCCAGATCACAATCCGGGTCGGGATTGGTCAGATTAATGGTAGGATGTATTTGTCCCTCCTGCAGTGATTTCACCGTGATTATAAATTCTATTCCGCCTGCCGCACCAAGTAAATGCCCCAGCATGGACTTGGAAGAATTGATCACCATTTTATAGGCCTGTTCGCCGCAGACTCTCTTGATGGCTCCAGTCTCCAGTCGATCATTATATTCTGTGCTGGTGCCATGCGCATTGATATAGTCTACCTGCTGGGGATCCCAGCCGGCATCATTAATGGCCCTGGCCATAGCCCGGGCTCCCCCATCACCCTGGGGATCAGGCTGAACCTGATGATAAGCATCTCCCACCGAACCATATCCTTTTATCTCTGCCAGAATTTCTGCCCCCCGCTGGGTAGCTCTTTCCAGTGTTTCCATAACTACAATCCCGGCCCCTTCACTCATAACAAAACCGTCTCGCTCTGCATCAAAAGGACGACTGGCCTGGGCGGGAGCTTCATTGCGGGTGGATAAAGCCCGGGCCGAACAAAAACCTCCCAGACCCATAGGAGTAATTGAAGCTTCGGTTCCACCAGCAACCATTACCTCGGCATCTCCCCAGGCAATAGATCGGAAGGCGGCTCCAATAGCATCGGTCCCGGTTGCGCAGGCGCTAACAATTGAAGTAACCGGTCCTTTTAAGCCGAGTTTAATGGAAATATTTCCCGCAGCCATGTTGCCAATCATCATCGGAACAAAAAACGGGCTTATGCGTCGGCTACCCTTCTCCAGATAACTGGAATGCTGCTCCTCCAGGGTACCCAGGCCTCCAATACCGGAGCCTACCAGAACACCAACACTTTCAGGATCGGGGGGAGTTTCCTTAAAACCAGCTTGCTCCCAGGCCTGAAAAGCTGCAGCCAGGCCATAATGAACAAAAGGATCCATTCGTTTGGCTTCCCGTTTATCAACATACTGGCCTGGATCAAAATCCTTTATTTCACCGGCAATTTGAGTGGAAAAGCCCTCCGGATCAAAGCGTGATATCCGGTCCACACCACTCTTTCCCTGTAGCAGTTTTTTCCAGGTTGTTTCCACATTATTTCCCAGGGGGGTGATGGCACCCATCCCTGTAATTACAACCCTCCGGCCCATGAAAAAACCTCCTCACCTTTACTTGCTCTGAATATAATTGATCGCATCACCTACAGTGGATAATTTTTCCGCTTCTTCATCCGGAATTTCCATTTCAAATTCATCTTCCAGGTCCATTATTAGTTCAACAATATCCAGAGAATCCGCTCCCAGATCTTCAATAAAGCGGGCTTCAGGAGTTACTTCCTCAGGNTCTACTCCCAGTTTCTCAGCAATTAGATTAACCAGTTTTTCTTGAATACTCATTTTAGTAACCTCCTTGCATTTTTTGCCGCAACCGGCCTAATTTAGAACTGTGGTTTCCTTAAAACCAACATGTTCAGCTTCCATTTTTCCCAGCACCCTGTATAGATTGCTTAAATCAGAGCATTGAACCGGTCTTTTTTTACGATCTAGTGCCCGGACAAAAGAAATCAGGGCCTTGCCCTCTCCAATTACCACAATAGGGTTTAACTGATCTTTCAACAATTCTGTCATGATTTTCTGCCAGTATACCGGGGCCGAAATCTGCTGCACCAGCAGCTTTCTAATCTGATCAGGTTCAGCCACCGGGGCACCGGTTACATTAGAATAAAAAGCACAGACTGGTTTTTTGAATTCAATTTCATCCAGGAATTTAGCGAATTCATCCCCAGCCTGAGCCATCAAATCCGAATGAAAAGGGCCACTTACCTTTAAGGGAACTACTTTCTGTGCTCCTGCCTCCTGACACAACTCCATTCCCTTATCTACAGCTCCCCTTTCTCCAGAAATTACAATCTGAGCAGGAGAGTTATAGTTGGCAATCTGGAGCACTCCCTCCGTTTGAACACATATTTCCTCAATGGTTGACGGTTCCAGCCCTATCACCGCTGCCATGCCGCCTCTGCCGGAAGGAAAAGCCTTTTCCATTAATTCGCCCCTTATTCGAACCAGACGCAAAGCATCATCATAATCCAGCACACCTGCAGCAACCAGAGCTGTAATTTCGCCCAGACTGTGTCCCGCGACAACACTGGGCCGGAGATAAAAGCTTCTTAAAACTTCATATGCAGCCAGGCTGGTAGTTAAAATTGCCGGCTGGGCATTACTGGTTTTTTGCAGTTCTTCTCCCGGACCTGAAAAGCACAACTCCTTTAAATTAAATCCAAGGATGTCATTGGCTTTTTCAAAAATCTCACGGGCCCGGGAAAAATTGTTGTAAAAGTCCCGGCCCATTCCAACTTCCTGCGAGCCCTGCCCTGGAAAAAGAAAAGCTATTTTTTCACCCAATTATTTCACTCCTTTAAAATTTTGTCGATTCTATCCCCGGTTTCCCGGGCCTGACTCATTATATCTTCAATAATCTCCGCAGCAGTGCTAACCCTGTTAACCAGGGCCGCTGATTGTCCGGCCATAAAACTGCCTGTTTCCCGGTTACCCTCTTCAACTGCGCGCCTCAGGCTGCCTGCTGCCAGTTCTTCAAATTTTTCGGGAGATACTCCTTTTCTATCCATTTCTTCCAGGTACCGCATCAGCTTATTGTCCAGGCACCGAACTGGCCTTTTTACCATTTTTCCAGTAACCCTGCTGCTCCTTTCCCCAGCATTAATAATGGCTTTCTTGTAATTGTCATGCACCCTACACTCCCGAGAACAAACAAAAACGGTTCCCAATTGAACCGCTTCCGCTCCCAGAGCCAGAGCGGCAATCAGCCCCCGGCCATCAGCAAATCCCCCTGCAGCTATTACCGGAATTTTTAATTCCCGGGCCAGTAAAGCCACCAGGACAGTTGTGGCTACATCTCCCACATGACCACCGGCCTCCCCACCTTCGGCAATCACCCCCTCAATTGGATAACGGCTGAGCCGACGGGCCAGGGCCAGGGTGGGAACAATAGGAAAAACTCTACAACCACTTTCCACCAGTTGATTTATGTATTTTCCCGGGTTTCCCGCTCCAGTAGTAATAACTCCTACCTTCTCCTCACAGACTACCTCCACCACTTCTTCTACCTGGGGAGACATCAACATAATATTAACCCCAAATGGACGGTCAGTAAGCTCCCTGATTTTCTTGATTTCTTCTCTTACCATCGACCCGGGTGCATTCCCGGCCCCAATTATTCCCAGGCCTCCAGCATTGGAAACTGCAGCAGCCAGCCTGGCCTCAGAGATCCAGGCCATCCCTCCCTGAAATATGGGATATTTAATATTCAACATCCTGGTTATTCTGGTCTGCATATTCAGCCTCCTTTTTAATTCCACTCTAAAACTGCTGCGGCCCAGGACAGCCCAGCACCAAACCCGGAAAGAACCACAATATCCCCGGATTTAACCATCCCTTCAGCAACAGCCTCATATAGTGCCAGGGGAATGGAAGCCCCCGAGGTGTTGCCATAACGATCCAGGTTAACAAAAACCTTTTCCCCGGGCAGGCCCAGTTTGCGCCCGGCTGCATCAATAATCCTCCTATTGGCCTGATGGGGGATAAAAAGGTCAATATCTTCCCCGCTAAGACCCGCTTTTTTTAAAGCTTTTAGAGCTGCCTGTCCCATGGCCTTAACCGCAAATTTAAAAACCTGATTTCCGTCCATCCTGATGTAATGTAATTTTTGAGCAACAGTTTCCTGTGAAGCAGGCTGCCGCGATCCCCCAGCAGGAAGATCTAAAAAACTACCTCCTGCTCCATCTGATCCCAGATCAAAACCCAGTAATCCACCTTTTTCTACTCTCTCCAGGACAACAGCTCCAGCCCCATCCCCAAAAAGAACACAGGTATTACGGTCCTCCCAGTCGGTAATGCGTGATAAAGTTTCCGCTCCTACTACCATAATCCGGGAATATGCACCAGAATTGATAAATTGTGCCCCGGTTATCAGCCCATAAACAAACCCCGAACACCCTGCTTCCAGGTCAAACGCTGCCGCTGCAGGGGCTCCCAGCCTGTCCTGTAGCAAGCAGGCGGTGGCAGGAAAAACCATGTCCGGGGTTACAGTGGCCACAATAATTAAATCCAGATCCCGGGCTTCAATTTCCGCATTTTGTAGGGCCTCAGTTCCAGCTTCAAAGCAGAGATCCAGGGTGGATTGATTATCTGAGACAATGCGCCGCTCAACAATACCAGTTCTGGCCCTGATCCATTCATCGCTGGTATCAATCATTTTTTCCAGGTCCTGATTGGTCAGAACCTGATCAGGAACAGACATACCCAGACCTGTTATCCCAGTGCGAATCATTATCCCATCTCCTTTTTTCCCGGGTTTGTCCGGAACTTTGACTAATTATACAAATCACAAAATTTAATGTCAATGAGGCCTATCCCATCCAAAAGGAACGCAAAAGGGCTTATTTTTAAGCTATTTACGCCCAAATTGGCGCAAAGCCCCCCAATAGCTCTGCATGCTGGTTAAATGGCAAAAAACGGACCCCTTTGTCGGGCTGAAGCCGGCTAAAAGCCCTTCGCTCCTACCTTTTACCCGGAAAAAGGAGGTAAAATATAAGTCTAAAGTTATTTTTTTCCTTTTTATACTTAAAAAACCGGGTGTAGTATAAAGTTTTTCTCTTCACCCTTTTAATTATAACATTATTTTATTTTTTGTAGTATAAAAAATGGACTTAAAATTTTTTTCATGCTACAATAAAAATATGTTTATTAAAGTAACTAAATCGAGCAAAAACCGTTATGCACAGGTTGTTCGTGCCTTCCGTGAAAACGGGAAAATTAAACACGAAGTGCTCCTCAATCTGGGTCGAACTGATTACCTATCGGGAAATTCGGGAATGCAAAAAATGGCTTTAAAACTAATGGAAATCGCGGGGGTAAAGGAGGTAATTGATATCAACCGCGCCGAAGAGGCCCAAATCGTAAAATGGGGGGACATTGTTTATCAAAAATTATGGCACGAAACCAGAATCGGGGACAGTCTGAACCCCTGTAAAGGGAGGGAAACCACCTGGTTTGACTTTAAAAAAACCTGTCTGTATTTGCTTACCCGCTATCTTTTGACCCCTGAAGAAGATAATTATTATTTCACTGCTGATATTCCTATCAATCAATTTTACCGGACTCTTGATATCCTGGGGCAAAATAAAGACCTGATCGAAGATGAACTTTTCCCCGGATTGGAAAAATTGACCCAGCCGATTTTGTGTCTTCTGGTGCCTCTTTCTTTTAAAAACATTGCCGTGGAAACCCTGAAACAACTGGATTATGACCCTGCCCTGCGCCAGGTAAAAATCATGGCCATGGTTTTCACTGATTTCACCGGCAGGATTTTAAGTCAGGAAATTTTTTCTGTTCGCAGATTTGGCAAAGCCAGCCTGGTCCAGTGCATTGCTCGCCTGCGCAGACTATATAAATTACCCCCTCCAATTATCGTTACCGATCAGGCTCATGAAACAGAACTGCTGCAGGCTTTCCAGTATATCAGTTCTGCTCCGGTTGATTCCCCTCCTGATCAGGTCACGGGAATTCACTACGGGATAAAAACCAACCTGAGAAATCAGCGACCCGAGGATATTTTAAAAAGTCACCATTTATTGGAACAATTCCGCGATACTCTTCAGCCCAAAAGAACCCACCCCTCCCTACAATGGACAGAACGCAGGATAAAAGGGCATTTTGTAATCGGTTTTCTGGCGGGGATTCTGGAAAATCGGCTGGTAAAAAAAATGGAGCGGGCCGGAAAAAAAGCCTCTCCGGCTAAAATCCGGGAGGCTTTAAATTCTCTGCAATTTGCCCGCTTTCAGACGGGGGATCAATCCTATTTACTGCGTATTTCTGGGCAGGAAATGAGCCCTGATATTTTGCGGTCCTTTAAAATCAGTCAGCCCCAAAACATTGTTCCCGAAGAAGATTTTACCCTCTAAAAATTACCAGGCTCGGGGCCAGTCCGAATAAGGTTCCCAGGCCCGAATACTTTCTCGTATTGCAATAAAATCTTCCTGATCAGCATCGGACATTAAAAGCGGCAATCCCAAAAAATTGAAGACAAGAATAATGGTCAGAATAATATAAAGTAAAATTTTATTTACCCGGCTTCCCATCAACAATCACCACCTCTGGTTCCGGAATAAAACCGAACTTATGATCAATACCCTCCCGGATAATGTTCATTAAATACTGTACGTCTGCAGCTGTAGCATTGTCAAAATTGATGATGAAATTTCCATGATGGGGAGAAATCATGGCTCCACCCTGGCGCAGTCCTTTTAAACCCAATTGTTCTACCAGAATTCCTGTAGGTATTCCATAGTCATAATTATTTTTAAAAACTGATCCGCAGGAGGGGTAGGAAAACTGCTTTTTCCCTTCTCGATCAGCAGCAATCTGTTGTAGTTTTTCCCGGAATTCAGGTCCCATTTGAACCCGCGAGAATAGAGTGTGGGCAAAGTACTGGAAGAAACCTTCCAGGGTGGAAAGGTTGAGGCTCTCCAGCTGGTTGACCTCCCCGGACCACCAGTCGGGCAGGGGATTATTCATGGTAACTTCTGCTCCCAGGATAATCCAGGGTTTTTCCTGGAAAATAGATTTTTTGTAGGAGAATAAGCATTCTCTTTTCTCTATTTTTTGAATTCCTTTTTGCATATTATAGGGGTCCAGGTAAAAAACCCGGTTTAAAATACCACTCATCTCCCCCTCGTAACAGCGGGCATTCATATATATGCTGGCTCCCAGGGTACCGGGGAGTAAATGGGTAAAAAGCAAACCGGGTTGCCCGGTATAAGCCAGGTAGGAAAGAGGAAAACCGGCCTGGAGCAAAAGCCCTTCATCTGTTTTTTCCCACCCCGCCATATTTTTCAAAGAAATAAAAACAGTTTCTCCATGGGGCCGATCAGAAAAAAGAATATTGCTTCCCAGTCCAAAGAAGTAGGGTATTAAACCACTTTTTTGACAGTGTTCCACGAGGAGCTGCAACTCCTCCAGATTAGCCGGTCGGGCAAAAAAGCGGGCCTCCCCACCAATTTTATAAGAGCTGTGATCGGCCAGGCGGATCCCTTTTTCAATTATCTGTTCCAGTTTTCTTCTTTTTTCCATCAGGGGTCTCCCTTTCTCCTATTAGACCTATTCGACTTTTCCCCCGGCTAATCCTCCCTCAGTTCAACCTGTTGATCGCCCCATTTTATCCTTTAAGGCCTTCCGTTGAAACAGTTATTTCTCCCTGGATTACCCCTCTTCATTATTTTCACCCACCCTGCTCTTCCAGGGTTTTTTTCTTTTTAAGGTAGCATAATTCCTTCCATTCTCAGAAATTTCGATGATCCAGACGAGGAAAAAAGGGCATAAACGAAAAAACTCCCGGCTGATTAACCGGGAGCTTTCTCCTTATTTTTTTGTTACCTATTCTTCACCTGAGGTTACAGCTACAGCTTTCCTAACCCGGCCAAATTGATAGCGGGTGGTTGCATTTTCAATCATGGGCACAAAACCATTCATGATCAATATGCCGAAAGCCACCCCTTCGGTCGGAGCCAGTCCTACCCGGAAAAGAATTACCAGGGCTCCAATTGCTATGCCAAAAATCACCTTGCCCCTATTAGTAAAGGGACTGGTAACCCAATCCGTGGCCATGAAAAAGGCACCCAGGGCCAGACTTCCTACCAGAAGGTGATGCAGGGGATTTTCTCCCAGCAAAAGGGTCAGAACAACTACAGTTCCCAGTATCGAAACCGGTATCCGCCAGCCAATATGCCCTTTATAGAACAGGTAGGCTGCACCTATGAGCAGAAAGAAGGGCGAAGTTTCTCCGAGAGCCCCACCGGGAAAAGCGAAGAACAATTCTCCATAACCCGGCATTTCCATTCCCTGATGGAGCATGGCCAGGGGAGTGGCCTGGGTCATAACATCAACAGTCCCCAGATTAATATACAGCGCGGCAAACTGATTGTCAATGAAGGAAATCAATGGGGCCAGTATAATCAGGGCTACCCTTCCAAAAAGAGCAGGATTAAAACGGTTTCGCCCCAATCCACCCATTAACTCTTTGGCAATTCCGACCGCAATAAATGTAGCAATTGCTGCCTTCCACCAGGGTGTGGTCGCAGGAAAGAGAAGTGCTACAAACAGGCCGGTAAGGAGTGCGCTCCAGTCATGTAAGGTGGGTTCTTTTTTTAACATTTTACGGAAAAGAACCTCGGTCAGGACAGCAGTTAACAGACAAACTCCAATTGTAATCGCTGCATACCAGTGGAAAAAGTATATTGAAACCAGCGAGACAGGAATAAGAGCAATAAAAACATCCCGCATGGCATTCCCTACAGTCCCCTTATCCCGTAGATGGGGAGCGGAGGAAACAACCAGTTTCTTCTTATCATTCATTGCAATTAACCTCCTTCCCCTCTAGGTGTTATTTCTGCTATTCTGCAGATTCTGGATTTGGGGTTTGGCCTGCTGCACAAACTTAACAATCGGCCTTTGGGCCGGGCAAACATACGCGCAAATCCCGCATTCAATACAGTCCATGGTGTTCCACTTTTCCGCCTTTTCATACATACCGGCTTCGCCATAAATGCTAATTTGATTGGGATACAACAACATGGGACAGTCTTCTACGCACTTGCCACAGCGCACGCATTCCATGTATTCCAGTTCTCCAAAGGCCATTGCCGGCGGAAGAACAGTAATACCTGTAATAGCCTTGACAACAGGTACTTCCAGATCTTCCTGGGCAACTCCGGTCATGGGACCTCCCATAACCACCTTGGCCGGCTCTTCTTTAATTCCCCCACATTCATTGAGGAGATGGTCCAGGGGGGTCCCTATTTTAACCATGATATTCCCCGGTTCAGCAATATTCTGACCAGTAACGGTGACAACTCTTTCCAGAAGTGGTTTGTTGTATTTTACAGCTTCATAAACGGCCACGGCAGTGCCCACATTTTGAACCAGGGCGCCAACATCAAAAGGCAGGCCTCCCGGAGGCACTTCCCGGTCCAGAGTAGCTTTAATTAGCTGTTTTTCCGCTCCCTGGGGGTACTTGGTAGGAGTTTTCATGATTACTATTCCAGGATCATCATTCTTTTCACTGAGTTCACTAATCGCATCCATTTTATTATCTTCAATACAAATATAGGCTTTTTTCACATCCAGAACCTTCTGTAGAAGCTTAACCCCCTGCAGAAGCTCTTCTGCTTTTTCCAGCATTATCCGGTGATCGCAGGTAAGATAGGGTTCGCATTCGCACCCATTGAGAATCAGAGCATCCACCGGTTTATCCGGGGGAGGCTGAATTTTTACAGCAGTGGGAAAAGCAGCACCACCCATTCCAACAATGCCTGCTTCCTTTACCGCTTTAACTATATCTTCTTTACTCACTTTTTCCAGGTCATTGTCTGCATACTCGATACTTTCCTGTTTTTTATCTACATCAATTACAATACACTTCACTTTTTCCCCAGAATGAATTTTTTTATCCTCAATGCTACTGACCGTGCCCGACAGGCTGGCATGAACCGGAGCACTGACAAAACTATCAGAGTCTCCTATTTTTTGCCCGGCCTTAACCCGGTCACCTTCCTTAACCAGGGGCTGACAGGGAGCCCCAATATGCTGAGAAAGAGGAATTATAATCTGCTTGGGCAATTTAATTTCTTTTATTTCCTGTTTTTCAGAAAAGCTTTTGTAGTGGGGAACATTAATTCCGCCCAAAAATGCTTTTACTTCCACTAACTTTCACCTCCCCCTTTTATTCCGATCCCTTCTGGGTTTCTTCTTTGCCCCTATCCAGTTCCCGGTTTTTAGTAATATTAGCCCAGAGACCAAAACCCACAGCAATAACTACCAGGAAACGCAGAGGCCCGTAAATCGCATTCCAGACCCTGGTTCCAAAAGGAACTCTGGGATCAGCCGGCAAACCATACTTTTCTGGCTTATCGGCCAGAACATATAGCATTGCCGTCCCATCAACTTCATCCAGGCCGTAAATCCGGGCCTCGGGATTCCCATTTTTGCGAAGATGGTCAACCCGGTTCTGAGCCTTAGCAATTATTTCCCGTTCGTTGCCAAAAACCAGAGAGTCCGTGGGGCAAACCGCAGAACAGGAAGGTTCCATTCCATTTACCAGCCGGTCATAGCAAAAAGTACATTTCTTGGCCCGATTGGTAAAACGGTCAAAACCAATTACATTAAATGGACAGGCGGCAGCACAGTAATTACAACCGATACAGCGAATTTCATCAATGGTCACTGTTCCTTCATCGGTATGATAAATTGCCCCCGTCGGGCAGGCCAGCTTACAGGCTGCATCAGTACAGTGCATACAGCCCTGCTTGGACATTAACCACTGCAGTCGACCATTTTCCCTGTACTCCCGGAAAACAACCTTGGTCCAGGTAGAACAGGAATAACGGGGGGGGTTTTCGTAGGTTCCTGTAAACTCAGTTTCCACGGCTGGAAGCTGATTCCACTGCTTGCAGGCGGACTGACAGCCCCGGCAACCTATACATTTGGAGGCATCTATTAAACAGATCTGGGTTTTCATTTATCCGACCCTCCTTATATTGCACAGGGATGCCTTGAATTCCGGGATGGTAGTGTTGGGATCACCCACTGAGGGAGTCAGATCATTGGCTACTGCACCGGTACTTTTACCCATATAACCCCAGTGGAAAGGCAGCCCTACAATGTGTTTTTTCTGGCCATTGATCATTAAAGGTTGCAGCCTTTTGGTTACACAGGCTTTTGCTTCAATACTGTCCTGTTCACCATTGTTATATAACCTTTTACTTTCAATAGCCACCCGGTCACCGTTAGCAATTCCCAACTTATCCGCCAGTTCTTCATCAATTTCTACAAAAAACTCCGGCATCATTTCTATCAACCAGGGCATATTGCGGGTCATAATTCCACTCTGATAATGTTCTACGACCCGATAAGTTGTCAGAACATAGGGATACCGTTCTTTTTCCTCTTCGGTTTCCACAACATGATCCTCATAAAAACGCTGGCTGATTGGATTATAGGTCGCTTCAGGATAGAGCAGGTTGGGAACAGGGCTATCAGCCGGTTCATAATGAGCCGGGAAAGGTCCATCGTTAACAAAGGCCGAGAACAGCCGTCCCTGCCCTTCTGGCAGCATGATAAAAGGAATTTCTGCAGATTGCTGGGGAGGAATGTTGACATTAAAGTCGGGCACATCGTTGGTTTTCCACTTTCCTTCATCCTCATCCCACCATACCTGGGGAACATCAGGATTCCAGGGCTTTCCAGATGGATCAGCACTGGCCCGGTTATAGACAATTCGGCGGTTAAGAGGCCAGGCAAAAGACCAGTCCAGGTGGGATCCAATTCCTTCTTTTTCCGGAGTCCGCCTTTTGGTTGGCGGATTATCCAGATCGTTATAATAACCGCTGTACAGCCAGTTACCACAGGCTGTGGAACCGTCCAGTTGCAGGTCGAGGAAATTGTTGACCAGAGATCCATTGTTTACATTATAGCCATTGATGTCTTTGCAAACCTTGACTATATCAACCTGGCCATCATTCCCATCGTAATCCCAGGCCATTTTGGTGATCTGCTCCGGAACTGCTCCGCCCTCTTCTTCATATATTTTCTGGAGCTTTTTGAATAATTCATTTACTATCCACAGGTCGCTTTTACAGTTTCCGGGAGGCTCCTGGGCCTTCCACTGCCACTGAATCCAGCGGCCACTGTTGGCCTTGTTTCCTTCCCTTTCATAAGAAGCAGCAGCAGGAAGAATAAATACCTCTGTATCAATTTCCTCGGGGTTGGCGCCCGCTTCCCGTTTCCAAAAAGAAGCAGTCTCATTCTCAAATAGATCTACCGATACCAGCCATTTCATCTTGGCTGAATACTCTCTTTTAGCTCCAGCAGTAGGACCGGAAACGGCTGGGTTATCTGCCCAGCAGATCATACCCTCTACTTCGCCCTTACTCATGTTCTTGTACATGGCAATGTGCGAGGCATCCTTGCCATCCAGTTTGGGCAGCCATTGATAGGCAAATTGATTGTCCGCAGTGGCATTTTCCCCATAAAAAGCCTTAAGCAGGCTGATCAGATAACGCGGCTTATTACTCCACCAGCCCGTTTCAGGAGTTTCTTTTTCGATATAATCACCCAGGGTAGGATGGGCTGCCTGCTGAGGAGTTCCCATATAGCCGGGAATAATATGGTACAGGATAGCCATGTCGGTAGCTCCCTGCACATTGGATTGTCCCCGCTGGGCATTGACTCCACCCCCGGCTCGGCCCATGTTACCCAGCAATAGCTGGACCAGGCCAATAGCTCGAACGTTCTGAGCACCGTGGGTAAACTGGGTAATACCCATGGCATATAGAATATTTCCAGCCCGCTCGGGCTTTCCGGTAGTGCTGAACATTCTATAGGATTCTTCCAGGGTATCTACAGGGCAACCGGTGATCTGGCTGACATTTTCAATAGAATAATTGCGGAAATGTTCCCGCATTAAATTCATTACACAGTTGGGGTCCTGCATGAAGGGATCCTTTTTTACATTCCCATCTTCATCCCGCTGGTACTGCCAGGTAGTACGATCATACTTCTTAGCATTTCGCGCGGGATCATCTTCTATCCCGGAGAACACTCCGGCCACATCGTCAAATTCAAACCCTTCTTCAATAAGGTAAGTTGCATTGGTATAATGCTCCACGTACTCCCGGTGATAGAGATTATTTTCCAGGATATAATGAGCCAGTCCTCCCAGATAAGCGGTGTTAGTTCCGGGCCGCAGAGGAACATACAGGTCAGAAACTGCAGCGGTCCGATTAAAGCGAGGATCAACAGTTATCAGCTTGGCCCCTTTTTCCTCCCGGGCCTTCTCAATCCATTTCATGGAAATGGGATGATTTTCAGCTGTATTACCACCTATGGCCATGAACACATCACTGTGCTGATAATCAATCCAGTGATTGGTCATGCAACCCCTACCAAACGTGGCGCCAAGACCGGCGACCGTAGAGGAGTGTCATAGGCGGGCACAGTGATCCATACTGACTATTCCAATGGCTCGGGCCATCTTGTGGAACAGGTAATTCTCTTCCCCGGTACAAAAGGCACTGCCCAGCCAGCCAATAGCCTTGGTGCGGTTAACAGTAACTTCCTCTCCGTCAACCATGGCCGTTGCTTCGTGGGTCCGGTCCCGGCTTTCTTTTATGCGCCGGGCAATCTTATCCAGGGCCCAGTCCCAGTCTTTAACTTCATAACTGTCGCTTCCCGGAGCCCTGTACAGGACGTCGGTCAACCTTTTGGGGTTGGGCCTGGGCTTGCCTTTTTCATCAAAGGTATAGGAAACATTGCTTATAGAACTGCCCTTACTGCACAGGGTTCCTTCATTCACAGGATGATCGGGGTCTCCCTCTGCATTAACAATTACACCATCACGGACATTGCAGATAATGCCACAGCCCACCCCACAAAAGGTGCAGATGGTATGAAATTCCTGGGTGTACCTGATGCGGAGCCGCTCTCCGGGATCCGCAGCAGCCTTGCGATAACCAACACTGGTTAAAGAAGCTGCTGCTGCGGTAACTCCAGCGAGCTTTAAAAAGCTGCGTCGAGTTAATTCCATGAAAAAATCCACCTCCTAGACATTAATTAACTTCCTCTCCTTCTGGAACCCAATGCAACCCGGATCCAGGGGAAAACCCTTCCTCCCTGGCCAGGACATCATGGGTCAATGAAGCAAGATTGTGGATGGGTAAAACTATTCTATTGCCCGCAATCTGGCGGGCATCAATTATTTTATAATAAGAAGAACATTCCCTGCAGAAATGAACCCGGCAAGAACTCTTATCCTCCAGGCTAAAAAAGCCCAGTTCTTCCTGCTGAGTGTTGGCACAAAACGGACATTTTATGCGGGTATGCACCCACCGGGTACCGCATAACCAGCATTCTAAGACCTTGGCTCCATCTTCAGAGCGCAGCATCCCATAATGCGGTTTTTCCCCACAAAGTCCACAATTCCCCCCTTCCCAGAGGTCAGTCCGCAATCCCTCCCTTATTTTTTCCAGGTTACAGCTAAAAATTGAACCAAGGGCAACCGAGAATAAAAGAGTTGCCATATCTTTTTCCAGCACGCCTTTTTCCACCATTAAATCCTGCAGTTTAAAAACCTGATCCCGGTCCACCTTTTCCGGATTATTCTCCCGGAAATCTTCCAATAAATTTTTTAACTCCTCCATTGCTGGCTCGAGCCGGGGATTAACCCTGATTAGAGCTTCACCCAGTCTCTGCAAAAGTTCCAGAAAAGAATGGGTCCTTATTCTGGGCCTGATGGCCAGGCTTCTTCCTTTCCTCCAGTGAGAGTGCGCTTTCTTTTTATCAACAATGTCCTTCTCCAGCATCTCCTCCTTAGCTTCATGTTCATTGAAAAATGACAACACCTCGGAAATTATCTCCTCTAAAAAGGGCTCAATCTCCTTGAATCCATGATAAAGTTTCCGGCAGCGTTTTAATTCTTCCTGGTACAACTGGGGCCCTGATTGTTCCATAGATTAGCCTCCTTTAGAATCCCGAACAGAAAAGCAAAAATTAGAGCTGAAAACTCAGGGTGGATTACCCCACCACCTCTTTTCAGCCCTGGAAAACCAGAGAACTGGCGTTATAACATTTTATCTCGGGCAAAATTTGCTCCCTTTCCATAGAAAACTCCCGCCACAGTAAATTGTGAAAAAAAACACCTAACTCCTATATGAATTCGCTCAAAAAAGAAAAAACCCTTCCTTTTCTTATGATCAAACTGAAAAATTTTTGATTTTTGAACAGAAAAATTGTAGCTGCCCTCTACCTGATTTTTAAAAAACCCTATCCAAACTTTCCCTGATTATCAGAACAAAAACCCTGTCCTGTTCCAACAGAGTTCCAGAAAAATCTAATCAGGGTAGTTTAATTTCCCCAGGGAACCAAAAAATGATTTAATCCTCTAAAGGCAAAATAATCCTGACCTTAGTTCCTTTTCCTTCCTCCGATTTGACCTCAATTTGACCGCTATGCTGATTAACAATAATATCATAGGCAATCGTCAAACCCTGTCCGCTTCCCTGCCCAACTTCCTTGGTGGTAAAAAATGGGTCAAAAACCCTGGATAAATAAGCCCTTGGAATTCCAACACCATTATCATCAATTTCCGCAATCACTTCTCGATTTTCAAACCTGGTCTCAATGGTTATTTCGCCCCGGGTGCATATCCCCTGTTGGACCGCCTGTTGAACAGCATGACTGGCATTGACAATCAGGTTCAAAAACACCTGGGAAATTTCATCAGGGTTGCCCTTAATCGGGGGAATTTTTGAATCAAGCCTGACCTTAACATCGGCAATCATTTTCCATTCATTGCGAGTTATGTTGACCGTATCCTCTATGGCTTTATTTAAGTCAAATTTGCTTCGAACCCCAGGCTTTGATGAAGAATAGGAGAGGTTTTTCATTGAATCAACCAGTTTTTTTACCCGGTCAATCCCGGCTAAGGCTTCTTCAATTGCGCGGGGAATTTCCTGCAAATTATAATCTATATCAACTTGATTCTCTAATTTATATAATCTCTGCAGCCCCCTGGAATAATGGCCTTGCTCCAGATCATTACGAAGCTTATTATAGACCTCCCAGAGTTGCTGCACCTCGGCAAAAGAACTTTTAATAAATTGAGTATTGTTGCCAATGAACTGCATGGGAGTATTGATTTCGTGGGCCACTCCCGCAGCCAGCCTTCCTATGGCCTCCAGTTTTCGAGCCAGCGCCAGTCGCCCCTCCGCCCTTTTCATTTCAGTCATATCTTTAAAATTGACCACATAGAAAAGGGGTTCTTGATTTCTACCCCGGATCAGGACCCCGTTACAAAAAACTATTTTCCTGGAACCATCTTTTGTTTCAATTACCTGCTGTTCGTTTTTTTGCCTTCCCTCCATGATGAGGCTCAGCGGATCAGTACAGGTTTGCTCTTTATTTTCCCCTACCAGAAACTGCAGTAAAACTCTAAGGGAATAACCTTTAACTTCCACCTCAGTACGCCCCGTTATTTCCTGTGCCTCCTGATTTACAAAAGTAATTGTTCCTTGAGTATCAGTAATCACAATTCCCTCATTGATACTCTGAAGTGTTTCCCGGAGAGTTTCCTTCTCCTGGGCCAGGGCGGCTTCTGCTTCCTTGCGATTTTCTATCTCCTGGAGCAGTTCGGTGGTCCTTTCTTCTACCTTCTTTTCCAGCTGAGCCTGAGCCTCCTGCAGGGCCATTTCAGCATTTTTTTGTTCGGTTATATCCCGACCCACCGCCTGAAACTCAAAAATCTGACCTTTGTCATCAAACAGGGCCCGGTCAACCCACTCCTGCCACCGCACTCCTCCATCAGGTAAAACCACCCGGTGCTCATAAGTTACTGTTGGGTTATCCACTGTCAAAAAATTGTGGTTTCTTTCAACAATTTCCCGATCCTCTTCTGGAAGAAGCGATAAAAAATTTCGGCCCAGCAGTTCATCCTGACTTTTGTCGAAATAATTGCAATAGGCAGGGTTAACAAAGGTCAGGGTTCCATCAGGAAAAAACCGGCAAATTAATTCTGTTTGATCCTCAACTACAGAACGGAAATACTTTTCACTTTTAAACAACTCTTCTTCCAGTTTCTTCCTCTCGGTAATATCCCACCAGGCTCCATATATTTCCCGGCTCCCATCATCATTTATAATCAAACGCTGTTTATCATGGAGCCAGCGATAATTCCCCCAGCAGTCTTTAAAACGATACTCCAGGATCCTGGGTTCTGCCTCTCCAGCTGGTTCCAGGCTGGCATCAATAGTTCTTTTCCGATCCTCAGGATGAATGCATTCCTTCCATAAATTAAAATTATTGATGAATTTCTCGGGCTCAAAACCCAGGATATTTTTTACATTTTCATTAACATAATTGATACAGGGGATATCATCTTTAATTTCATAATTATAGATTACGGCAGGGGTATTTTTGATCAGGGTATTGAGGCGTTCCTCGCTTTTTTGCAGCTCTTCTTCTGCTTTTTTGCGATCAGTTATATCCCGTCCCACTCCCTGAATTTCAACTACATTTCCCTGCTCATCAAGGATTGAACTGTCCTCCCAGCCAATCCAGCGCCAGCCCTGAACCGTGATCGCTCTCTGCTCAAAGTAAACACGATAAGGGGGACGATAGAGGTTCTGCATCGCCCGCAAAGTTGATTCCACGTCTTCCTCATGAATCAGGGGAACAAAAGAGCTGCCCAATAGTTCTTCCCTCTTTTTCCCAAACTTCCTACAATAAGCATCGTTTACATAAAGGAATTTTCCTTCTCGATCAACCCGAACAATCAGATCCTCCTGTGATTCAAGAATTCCTTTAAGACGGCTGTTGGTTTCACGGAGTTCAGCTTCCATTTCCCTTTCTTCAGTTATATCCCGGGCCGAACAGATCACGTAGCGCACAATACCCCGGGAGTCAAGTTTGGGGGCTTTGGTAATGGACAGGAGACGCTTTTCTCCCCGGCCATTAAAAACCCACTCCTCATTCTGAACTTTTTCCCCGGTCGTAAAAACCTCTTTGTTTCCCTTTATTGTTTCCCTGATTATTGGGGCGCTCTTAAAAACATCCCACAGGCTCTTATAATTCAATTCCTCTTTACGAACTCCCAAAAAAGCAGCATGGGCGGCATTAACCATTCCGTAGGTTTCCCAGTCAATCAGGTACCACACCTGCTCTTCGATATTATCCAGGAGCATTTCCTTTTCCTCTAAAAGGACCCGATTCTGCTCTTCAGCGTTTTTCTGCCGGGTAATATCAATTATCATCCCTGTAATTTTATAGACCTCGCCCTCCTCATTTTTCACCGGCCCTGCTTCATTGCGAACCCAGCGCATCAATCCATCTTTTCTGATTATCCGGTGCTCATAAGATAACTTCTTCTTAATTTTATTATTTAAAATTGGCCTGTTCTCCCGGATCACCTTGCGGCGATCATCAGGATGCACATAATCCAGGAAAGCAGTGAAGGTTCCCCCGAATTCCCGCTCTTCAATCCCAAATAAACGGGCACATTCTGAGGACCAGTCCAACCTTTTTGTTTCCAGGTCAAACTCCCAGGTGCCCATCTTTGCAAAGAGCTGGGCCCGGGAAAACCTCTCCTGATAAATTTTTAGCTTTCTGGCCTTTTGTTCTCTTTCCCTGAGAGTTTCCTGTAAATGATCCTGAAGCAAACAGGCCTGGAGGTTGACCGCGAACTTGCTGATAACCGGTTCCAGCTGCTTCAGAAATCCCTTGATTTCTTCTTTTCTATCCCTGGAGATAAGAATTAAATATCCAGCACCGTCCAGGGCCACCACAACCAGATTCCCCTTATGAGGAATACTCCTCCCCAGTAAAACCTCCAGGGGATAATCCTCCAGGGAGCAAATTGCATAACCGAACTGATCGGCCCTTGAAAAAAGGGCATCTTTTAGGCTGATAGAACTGGTACAGGTATAAGAAGCGGGATAGGAGTAAATAACTTTTGCCAGGCTTTCTTCAACCCCGGTAAGAAGGATTTGTTTTATCAGGACGGCACTGTAAGGAATGTTTTTTTTGCCCAGCAAAGACTTTAAAAAAAGGTCACAGGATTTATCAATTTCCAGCGAAACCCCGGTATTAAGGGCCAGTTCATACAGTAAGGACCTTTCCTTATTTACCTGCTCCTGATTATTTTTATTCCCCATAAAAATCACCTTCCACCATAATTTAAGCTAAAAACCCAGAAAACTATTCCTTTTCCCGGCAGAATTTCTTCAATATCAAAATCCCAGGATTAACCCCTTAACTCTCCCAATTTTAAGTCGGGTTCAATTCCCACTTCCTCGCAACACTTCTCCCGGTAACTTTTTAATAACTTTCTGGCTTTAGCTTCCTCTCCAGCCTGAATATAATAGTCTATCATCCGGGGAAGGAATGGGCCTCTGCATATTTCCAACAGAGGAACCTCTTCCATTAACGCCCCGGCCTCAGCATACCTCCCCTGTTTCGCCAGGATTTCCGCTGCCCCGGATAATGCTTCTATATAAAGTTCCTGCAACCGATTTTTTTCTTCCAACACCCAATCTTCATCAAGGTACTCCTCCAGGTAATCACCATGATAAAAGATTAAGGCCCTGGAATAAGCACTCAAAGCTTCCTGCTCCTGACCGGAAGCTCTTTTTTCTCTACCATAATTGATGGCTTCTTCAAATTCGTCCAGATCACACCAGAAAAGCCCAGGTTCCAGCCAGCAGAGTTTATGCCTGTAGACAATAAGTTCTGGCCCAAAAACCTGGCGCAGGTCATAAAGACAGGTGGAAAAATTATTGGCAGCAGCCTGGGGGGCCATATCCGGCCAGAAGGTCTCCAGAATAATATCTCGATGCACTTTTTTCTGGCGTCGGGTTAAAAGGAAAAAAAATAACTTTTTTGCTTTGGGATTGCGCCAGTCCGATTCAAATATTGGCCGATCCTGAAAAAAAACCTGGAGTGGGCCCAGGGTTCGAACCTGAAGCAAAGCGTTGGTGGGGCCTAACATTTCCATTTCCTGCAAGATCCTCGCCACGTACTCTGCCCTGCAGTTATTCCGATAAGCCCAGTTCAGGGCAGGAAAAAACAAATTTTTATCCGGATAAATAAGTTCGGGAAAACCCCGTTCCTGATAGTAGGCCAGGGTCTGTTCTATCAAAAGTTCCAGCTTATTGGCTTTATTCTGTGCTTCAGATTCAAGGTCTCCTTCAATGATTACCCCGGCCAGAAAAAAACCAGCGCGGGCAAAATCATCCATATTATTCAGTTCCTGAAATATCGCCCGAGAGTTCTGAAGACTTTCCCGAGCTTTTGGATATTTTTTCTGAGCCCAGGACTTAAGCCCCTGATAAAGAAATAAGAAGGCTTTTTGTGAACGGGAATCAGTAGGATTGACAGAACCCTGGGGTCGCCGATAAGTCTCTACTGCAGTAGTAACTGCCCGTAAGAATTCCTCCCTGGAACAGGGTTTGGCCAGAAAAAAAAGAATATTCCCCCTGTTCAGGGCAGCAGTGGCAATTTCCAGGTCTCCCCTGCCAGTCAACATTAGCCGGGAGGTTCTGGGAGCAATCTTTCGGGCTTCTACGGCCAAATCAACCCCGTTCATTTCCGGCATAAGATAATCAATTATAACTGCAGCATAGGGCCCATTGTTTTCCAGGAGTTCCAGGCCCTGCCGGGCAGAAGAGGCAGCATCAACTTCAAAATATCTATTTAATAATCTCCGATAACTGGTTAGAACCAGTGGTTCATCATCAACAAGTAAAATTTTATATGCCACCCGGCTCCCTCCCCTTAATTATTATTGGATATTCCTCTTCTCCATCTTTTCTCCGACACCCTTTAATTTTTTCGGTTTTTTCCAAATGATTAAACTTTTCTTGCCACAGGCCTTGCAGATATGGATAGCTAATTATCGAAAAACAACTTTTCCCCGCTTCCAATATCCGGGCCATAGAAAAAAGAAAACCCTGCTGAGCAGGGTTTAATCATTAATCTTTTCCAGAACTGCAGCAGTAAGATCCTCACCGCCATAAATTACATTCTGAGCCTCCAGGACAACTTCTATGCCCCTTTCCTGGGCCACTTCGGCTACAATATCTTCAATTTTCTCCACTACCTCGCTGATCAACTCCTGCTCACGCAGGGCCAGCCTTTGCTGGTACTCCTGGATCAAAGCCTGTTGTTCCTGTTCACTTAGATCCGCTGCTTTCTCTTCCATTTCCTCCTGCATGGCCTGGGCTTCTCGACTTAACTGCATTTCTGCTGTCATGGTGTCCGGGTGAGCTTCAAAAACCTCCCGAACATTAACATGCCCAATACTGGAATCCAGTTCTCCAGGACCTGCCTGCAGAAGGGGCGTTTCCGTTAACACAGTATAAGCGCCAATCACCATAAAAACTACCAGACCGATCAATACTCCCTGCAACAATCGTTTTCCCGGCAAAAAAACCACTCCTCCCAAACAGAAAATTATTAGACAGAACAAATTCCCTCATCAGAATATCCATCATTTCTACTTTTTTTGACCCCCTATTTCCCCGGTAGAGAGGATAAATAAACCCCTATGAGGAAATGGGTTGGTTCGTTTAACCCATAACAGCCCAATTTCTCCTTTTTTACTCTTTTCCCAGAGTTACCACTGGGGATAACCTCACCCGCCCCCCTGCGCTATTTTTAACAAAATTATCAGGAATTCTCCCGCCTCAGAGCAAGGCGAAGGCGGGAGCAGTTTACGCCTACCACAATTCCTGAAAACTATTGGTCCAGGTTATAGCTTTATAGTAACAACGGGATATCTCAGCAGGATCGAGGTTTTGCTCCCGGGCCAGACGTTCTACCTCTTTCCAGTTCCCATCCTCATATTGCTGGAGCAGCTCTAAAACTGTGGAAAGATCACCTTTCCTTTTCAACAGGGCTTGCCGAATACTTTCGGAAAGGGGTAATTGGGTAAGAATTACCGGCAGAGGTCGACCCAAAAAAGAATCAATCAGGGACAGCATGCCCATTAAAAATAATTCCTGGGAGCGGTCCTGCAGATTCATCAGAAAAGCCAGGTGCTCGGCAAAGCGCGCCCGAACCAGGGAGGTTATCATCAGTTCCCGCGGCTTTTCTTCCAGCAGACCGGACATTGCCAGTAGAGTAACCCAGCGCTGGCATTCATTTAAGCCCAGCAGGACCAGAGCCTGTTGGATGGATTCAATCCGTTCTCTAAAACCAAATGCGGAGGAATTGATTAACTTCAGCACTTTGTAAGAAAGGGTCAGATCCTTTTTTATTATTTCCGCAAGTTTTGCAAAATCAGCGTTTTTTTTATTAGCTTCTTTAATCAAATTGAGGTAGCTGAATTTAAACCCCGGGACATCAGCAGCAGAAACAATTATCGGTTCGCAGAAAAAATAGCCCTGGAAATATGAGTACCCCGCCTGCAGAGCCTCTTTAAATTGTGCCTCGGTCTCAACTTTCTCTGCAAGCAACTCCAGGTCGGGATAACCTTCCAACTGTCCATATAGTAATTCTCGTTCCCGGGGAGTTCCCCGCAAAAAATCCACCTTTATTAAATCCGCGAGCTCCAGCAGGGGGCGAAATTCTTCCTTAAAAACAAAATCATCCAGAACCAGGTAATAACCCTGCTTTTTGAGTTTCCTGCAGCATTCAATTATACCCTGTTCAGGCTTTATTGTTTCCAGAACCTCCACCGCAAGAATATCGGGGGAGAAAAGAGTTGGGACTTCTTCCTGTAAAAGCCGGGCTGAAAAATTGATGAAGGCTGTTTTACCCCGGGTTAACTCCTCAATTCCAATAGTTAAAAAACTGTGGCTTAAGACCCCGGATGTGGCCCTGTCTTCATCCCCGCCCCGATAATAATTTTCCAGGCTATCCCGGAAAAGGAGTTCGTACGCAAAAACCTCTTTTTTCCGGTTAAAAATCGGCTGTCGAGCAACAAAGATATCCATCTCCTGCCCTCCTTAATAAGGGGCATTTTATTGCCGGTAGGATTCTTCCAGTTTCCTGTTTTCTATATTCAGAGCACTAGGCGTGGACTTCATTTTTTGCCTTATTAACCCGGACCTTAATATAGTAAGACAGAGAAAGAGCGGGAAAAATTGCAATAAAAAGCCAGGACCAGGTGTAGGTCTCAAAATAATCGGCAACCGACCCAAAAATAGGTGGAATAGCTACTACTGCAAGACGTAAAAAGGTTAAAGCCAGGCCGGTTGCTACACCAGTTTTTATGGTTCCCGCCAGGGAGCCCAGGAAACCAAAATAGACTCCCCCAAAACCCATCCCCACAAAACCAATAAAAAAGGAAAGAGCCAGCAGAGCCTCCATAATCAGCCTGGTTCCGGCAAAGGCAAAAGTGATTAAAGTAATTACCATTAAAACAGCCTGCACTGCCATAATCAGGTCCTGGCGAAGAAGTTTGAAACGGTCTGATAAAAAACCCCAGAAGGGCCGACCGGCCACTCCTCCTGCCTGGGCCAGTCCCAGACCAAGACCGGCATGATAAACCGATAAACCCCCGGCTTCATTTAACCACAGGGGCAAATAGCCAATCAGGGTAGCCAGGACCGCAGCAAAGGCAAAGCCAGTAAGGACCAGGAATCTAAAATCTGGTATAGTCAACAGATCTTTAACTTCTTCTTTAAAGGAGACCTTTTCCCCCTGTTCTTCCTCGCCCACCTGATCATGGGAGGCCAGGCTTTTATTGCGAAATATGTTAATTGCCAGGATTAAACAGATCAAACCTGCTCCAATAATTGCTGCCCGCCAGCCCAGGTGCAGGGCGATCCAGGGTAAAAGAGCAGCTCCAATTAATGAACCTACTCCGACCCCGGAACGGAAAAATCCCATGATCATATTACTGGCAACCCCACCCGTCAACGAAATTATTGCTTTATTACCCGCGGGAGTAAGAAGACTCTGTCCCAGACCCGCTCCAAAAGCAAAAATCAAAAGAACGTAATAGCTGGGGACCACCCCATAAAGGGCAATAAAGCTGCCCATAACCACTCCTCCCAGGCCCAGTCCTTTCCTGATTCCCAATCGATCGATCAGATAACCTGCAAGAAGCGCTGAACCAAAAGAAGCAAGGAACAAACAGGTGGTGTAAAACCCTACTTCAGTTCTGCTCAAATCAAAATCTTCTCTAACCAGAGGTAAAAGTGCAGCAAAACCACCAATGGCAAAACCCATTACAACATTAACCGCCATGGGAACAGCGATTGCTCTCCAGGGTAGTTTTTTTAGCTCCATCCATTATTGCCTCCCTTTTTTATGCCCGGACAGATGGCAGAATACTGACAGGCAGAACAGTGAGTCCCGGGCCGGGGAATAAAGTTGCGGTTAAGAAAATCCTCTATCACTTTTTCCAATTTCAGCCGCTCTGTTTCCCCGTAATCAATCTTCTGAGACTCGCCTGCCCCCGAATAAATTATCCAGGCTTCAGCAATATTAACCGGGGGTTTTAATCTTTGCAGTCCTTCTCTGTAGCAGGCCAGCTGCAACTGATAATTATTGCGGTAAGTCATTTCCTCTGGGGTCTGTTCCCCCAGCCTGTTGGTTTTAAAATCCAGTAATACCCAGCGATCTTTTTCCAGGAGAAGCCGGTCAACCACTCCGGTTAAATATAGGGAATACTGCCCATCCTGTTTCCACAGAACCCGGAATTTCTTTTCCGAAATATCGCAATCCGCTCTCTTTATTCTATCTAACCAATCCGAAACCTGCAAATAATTTAAATGTTTTTTTAATTCTTCCCGATACTGTTCCCTTTGTGAGGGGAGAATATTTAATTCCTGGAATTTTTTTACCCAGGTTTTTTCACCTGGACAGAAGCTATCATCTTCCAGGAGTCCATGTAACAATTGTCCAATTTTTTGACCTTCCAGACGGAATTCCTGGTTATTCTCCATCTTTCTTCTACTTACATTTTCCCTTTCAATCAAAAGTTCCCGACTGTAATAATAACGGCGAGGACAATTTTTAAAAAGGATTAAATCAGTAGGATTGATTTCCACAATTTTGTTCCAGGATAAAGCAGGAGGGGACCAGCCCTTTTTTTGTTCGGGCTTTAGATCAGGGGCAATAGACCCGAAATTTGGGGGGGGAGTTATTCTCCCAGAACCCAATTTATCCTCAGGACCTATTTTTCTTACATCCATAACTCCTTCTGCCCCGGGAAATTCAGGGCCGCCATAGGCCAGTTCCAGCCAGTCCAGAAAACTCAGGCCCTGAGAAAGATCTTCGATGCTGCGGTTTCCTTCTTTCCGGGAACCAATCAGTTCCAGGTATAACTGGGCTCGGGTTGCTGCTACATAAAAAAGTCTTTTTTCTTCAGCCAGCTGCTCTGCCTTTTTTCTATTACCTATCCTCTGCCTCAAGGCCGGAATTGCCCGTAGACCAGACTGAGGATCCAGCACCCCCATTCCCAGCTCCTCCCGCCCTTCCAGGCAGGCGGTTCTGATAGGGTCAGCCTGACCCAGGTTAAATCTGCCCCCCAGGTCCGCCAGAATAACCCCAGGAAACTGCAGGCCCTTGGCCTGATGAATACTCATAATAGCCACATCTGTTTCCACCTCGGTCAGGGCTTCTGCTTCCTGATCCGGGCTGGATAATTGCTGTTCCAGAAAATCAACGAATTCCCCCAGTCCCCGCCCTCCCCGGGAAAAGTCCCGGGCAATTTCCAGGAATTTTTCGACGTTGAGCACCTTTTGTTTCCTATCATCACCCAGATTCAAAGATAGGTAAAACCTGGTTTTTTGAATAATTCTTTGCAGCAGTTCTCCCAGGGCCAAATAATCTTTGAGTTTCAGCCACTGTTCAATTATTCTTCCAATGGTTAACCATTTTTCCTGGGAAGAATTTATCATCTTTTCCCAGAGACTATCTCCCTGTTCTCGGAAAAGTTCATAAATTTCCCGATCGCTGACCCCTACAAGAGGCGATCGGAGAAGCCCAATAAGTTCCACATCTCGTCCTGGATCTTCCAGGAAAAGGAGCAGGTTGCACAGGTCCAGTATTTCCTGCTGATTGAAAAAGCCCCGACCCCGAATAGTGGTAAAGCTAACTCCCCGTTCCTGTAAAGCCTGCTCATAATGATGAATATTGGTTAAGCGCCGCATCAGGATGGCCAGCCTGGGGTTTTTCCCTTTTTCCGGTAAGCGCGATAATAGTTCCTGGGCTCGGCTCGCAACCACATCTGCTTCTCTACGAATTCTCTCCCAGCGGTCTTCCTTCTGGTTCACAATAACGGTTAGCTCCACTTCCCCGGGATAATCTTTGTTTTCCCCTGCAGCCCGCAGCTTCTGAAATGGGGCTTCATATTCTGCTTCTGATGCCCCCAGAAGACAACCGAAAAAAGAATTAAAAAAGTCAATTAAAGGTTCGCAGGATCGGAAATTCCGGGCAAAAACAAGATCATTTCCGGTCTCTTCCATCTCCTTGCGGGCCCGATTAAAAATGGTAACATCCCCACCCCGGAAAGAATAAATAGCCTGCTTAACATCTCCCACCAGGAATAAATTGCTTTTTTCTCCTCCGTCAGCAATGGCTTTAATTATCTCCCACTGCCGTTTATTGGTATCCTGGAATTCATCCACCATAATATAGGGGTACCTCCGGCCCAGGCTGGCAGCCACCTCTGCCTCCGTGGAAAGGATTTCATGGGTAAAACCTTCCAGGTCATTAAAATCAAGCCAGTTCCTATCACCCTTATTTTTTTGGTAGGCAGCAATACACCTACGGGCAATTGCTGCCAGATGGGGCATAATTTTAGCCATTTCCAGGTCATAAGAGTTGGGGAGAAGGTCGATTTTTTCCGCAGGGATAATCTGCTCCATCTCCTCCTTTATTTCCTTCAGGAGTCTTTTTACCTCCTGATGCTCCCGGGGGTAATCCTTCCAGTTCTTTTTTACTCCCACCTGATGATAACTTTTCATGGCTAAATAATCTCCACCGGACCCGATAAAAAGTTCCAGCAACTCGCGTAAAATCATTGCTTTTTCCCAGTCTGGGGCCCGGGAGGATAGGGCCTTTGATTTTTCAAATAAATCCGCCAGTTTTTTTAAAAAATTCAAGCCCTGATCAGCGGCATTAATATCCAGCTCTGCAAAAACAGGAATAGACTGCAACCTGATTAGAAGCTTTTCCAGGCCCGGAGAATATTGGCCCGATCCCCCGGCCCATCGGTTCATAAGCTCCTGCTCAGTACTTAATTCATATTCCTTAAGGGTGGTCATAAGATCGTACCGCTTTTCTACCAGGTCCAGTAGATTATTTTTTAACTGGCGGAATCTCCACTCATTGAGCAAGCAAAGCAAACCTTCATCCTTCCGCCGGGCCAGCAGGTTTATTTCTCTTTCAATTACTTCCGTAAGAAACTGTTTTTGATCAAAGCCCTGCAGAATTTTAAAATCAGGATCAACTTTTCCGGCCAGGGGATAACTCTGTAAAATCCGGGCACATAAAGAATGAAAAGTGGATATCTGATTATCCAAAAAGCCTTCCAAAAATTTTTTCCAGGGCCCTCCCTTTTTATTCTCCAGGTGGGACTGAATCCTTTCTTTCATCTCTCCCGCAGCTTTTTCCGTAAAGGTAACGACCAGGATATTTCCAGGGTGAAGGGGCTGATTGCTCTCTATACTTTTTTCCACCAGGTGAATATAGCGCTCGGTTAAAACCCGGGTCTTGCCGGAACCTGCCCCGGCCAGGACCAGTAAATCCTTATTCAAATTAAGAGCTTTTTCCTGTTCACTGGTCAGGGAAAATTCATTGCTCACAGCTAACCTCTCCTTCCACCTGATCTATACTGCCCCGGCAGATGCCCTTATATGGGCAATTGGCACATCCCGCCTGTTCTTCATTCCAGGAGGTAGTAGGGAATTGCCCTTCTTGCATTCCTCTGTATATCATTCCCAGGATTTTGGTGTATTCTTCTGCTCCTCCCAGTTCCTCCAGATTGATAATGGAACCAGGTTTTTTGCCCTCCAGCATATCTCCTATTAAAGGCCCCAGAGAGGGGGAAATCCTGGGGCGTAATTGATAATAGGTTCCAAGAATTTTTTTATCCCTGAGCTCTGACCGGGTTTTTAAGGCCATAATATATAGGGGGAGCTGGAGATTCCTTTTTTCCCTGATATCCCGGGTGGCTGGAACCTGTCCGGTTTTATAATCATAAACCATTATTCCACCCACTCCAACCCGATCTTTTCGATCAATTCTTCCTTGGACCCTAAAAGGGCCCAAAACCGGGTAATCCCCGGTTTCGGAAAGATCCGTTTCAAAAGAAATGGGCTGAGCTTCCCCGATCCGCTCTTTCTCTTTTTGTAGAAACTGATAGAGAACCCCGGGAGGCTCCTTTTGATCTTCCAGGCCCCGCAACCAGACTTTATACTGGGCCTGAACAAAGGGATTCCGTTGAAGATCAATTTGATCATTTTTTAGGACCTCCAGGGCCAAGGATTTCATAAGCGAACAGGCTCCTGGAAAGTTCTGTTCCAGGATCGCAAAACCTCCCTGCTGACCAAATAACTCCAGGATACGATGGATTTGCAATCCCAATAAGGAGGGTTCTTCTTCCTCCTGAACTTCCTCTCTCTTTTCCACACCTAAAACCCATTTAAGAAAAAAGTAAAAAGGACAGCGCCAGTAATCCTCCAGGGCGGTGACTGCTACGGGATCCATCTTTAGCTCAATTTCCGGTCCCAGGTAGCCCCGGTGTTCTCCATTTTCTTTACTCTGTCTCTCCCTTTCCAGGTTCAGTAAATACACATCGCGAGGATGAGCATAATATCGCCATTTTTCCTCCTCCAGGTTATCGGCAAGCCAGGTCAAAAGATCATTAAGGCTTTCCTTATCCTCCTCTTCCGGAGGATATAACTCCTTTTTATCCCTCTTCAGCCGTTTTATCAGGGGCGAAGGTTGCGTTTCCTGCCCCCGGGCAAAAGAGGGAACTGTAATATGAACTTCCCTACTCCGGGCCAGGAGATGGAGGAAAAAAGCCCGGCTTTCCCGGAAAATATCAGCTGAATCCCTCCCTGCCAACAGAAAATTAGACGGGGGCCGGGAAGGGAAACAATTGTGGGTTAAACCCAGAAGATAAACTCTTGGGGCAGGCCAGCCCCGCATATTCAGCATCTGGGTAACCTGCACCCCTCCAGCCATTTCGGGGAGATAATATTCTTTTTCTTCAATCAGGCGGGTGAGGGTTCTCCGGATCCTGCCACCGGGAATAGTAGTTTTTAAAATCTCCTGATCAAATAATTCTCGGGCTGATTGCAGGACTCCCTCCAGCTGGCGGAGGGCTATAGCATTTTTCCGGAGATCGTTTTCCTCTTCTTCTCCGGGTTCAGGAATTGTATTCCTCAATAGGCCCCGGGGGGATAACATCTCACTGATCAGGTCTAAAAATTCAACCGGGTTACTGGTTCTACCCAGGGGAAGCAATTTCCCCCGAATAAATTCGCCGATCCGGTTAAACCCCTCCTGGATCTCCCCCCCTTCTTCTTTTGAGATCAAAGAGCCCAGGTCCAGTTCCCCTTCAATCAGGGGCTCCAGGTCATTAAAGTTAAACCGCCGGGAAAAATTATCCAGGACCCTGATATCCAGCCCGGGCATTTCCACCAGTGAACTGGAAAAAAAACGGGTTAACAGGGTGCGGCTATATGGAGTTTCAATTAAATCCAAAAGGGTTTTTAGGAGAACGGCAGGGGGGCTATCCGCCAGGGGGAAACCCCGGGCCAGATCAAAGGGAATATTGTACTGGGGGAAAATTTCCCGGATCAGAAATTGATATTCTGCAAATTCTGCTAAAACTACAAAAATTTCCTGGGTAGGGTGCCCGGTTTTTATTGCTCTACGCACAGAACGGGCAACCGCCCGCACCTCTTCTTCCTGATTGAAAAAATGGTGCACTGCAGCGGAGCAGGATTCTTCAGGTGGGCAAAAGTTAAGCTGATTCTGATTAAAAGCCCTAAGTTTTGTAAATAGGGCCTTCCCCTCGGGCAGCGTTTCCGGTAAATCCGAGTACAGATAAACCTCGGAAAACCATTCTTCCATTTTCCCAATTATTTCCCAATCTCGGGGAGTATTATAATAAAGGGTATCCAGGCCCAGCTTCTGCCACGGCCCTGATTTTTGGTGCAAGAATTCCTCGTTATTCCAGGCCAGCCAGTCCGGATCCAGCAGGTTACGTTTTTCCAGAAAACAGCAATACTCCTCCCACAAAAATTTAAGATCGTTCTGCAGGTCTCCTTCTGCCAGTTCTCCCCAGCTCTTCTTATACTGGACCATGTAAGTAAAAAAGTCCTTAATTTTCCCCGCCAGCCCCGGATATTTTTTTATGTCCGGGAAAAAAGAAAGCCTGTTCTGATTTTCCTCGATGATTCTTTCCCCAATTAATATCTGCTGGGCGGGGGAAATTGGCCGTCTTTCCCCTCCTTTTTGCCGATAACAGTACATTAAAAAGTCAGGCAGGGTATAAATCCCGGGTCTTTCCCGGTAGGCCAGCAGCTTTTGCTCTAAATAATGGGCTTTTTTCCTGGTGGGTACAATAAAAAGCATTTCGTCTGCCCCGGCCAATTCTTCCACCAGACCGGTTAAATCCTGGTATTGCCGGACCTGAATGGACAAGAAGATCCTCTCCTTTTACTCAAAAAATGAAAAACCCACCCGGAGGTGGGAAAAAAATCCGGCTATTTCAGGTGGCGCTCATAGTATCCATTGTTCAACATATCAATCAAAATCCTGGTTAGCCGCGGATCAAACTGGGTGCCTGAACACCTTTCCAGTTCCTCCAGTACTTCTTCCTTGCTCAGGGCCCGCCGATAAATACGGTCAGTGGTCATACAATCATAAGCATCAGCAAGAGTCAGAAGGCGGGCTTCAAAGGGGATCTCTTCCCCTTTCCGCCCATCGGGATAACCCTTGCCATCATAACGCTCATGATGATGCCGAATAATATGCAGAAGATCATCCAGCATTTCAATATTATTCAGAAGTTCCTCTCCCTGCTCTGGATGGGTTTTAATCTGATCATATTCGCGGGCAGTCAACCGTCCTGGTTTCTGAAGTATTGCCTCCGGAATACCCAGTTTGCCCACATCGTGAAGTTTGGCGGCCTGAACCAGGCGTGGTACCCTTATGGGAGAAAGTCCTGCCTTTTTCCCCAGGTCCTCTACATATTGGGCCACTCGTTCCGAATGTCCCCGGGTATAGGGGTCCTTGGTGTCAATCACCCGGGCAAAACTTTCAATTACCTGGAAAAAACTGTTGATATGCTTAAAGCGGGCCTGCAAAACATCTCGGAAAAGAAATACCAGGGCAAAAAGGATTAAAATCCCCGGCAGAGCATGGGATTGATAGACAATAATAAAAATTACAGCTACAAGCACCGAAATAAAAACGGTCCGAACCCTCTCCAGGGCAAAAAGGATAAAATTATTGCCCCGGGAAAGCTTGCCATCTACCCAGAGACCTACCCAAAGTAAAGAGTTATTTACAAAGGAAAAAGTAATTCCCATGGCTCCGATAATCCAGATATTGATCCATTCGAACTGAAAATCGGTCAAAAAAACCAGCCAGAAAGAACTGATTGCTCCGGCCAGGAACATCATGGCCCTGTTGAGGAAAAAAACGTGGCGGGGGAACCCTTTCTTTAACTGACTGGGCTTTATTGTTCCCAGGGCAGCAACAATACCACCCCAGAGGGGACCCAACAGGTAAAGGGAGGGCAGTACCAGGGGTAAAATAATGGCACTGCTGGTTCCCGCCCCACTCTCTATTGTGGTCCCAAAGGATAGTAACAGCAGCAGGGAGGTCAAAAGAACCACCAGACCCAGCTCATTAAAAGCAAGATGGGCCTCTCCCAACCAGATAAAATAGGAAAAAAAGGCCAGGGCCAGGCCAATTATTAATGTAACAAAAATAGCCCATCCTCTGTTGCCCACTATTTGATCCTCCAATCAAAATTCCCAATGGCCGGGGAATTAATTACTTCCAGTAAGTTATCTTCCGCCAAACTGGGCGCTATCTCCACCCAGGGCAATCAGGGTGGAAAGAACCACATAAACCACGGTGGTAAAGAGAATGAAGAGTTTCTTCTTCATCTGTTTAGCCTCCCTTCTACTATCTTTCTTGAAGGTAGGCTAAGCTCATATGTTTATGCTCCGCTCCACCCCGGCCATCGGGAAATCTAAATAACCATAACAGTGTTTAATTTGCGGTTCAGGGCATGAAAAAAAGCTTTAGCCATTGCCAGAGGAAGGTTTTCATCAACCAGGCTGGCTCCCACCATTACCTCCTCACCCTGTTTCCATTTCAACTGCAAAATAATAACTACAACTTTCTCCCGCATCAGAATTTCCTGGACGTCTTTGATTTTTATCCGGAAAGGAGGTTTAAGAAAAACCTCTACCGTCCTGGTCAGGGCTTTTAAAACAATTTCCTGGGGTTCATCCATTTCATCCCCATGATACTTGTAGCTGAATTCCTCCTCCCGATATTTCAGTTCAATGGTACAGACTGGTTCTTTGGGCCGCAGATAAACTCCAATAATTTCAATTCGATCCAGGGGGCCCCCATTATGCTTTTCTTTATTGACCTGGGCAATACTGATTTTTTTATGGTCAAAGGAGGTCCCAGTTTCAACCTGGAGTACAGTCTCTATATCCCGCACCAGCTTTTTGGGGCTGCGGGTTTCATCGGATAGGACATGCACTTCACCTATATCTCCATCGTTATACTGGGTTATATTAACAGCAAGAACACCTTCCAGTTGCGAAATGCGTTCCCTTAACTTTTCCTGCAAAAGGACCACCCTTCCCCCTTTTACCGTGTTGCCCCTTGTTTCGCCAAATAATGGGAAATTCCTTCTAGAGTTACCTATCAATAAGCTTTAGAACCGTTTTAAAACCCCCCAATAACAGTAGTTTCCCCCCTACCCAACTGGATGGGAACCCTGCAACATTACTCGCAGTGGGGGTTTGGGGTGCAGGCCGCCAGTTTTCTCCTTGAAAAACAACAACAGATCCAGGGGTGAATTCCCCTTTGTTCCAGGAAAAAAAGAAGACAACCACCAAGAAAAAATGGTTAAAACCTGGCCGAACGGGGGAAACGAGGAAAAGGAATGACATCCCGAATATTGCTCATGCCGGAAAGGTACATGATCATCCGTTCAAAACCCAGACCAAAACCAGAATGAGGAACTGTCCCATATTTTCTAATATCCAGAAACCAGCTGTACTGCTCTATATCCAATCCCTGTTGGATCATATTTTCTTTCAGGTAGTCGTATCTTTCTTCTCTCTGACTGCCTCCTACGATTTCCCCGACCAGGGGCACCAGGACATCAACCGCCCGGACCGTCTTTTCATCATCATTAACCCGCATATAAAAGGCTTTAATTTCTCGGGGATAATCGGTGACAAAAACCGGTTTCTGGAAATATTCTTCGGCCAGAAAACGCTCATGTTCGGACTGCAGGTCATTACCCCATCCTACAGGGAATTCAAACTCCCGACCGGCTTTTTTCAGTATTTCTACAGCCTCGGTATAGGTTACCCGCGCAAAATCAGCCTCCACAATTGATTGCAGGACCTTTTGCCTGCCCTTATCTATCCACTTATTGAAAAATCCCATCTCCTCCGGGCACTCTTCCAGGCTAAACGAAATCAGGTGCTTAAGAAAATCTTCAATAAGAATAAGCATTTCATCCAGATCACAAAAGGCCATTTCCGGTTCCATCATCCAGAATTCGGAAAGATGGCGAGAGGTATAGGATTGTTCTGCTCTAAAGGTGGGCCCAAAGGTGTAAATATCACCCAGGGCGGTGCACATTAATTCCCCCTCCAGCTGACCGCTAACTGTAAGATAAGCCTTTTCTGCAAAAAAATCCTCGTCCAGATCCAGTTCCTGGGCCCGGGCTGCGATTTCCTGCAGAGGCAGGGTAGTTACCTGAAAAAGGTCTCCCGCCCCCTCACAGTCACTGGTAGTAATAATGGGAGTATGAATATAATAAAAACCCCGATCCTGATAGTATTGGTGTATACAGTGGGAGAGCTTGCTACGAAAACGGTTGATTACTCCAAAAGTATTGGTTCGGGGCCGCAGATGAGCAATATCCCGAAGGAACTCGAATGTATGTCGCTTTTTTTGCAGGGGATAATCGGGAGAACAATCCCCCACTATTTCTAACTGGCTGGCCTGAACTTCATAGGCCTGTTCCCGGCCTTTAACTTCTACTACCTTCCCCACCACCCGCAAACTGGTTCCGGTAATAATTCTTTCCAGTTCGGGAAAATCAGCCGGGGGTGAAAAAACCACATGGGCATTATGCAGACTACTGCCGTCATTGATCTCTACAAAGCCCACATTCTTGGAAAGCCTTTTGGTCCGGGCCCAGCCCAGAATTATTACTTCCTGATCAACTTTTTGACCACTGATAATATCCCTGACTCTTGTCCTGGCAAAATAATCCATTTGATCTCCCTCCAGTAATAATGACTGTTCGGCCTGCTGTTTCCATTTTTACTACTATTCCCCAATCCCGGGATTATTCCTGCAATATTTTCTAATCACAGCTTTCTCGTCAGGGTTTTTCCAGGCGGGGATATGGAAAGAATGATCCCCGAAAAGGATCATTCTTCCCATTCTATTTCTTTTGCAATCTCAACTGCCCTTCTAAAATGGGGAATAACAATTGAACCTCCGACAATCAGTGCAATGGCCATTGCTTCTTCCACTTCTTTCCGGCTAGCCCCAGTTTCCCGGGCCTGCCAGAGATGATAGGTGATACAATCATCGCACCTTAAAACCATAGAGCAGGCCAGGCCCAGGAGTTCTTTTATTTTACCCTCCAGAACTCCCTCCTGATAGGCCTGATGGTCCAGGGCCATAAATCTTTTTATTGTTTTGTTATCAATGTTCTGGATTTCGGCATTCATTTCTGCTCGAAATTTTTGAAACTCTTCCAGCTTACTCATCCCTGATCAACTCACCCTTCATATAGATCCTTTCCACCCGGCTGTGAACATCGAAGGGATGTTTATCCCATACCACAAAGTCTGCTTCTTTACCCTGCTCCAGGCTGCCCAGGCGGTCATCAATGCCCAGTATTTCTGCAGCATTTAAGGTTATTGCCTTTAAACTCTCCTGTTCGGGCAGCCCGGCTTTCATGGCCAGACTGGCACAGAGTCCCAGGTATTCTATGGGAACTACGGGATGATCAGTCATAATGGCAATCTTTACCCCGGCTTCAAACAGAATTTTTGGAGTTTCCCAGGTAATATCCCTGGTTTCCAGTTTGGTTGCGGGACCAAGGGAGGGGCCAATTATGGCCGGATAACCACTTTCCGCAATTTCACTGGCTATCTTATGCCCTTCGGTGCAGTGTTCCAGAGTAAGATCAATATTAAATTCCCGGGCAACTCTAATACCGGTCATAATATCATCAGCCCGGTGCGCATGTAACCGCAGGGGCATTTCTCGATTAAGAACCCGCAGCATGGCTTCCATTTTCAGGTCTCTTTCGGGTTTTTTCTCCGGATCCTTTTCTCCCTTTTCTTTTTTCTCCTGATAATTCAGGGCATTTACCAGGGCCTCGCGCATAAGAGCTGCAGAAGCCATCCTGGTCATGGGTGATTTTTTGAAGCCCATGGCCCCATAAACTCGCTTGGGATTTTCTCCCAGAGCAGCCTTCATCCCCGCAGGATTACGGATTATCATTTCATCAATAGTTGTCCCTGCAGTTCGAATTACCACCGTTTCTCCTCCAATAATATTGGCGCTACCCGGGCCGGACATAATGGCGGTAACTCCTCCCCTGCGGGCAATAGCGAATCCTTTATCCTCGGGAAAGATACCATCTATGGCTCTCATGTGGGGAGTCACTGGATCAGAAATCTCATTATAATCCTGACCCTCCCAGCCAACACCTACCTCGCCAATTCCAACATGAGAATGCGCATCAATGAAACCGGGGGTTATGATTTTCCCCTCCAGGTCAACTACCCTGGCTTCCCGGGGAGGGGTCACGTTTTCACCTATATCCTTAATCTTGCCAGCCTCCACCACCAAAATCCCCGGGTCCAAGACTTCTCCTTTTCCATTCATAATTCTGGCATTTTTTAGCGCTAACATGCAAAACCTCCTCTAATTATTCAAATTATCTTCTTCTTCATTTGGGAATAAATTAGCCCTGAAAAAAACAAAATTAAACTGCGAAGCGGTGGCCTGAAACAGGGGAAACGCAAAAAAAGTCCTGCCAGAAAAGGCCCCACCCGGTTATAAAAATAAATCAATTTCCGCCCCATCCCGGTCCGCATCAGGCTGCACTCCCGCCAGAACCGAAGAAAAACCAGGGTTTCCTCATCCTCCGGCAGGTTCAAAACTGCTCCAGCCACAAAGCAGGGCCCAAACTTGGGCAGGATTGGCCGGTCCTCCTGGGGTAAGTCAGGCAATCCCAGCTGCCTGTGGTAGCGGTAAATAGCCGGATAATAATTGCGCAGAAGCCCGGCTGCAGCAATTAGCTCTTCTTTAGCAGGAGCAGAGGCGGCATAATTCTTCCCGCTTTCCTCCATAAAAACAAGGTGGTTGAGACGGCCCATAATAAATTCCACCATCTGGGGAGAAAGGCGTTGCTCTTTATGGAGGACACCCATTTCTGCCCGGGCAGCCCGGGCCAGGTCCCGTCCACTTTCTAAAACCAGTTCCTCCAGGTAGGGTAAAAGGTCGGGCAAACGCTGCCGACTGGCGGCCAGAAGCATCTGATTATAGATTTCCGGTAATTCCACCTGGAGTTTTTTCTCCTGTTTGGGGACCGGAGAAGAAGTTTTACTAATCTCACCCTCCAGCAAAAAGCCGAGCAGCTGGCGCCAGGCCAGAAAACGGGCCGCAGATGCATCATTAAGCCTGAC